>Ga0307511_10000004_pt1 | contig 190823 bp, 133 predicted proteins | sample 13_EM_MG_FD_200266 | JGI IMG/M metagenome (GOLD analysis project Ga0307511, IMG submission 200266) | Populus trichocarpa ectomycorrhiza microbial communities from riparian zone in the Pacific Northwest, United States - 13_EM | ecosystem: Host-associated > Plants > Roots > Unclassified...
ACAGGGGCGGCGGCGAGCGTCCACGGAGGTGCTGGACACCATCGCGCGGGTGCTCAGGCTCAGTGCGGACGAGCGCGCCTACTTGCTTGAACTGTGCGGCAAAGAGGTCCGGCCGTCCCGGCGGCCGCCGCAGCGGGTCCAGCCCCAGCTGCGCAGGCTGCTCGATGATCTCGCCACGACGCCCGCCGTCATCCTGGGCCGGCGCACGGACATTCTGGCGTGGAATCCGATGGCCGCCGCTCTGTTCATCGACTTCGCGCTCCTGCGACCCGAGGACCGCAACTTCGTCCGGCTGGTTTTCTGCGACCAGCGCGTGCGTGCGTTGTATCCGCGCTGGGAACACGCGGCCGGCAACGGGGTCGCGCAGCTGCGCATGGAAGCCGCGAAATATCCCGACGATCCCGAGCTCGCGAACTTGGTGCGGGAACTGTCGGCGCGGGACCCGGACTTCCACCGCTGGTGGACCGCCCACCACGTGGCAGTCCGCGGCGCGGGCGCCAACGCGGTGCGCCACCCCGTCGTCGGCGACCTTACCCTCGACTGGTCATCACTCACCTGCAACGCCGACCCCGACCAGCAACTGTTCAGTTGGACCGCCGAACCCGGCTCACCCTCGTGCGAGGCCTTGCGAGCACTCGCGGCGGTCGCCCGTTGTCGATAGCCGGGCGCCGGGGACCGACGGAAGGTCAGAAGACGACGCGCTCGGCGAACCAGCGCAGTGTTTCTCGCGCTGCCGCCAGGTTGACGCGGTCCGGGAACAGGAACAGGTCGAGGTTGAATCCGTCGACCAGGGTGAGCACGTGCGTGACGTGTGCGTCGATGACGGCCGGTGCGACAAGCCCCTGATCGGCGAGCACGCCGAACCAGCGGCGCAGTGCCTCCTCCGACGCCAGGCGGCCGCTCTTGAGGATCTCCACAACTCCCGCGTCGCCGCCGAGGGCCAGCCGGGTCAGCTCGGCCCAGCCGGTCAGGGCCTGGGCCTGCTCCTCGGACCGTGGCACGAACTGGGCGAGGCAGTCGTAGAGGCGGACGGCTGGGTCGCGGCTGTCGTCGGCGATGTCGAGGTCGCCGAGGACGTTGGTGACGAGCTCGCTGGCGACCGCCTGATAGAGGTCGGCCTGGGACGGGAAGTAGTGCCGCAGCGTGCTCGCCCCGACGCCGGCCGCCGCCGCCACGGACCGGACGCTCAGCGTCCCGACGCCGTGCTCGTGGGCCAGCCGGAGGGCCGCGGCGAGGATCTCCTCCCGCCTGCTGTTGTTCACGGGGACCGATCCTAGCACAGTGTGCTAGCACAGTGTACGGTACGCCGTACTAGCACACTGTGCTAGCGCTACTTCGCTGATCAGGAGCATCGAATGAACCAGAGCCCCGTCCTGGCCGACACGCCCGTGGAGCGGCCGTCGCGCCCCGGCTGGCCCGAGATCCTCGCCGGGCTGGCGGCCTACGCGGTCCTCTACGCGGCCGTGATCGTCTGCCTGGACCACGCCGCCCTTTCGGCCGCCGTCGAGGGCATCGTCGGCTTCGTGCTGTCCGCCGCCATCGGCCTCGGCGCCTTCGCCGTCGCCGCCCTTCTGCGGATCCGCCGACTCGTGCCCTTCGGCGTGCGGCCCGCGAGCCGGCGGTCCCTGCTCGCCGCCGTCGGCTTCGGCCTCCTGGCCTGGCTGCTGTCCGCCCTCGCCTCCGGGCTCTACCAGTCCCTCACCGGCGACCACCAGAACATCCAGGCCGGCTACCAAGCCGCCGCCGCCGGCGGCCTCCTCCCGTACCTCGCGACCGCCGTGTTCGGCTTCGTCGCCACCCCCATCGGCGAGGAGCTCATCTTCCGCGGTGTGCTGGCCAACGCCCTGAGCCGCTACGGGACCTGGGTCAGCGTCCTCGCCAGCGCCACCGTCTTCGCCCTCGTGCACGGCCTCAACCCCGTGCTACCCGTCGCCTTCGTGGTCGGCGCCATCAACGCCCTGCTGCTACGCCGCACCGGCTCGATCTGGCCCGGCGTGATCGTCCACGGCGTGAACAACGCCCTCGCCATGTCCGTGCCCGTGATCGTCGCCCTGGTGAGCAGCTAGACGCCCGCCCAAACCCAGAGGCCGGCCCCGCCGCCAGTCTACCCGGCGACAGCCCAAGTGGATCTTGGTGCCGCTGGATGGCGAGAATGCCGCCCTCACCATAGGTGGACAACCGCAGCGAACGGTCCTGGTTGTGCGGCATCCGCCCCCGCATGGGCACCACGTGCCGGGTGTTCTCGTCCCGCAGACCCAGGCGCTGCAAGGCGTGCCAGCGCCACGAAGGCGCCGGCCATGCCCGCCCCGACTACCGTGAACTCCCTACCGACCCCCGGTGGTGACGACAATGTGCACCTGGTCCATCGCCTTCTCCGCCAACCGAACCGCCTCACCGGCGGTCGGTGCGAGCACCATCACCGACCCGACTCGGTCCCAGGAGCTGCGCAGCTCCCGCACGGTGGCGCCGACACCGATGCCGAGCCCGAAGCTGACCACGCCGGGCAGCTCCCGGGCCTCCTCCAAGCCGTCCACGCTGACGATCTCGCCCGGCGGCACCTGGGTGAACCGCACGGCGGCGGCCTGCGGGGCGGTGCGCGGCATGGCCGGCGGCTCGAGGCCACGCATCACGGAGAAGTAGTGCTGGCCGATGGGCTCGCCGTAGGCGCGCTCGATCATCTCGACGATGCCGTCGCCCGGGAACCGGCCGGCGCACTCCACGAGGTGCGGTGTGCCGTCGCGGACGATCCACTCGCAGTGCACGAACCCGGAACCGAAGCCGACGGCCCGCAGCACGGCGAGTGTGCTCTCGCGCAACGACTCGGCCAGTTCGGGGGAGATCACGGCGGGCAGCACGTGGCCGAGCTCGATCGGCCGCGGCCCGGGGTAGAGCACCTTGTCGGTGACGTTGGTGAACAGATCAGAACCGTCGCGCACGACCATCTCCACGCTGTACTCGTGGCCGACGACGTACTCCTCCACGAGCATCCGCACCGCCCGGTCGCGGTCGGGGACGAAGATCCCCTCGTCGTGTCGGACACACGATGCCCAGACTTCGACCACAGTGGACGGATCGGTCACGACCTGGGTGCCGACCGCCCCCTGCCGGTTGGCCGGCTTGAGCACCACCGGCCCGTCGAGGGCGGTCATGAACCGGATCACCTCCTCCGGCGAGGCCACCTCCTCCGACACCGGGTTGGGCACGCCGGCGGCGCTGGTCACCTTGCGCAGCAAAGACTTGTCCCGCAGCAGCTCGGCAGCGCCCAACCCCGGGCCGGGTGTCCCGAGCCGCTCGGCCAGCCGGGCGGCACAAGGCGTGGCGTACTCGACGAGCGGAACCACGGCCGACGCGGTGAGGTCGGGACGGGTGGCGAGCAGGGCGTCGGCCGCGCCGGGCAGCTGGTACTCCCACTCGATGAGCTCGCGCACCAGCGGTGAATCCGCGATGTGGCCGCGGACGTCGCGCTTGCGCACGACGTCCGGCTCCTCGATGATGATCAGCGATTTCTCGGGCAGGAACTCGGCCAGCACCTTCAGCGCCGACACAAAGCCCACCAGGATGATCGGTCGTTCGGTCACGTCAGCGCTCCTCTATCTCGCGATGCCCAGGCACAGGCCGAATTCGGGGGTGCCGCCCAGCAGGTGGGCGCCGCCGGACTGCAGGATCCGCTCCTGCGCGAACAAGTGCTGGCACATCGTGGTGGTGTCCCGCAGCCAGCGGTCCATCGGCGACGCGCGGTGGATCGACGCGGTCTGCAGCAGGTCGTAGAGCCGGGTGACGATCGACCGCGCGGTCCGGAACGCGTGCAGCCGGGACAGCGGCAGCGCGGCCCGCTCGTCGACGGTCAGGTCGTCGAGGGTTCCGTTGTCACCCAACACTTCCTCCAGCCGCAGCAGCGCGCCGCGCACGCCATGGCGACTGGCGTTGTAGTCGGCCTCGCACTCGGCGATGATCGTCTGCACCCGACGGTTGTCCGCCCACCGATCCCCGTTGGGGTAGCGACGAGTCGTGGCCAGCTCGCGGACGTGGTCCAGCGCCGCGCGGGCCACGCCCAGCGGCACGCCGGGCAGGGACCGCATGAACGTCTCCGGCTCGTTGCGCCGGCAGGCCGGGTCGAGCAGGGTGCTGAAGACCAGCGTGTGCTCCTCCGGCACGAACACGTCGGTGATCGTGTAGTCACAGCTGCCGGTGCCGGCCAGGCCGGTGGTCTCCCAGTTGTCCAGCGTGGTGACGTCCTCGCGGCGGACCATGAACAGCCGGGAGTCGTGCGGATCCTGGCCGTCCGGACTCGGGTCCGGCTGGCCGTCCCGGTAGATGAAGGCGCCGGAGATCACCCAGTCGCAGGTCGTGACGCCGCTGCCGAAGGTCCACCGGCCGGCCAGCCGGTAGCCGCCGGGCACGCGCTCAGCCCGGCCGACCGGGAACAGCGCGCCGGCGGTGATGATGTCCAGGTGCGGGAACATCTCCTTGGCCGCGGTCTCGGACAGGTAGCGCGCGAAGTGCCCGGTGTGCGCGCAGACCTCCGCGCACCAGGCGGCGGAGGCGTCCCCATAGGACAGTTCCTCGATGATCTCCAGCTCCTGTAGGGAGGACAGGTCGGGGCCGCCCCAGGCGTGGCTGAAGCCGGCCCGGTAGATGCCGGTGTCCCGCAGCTTTTCCACGATGTCGTCGGGCAGCCGCCGGGCCCGCTCGATCTCCGCCGCCCGCTCCCGCAGCTCCGGGGCCAGCGCCTTGGCCCGGGCCAGGATCTCCGCGGCCGTCAGCGTGGCCTCGGGTGCGATGGTCATGTGCTCGCTCCTCATGCGTCGGTGTCCAGGAGCCCGGCGGGCATCTCGAAGGCGGCGTCGGGCTCGGGCGGTCCGATCGGCTCGGCGTCGACCTCGACCATGGCCGAGGTTTCGGCCAGCCGCCGCCGGCAGGTCGGCACGTCCTCGGCCTCGCACACCACAAAGGAGTGGCGGGCGAGATAGCCGCCCGGCGGCAGCCGCAGCGTGGTTCCGGGCTCGACCATCGGCGACGCCGTGACGAGGCCCTCGACCGCGGACGGCACGGTCACCGACCGCACCGCGCAGTCGTGCTCGGGCAGCCCGAACCGGATGCCGGCCACGGAGCGCCGCGTGGGCGTGATGTCCGGGCGCTGCCCGGTGGCCACGTCGAACAGCACCTCGCCGGAGTCGATGCCGGTGGCGAGCTGGCCGAGCAGCGGGATCAGGTCGCCGCCGACCCGGCCGTTGATCTCGATCACCACCGGGCCCCGCGGCGTCAGCCGCATCTCGCTGTGGGTGATGCCGTCCTCGATGCCCAGCGCGCGGTGGGCCCGGGCCAGGGTGCCGACCAGCTCCTCGTCGGCCAGCAGCGGATCGGCGGCGTCGACGACGTGCCCGACCTCCTCGAAGTACGGATGCTCGCCGCTTTCCTTGCGGGCCAGGAACATCGGCAGGTACTCGCCCTTGTGCACGGCCCCGTCGACGCTGACCTCCGGCCCGTCGGCGTAACCCTCGACGATCGCCTTGGCGCCGTAGACGCCCTGGTCGACCTCGCTGGCCGCCTGCGCGACCGCGAACGCGGCGTCGAACTCCGCGGCGTCCCGCGCCATCACGACGCCGATGCTCGCCCCCAAGGCCCGGGGCTTGACCACAACCGGATAGCCGATCCGCTCCGCCGCCGCGCGGGCCTCGGCCGGGTCGGACGTCATGGCATAGCCGGGTTGGCGCAGGCCGGCGGCGGTGAGCAGGGCCCGCGTGCGGTTCTTGTCCCGGCAGCCGTGCACACCGGCCAGCCCCAGGCCCGGCACGCCGAACTCGGCCGCCAGCTCGCCGGCCGTCAGCACGAGCGGCTCGTCCCAGCACATCAGCCCGACGATCTGCTCCCGTTCGACGACCTTGCGGGCCTCGTCGGCCATCACCGCCGGGTCGAAGACGTCGGCCAGCACGATCTCGTCGAAGTACTGGTTCTGCCAGGTGGGCTTGAGATTGTTCAGCAGCACCAGGCGCAGGCCGGCCGCGCGGGCCCGGCGGTGGATGGACGTGACCAGGTACTCCCGGTAGTAGCGCAGTCCGCTGCCGATCACCAGCAAGGTGCTCACTGCGGCACCTCGCTAGCGCTCGGTGTCCGCGTTCGCGGACGCTCTGCGTTGAATGATTCGCTCGCAAGCTCGCTCATGCCACGGCCTCCGAGGTGACGACCGGCTCGGCCTTGGGCTCCGGCTTGACCTTGATGCCGGCCCAGGCCAACGCGCCGGTGATGATGGCGAACACCATCAGCACCGGGAAGAATCCGTTGCCCAGCGCGGCCCACGCGAGCACGCCGATCGCCGGCCCCACGGCCTGGGCCAGCCCCATGACCGAGCTGTTCACGCCGAGATAGCGGGCCCGGTACCGCGCGGGCGCCTTGGCCGGCCGGGCGAACATGGTCGGGCCGGACACCATCAGGCCGCCGGTGAACAGCGCGGCGCTGACGATCACGACCGCGGGGTTGCCGGACGACAGGCCCCAGCCGAGGTAGGCCAGCCCGAACACGACGTGGCCGAGGAACACCGCCAGCGACGGCGGCCACTTCACGATGTACGAGGTGATCTTCAGCTCGCACGTGATCAGCACGATGCCGGAGGTGGCCAGCACGAAGCTGTACAGGTCGGTCGACAGCCCGTCGGCGACGATCTTGAGCGGCAGCGCGACCGTGTACTGGGCGTACACGAGGGTGCCGATGAACACCGCGGCCAGGTACGTCAGGAACCGGCCGTCCCGGGCCAGCACCGAGTAGGCGGAGCCGCGGGACACGGTCTCGCCGGGCGCGGGCTCCTCCTCCGCCGGCGCGACCACGTTGGGCAGCAGGGAGAACGCCAGCAGCGAGTACAGCAGCGCGGTCGCACCGTCCACATAGAACAGCAGGTCCCAGTTCACGCCGATGAACACGGCGGCCAGCAGCGCCGCGCCGGCCGCGCCGGCGTTGAGCGCGATCCGCATCATGGAGAACCCCATGACCTGGAACCTCTCCGGCATCAGCTCGGCCAGCAGCACCGAGGCCGCCGGCCGGTAGGCCTGCGTGACCAGGCCGGCCAGGCCGACGTCCAGCACCACCAGCCAGAACGTGTCGGGCCCGCCCAACAGCGGGATCAGCGCGACCAGCGGGCCAGAGGCGGCCATCGCCAGGCCGATGGTGACGCGGGTGCCGACCCGGTGCGCGAGCTCGCCGCCGAGCATGGTGCCGACGATCGCGCCGACGGCGTAGGCGGCCAGGCCGAGGCCGGCCAGCTCGGCCGACACCCCCCGGTGCACCAGGTACAGCAGCAGGAAGGACTGGACGAACGCGCCCAGCTGGTTGAGTAGCATGCCGCCGAGCAGGTACCGGATCGACACCGGTGTCGCCCTGATCGCGGCGAGCACGCCGTCGGACGCCCGGCTGTCGGTGCTGGCGTCGTTCATGCGGTCGCCTCCATGGCTTCGACGATCGTGTTCGCGACGAGCGGTGCGGCGGCGAATCCCGAGCCGCCGCACGCCGGGCGGACCCACAGGCCCGGCTTGGGATGGACCAGCAGCGGGCCGCCGGTGTCCGCCGCGGCGGTGTAGTGGCATTCCCGCACCGCCACCACGGTGTAACGGTCCAATTCGGACAGAATGGGTTCGGAGAGCAGCCGGTCGGCCCAGGGCAGGGCGGGCATCCGGCCGGCCCGCGGTGAGGCCGGCAGCCAGTCGCCCCAGGTTTCGATCTCACCCTCGGAAGTCGACGCCACCTTGCGGCACACCGCGTCCGAGCTGAGCTTGAGCAGGGTGCCGTCGCCGGGCGGCAGCAGCCAGGCCCGGCCGTCCGCGCCGATGCCGCCGACTCCGGGCGCGTTTTCCCACCACGAAGCCAGATCCGCCGGCGGACGCAGGTAGACCATGGTCTGGCGGAACAGCGCCACCGGAATGTCCACCAGGTCCCGGCTCCACGGCCCGGTCGCCACCACGACCACGTCCGCGCCGAGCGCCGTACCGTCCGAGAGGGACACCCAGTGGTCCGCGACGAACCGCACCGGGCATTCTGATCGAACCGACACCGGAGGGTGCCCGGCCAGCCACCGCGCCGCGGCGTGCAGGAACTTGTCCGCCAACAGGACTCCGGCGTCGGGGTCGAGCACGCCGACGGTCCCGCTGGGAAACAACACGTGCGGCAGCTCGACGACCTCCCCGGTGGCGTCCTCGGTCGGCCACGCCGTGACGATGCCGACCGGCCGGAGGAACTCCGCGCCCAGCACGGATTCCAGCCCCAGCCAGCGCTTGCGGGCGTCCGCCATCTGCGCGGTCAGCACCGGGTCGCCGGGCCGGTGCACCCGCAGCGCCCGGTGCTGGTCGGCCGACGTCGACGCCGGGTTGGGGATGGGCCCGCGATCGAGCAGCGTCACGCGGTGCCCCGCCAACGCGCACTCGATCGCGGTCACCATCCCGGTGACCCCGGCGCCGACGATCACGACGGTGGACATCAGCCGCCGGCCCCGGTCAGGCGGGGCAGGGGAGCGGGCGTGACCGCGGTGACATCCGAGGCGGTCGGGATCGCGGTGTCCGGCAACGCGGCCGCGGCCAGGTCGATCAGCACCGGAGCGGCGCAGCGCAGGAAGACGTCGACCTCGTGGCAGAGGTCGCCGGCGTTCTCCCTGGTCGCCCCCGCGGCCATTTGGTCCAACCGCGCCAACTGCTCGGCCATTGTGGACGCCACCGCCGTGAGGCTGAAGCGCCGGACCCCGTAACCACCGGCGAACCGCTCGACCATGCGACGGGCGGACTGCCGCGACCGCTCCGACACCGGCAGCGGCCCGCGGCCCACCCACGCGTCGACCGCTGACGCGACCCGGTTCCACGGCCGGACCAGTCGTGACTCGGTGACGCGGACCAGGGCCTCGCGAGTGAAGTCGGTGCGCTGGAACTCGGGGCTGGTCGTGGACAGGTGGAAGCGGATCAGGTCCCGAGGCACCTCGGCCGCCAGCTCCCGCCCCGACACCACGTGACCGCGGCTGGTGGAGAACTTCTCGTTGGCCAGCTCGTAGAAGTCGTTGGTGATGTACTGCGCCGGCACGACGTGCTCGCCGAGGGCGGTCAGCATCGCCGTGCCGACGACCGCGAACGGATAGGTCGCGTCCAGACCGGTGAAGTAGACGACGGTGGTGCCGGAGTCCTTGCGCCACAGCTCATCGTCGGAGGCGAGCACCGCGCCCCGTCGCTCAGCGGCCAGCGCCGTGGTGAACATGCTCCACGGCATGCCCTCCATGTGCGGGTAGATCACCTGTCCCGGCACCTCGGGGAACGGCGCCGGGATGCCCCACGTGGTCGGCTGGGTGATGGGGAAGTCGGGCAGCGGCCCGGCCATGACGTCCTCGATCATCTGGGCCATGTGCGGGCGCATCGGTGTCTTCGCGAAGTACTCGGCCAGCTCGGCCCGGTACTCCTCCACCGGGAAGACCAGGATCTCCGCCTCGCGGGTCTCCAGCGGCTCGTGCGGGTACAGCGTCGAGCGCGGGTCGATCAGGTCGCCGGGCGCGACCGGCAGGCCGCAGCTTTCGCAGATGCCGGCGTAACCCGTGGCCAGACAGAACGGGCAGCCGCCGAGCACGTAGGCGTCCATCAGGTACTCGCCGGTGCTGGGCAGGTAGGGGAAGCGCCAGGTGCGCAGCTTGAGTCGGCCCTGGCCGTGCAGCCGCTGGTAGAAGTCCAGCACCAGCTTGGTGTACCGGTCGCCGATGGAGCTGAAGCCGTCCACCTCGATGCCCATCGCGGCCAGCGTCCGCTCCACCTGCTCGGCCGAGCGGACCCGCAGGTGCTCCGGCGACACGCCGAGCTTGCGGGCCGTGGTCACCACATGGTTCTGGGTGAAGTGCATGCCGGTGCCGTACAAGGCCTCCCGGCCGGTGGCCCGGGCGTAGCGGACGCAGACGTCGGCGGCCAGGAACGGGCCGGCCAGGTGGCCGACGTGCAGGTCGCCGTTGGCGGTCGGCGCCGGGGAGATGATCACCAGCCGGTCGCTCATCGGGCGCTCCTCAGCTCGCCGCGGCGGGCCAGCAGGTCGTCGACGATGTCCTGGGACCGGTGGGCGAGCACGCTGATCAGCGAGTCGGCGATGCCGTGGGTGGCCTCGTTGACGCCTTGCAGGTACATGGCGCCCCAGGTGGAGTCGCCGAGGTCGACCCGGTAGCAGCGGCTGACCGTGATCTCCTCCAGGCCGACCTGGTCGGCCAGGTCGCGGACCATCGCCGGCATCCGCTGGTCGTACCCGGTGCCCAGCAGCACCACGTCGCAGTGCAGGGGCTCCACCTTGCCCGAGGTTCGGTCACGCAGGTCGAGCACGACCTCGCCGTTCTCGACGCGGGCCCCGACCACCTCGGTCAGCGGCCGCACCCGTGACCTTTCCTGGCCAACGCCGCGCTGTTGGTAGAGCATCGTGTAGAGCTGCTCCAGGAAGGGCGGGGCCAGGCCGGCGTAGTTGGTCAGGTGCATCTCGTCCAGCAGCTGCTTGCGCACGTCCGGCGGGCTGTCGTAGAAGGTGTCCACAAAGGACGGGAAGAACAACTCGTTGACGAACTTGCTGGTCTGGTAGTTCTGCGGGCCGATCGAGCGCACCACCATGGTCAGCTCGCTGTTGGGCAGGTTCTGGTGCAGTGCCATGAACATCTCGGCCGCGCTCTGCGCGCCGCCGACCACGACCGCCCGCAGCGGCGCCTCCGAAGGTAGCTGAGCGATTCTGGTTCGGTACTGAGAGCTGTGCACGATCCGGTCGGCCGGCAGATCCGCGAACACGTCCGGGATGTGCCGGTCGCGCCCGCCGCCGACGACCAGGTCGCGGCAGCGGATGGTGTCCCCGTCGGACAGTGTGACGGTCCACCCGGTGACCGAGCCGTCCGCGCCGCGGGCCGGCTCGATGCGCTGGGCCTTGGCGTTGAAGCGGATCGGCACACGCTCCAGCGAGCGGGCCACCCACTGCAGGTAGTCGGAGATCTCCCAGCGGAACGGGTTGAAGGTGCCCAGGTTCACGAACTCGTCCAGCCGGCCCGAGTCGTGCAGGAAGTTCAGGAAGGAGAACTTGCTGCGCGGGTTGCGCAGGGTCACCAGGTCCTTGAGGAAGGACACCTGGCTGCGCGCCCACGGCATCAGCAGGTCACGCTGCCACTTGATGTCCGGGCTCTGGTCCAGCAGCAGCGTCTCGCCGGCCAGTGCGTCCGAACCGGACTCCTCGATGGCCACCGCGAGCGCCAGGTTCGCCGGCCCCGCGCCGATCGCCAGCAAGCCCACCTCTTGGTCAGTCACAGGCACACCTCGTTCGTCGGGAGTGGATCGCGCCCGCCGGGCGGTTCGGCCCTCGGCGGTGACGCGCGATGTCCGTTCATGTCGAGCGAGTGACCAGCTCGTGACTCGATGCTAGGTGCCGGAGTTTCCCCGTTGGTAGGGAAGGTTTGCCCTTCTGGCGGGGAATTTCGCGGGTACCGCGTGCTTTCAGCCGTATCCAGTACGCGCATTGGCCGGATCAAAGCCCTGGTCTTTGGCGCGTCAACTAACGCCCTGAGGTGGCCGTTGGCTAGTTTTACGGCTCTGGATAGGCGGGCACTGGGGGGAGCCCGTGAACTCGTTGGGGGCGACATGACTCACCCGGCACATAGAGAACCGACCTTGCTAGCCGGACGGCGGCTCGGAACGACCCTCGAATCCCCGACCCGCGGCGCGATCGCTCAGGTGACCGTGCTGCTGGCCGACACTCAACCGGTCGCGCGCCGCCGCGTCCGGTCCATCTTGGAGCGCTCGGACGGCATCACCGTCGTCGGCGAGGCGACCACCGCCGCCGAGATGTTCGCCGAGGCCGCGTGGCACCGGCCGGACGTGCTGGTCGTCGACCCGCACCAGTTCGGCCGGATCGCGGCCGAGGACGTGATTGGTCATGTGGCGCGGATCGCGCCCCGCACAAGGGTTTTGGTGGTCACGTCGGTCGACGACGACGGCGCTGTGCGGGCCGCGTTCCACGCCGGCGCGCGGGGCTACCTGGTGGTCGCCGACGCCGACGCGGACCAGGTGCTGCGCGGCGTGCAGGTGGTGTCCAAGGGGGAGGTGATCGTCGGACGTTCGGTCGCCGGCCGGGTGGCCACCCTGTTCAGCCCTCGCGGCGATCACGCGCCGTACCCATTTCCTCAGCTGACCGTGAGGGAACAGCAAGTGCTGGAACGGATCGCGGCCGGCAAGTCCAATCTGGCCATCGCCCGTGACCTCGCGCTGGCCCCGAAGACGATCAGCAACCGGGTCTCCTCGGTGCTGGGCAAGCTGGGCGTGACCGACCGCGCGCAGGCGATCGTGCTGGCCCGGGACGCCGGCCTCGGCCGAGGTTGATCGTGTTGGCGGCTGACCCCGTTGCCGGCCAACGGATTTCCCTGACACGAGGGAGAACTTCCCCTACCGGTGGGGAAAGCGGCGTGGATAGCCTCGGTCCGGCTTGTCAAAGGGAATCCGGCCGATCGGAGTGCGACGTGACCGATGTAGAACCCGCTGCCGTGGACATCCGCAGACTGGAGCACAAGAACCTGGTCCGCGCCTACGGACTGGAGATGAAGCTGCTTTACCCGTGGGACGGACTGACGGCCCCGTTCGAGGGGGCCTGGTGCGTGCTGCGGCCGGGCGACACGTCGGTCACGCACGCCCACCACGAGCACGAGATCTTCATCGGGATGACGGGCCGTGCCGAGGTGGTCACTCCCGATGAGCGCTACGAGTTCGCCGCCGGGGACGTCGCGTTCCTGCGGCCGGGCATCGAGCACCACCTGACCAACGGCGGCGACGAGGACTTCGCCTACTACGCGATCTGGTGGGACCGGGCGATGTCCGAGGGGTTCGTCCAGCAGGAGGAGGCGCGGGCCGCGGCCGGTGGTGGGCAGTGATCGACTACGACGGCCGCCGGTTCCGCAAGGAGGGCGCGGCCGGCGCGCCGGTCGCGGTGTACCGGCAGCAGGGCGACGTCGTGTGGACGGAGGTGTCCGGCGGCGACGTGCTGCGCTGCGCGGTGACCGGCCTGCGGGACGAGCGGGGCGCCCTCCACATGGGATACACGATCGTGCTCGACTCCGGTGAGGTGATCTGCGGCCACACCGTGAACACGCCGGAGGTCGGCGACGACGGCCGGATCCGGCTGTGCGAGCGCTGGGAGCGCTACGGCCCGCACGCCGCCACCGGCACGTCCTACCTCGAAGAGGTGAGAGAGCTCCGATGAAGTCACCGTCCGTGCAGGACTGGACGCGGCTGGACAAGGCCGTGGCCGGTGTGGTGCTCCGCCCCGGCGAGACCGGGTTCGGCGCGATGAGCACCCCGTTCAACCGGCGCTTCGCCGCGACCGTCCCGGCCGGCGTGGTGTCGGCGGCCTCCGTTGTCGACGTGCAACGGGCCATCGTGTGGGCGCGGGAGGTCGGCGTCGGGGTTGTGGTCCGCGGCGGCGGGCACAGCTACGCCGGCTACTCGGTGGGATCGGGCCTGGTGATCGACCTCGGTCCGCTGAACACCGTGTCCGCCAACGCGTCGACCGGGTTGGTCACGGCCGGCGGCGGCGCCTCGATGTCCGATGTGTACGCCGCCATCGAGCCCTGCGAGATGGCGTTCGCGCTCGGCAACGGGGCCACGGTCGGCATCGGCGGTCTCACCCTCGGTGGCGGCGTCGGCGCCACCTCCCGGGTGCACGGCATCACCGCCGACGCGTTGGTGGCGACCACTCTGGTCACCGCCGACGGACAGGTGCTGCGTTGCTCCGCCGACGAGAATCCAGAACTGTTCTGGGCCTGCCGCGGCGGTGGCGGCGGGAACTTCGGCGTGAACGTGTCGTTCACGTTCCAGGCCCAGCCGGTCGCCGACTGCGCGACCTACGTGTTGTTGTGGCACATCGAGGACGCCGAGAAGGTGTTCTCGGTGGTGCAGGAGACCATGCGGTCCGCGCCGGACGTGTTCGCGGCCCGGGTCGGCGTCAGCACCACCGGCCCGGACGCGGTGGTCTCGTGCGTCGGGCAGCACCTGGGTTCGGCGGCCTTGTTGAAGGAGATCCTCGACCCGATCCTGTCGGTGGCCGAGCCGTTCCGGACGGTGATCAGCGACCTGACCTACTGGCAGGCCAAGGACTATTTGCTGCACGAGACCGCTGCCGGCGCGTTCGCGGCCCGCACCAGCGTGCTGACCCAACCGCTGCCCGGCGACGCCATCGACGCGATGCTGTCGATGGTGCGGCGATGGCCCGGCGGCGGCAATCCCGACGGCGGCGGCGCGGCACTGTTCTCCTGGGGCGGCGCGGTAAACCGGGTGTCGGCTGGCGACACCGCTTTCCCTCACCGGGACGCGATGTTCCTGCTGTCCATGGACACTTCGTGGGCCGAGAACGATTCCCGCGCGGTGGTGGACGCCAATCTCGGCTGGCTGGCCGAGCTGGCCGACACGATGGCCCCCTACGGCCGCGATCGTTCGTACCTGAACTTCACCGACCCCGACCTGAAGTCCTGGCGCACGGCGTACTACGGCGACAACTACCCCCGCCTGGCGGCGATCAAGCGCCGGGTCGACCCCGACGGACTCTTCACCTTCGCGCAGGGGATCGGGTCATGACCACGGTGAACCAGGCCCAGGTGCTGTTCTGGTCGGCGGCCGAGGTCGACGCCGGCGACGTGCCCGAGGAGCACTTGACGCCGGTGCGGGAGATTCTGGCCTGGGCCCGCAAGTATCTGGTGTCGCCACATCCGGAGCTTGGCCGCAACGGCCCGGTCTGCCCGTACACGCAGCCGTCGCTCCACAAGGGACTGTTCCACCTGGCCGCGCTGTCGGGGGAGGGGGATGTCGGTGCGGCGGTGGAGAGTCTGCGCGGCTGGTACGAACGCCTCGGCGCCACCCTGCCGGCCGCCGACCGCGAGCTGCTCACGGTGCTGTTGGTGCTGCCGCACCTCGACCACACCGACGCCAGCGGCCTGGACGAGCTGCAACGCGTGGCCAAGGACAAGTTCGTCGAGGACGGGCTGATGATCGGCCAGTTCCATCCGGTGTGTGACGCTCCCGGTCTGTGGAACCCCGAGTTCAAGGCGCTGCGGGCTCCGGTGCCGCTGCTGGCGATCCGCAAGCTGGTGGTGTTCGACCTGCCGTTCCTGGTCGACCACAGGGCACACGCCGAGAGCTACATCCGGCGGTTCGCCCCGGAGATCCCGCCCCGCATCCGCAAGCAGCTCGCGCAGCGGCTCACTTATTGAGGCGGTTGCTCGACGGCGTTCCACAGCACGGAAACCCTTGTGCCGCCGGGGATGTCTCGCGCGCTGAACTCGTCCAACAGCTCGTCGACGCGCCGGTTGAGCTCGGTCTGCGTCTCGGCGTCGAGGTGGAGGACGGCACGGCGAGTGTGATGCGGCGCGGTCGGATCACCCTCGGCCAGCTCGGCGCGGTGCGCGTCGACGATGGCGAGCTCGACCCGGCCCGGCAGGTCGCCCGCGTCGGTGCCGAGGTCGAGATGCCAGGTCTCGCCGGTGGCCCGATAGGGCCGCTCCCACGCGCCGTGCTCGCCCTGCCGCGGCGGGTCGACCGCGAGGAAGCCGGCGTCGGCCAGCGCCCGGACGCGGCGCAGCAGGGTGGCCGGGGCGACGCCGAGGCGGTCGGCGAGCTGCTGGTTGGTGCGGGGCGTCTCCAGGCACAGCCGCAGGATTCGCCAGCTCAGCGGGTGGGTGAGGGCGCGCAGATCCTGGGGCGTGGCCCGTCTGCGGCTGTCCGGCTCGGTCATTGACAGCATGGTAACCGATGTGAAGGATGGCGATTGATTGCAACTTGTGAAATCGATGGGGTGGTGGCGTGGACGCGATCGAGGAGTACGTGGACCGGTACGGCACGCGGCACGAGCGGGAGCTGGCCGACTGGATAGCGGTGCCGAGCGTCAGCGCCACCGGGGAGGGCATGGTGGCGGCCGCCGACCATGCCCGTGAGCTGCTGGTTCGCAGCGGCCTGGCGCCGCGGGTGGTCGAGACCGGCGGCTGGCCGCTGGTCACCGGGCATCTTGCGGGCCCGGCTGGCAGCCCGCATGTGGTGATCTACGGCCACTACGACGTGCAGCCGGCCGGCCCGCTGGAGGAGTGGCTCAGCCCGCCGTTCGAGGCCACGATCCGTGATGGCCGCATGTATGGCCGCGGCACCGGCGACAACAAGGGCCAGCACCTCGCGCAGCTGCTGGCCGTGCGGGCGCTGCGCGACTGCCACGGTGGGTTGCCGTGCTCGGTGACGGTTCTGTTGGACGGCGAGGAGGAGATCGGCAGTCCGCACCTCTCGTCGACTTTGATCGGCATGCGCGAGGAACTCGCCGCCGATGTCGCGGTGTGGAGCGATGGTCCGGTGAACGCGGCGTTTGAGCCGACGGTGGCCCTCGGCGTTCGCGGCGTGGTGAGCTTCGAGATCACCGTGCGCGGCGCACGCTCGGCATTGCACTCCGGGAACTGGGGCAATGTGGCGCCGAATCCGGCGTGGGAGCTGGTGTGGCTGCTGTCGACCATGAAAGCGCCGGACGGCCGGATCCTGGTCGATGGCCACGACGCCGGCACCACCCCGCTCACCGGGGCCGAACGCGCTGCCCTGGAGGCGCTGCCCGTTGACACCGACCAGCTGCTCGCCGGCGTCGGGCTAGATCGGCTCGACCGGCTGGAAGCGGGCGTCAACGAGCGGCTGGCCCTGCCGACGTTTTCCATCAACTCGTTGACCTGCCTCGACAACAACGAGCATCGCACCGTCATCCCGGCCGTTGCTGTGGCCCGCTGCGACATGCGTCTGGCCTGCGGCCAGCGGACCGCGACTGTCATCGAGGCCGTCCGCGCGCACGTGGCCCGTCACCTGCCGCACGCCGAGGTCGAGTTCAAGGCCATGATGGAGCCGTCCCGCACCCTGCCCGACGCCCCGTATGCCCAGGCCGTGCTCAGTGCCCTTGGGGACAATGCTTTGTTCGAGCCGGCCATGGGCGGCAGCCTGCCCATCGCCGCCCTCACCGATGGCCTCGGGTTGCCGTGCTTCGGCATTCCACTGGCCAATGTGGACGAACGCAACCACGCCCCCAACGAGAACCTCGAGCTGCGCCGCTTCCACGCCGGCATCGTCACGGCGGCCAGGGTTCTGACGGGAGTCGGCCGCGCCGGTCGTTCAGCGCACTCCTAGATCGGCAACCGTGTCCGCGTCGGCGCGGCTCGTGTGGTCGGCCAGGAGCAGCGCGGCTGCCGCGGCCGCTGACAGCACTGCGCAGAAGATGAAGACCACGGGGTACCCGAGCCAGCCCCGCAGCACGCTCCCACCCGCTGGGGCGACTACCTGTGCCATCGTCACCACGAACGCCTGCAGGCCCGCGTACCGCCCGTACATCTGCTTTGGGGCGTAGTCCGCGAGCAGGCTGGCTCGTGCGATGGTGAGGACTCCGAACCCGGCGCCGAACAGCAACACGAACAAGACCAGTCCGGTCACATCCCGCAGGGCGAGCAGCGGAACGACGGCGATCGCCTGGCAGACGACCAGGGCGGCGGTCAGTCGGGCCAGTCGCAGCCGCCGGGCGATCCCGGTCACCGCGACGCGGCCCAGCACGCTCAGCACGCCCAGCGCACCGACGGCGATCGCGGCGGTCTGCGCGGAGTAGCCCCGCTCCATCAAGTAGGAAACCAGGTGCACGCTGACGGCGACCACGGTCAGGTAGGACAGGAACGAGGCGATGGTCAGCCAGAGGAAAGGGCGTGACCGGATGGCATGCCGAATCACGACCGCCATCCTCATGTGGTTCGCCGGCCTGACATCGGCTGTCCGGGGACGCGCGGATCGAGGCTCGCGGACCAAAGCCAGCAACGGCAGCATCGCGCCGACGACGAGCACCGCGGCGAGCACGAGCAGCGCCCGCCGCCATCCCAGGCCGGCGACCAGCGTGACGGTCAGTGGCAGGAACACCGTGCTGGCCAGTCCACCGATGACGGTGACCACCAGCAGCGCGTTGTCGCGTCGCTCGCCGAACGCCCGGACCACCAGGGCGAACGCCGGTTCGTAGAGCACCGTCGCGGTGACCAGGCCCATGGACACGAAGACCGCGTACAGCACCAGGTACGAGTCGATCCGCGCCCAGCCGAGAAGCGTGACCACTCCCAGCCCGACACCCATGATCATGAGGCCCCGCGCGCCGTGCCGGTCCAGCAGCTGCCCCACCGGGATCGCGGCCACTCCGCGCACGACCATGGACAGCGAGTACGCGGAGGTGAGCACGGCCTGGCTCCAGCCGAGATCCTGCTGCATCGCCGGCAGGAACACGGCGAAGGCGTAGTAGAACGTCCCCCAGCAGACCAGTTCGACCACGCCGAGGGTCCACGGCACCCGCCACTTGGCGCCGCCGGCTGGGTCAGCCATCATGCGCCCGCCGCATGGTCCGGACGACCTCTGCCGCGAAGTCGTTCGTGCTCGTGGCGACCCGGCCGTCCTGGTTGGACAGCAGGTCGGCGGTGATCACGTCGCCCACGCGGACGACCTCGGCCACCGCGTCCTCCACCGCCCGCGCCGCCTGTGTCTCACCGAGATGCCGCAGCAGCATGGCGCCGGCGAGGATCAGGGCTGTCGGGTTCAGCGTGCCGGTGCCGGCGAACTCGGGCGCCGAGCCGTGGGTCGCTTCGAAGACGGCGAAACGGTCGCCGAGGTTGGCGCTGGGCGCGACCCCCAGCCCGCCGATCAGACCAGCCACGAGATCGCTGAGCACATCGCCGTACAGGTTCGGCATCACCAGCACCTCGAACCGCCGCGGGTCGGCGATCACCTCGCGGCAAACGTCGTCCAGCAGGCGATGCTCGGTCTCGATCCCCGGCGTCGGGGCCGCGACCGCGTCGAACGTCGCGGCGAACAGCCCGTCCGTGCGCGGCAGCACGTCCTCCCGGGTCACGCAGGTGACCCGCCGGCGTCCGGTCCGGCGGGCGTAGTCGCAGGCGAACCGGACGATCCGCGCCGACGCCCGCGGTGAGATGACCTTGAGCGTGATCCCGGCGTCCTGGTCGACGGCGTGGCCGGCATCCCGGAGGCGGGTGAGCACCCCGACTGCGTCCGCTGTTCCCCCTTCGAGCTCCGCCCCGCCGTACAGGTCCTCGGTGTTCTCCCGGACGATCACGATCTCGTTCGTCAAGCCGCGCGAGGTGATTCCGGGCATCAGGCGGCACGGCCGCAGGCACGCGTACAGGTCGAGCTCGCGTCGCAGGGCGAGGTTGACCGACCGGAACCCGGTGCCGATCGGCGTGGTCAACGGGCCTTTGAGAGCGACCGCGGTGGTCTTGACGGACTCGATCGTGCGCGGCGGCAACGGTGTGCCGAGCCGATCCATGGCGCTCTGGCCGGCGAGCTGGCGGTCCCAGTCGATGGCCGATCCCACCAGTGCGGTCGCCGCGTCCAGCACCGGCACCGCAGCCGCGACCAGCTCGGGACCGCTGCCGTCGCCGGGGATCAGGGTGACCCGATGAGACGGCATCAGCCCGCCAGTTCCCGTGCCAGGGCCAACGGCAGTATCCCGCCGCCGCGCAGGCATGCCACGTCCCGGCTCGACTCCGCCCGCACCCGCGCGTCGAACTCGACCAGCTGGCCGTCGCTCTTGGCCGCCCGAACCCGAACGTGCCCGCCTTCGGTCAGGTTCGCCAGACCTTCGATGTCGAACTCCTCCGTGCCGTCCAGGCCCAGTGAGCGGGCGTCCTGTCCGTCGGGGAACTGGATCGGCGCGATGCCCATGCCGACGAGGTTGCTGCGGTGGATGCGTTCGAACCCCACGGCGAGCACGGCTCGTACGCCGAGCAGCCGAGGCCCCTTGGCGGCCCAGTCCCGGGAACTTCCCATGCCGTAGTCGCGGCCGGCCAACACGATCAGTGGCACGCCGGCCGTGCGGTACCGCTCGGCCGCCGCGTGCACGGACATCGGCGTACCGTCTGGGAGAAACGCGGTCCGGCCACCATGCCCGTCGACGAGCAGGTTGCGCAGCCGGGGGTTGCTGAAGGCGCCACGCAGCAACACCTCGTGGTTCCCCCGCCGACCGCCGTAGCTGCCCAGCTCGCCGGCAGGTGTTCCGTGCGCTCGCAGGTACTCACCCGCTGGCGAGGCGGCCGGGATCTGGCCGGCCGGGGAAATGTGGTCAGTGGTCACGGCATCGCCCAGGTACAGCAGGGCGCGGGCGCCGCGCAGGTCGGCCAGCGGTTCGCGGTGTTCGGCCGAGAAGAACGGTGGTGGCACCAGGTAGGTCGACCGCTCGGGCCAGTCGAACAGCGGCCCGGTAGGCGGCGCCAGCGCCCGCCAGTTCTCCTCGCCTTCGCCGATGGCGGCGTACTCCTCGCGGAACAGGGCAGGATCCACGGCGTGCCCGAGCAGTTCGGCCAGCTCCCGCTGGCTCGGCCACAGCTCGGACAACAGGACCGGGCGGCCGTCCGGATCGTGCCCGAGCGGCTCGGTGGTCAGGTCCCGGCGGACGGTGCCGGCCAACGCCCAGGCCACCACCAGTGGGGGAGAGGCCAGGTAGGCGCCACGCACATCGGGGTGGATCCGGCCCTCGAAGTTGCGGTTGCCGGACAGCACCGCGACCGCGGACAGGTCCCGGTCGCGAATCGCTCGCGCGACCTCGGGAAGCAGCGGCCCCGAATTGCCGATGCAGGTCGTGCAGCCGTAGCCGACGACCTGGAAGCCGAGCTTGTCCAGGTAGGTGCTCAGGCCGGTGTTCTCCAGGTAGCGGGTCACCACCCGGGATCCGGGCGCCAGGCTGGTCTTGACCCACGGCCTGGTGCGCAGGCCGCGGCGGACCGCGTTCCGGGCGAGCAGGCCGGCCGCGAGCATGGACGCCGGGTTGGAAGTGTTGGTACAGCTGGTGATGGCCGCGATGACCACGCTGCCGTGGTCCACGTCCGCCGACGTCGTGGCCGGCGGCGCGGGGAAACTGGCTGGGACCCGGGACAACGGCACCCGGGCGTGCGGCCGGTCCGGTCCGGCCACGCATGGCTCCACTGTGGACAGACAGAAGTCGACGACGCGGCTGAACCGCCGTTCACCCGAGCCGGTCTGGAACATGCCCTGGCTCTTGGTGTACCGCTCCACCAGGTCGACGGTGTCGGCGTCCCGTCCCGTCATCCTCAGGTAGTCGAGCGTCCGGCGGTCCACCGGAAACAGCGCGCAGGTCGCGCCGTACTCAGGGCACATGTTGGCCAGCGTGGCGCGGTCGTGGATCGCCAGGTTCGCCACGCCGTCGCCGGTGAACTCCAGCAGTGCCCCGACCACTCCCTCGGCCCGCAGGAGCTGGGTCAGCGTGAGGACCAGATCGGTGGCCGTCACCCCGGGCCCGACCTCGCCGGTCAGGCGGACGGCCACCACCTCGGGCACCCGCAGCGACACGGGCTCACCGAGCATGGCCGCCTCCGCCTCGACACCGCCGACACCGAAGCCGAGCACGCCAAGCGAGTTGATCATTGGTGTGTGCGAGTCGGTGCCGAGCACCGTGTCCGGGCAGGCCAACGGCGCGTTTCCCGGGCCAGGCAGGACAGTGACCACCCGCGCGACGTGTTCGAGGTGGACCTGGTGGACGATCCCCCGGCCCGGCGGCACGATCCGCAGCCGCTCGAACGCCTGCTCGGCCCAGCGCAGGAAGCGGTACCGCTCGGCATTGCGCGCGTACTCGTCGGCCAGGTTCGCCCGCAGCGCGTCGCGTGAACCCGCGACGCGCACCTCCACGGAGTGGTCGATCACCAGGTCCACCGGAACGACGGCGTCCACGTGGTCCGGCGGCGAGCCGGCGCGGGCAAGGTGGTCGCGCATGGCGGCCAGATCCAGCAACGCCGGCAGGCCGCTGTGGTCCTGGCACAGGACGCGGACCGGGGCGAACTCCAGCGAGCGCGGCCAGTTGGCCGAGACGAGGTCGCGGATGGCTGCGAAACCGGAAGCCTCGTCGGTCCGACCGGTCCACATTCGTCGCTGGTACATCTCGGCCAGCACGAGAGCCGTGACGGGCAGCCGGCCGGTGTCACCGCCCGCCTCGTCGACCGCGTCGCCGACCATCAGGCAGGAAACCGGGCCGCCAGAGGTATTAAGGGTTTCTGTCCGGTACAACGACATCGCTTGACGCCTCCCTGCTGTGTCCGCGATGGTGGCGGTCTTTTCTTGTGGCCTCGGCGGATTGAGGTGAGCTGTGCGGGACGAGCTGACGATCATCGCCAGCGGCGACGCCGGCCGGATCGAGGCCGCGGCGGTCGACGCCGCGATCCGAGCGGCCGGCGCCCCGGTGGACTGTCGGACGGAACTGCTGGAAGTGTGGCGCGGCACCGCGATGACCGATGCTGCCATGACCGCTGCCGCCGTGGCCGCGCTGCGGTCGGTTGGCCGGGCCGTGGTGGTGCCGGCGCCTGCTGCGCCGCGACTGCGTGCCCTGCCGGTCCAACTGGGCCTGTGGACCAGTTTCACACCGAGGCGCGGGATGGCTCTCACTCCGCGCGGGCAGCGCGTCCGCTTCGATCTGCGACTGGTCCGGGACCACCATGACGACCATGGCAGGGCGCCGGAATTCGACGCGCCGCCGCCGTGGCTGCCAACGCGCTTGGCCGCGGAGATGTCGGCGGACACCGCGGTCGCGGTGAGCAGCCGGTCGCCAGCGCGCACCGAGCGGTTGCTCACCGCGGTCTGTCACGATGCCCTCGCCACCGGGCGCCACACCGTGACCGTGGTGCACAAGGGAAACGCGTTCAAGTGCACCGACGGTGTGCTTTACCAGGCTGCCCAACGGTTCGCCGCGTCGCCTGACTGGGCGGCTCTGAGGATCCAGACCCGCATCGTTGACAACATGTGCGCCGAGTTGGCGCAGCGGCCGGAAGCGTACGACGTGGTGGTCGGGCCGGCGCTGTACGGGGACATGCTCGACGCGATCATCACCGGGCTGCGGACGACCCCCGAGCCGGTCGGGCAGGTCTGGCGCGGCGACGGCACGGCGGTGTACGCGGGCCGGTCCGCCGCGCAGCCTGCGGTCGCGACCCTTGGCTCGTTTCGCGCGGCCGCGTGCTGCCTGGCCGACCTTGGCCACCACGGGCCGGCCGGCCGGCTGGACCGAGCCGTGCGGGCGGCGGCTGCCGACGCGGCACGGCTCGATCCCAGCCAGGCCATCCGAGCCGTCGAGGCCCAGCTGTCCCTGGATCATGACGAAGAGGACGTGTAACTCGTCGTCGACTCGGTCACCTCTCGGTGCAGCTGCGTCAACTGCTCGACGCTCAGCGGACCGCCCTGGTCGATCGCGACCTGGCGGACCCGCGCGAGGCAGTCGGCCGCGACCCGCTGGTCGACTGACAGCCCCTGTTCGGCCAGCATCCACTCCACCAACGCTCGACCAGAATGCTTCCCCAGCACGTACCGGCGCTGCCCGCCGACGTCCTCCGGCGGGAACGGCTCGAAGCTGCTGGTGTCGCGCAGCATCGCGTTCACGTGGATGCCCGACTCGTGTGCGAACACGTTCTCGCCGGTGATCGGGTGCCACGGCGGCAGTGGATGGCCGACGATGTCGGCGAAATCCCTCGCCAGGCTGGTCAGCCCGGTGAGGTCGACGCCGAGGTCGACGCCGTAGAGGCGGTTGAGCGCGACCACGACGTGCGCGATGTCGGCCATGCCGGCGCGTTCGCCGATCCCGTTGATGGTCACGTGGAAGTAGCGGGCACCCGCCTGGAGGCCGGCGATCGTGTTGGCCACCGCCAGGCCGAAGTCGTTGTGCGCGTGACACTGCAGGTCGATGTCGCATTCGCGGGCGATGGCGGCGACACGTCCGCCGTACTCCTCGGGCGTGAGCATGCCGACTGTGTCTGACAGCCGGAGGCGGTCCGCCCCGGCCTCTCTGACCGTGTGCGCGTAGTCGACGAGGAACGCCGGGTCCGTGCGGGCCAGGTCCTCTGCGCTGATGGACACGAACGCGCCGCGGTCCTTGCACATGCCGACCAGGTCACGTGCGGTCCTCAGCAGCCAGTTCCGGTCCTTTCGGACGCTGCTGGACAGGTGCAGGTCGGACGCCGGCAGTCCCATGTGGACAGCCCGGTAGCCGAGGTCCAGCGAAGCCTCGATGTCCTCGCGCACGCCACGGTGCCACGTCACGAGACGGGCCTCGTCCTGCCGGTCCACCACAGAGGTGATGAACTCCAGCTCCTCGCCCCCCATGGCGGGGATGCCGATCTCGACCGATGTCACACCGATCGCCAGCAGGCGGTCGAGAATCTTCGTCTTGGTCTGCTTGGATAGCGCCACGCCGGGCGTTTGCTCGCCGTCGCGCAGGGTGGTGTCCTCCAGGATCAGGTCGTCGCGGATCACGGTTCAGCCTCCGTTTCCCGAGGTGATGTGCGTTGTCTGTCGGTGAGAGGGGACGTCGGTGGACGTCAGGTAGCGCGCTTCGTCCGCACGCAGCCGGTCCAGGCCGACGAGTTCGAAGACGTGGTCCAGGTCGACCATGCCGTCACGCAGTTCGTAGGCGCGACCGGCCGCCCGGAGAGTGGCCAGGTTGCGCTCCATCGCCTTGATCGCGCTCCGCAGCGCCTGGTTGGCGAAGATCACGATCTGATACCCGAGCTGGTGCAGCGTTTCCGCCGAAACCTCGTCGTACGTGGTCGGCACCGCGACCAGCGGCGCCACGCCGTCCCACTGCCGGGCGAACTCGACCAGCTCCCCGGGATCCCGCGACTTGGAATGGACCAGCACGGCGTGCGCGCCGGCCTCGGCGTAGGCGCTCGCCCGGGTCAGGGCGGCGTCGACGCCCTCACCGGCGACCAACGCCTCCGTACGGGCGATGACGAAGAAGCTGTCCAGCTGCTGCGCCTCCCGGCACGCCCTGATCTTCAGGGCGTGTTCCGCGAGCGGAACCAGCTCACGGCCGACGCCCTCGTAGAAGCTGCACCGTTTGGGAAACGAGTTGTCCTCGACGCAGACACCGGCGATTCCGACACGTTCGAACCTGCGGACCGTGACGGCCGCGTTAATCGCGTTGCCGAATCCGTTGTCACAGTCGGCGATGACAGGTATGCCGACGGCGTCGTTGATCACGTCGCATTGACGTAACTGTTCGCTCATGGTGATGATGTTGGCGTCCGGCACTCCGTACGATGCCGAGATCTCAAAGCCGCTGCCCCAGATGAGATCGAATCCCGCCCGCTCGCCGAGGCGGGCGGTGAGCCCGTCATGTGCGCCGATCGCCACGAGATTTCTTTTTTCTCGGAGCAGTTGGTGAATATTGTTCATGGGTGGCCCCCGCCTGGCAAAGGAAAGAAACCTGCATCCCGCGCGCTGACGAAACGGTCGGTGGGCGCACCCGCCGGTCTTGTCAACGTCATTGCGTCCAGCCGGCGGTCGCTTTCTGTGTGCGAAAGAAGTTATCGACCTCGACTAAACCTCCCGCCTTGGATATTGCTCTACCTTAATCTTGCGTTCACCTCGTGTCAATGGTCCAAAACCGCTATCGGGCCAATGCGATGATTGGCATCATGATTGCTCCGACCAAATGGAGTTTCCGATAGCCCGGGCACCGGCAGGTACCTCGGCCTGGTGGTCACCCGCCCCTTGATCCCGCTGGCCTGCACCCCGCCCTTAGGAGCAGGGGAAAGTCAAAGTCGATGTGTGCTGATCCCGGCCAGCCGTGACAGGCCTGGCACCGGCACGTCACCCTGGCGACGGTGGCGCTGGCGATCTGCACCTGGTTGCGCCGAACCCCACACGCCCCGCGATCCCACAAAAAACGGGGTAGGCCCCCAAGAGGGAACCTACCCCGCCGAACCTGAGACCCTCAGCCCTTGCGAATTGCCTCGATGATCTTCGGCCGCAGCTCGGCCGCGCTGATCACGGCGTCCACCGACCCGACCTCGACGGCCCGGTGCACGGAGTGCACCCGGTCGAACTCGGTCGCCACCTCGGACAGCTTCTCGGCCCGCACGGACGACCGGACCTCGGCCAGCTTGGCGCTGAGCTCGGCCCGCTGGGCACCCGAGGCCTCGGCGAGCTCGGCCTCCACCTCGACAACCCGGGCATCGGTCGAGGTCCGCTGGTTCACGTCACCGACGAACACAACGGCCGCCGCCGGGGCGCCGCCGATCACCGAGGCGAACGAGCCCTCGATGGCCAGCACGGTCATCTGCGGGTTCAAGGCCTTGGAGAACACCACAAACGCGCCGCCGTGGTAGCGGGAGATGACGCAGAAGACGATCGGGCCCTGGAAGTTGACGATGGCCCGGCCGATCTCGGCTCCGTATTCCAGCTGGAGCTTGCGCATCGACTCGGGCGAGCCGTCGAAGCCGGAGAGGTTGGCCAGCACGACGAGCGGCCGGTTGCCGCTGGCCGAGTTGATGGCCCGGGCGGCCTTCTTGGACGACTGCGGGAACAGCGTGCCGGCGGTGTAGGCGTCGGGGCCGTCGGTGGGAGGGAAACCGCGGCGCTGCACGGACTTGGACTCGATGCCGAGCAGGCACACGGGCTGCCCGCCCAGGTGCACGTCCTGCACCACGGCGGTGTCGGCGTCGGCCATGCCGGCCCACCGCTCCAGCACCGCGTGGTCCTGGTCGGCGACCGCCCGCATCACGGTGCGGATGTCGAACGCCTTCTTGCGGTCCGGGTTGGCCGAGGCGGAGAAGATCTCGCCGACGGTCGCGAAGTCGGTCCCGAACTCGTGGGGGAAGGGCGAGATGTCGCGGTCCACCGGGTCCGAGGACCCGGCGGCTCGCGGCCCGGTCTCGCCCGGCGCCACATAGGTGTGCTCGTAGTGCGCCATCAGCACGTCACGGGCGCCGGTCAGGCTGGGAGCCCAGTACTGGGCCTGCCCGTTGGGCCCCATCACCCGGTCGTAGCCGCCGATGCCGAAGTTGTCCTCGGCCGACACGCCGCCGGAGAAGTCCAGCGCCTGCTTGCCGGTGAGCACCATCGCCGAGTCGGGCGTCATGACGAGAATGCCCTTGGTGTGCATGAGCATCGTCGCCTCGGCGTTCCAATACGGCTGCGCGCCGACGTTGATGCCGGTGACCACGATGTTGATCTCGCCGCCGTCCTGGGTGAACTCGACGATCCGCTTGAGCGCGGCCGCCACCCAGTCCATGTTCTCGGTGCCGGAGTTCATGGCGATCCGCGCGCCCGAGGACAGCGCGAACCACTCGACCGGCACGGACATCCGCTCGGCCAGGTCCAGCGCCGCGATGACCCGGCGGCACTCCGGCTCGGACAGCGCGCCCAGCGACTTCGTCGGGTCGCCGAGCAGCACGACCCGCTTGACGCCCTCCGGGTACCGCTCGGTCGGCGTGCTCACCACACCGGCGACCATCGCCGCCGTGTTGCGGCCCTTGGGCCGATCCACCGGCACCAAAGCGAAGTCGGCGTCCAGGTCGTGCTCGACGAAGTCGCCGAGCAGCCCGGTCAGCTCGTACGGGTAGACCGTGTTGCGGCTGCTGGCCCGCAGCACCTTGAGCCGGTACTCGTCCAGCGGCTCGACGGCGTCGACCGGCGGCTCGACGACCTCCAGTGTGGTGCCGCCGGTGGCGCCGAACGAGATCCGCACGGCCACCTTGGACAGCGCGCCGGTCTCCGGGTCCCGCTGGCGCGCGATGAACAGGATCTCCTCCAGCCCCGCGCCGGCCGTGGTCGGCAGCACGCGGCTGGTGATCGTCTCCAGCTCGGCCCGGGTGATCTCGCTGGCCGGCCACACGTAGATGACGATCCGGTTGGTGTTGAACCGGTTCTTCGACGGCCGGCGGGACTGGGCGCGGCGGATCGAGTCGACGCACAGGGCGACCGTGTCCTCGGCGGTGGGCAGCGCGACCAGCCGGCCGTCCTGCTCACGCAGCTCGGTCAGGTCCCGCACCTGCGCGAAGGCGACCAGCCGGTCGTCGGCCGGGTTCTCCCGGGCCACGCACTGGAACAGGTACACCTCCTCGTCGGCCGACGGCAGGCGGGTCAGGTCGAACTTGTGCAGCCGCTCCAGCTGCATCCGCTGCGCGATGTACGGGTGCAGGCCGCGGATCAGCCGCTCCTCGGCCATGCCCAGCGAGGACGGCCGGAACGTGAAGTGGTGGTGCATAACGGCGTTGCCCCGGCCGGCGACGGTCGCGGTGACCCGGCGGACGTGCGCGGGCAGCGGGTGGGCGCTGATCACGTCGGCCAGCTCCGCCGCCATCGCGTCGAAGTCCTCGGGCTGCTTCTCCCACGCCAGGTAGATGTCGGCGTCGACGGCGTCCTCGCCGCCGGCCAGCTCGGCCAGGCCGCGCAGCGCGCTGCCGAAGGACTCGAAGCTCACCGCCGCGGACGCGATCGTCGAGTCGGCCCGCGAGGCCACGACGTACGTGCAGCCGGCGACCTCGCTGCGGCGCACGTCGGTGGTGCCCTTGTTGCCGTAGTAGCGGCGGATCAGCACCTCGAGCATGGTCGCGTTGTCCCGGTCGGCCCGGATCAGCCGCTGGCCCAGCAGCCGCACCAGCGGCTCGGTGCTGCGCACCATCTCGGCGACCCGCTCGGCGCGGTCGGCCGCGTCCGGGTGGGCGTCGAGGTGCCGCAGGTGGTTGCGGACGGCCGCGTACACGCGGGCCCGGTTGCGGCGCAGCAGCGGCTGGCCGAACCAGTCGAACACGACGCCGCGGGCCAGGTCGGAGACCACCGGGAACCGCACCTGGGTGGCGGCGACCAGCCGCTCGAGGGCGAGACCGGTCGGCTGGCGCAGCGTCTCGTCCGGCGGCAGGTCCTTCAGCCAGGCCCGCAGCAGGGTCGTGACGATCTTGGCGTCGGCGGTGGCGCGCTGCTGGGCCAGGAAGATCCGGAAGACCGCCGTCTCCAGCTCCGGGGTCCGCTCCAGCTCGGTCACGCCGTAGTGGGCCAGCGCCTTGGACAGCTTGGCCTGGAAGTCCTCGGGCAGGCCGGCCCGCTCCACGTCCAGGCTCTGCAGGTAGGTGTGGAAGTGCTCGCGGGCGCTGTAGGAGTGTGCCCCAGAGGAATTGGCACTGTTCTCCTCGGTCGGCCGGTTCAGGCTCAGCTCGGCCAGGTCGGCGAACACGTCCAGCAGGGCCATCTCCTCGGCCAGCGGCCGGCGCCCGCTCTCGGCGGCCTCGCGGCGGGCGGCCAGGTAGTCGCCCAGCACCCGGCCCTCGTCCAGCGGGTCGACGTCGAAGCCGAGCAGCAGGCTGCGCAGGTCCTCCTGGCCGCGGGCCAGCCGGTCCAGCGCCGGCGCGGTCCCGTTGGTCTCGGGCAGGTCCAGCTCCACGGTCTCGACCGGGCCGGTGTCCTCGGCCTCGTCGTCGGCGATCGGCTCCAGCCGCAGCAGCGGGGCGCCGGTCGGCACCTGGCTGCCCACCGACACCGGCCGCTCCTTGAGCCGGGCCTTGAACGGCGCCCGCAGCACCGTCTCCATCTTCATGCTCTCCAGCACGACGATCGGCGCGCCGGCCTCGACCTCGTCGCCGACCTCGACCGGGGTGGCCACGACCAGCGCCGGCGCGGGGGAGCGGACGACGCCGCCCTCGTCGCGGCTGACGCGGTGGGCCACGCCGTCCACCTCGACCAGGTGGATCGGGCCGTGGGTGCCGGTGAGCAGGCTGTGCCGGGAGCCGTTGACCAGGATCTGGCCGGTGTGGTGGTCGAACCGGTCCAGCACCACGTCGGCGGTGCGGACGTCCTCGCCGGCCTCGATAGCCACCCGGAACCGGGTCGCGCCGACGCGGGCCACCCGCACCCGGTAGCCGACGCCGCGGAGCTTGAGGTCCAGCGGCCGGCCGCTCTCGTGCTGCACCTGCGGGCGGCCGCCGAACGCGGTGGACAGCAGGCGCTGCCGCTCGACCCGCTCCTCTTCCTCGTAGCCCTCGATGGCCGCGGCGGCCAGCGCGACCGCGGAGTGCCGGTGCGAGACCAGCCGGCCCTCGGCCCGGACACGGTCGATCCAGCCGGTGTCGGCGCTGGCGTCGATCACCTCGGGCTGGTCCAGCAGGTCCAGCACGAAGCTCTTGTTGGTGGCGCCGCCCTCGATGATGACCTTGGTCTCGGCCATCGCCCGGCGCAGCCGGGCCAGCGCCTCGTCGCGGTCGCGGCCGTACGCGATGATCTTGGCGATCATCGAGTCGAAGTCGGCGGGGATGGTGTCGCCCTCGCTGACGCCGGTGTCGACCCGGATGCCCGGGCCGGCCGGCAGGGCCAGCCGGGCGATGCGGCCGGGGGACGGCGCGAAGTCGCGGTCCGGGTCCTCGGCGTTGAGCCGGGCCTCGACGGCGTGGCCGAGCTCGGCGGGCTGCTCGCCCTGGAGCTTGCCGCCGGCGGCGACGTGCAGCTGCAGGCGCACCAGGTCGGTGCCGGTGGTGATCTCGGTGATCGGGTGCTCCACCTGGAGGCGGGTGTTCACCTCGAGGAAGGCGAACAGCTTCTCGCCCGGGTGGTAGAGGAACTCGACGGTGCACGCGCCGCGGTAGCCGACCCTGACGGCCAGCCGCTCGGCCGAGCGCTTGAGCTCGGCGGTCTGCTCCGGCCCGAGGACCGGCGAGGCCGACTCCTCGATGATCTTCTGGTTGCGGCGCTGCACCGAGCAGTCGCGCACCCCGAGCGCCCACGCGGTCTCGCCGTCGGAGATCACCTGGACCTCGACGTGGCGGGCGCCGGTGACCAGGCGCTCCAGGAACACGACGCCGGACCCGAAGGCGCGCAGCGCCTCCTGGCTGGTGCGCTCGTAGGCGTCGGCCAGCTCGTCCGCGGATTCGACCTTGCGGATGCCGCGCCCGCCGCCGCCCGCGGTGGCCTTGAGCATCAGCGGGTAGCCGATGTTGGCGCCGGCGGTCAGCGCGTCCTCGAGCGTGGCGACCTCGCCGCGGCTCCACGGCGCGACCGGGACGCCGACCTCCTCGGCGATCAGCTTGGCGCCGATCTTGTCGCCGAGCTGGCGCATCGCGTCCGCGCTGGGGCCGACGAAGGTGACCCCGACCTTCTCGCACACCTCGGCGAACGTCGGGTCCTCGGCGACGAAGCCCCAGCCCACCCAGGCCGCGTCGGCGCCGCTGTCGACCAGCGCCTGCTCCAGTTTGGCGTAGTCGAGGTACGGCCGTGCCGACGCCGGGCCCAGGTCATAGGTCAGGTCGGCCTCGCGCACGAACGTGGCGTTGCGGTCGGCGTCGGTGTAGAAGGCGACGGTCTCGATGCGCGTCCCGGTCTCCGCGGAGAGATCCCGGACGGCGTGGATCAGCCGCATCGCGGCCTCTCCGCGGTTGACGATGGCGACACGACTGAACACCGACCGAGCCTCCTACTAGACGCGTGCGGGGCCGACAGACCCCAGTCCCACACTGAACACTGTCGTGGATTCGCCAGTGGCGAAATGCTGGAAGGAACCGTGCCGAGCACCGGAGTTTGTAGGAACCCCACAAAAGATGGCTCCGGTCACAGGGGTCACGCCGGACCGCCCCGCGGTGCCGGCGTGTCGCGCTGGACAACCCGGGCCGCCGAGGCTCCGGATGGCAGCTGCCGCACGCATGGCGTCCTTTTCGGCCGGGGAACGTTCCGTTATCCACGCGCGTCGCCGCGCATGCCGACGAGTCTCTCCCGTCGCGTTCCAGGTATTCCTTAGAACATCAGACAGTGGTGAAGGAACGGTCAAAGGGGCATCAGGCCTGGTGGCGAAGGACCGTGACCCCCCAACTGAAGCCGAACCCGCTGGTGGCCAGCAGCACGAGGTCGCCGTCGCCCAGCCGGCCGGCGTCGCGCAGGTCGCACAGGCCGATGAACGGGTCGGTGCTCGACATGTGGCCGAGGCGGTGGTAGTTGAACACGCTGCGCCGGGCCGGGATGCCGAGGCTGTCGAGCAGGCGTTCGTGCATGCGGCGGTCGACCTGGTTGATCACGAAGTGGTCCACGTCGTCGGGGGTCAGGCCGAGGGTGTGCAGGGCCTCCCGGACCAGGTCCTGGTAGCGCTCCAGGTACAAGGCGGAGATGCCGCGCCGCCGGCCGCGCAGGCGGATGACCATGCGGTCGCCGTCGATCTCCCCGCTGAGGAAGTCCGACCAGGTCGGCTCGGAGCGGGTCTGGGTGTGCAGCAGGTCGAACCGGACATCGTCGGGGCCGAGCAACACGGCCGCCGCCGCGTCGCCCACGTTGAACAGGGACACCGACTCGGGGTCGGTGTAGTCGATGGAGCGGGCGACCCGCTCGCCGAACAGCAGCAGGGCGTACCGCGTGCGGCCCAAGGTGATCGCGTCCGATGCGACCTGGAGGGCCGCCGAGGACGAGGAGCAGAAGTTCAGCACCTCGAAGCAGTGGGCCCGGGTCACGCCCAGCTCGGCGGCGATCTTGGCGGCGGGGGACCAGGACGGCCGGTCCCAGTCGCCGCCACCGCCGACGATCACCTGCCCGACCTCGGACGGGTCGACGCCGGCCCGGTCCAGCACTTTTCGGGCGATGTCGGCCTGGAGCTCCCAGGCCTGCTCGTCCGGGCCGAACACCGGGATCTCCGGGCAGTGGGTCCAGGCCAGGATGTCCGCGACCGGGCGGCCGGACAGCTCGTGCATCTCCCGCACGGTCCGGCGGCCCGCCGGGAACGCCACCTCCAGGTCGATGATGCCTACCACGGGCTCGCCTCTCTCACTTGGTGGCGCAACTGGTTCAGGCGGGGCAGGCCGGCCAGGACGTCGGCCGCCGGCAGCCCGAAGTCGATGAGGCACGCCAGCTCGTCCACGCCGATGTCGGCGAAGCCGTCGACGGTGGCGCGCAGCTTGTCCACGGTGCCCAGCAGGCCTTGGTCGAAGTAGCGGTCGAATGCCTGCTGCACAAGGAAGTCGACGTCCTCCGGGGCCAGCTTGGCGATGTCGAACCGCCGCGAGCCCAGCAGCAGACCCAGTGAGCTCTTCAGGTACGCGATGAGCGGCCAGCGGACCGCCTCGCGGGCTCGGGCTTCGTCGTCGCCGACGTAGGTGTGCAGCATGAGCACGACATGACCGGTTTGGCCGTGTACGGCCATTTCCTGCCGGTAGGCGGCGATTTTCGCGGCCAGCTCGGCGGGTTCCTGGCCGAGCAGGTGGGTCAGCACGCCGATGCCGGCCCGGCCGGCGGCCCGGAACGTCTCGATGCCGCCGGCGCTGGTCAGCCACACCGGCAGCTCGGCCTGCACCGGCGGCGGGTGGATGCCGAGCCGGCAGGGCCGGCCGTTGCCGTCGACCGCGTCGATCTGCTCGCCGCGCCAGAGCCTGCGCACCTCGTCGACGGCGCGGAGGGTGTAGTCCTTCCGGTCGGCGTAGGCCTCTGGGCGGAGGGCGAAGTCCGTGGCGTGCCAGCCGGAGGCGAAGGAGATGCCGGCCCGGCCACCGGATAGGTTGTCCACTACGGCCCATTCCTCGGCGATGCGCAGCGGGTGGTGCAGCGGGCCGACGACGCTGCCGGCCCGGATCTGGACCCGGTTCGTGACGGCGGCGATGGCCGCGCCGGTCACCGACGGGTTCGGGTACAGGCCGCCGAAGGCGTGGAAGTGCCGCTCCGGGGTCCACACAGCCGTGAACCCGTGCTCGTCGGCGTACTTCGCGCCTTCGAGCAGCAGGTCGTATCGGTGGCCGGGGCGGGCCGTGCTGTCGTCGGCGAAATAGAACAGGCTGAAGTCCATTTGTTAGTGCCTCCCCAAGGTGGTCAGCGCTGCGGGTTTCCGTGCTGCGGGCTTTTGGGCCCACCCGGCGACGCGGGGCGCGAGCGCCCCAGCGGTCAGGAACAGGCCGGCGAACACCGCCCAGCCGGCCGCGCCGAGGTGGCCGAGCACCACCGTCGCCAGCACCGGCGTGACCATCTGGCCGAGCAGCGACGATGTCGTGAACAGGCCCTGGTACTGGCCTTGCGCCCGTTCGGGTGCCAGGCCGTAGCCCAGGGCCCAGGCGCCGGCGGCGTGCAGCATCTCGCCGAGCACGTGGGCCATCGCCCCGGCCAGCAACAACGCGGTCGCCGCCCAAACCGGCTGTCCAACGGCGATTGCATACAGTCCACAGCCGCCCGCCAACAGAATGCCCGCCCACCGCCAGGCTTGTACCCCGCCCGGCACGTCCTCGCCGCCCTTGCTCACCCGTACCTGCAACACCACCACCGCCGCCGCGTTCACGATCACCACCAGCGCGTACACCCAGGCCGGCGCCGCCGTGCTCTCGGCGATCCACACCGGCAGCGCCACGCTCAGCACCCCCGCGTTCATCACCAGCACGGAGTTGAGTAGCGACACCGCGACGTACGGGAGGTCTCGGAGCACCGGCCACCCCGGCTCGCCCGCCCGGTGTGGCGTCGGCGGCACCCTCGGCACCCTCCTGAACAGCAGGCCCGAGACGATGAACAGACTCCCCGCGCCGACCAGCAACGCGAGGTACCCCGTCGGCGTGTCCAGGTAGAGCCCGATCGCCCCCGCCGCTGCCCCGGCTGCGATGCTCACGTTCGACGCGGCCCTGATGTAGGAGGACGCCCTCACCCGCTCCTTCGCCGGCACCAGGCCCGCCACCAGCGCGTACACCGAGGCGTTGGCCCCCGACTCGATCGCCAGCACAAGCCCGCTCACGATCACCAGGCCCACGAAGTCCCCCACCAGCGGATAACCCCAGGTGGCAAGCCCCAGCCCGCACAGCAGGACCGAAGCCGTGCCTCTCGGGCCGTACTTGTCCGCCAGCCTCCCCGCCGGCACCGCCGCCACCAGGCCCACTGCCGCGCCCACACTCAGCGCCAGGCCCACCTCGTCGGGTCCAATGTGGACCGTTCGGGTGAAGTAGAGCACCACCATCGCCATCAACACCCCGTTGGCCGTGGTCTTGGCCATGTTGGCCAGGCAGAGGACGCGAACGAGGGGAGTCATCGGCTCGCCTCCAGCGCCAGGGCCGCTCGGTCCGTCTTCCCGTTGGCGTTGAGCGGGAACTGCGCCATATGCCGGAACCGGCGCGGCACCATGTGCAGCGGCAGCCGCCCCCGCAGCCACCGCGTCAACTCCCGTTCCGGCACCTCAGCGCCGCGGTACCAGGCGTCCAGCCGGACCGAACCGTCCACAGTGCTCGCGATGACCACGGCGTCGGCGACGTCCGGGTGTCGGCCCAGCACGGTCTCGATCTCGCCGAGTTCGACGCGGTAGCCGCTGATCTTGACCTGGTGGTCGGTGCGGCCGAGGTGCACGAGCCGGCCCTGCTCCCACTGCACGCGGTCGCCGGTGCGGTAGTGGCCGTCGGCGGTGAACCGGCCGGCGTCGTCCAGGGGGTTGAGGTAGCCGTCGAACCGTTGCGGACCACGGACGCAGAGCTCGCCGTCCTGGACGGCGGCCGCCAGGAACGGATAGGGCGATCCGATGGGCACCGTGTCGTTGGAGGTGGCGGGCCAGTCGGCACGATCGGCCGGCAGGCGGTAGTCGGCGCAGGCGATGGTGAGCTCAGTAGGACCGTAGGTGTTGGTGATCACCGAGGGCGCGGCGGCGTGCCAGCGGGCGGCTTGGCGCAGGGTGAGCTGCTCGCCGATGAAGGCGCTGTGGTGCAGACCGGTCACCCTCCGGCCAAGGGTGCCCAGCCGCTCGGCGGTGGTGATCACCGAAGGGACGGAGTACCAGTGGGTGAGCCGGCGGTCGGCGATGTAGCGCAACGGATCCAGTAGTTCGGTCCGCTGTGGACAGACCAGGGTCGCGCCGGAGCCCCACGCGACGAACAGGTCGAACACCGAGGGGTCGAAGGTCAGGTCGAAGGTGTGCGACAGCCGGGCGCCGGGGCCGACCTCGAACCGGGCGATGTTGTGCTCGATGAACGGGGACACGTGCCGGTGCTTGATGGGCACGCCCTTCGGCCGGCCGGTCGACCCGGACGTGAACAGCAGATAGGCGACGTCGTCGAGAGCGGATAGATCATCCGGCACATCGCCGGTGGTCCCAACCTCGACGGAGTCGTCCAGGACCACGTCGCACGGGGCCGCCTCCAGCATGAGCCGATTGCGGGCCAGCGGGTACGCCGGATTGAGCGGCAGCACAGTAGCCCCGAGCCGCGTCACCCCAAGGTAGCCGGCGAAGGCGATCAGGCTGCGGGACGCGAGCAGCCCGACCCGGCGTGGCGGCGTGCCATGGGTGCGCAGCAGGTACGCGGCCACGTCGGCGGAGCAGGCGTCGAGTTCACGGTAGGTCAGCGCCCGGTCGCCGACCTCCAAGGCGATGGTGTCCGGATACCGCCGCACCGACCGGGCGAACCACTGGTAGAGGGTGATCACGGCGTCAGCAACTCGGCGAACATCGGGTTGGCGGCGGCCAGGTAGGCCAGCCCCCGGCGCAGCATGTCCCCGGTGATGACGGCCGAGTCGACGCCCGCCCGGCGTAGGAACGGCTGCCAGCCGACGGCCTGCGGCGGCTCCGCGCCGGGAACGGTGCCCTTCAACTCCAACAGCCCGGCGGTGGCCAGGATCGGGTTGCCGGTGGCGATTCCCTTGGCCCGCACCAACTCCTGCCACTCGGCGAGCCGGACCGGACGCGTCGGCAGCCCGGCCTCGGCGAGCATGGCGAACAGGTCCCGCACGCTGACCCGCTGCTGGCCGATCAAGTGGTACGCCCGGCCCACGGACCCGGGGCCGACCGCCAGCTGGGCCACGGCCTTGGCGACAACGTCGACCGGGGCCATGTCCTGCCAGCGGTCGTCGGTCGGGTGGGCGCCGACGGCGATGCCGCTGGCCAGCACGAAGTAGATAAGGTCGGTGTCGCTGGCGGCCCCGGAGGCGGCCGACATGATCAGGCCGGGCCGGAACACCCGCACCCGCAGGCCCTCCTCGTCGGCCCGGTCGAGCAGCCGCTCGCACACCCACTTCGTCGCGCCGTAGCCGCCGATCCCCGGCGCGAGACCCTGGTCGCGGATCTCCAGCACCCGGTCGGAACCGGGCGGCGGGGTGGTCGCCGTGATGGTGGAGACGTGCGAGAAGTCGGCGATCCCGCTGCCCCGGCACCAGGCCAGCAGGTCCGCCATCGGCACCACGTTGTCCTCGCGCAGCCGTCGATACGGCTCGGTGAACACCACCCGGGCCGCGCAGTGCGCGACGTGGCCGACGCGGGCCTCCAACTCGCCGTCACGGAAGCTCGGGCCGATCTTGGCGATGTCACGGAGATCACCAGGCACGGCGTGCACCCGTGACGGATCCGGTGCGGGCAAACGGAACTTGGCGGCGGTGGCGGCCAGCCGATCCATCGCCGCGGCCTCGTCGTCGGCCCGAACCAGGCAGTACACCCGGCCAGTGGTCACGGCCAGCAGCTCCGCCAGCACAAACGCGCCCAGGAATCCGGTCGCGCCGGTCAGGAAGATGTCGCGGCCACGGTTGTTGGCGCCGATCGGCCCCAGTGGCAGCTGGAGATCACGGTCGATCAGGCCGGCGTCGTCGGGTTCCTCCTCGGTCCGCAGCCCGCGGATCACCCGCGCGAGCCGGCGCGCGGTGGTCTTGTCGCCGCCGACCCGATGCAGGTTGACCAGCACCCCGAAGCGGGTCTGGAGTTCCAGCACGAGTTGGACGGACAGCAGCGAAGTGCCACCCAGGGCCCCGAATTCGTCGTCGGGGCCGACGTCGTCGACGCCGAACAGCTCACGCCAGACAGTCAGGATCTCCCGCTCGACGTCGTCGATCGCCGTCGCGGCAACAGGTTTCAGATCGAAGTCGTCCAGCAGCCAGAACCGCTGTCGCTCGAACGGATACGTCGGCAGCGGCACCCGTCGGCCGGTCGAGAACGCAGTCCAGTCAACCTCGGCGCCGTGCAGCCACGCCTCCTCGATGGTCGTCGCGTCCGGGGCTGGCTGGCGGGTACTGCGCATGGTCTGGGCCAGGGGTGGGCGCGGCATGCGGAGCGCGGCGACGAGTTGGTCGGGCCGCGCCGTGATCACGCGGCGTTCGTCGAACGAACGCCGACCGACCCGCAGCGTGTGGGCGACGTCGTGCACGGAGACCGACCCGGCCTCGATGACGTCGGAAAGGCTGCTGGACAGGCGATCCAGCTCGACGCGAGACCGCGCCGAGAGCACCAGCCGGACGATTTCGGTTGCGGGCGCGGGCGGAACCGTTGGCTCAGGCGGCGGTGCCAGCACGACGGCGGCGTTGGCGCCACCCATGCCGATGGCGTTGACCAGCACGTGCCGCTCCGGATCGAGGCAGGCACCGGCGGTGGTGTTGATGACGAACGGGCTGTCGTCCAAGGGTTCTCGTGTCCGTTCGAACATCGGGTGCGGCGGCAGAGCGCCGGTGCGGGCGATGTGCACGGCCTTGATGAAGCCGGCGATCCCGGCGGCCGGGCCGCTGTGCCCGATGTTCGCTTTGACGGAGCCAAGCGCGCAAAACCCGCTGGCGGCACTGGTCCGCCGCACGGCGGAGGTCAGGGCGGCGAGCTCGATCTGGTCCCCGAGGGGCGTCGCCGTGCCGTGCGCCTCGACGTACCGCAGCAGGTCGGCCGGCACGTCCGCGACCCGCAGCGCGCCCGCGACCACGGCCTCGACGCCGACGGGATCGGGTGCCGCGTATCCCGCCTTGTGCGCACCATCGTTGCCCACAGCCGTACCTCGAACGACGGCCAGGATCGGGTCCCCGTCGGCCAGCGCGTCCGACAACCGCCGCAGCGCCACCACGCCGACGCCCGAGCTGTAGGCCGTGCCCTGGGACCGGTGGTCGAAGGACCGGCAGTAGCCGTCCTCCGACAGGCCCCGGCCAGGCACGTAACGGTGCCCGAGCACCGGTTCCAGCACCGTCGCCCCGCCGGCCAGCGCAATGTCGCATTCCCCGGCCAGCAGGCTCAGCGACGCGTAGTGCACCGCGTACAGCGAGGACGAACACGCGGTCTGGACGCTCACCGCCGGCCCACGCAGCCCCAGCTTGTACGCCGCCCGCGAGGTGAGGAAGTCCGGCTCCCCGCCGGTGTGGATCTCGATGTCGTTCACCGCCGCCGCCAGGCCCGCCCGGCTGACGGCCCTGGCGATCCTCGCCGCGTGATACGGACTCGCCGCGCTCCCCGCGAATACGCCCACCGCCGGCCCGTCGTGATCCGCAGGATGGCCGGCGTATTCCAGCGCCTCCCACGCCGTCTCCAGGAAGATCCGCTGCTGCGGGTCCATCGCCGCGGCCTCGCGCGGCGGCACCCCGAAGAAGTCCGCGGCGAACTCGTCATAGCCGGGCAGCGTCGTGGCCACCGGGACGTGATCTGCCGGCAGCGGGTCCAGTGCGCGCATGGACACCACGCCGTTGTCGATGTTGTCCCAGAACTGCTTGGGGTTCCACGCGTCCGGGAACCGGCAGCCGATCCCCACGACCGCGATGTCGATGTCGTCAGACACCGGCGACTCCCTCCTGGTTGGCGTTGGCCTTGGCGCGACCGAGCAGCCGCCGGCGATCCCGCGCACCGGCCTCGACCGGCATGGGCGCCTCAACCCCGGCCAGCAGTGCGGCCTGGGCCCGGACGGTGGCGTGGTGGAACAGGTCGGCGAGCTTGAGCGGTCGATCCGCGAGTTCGGCCAGCTGCTCCCACAACATGACCAGCAGCAGCGAATTGCCGCCGAGCTCCAGGAACGGCGTGTCGGTGTCGATGTTCTCGATGTCGAGCACCTCCGCCCAGGCCAGCCGCACCGGCTCGATCAGGTCGTCTTCGGTCATCACGCCCTCGTCTCGGCGTCGGGATCGGTGGCCAGGTCGATGGCGGCCGCGCGCAGTTCGTCGGCCAGCCCGGCGATGGTGGCGTCGTCGAACAGGCCGACCAGGTAGGCGAGTTCGAACCGCCAGTCCGCGGTGAGCGTGCATTCCAGCTCGAACTTGATGTGCAACGTCTCGAGCTCCCGCAGCCGGGCGCCGGGGAAGCCGGGTGTGAACTCGTCGGCCACGCCGAGATACACCGGGGTCAGCGGTGGTCGGCTGAGGTCACGGTCTGGGTGCAACGCGGCGGCGAGCCCGTCGTACGATGCGTCCGCGTTGCGGTAGCTGACCGCGCTGGACTCCCTGACCTGCTTGAGCAGCTGCCGCCACGTATGCACGCCGCGGAGATCTATGCGCAGCACCAACGTATTCACGTACATGCCCACCGCGCCAAGGCTTTCCGGCGTGTCCCGGCCGGCCCACGGGAAGGCGAACACGAAGTCCCGCTGGCCGCTCCGCCGGGCCAGGGCCGCCGCCAACACCGCCGCACCGACCTGAAACGGCGTCGCCGGCAGCTCGCTCAGGTCCGGCAGTTCAACGTATTGCCGTGCTGCCAGCGTGTTTTGCACCTCGGGACGTTCGCGATCACGGCGGAGCTCGACGTCAACCGGCACCCCCGCCAGCCAGTCGATCATCGCCTCGGTGTGCCGTTGATCGGGGTCGTGCGGCGGCGTGGCGACCGCCGGGGCCGGCGTGCGGCCGTGGTAACGGTCGGCGATCTCGTCGAGCAGGAGCCGCCGGGACCAACCGTCCGCCGCGATGTGGTGCGCCACAAGCACCAGCAGGGCACCCTCCGCTCCCTGGTCCACGATGTTCGCTCGGACCGGTGCCTCCTTGGCCAGATCGAAGACACCCCAACAGGATTCCGCCGTCCGCGCGATCTTGGCCGTGGCCGGTGCGGTCTCCTCGCGGACGACTTGCCGCAGCTTGCGGTCCAGGGCGAACGTCGTCCGGAGCGCCTGGTGGTGGGCCAGCGTCTCGTCGACCGCTCGACGAAGCGCCTCGATGTCCACCGGTCCAGGGATTTCGACAACGGTCGGCATCAGGTAGGCCTGGCGCAGCGACGGCACCCGATCCAGGAACCAGAAGCGCCGCTGCGTGGCCGAAGCCAGGGCCGGACTGATGGGCGGGGGTGCCGCCGGCCCTTGGTGAGTGGCGAGCAGTCGGGTCAGGCCGGCGATGGTTGGATCGGCGAGGAAGTCCCTGGGCGACACCGGCGGGCTTGCCTGCGCGAGCATGGTGACGGCGAGGAGGGAGTGGCCGCCGAGCGCGAAGAAGTCGGAGGCAGGGCCGAGGTCACGTGCCGTGCGGCCGATGGTGGCCAGGGCGGTCGCGAACATCTCGGCGGCTTGCCGATGTGCCGGGGTCAAGATCCCGGAGTTGGGCACTTGCCGGGTGGCTGGGCGGTGAGGCTTGGCGGCGATGAACCGGGTGAGCGGCGTGTCGGGGTTGGCGGTCACGGTGTCCAGCAGGTCCAGGAACGAGTCGACGATGCCGTCGGCGATTCGTGCGGGATAGCGGCCGGTGTCGAACTCGAGGACACCGGAGCCGTCCTCGATGATCAGCAACAGGTCGAACTTCGCGCCGCCGTTGGCTAGAACGGTTGGCCGTGTCCAGAGGTCGGTGGGCGGGGCGGCCATGTTCTGCACGGCGAGGCAGGCGGTCACCAGATTGCGTTGCTGGGCGGCTAGCGCGTTGAACGGAATCCGTTGGTAGGTCAGCGAACGGTATCCCTCGGTCCGTGCCGCCAGGCAGAGCTCGCGGAACGTCCACTCCGGACTCAACCGGCAGCGCAGCGGCACCGTGTTGGCGAAGAAGCCGACCAGCCGCTCCGTGTCCGGATGCGCGCGGTTCGCCGTGACCACACCGAGGACAAAATCGGTGCGGCCGGACCATTGTGCCAACACTGCCTCGAACGCCGCCTGCACGATGACGGCTGGCGTGGCCCGCAACGCCCGTGCCAGGTCGACGACCTGGCGCCACATCGGAAGGTCGAAGGCGATCTGTGACCCGATGCCGTCGGGCTTTCCCGCGCCCGGTAGCGTCAGCGGCTCGACGTCAGCCAGCTCGGCGACCCGGGATTCGAGCAGCTCCTTCTCGTCGGTGAAGGCCTTCCGGTCCCATGCGGCGAAGTCCCGGTGCCGCATCGGCGGTTCCGGCAGCTCGACCTGCCGATAGGCGGCGGCGAGGTCGGCGTACAGCGGCTCCAGGGACCAGCCGTCGATGGCGATGTGGTGCACCACCAGCAGCATCACGTCACCGCCGGGCGCGCCGCGCCACACCGTGCACCGCAGGACCGGCCCGTTGACCAGGTCAAACGGCCGCCGGGCCCGATCCGTCAGCTGCGCTTCCATCGCTGGCCCGCCGTCCAGCAACTCCACCGGCACCGCCTCCGCCGGCCGCACGACCTGCACCGGCGACCCGTCCACCAGCCGATACGTCGTCCGCAGCACCTCGTGCCGCGCGACCACCCTGGTCAACGCCGCACTCAGCGCCACCGCGTCCACCGGCTCGTGCCACCGATTCCGCAGCGCCACGTTGTAAGTCGACGCCTCCGGATCGGCGACGTCGATCAACCACAGCCGTTCCTGCGCGAACGACATCGGGTTCACGACAGCCGCCTCGACAGCTCGGCGCACGAATCGGCCAGCAGCACGTCCGCCGGCTCCACCCGCACGTTCAGCCGATGCCGGATGCGCGTCGCCACCTGCACCGCCAGCAGCGAGTTGCCGCCGAGGTCGAGGAAGTTGTCAGAGAGGTGGACGGCCGGCACACCAAGCACATCGCGCCAGATTTCACGGAGGGCATGCCCAGGACCCGGCGGATCATCCTCGGCGGCCTTCGGCTCGGCATCGAGCTGAGGTGTGGCCATGGCCCGGAGCTGAGTGCGGTCCAGTTTGCCCGTCGGCCCGAAGGGCAACTCGTCCAGCATGAACCACCGCGCGGGCAGCATGTAGGCCGGCAGCCGGGTGGCGAGGCGAGCGGCGAGGGCTTCCACATCGACATCAGTGGGGGAGACGAAGGCTGCCAGGAACGCCGTGGGGCCGTCGCCGATCTTTTCGACTACGGCCTCGTCACAGGGGGCGCAGTCGAGCACGGCGCGTTCGATCTCCTCCAGCTCGATGCGGAAACCGCGGAGCTTGACCTGGCGGTCGAGGCGGCCGAGGAGCTCCATGGCTCCAGTGCGGAGCTGGCGGGCGAGGTCGCCGGTGCGGTAGAGGCGTGATCCGGTCAGCGGATCGTCAGCGAAGCTGACGGAGGGGCGACCCAGGTAGCCGAGGGCGACGCCGGGGCCGCCGATGCAGAGTTCGCCGGTCGAGCCCGGGGGAACGGGCCGCAGGGTGTCGTCGAGGACGGCCAAGGTGGTGTCCGGCAGGGGAAAGCCGACGGGAACGCGAGACAGGCCGGCGAGGCTGGACGGGGTGCAGTCGAAGTAGGCGGCGAAGGTGGTGGCCTCGGTCGGGCCATAGCCGTTGACGAGCCGTCCAGGCCCGCCGGCGTCGAGCACGGCCCGAACGGCGTCGAGGGAGAGCTGTTCGCCGCCGACCACGAGGTTGGCCAGCGAGCCGAAGGCGTCGGGACGAGTCCGGGCGACGAGGTGGAACAGCGAGGTGGTGAGAAACATGGTGTCAAGTCGCTGCTCACGGACCGAGAGCGCCCACTCGTCGATGGTCAGCTCCAGCACCGACGGCGTGATCACGACCGTCGCCCCGGCGGCCAGGGCGCCCCAGATCTCGAAGGTGGAGGCATCGAAGGCGGGATTCGACGCATGGGCGCAGCGATCACCGGGGGCGATGACGCAGTGGTGCGAGCGAGTGACCAGCCGGGCGACGGCCCGGTGCGGCACCACCACACCCTTGGGCGTTCCGGTGGAGCCGGAGGTGTACATGACGTAGCACGGTTCCTCGCCGGAGACCGGAACTGCCGGCCCGACAGGCAGTTCTGCCGGTCGAAGCGCCACGGCGCCGGAGTCGGCGAGGATGGTCTCGACACGGGACTGCGGCGCCTGCGCGTCAAGTGGCAGGTAGGCCGCGCCGGCGCGGAGAATGCCCAGCAGGGTCACCACCAGATCGACCGACCGGGGGAGCCGGACCGCGACGATGTCGCCGGGCCGACAGCCGGCCGCGATCGCGCCGGACCGGTCCCAGAGTTCGGCGTACGACAGGGAAACGCCGGTCGAAGGGTCGGTCACCGCCACCGCGTCCGGGGTTCGGTCGACCCACTGCTCGACAAGGCCATGCACGTTCGGTGCCACGGCCCCGAAGCTACGGCCTTTCCCGGGGCTTGATCATTCGCGGGTCCGATGGGGGAATGGCGATCGTCGATGGCACAGACCTGTTGTCCCCCACGGCATTCTTGCTACCACTGTGGCCATGACGATCGGCATCGGCTCGACCCACTGCCTGCTGCCGGCCGACCGGGTCGCGGTGACGGACCTGCCGGAGTTCGCGCTGCTGACGCCGGAGGACCAGGACTTCGCCACCGGCTGCGGCATCGAGACGGTCGGCGTGTTCGGCGACGGTCCCCAAACCGAGCTGGCCGCCCAGGCCTGCCGGGCGCTGCTCGACGAGGCGCCCCGGGAACCGGACGTGCTGCTTCTGGTCGGATCGCGCGCCCCAGATGTACTGCTCGGTTCAGATCCGTGCGCGGTGCAGGCGGCGGCCAAGCTGCCGGGGGCGTTCGCGTTCGGCATCGACGGCCTGGGCTGCACCGGATCCAGCGCGGCCTGGGCCCTCGCCCGTGACCTGCTACTGGCCGATCCCCGGCGGGACAGTGTGATCATCGCGCACACCAGCCGGCCGACCGGGCCCGACCGGATACGCAACCCGGTTACGGTGGTCGGCGACGGGGCGTTCGCGACCACCCTGGTGCGCGGCGGACGGCCGATGCTGCGGGCCCACCGCATGGAGACGGACGGCACGTTCCACGACCTGTTCCGCGTGGACTACCGGCAGGCGCCGTGGTACGAGTGGCGCGAGTTGTGCGCCTCCCGCTCTCGCTACCGGTTCGAGCTGGCCATGCACAGCCGGGTGCGGCTGGGCGCACTGGTCGACGGCGTGCTCGAAGACGCCGGTGTGAGCCGAAAAGACGTCAGCACGGTCCTGATGCAGAACGTCACCGCCAGCGCCTACGGCTTCTACGAGGATCTGCTCGGACTGCCGATCAACCCGGTGTGCGAGGAGAACCTCAGGGCGCATGGGCACCTCGGCGCGATGGACGTGGTGCTGAACCTGGACCGGCTGGTCGCCGACCAAGGGGATCTGGTGCTGGTGCTGAACAACAGCCCGGTGGCGGCCTGGGCCACGACGCTCTGGGAAGTCTGAGGAGGCGGCATGGACTTCGCACCCACGGCCGAGCAACGCGCGTTGCGGTCGGAAGTGATCGGTTTCGGCGGCACACTCGGCGCGAACGCCGCCGAGCACGACCGCCTGGGTGTCTTCGACGAGGCGGGCTGGCGGGCCTGCGCGGACTTCGGCGTGCTCGGCTGGCCGATTCCCCAGGCATACGGCGGATCCGGGCTCGATCCGCTGAGCGTGGCGATGGCGTTCGAGGCGCTCGGCTACAGCTGCGTGGACAACGGCCTGGTGTTCGCCATCAACAACCACGTCTTCGCCTGCGCGGTCTACATCGCCGATCACGGTACGGAAGAGCAGCGGACGACGTGGCTGCCGCGGCTGTGCGACGGCTCGATGATCGGCGCGCACGCCCTCACCGAACCAGACAACGGATCCGACATGCTGGCGGTCAGGACCACCGCCAAGCGCGTCGGCGACGACTACGTTCTCAACGGCACCAAGACGTTCATCAGCAACGCCCCGGTGGCCGGGCTGTTCATCGTGTTCGCCCGGACCAGCGACGACGATGTCCCGCAGCGGCGGCTCACCGCGTTCGTCGTGCCGGCCGACACTCCTGGCCTGTCGGTGCGGCCGATCGCCAAGGCGGGCCTGCGCGGCACGCCGATGGGCGAGGTCACGTTCGACAACTGCGTGGTGCCGATCGAACGCCGGCTCGGCGCGGAGGGCGCCGGCTACCGGCTCTTCACGTCCACAATGGAATGGGAGCGCGGCTTCATGTTCGCCAGCCAGGTCGGCGTGCTGGGCCGGCTCGGCGAACGCTGCGTGGAGTATGCCGGCCGGCGTACCCAGTTCGGCCGGCGGATCGGTAGCTACCAGGCCGTGTCCGGCAGGATCGCGGACATGCGGGTCCGGCTCGAGCTCGCGCAGTTGTTGCTGTACAAGGTCGCCTGGCTGCGGTCGCAGGGGAGGCTGGCACTGCACGAGGCGTCCATGCTCAAGGTGTACGTGAGCGAGAGCCTGAAGGCGACCGCCCTGGACGCCATGCAGCTGCACGGGGCCCGCGGCTACACCGAGGAGCTGGGCATCGAGCGGGAGGTCCGGGACGCGCTGGCCGGCACCATCTACGCCGGCACGTCGGAGATTCAACGTTCGGTCATCGCCGGCCTGCTCGGCCTGCCGGCGTGAGGAGGCACGTGATGTATCGATACGTCCTGGAACTGGCCGAACCCGTGGCCCCCGAACACGTCGACGAGCTGAACCGGCGGATCTTCTTCGTGGACGAGTCTATTGTGGACTTCGAGCTGGTCGGCCTCGCGGCCGTCGCGGTCAGCACCGACCGGCCGGCCGACCCGACGGAGCTGACCCGCAAGCTGCGGTTCGTGGTGGAGAACGACGTCGCCGCGCAACTCCGCACACCGCCCAAGGTGCTGTGGCGCTCGGAAACCGTTCGTCGGGCCCGCCCCGACACCTTTGCCGCGCTGGTGGCCGACGGCATCGTGCACGAGGTCGGCCCCGGCCAGGTCGCGCTGGGCCAGCCGGCGATCGCCGCGCTTGAGGCGCTGGACCGGCTGATCCGGGACATCGTCGTCGACGAGTTCGGCGCGGTCGAATACCGGTATCCGACCTTGCTGCCGCTGAACGCGTTGCGCCGCAGCGGTTACCTGTCGTCGTTCCCGCAGCACCTGATGTTCGTCGCCCGCCTGCACGGCGACGTCGACACATATCGCGAGTTCGCTCAGGACCCGGACCGCATCCTGGACCGGTGCGGGTCGGTGGAGCAGTGCCTGCCGACCACCATGTGCTATCACACCTTCGACCAGTTCGCCGGCGCCACGCTCGACGGACCCACGGTGATCACCGCCCGTGGCGGCTCCTTCCGGCACGAGGCCCGCTACCATCGGACGCTGGAACGCCTGGGCGACTTCACCATTCGCGAGACGGTGTTCATCGGCGACGCCGACTTCGTCCGCGCGGCACGGGATCGGCTGCGTGAGCGGGCCATCGAGCTCGTCGAGAAGCTCGACCTGGCCGGGCGGTGCGAGGTGGCCAACGACCCGTTCTTCGCCGCCGCCGACGGCGCGACGCGGGTGTCGTCGCAGCGGCTGCTGGAACTCAAACACGAGCTACACCTGGACATCGGCGAACAGACCGTCGCTGTCGGCTCGTTCAACCTGCACGACCGGCACTTCGGCGAGGCGTTCGACATCCGTGTGCGCGACGAGCCGGCGTTCTCCGCCTGCGTCGGCTTCGGGCTGGAGCGGTTGACGTACGCGCTGCTCTGCCAACACGGCTGGGACGTCGAGGACTGGCCGGATCTGGTGAGGGGACAGTTGTGACCGAGATCAACACCGTCGGCGTCATCGGCGCCGGCACCATGGGCATCGGCGGCGCGCACGCCTTCGCCGCCGGCGGCCTGCCGGTGGTGCTGGTGGACGTCAGCGAAGAGGCGCTGGCCCGCGCTCGTGACGAGATCGCCACCAACGCGCGGATGTACGGGTTGATCGACCCGGAGCTGGCCGGGAAGACGGATGTCCTGGACCGGATCACCTTCACCACCGACACCAAGCTGTTGGCCGACGCCGACTTCGTCGTGGAGAACGTCACCGAGAACTGGGCGGTCAAGCGGGACCTGTACGCCGAGATCGACCGGATCTGCCCGCCGCACACCGTGTTCGGCGTGAACACCTCGGCCATCCCGATCACCACCGTCGCCTCGGCCACGGCCCGGCCGGACCGGGTGATCGGCGTGCACCTGATGAATCCGGTGCCGCTGAAGAAGGTGGTCGAGGTGATCCGCGGCTTCCACACCTCGTCCTCGACCATCGCGGCCACCCAGGCGCTGCTGCGCCGCATCGGCAAGGCCAGCGTCGTCGTCGCCGATTCGCCCGGCTTCGTCACCAACCGCGTCGCCATGCTCTCGGTCAACGAGGCGATCATGCTCGTCGAGGAGCGGGTCGGCACGGCCGCCGAGATCGACGTCCTGTTCCGGCAGTGCCTCGGGCACCAGATGGGTCCGCTGGAGACCGCCGACCTGATCGGCCTCGACACCGTGCTGCACTCGCTGGAGGTGCTGCTGGACAACTTCGCCGACCCCAAGTTCCGCCCCGCCCAGCTGCTGCGCCGCCTGGTCGCCGCCGGCCGGCTGGGCCGCAAGAGCGGGCACGGGTTCCACGAGTACGGGTCAACGCCATGAAGGGCCCGTTCCTGGCGCTGGGTGCAGTGAAAGGGCCTTTCCTGGCGTTGGGTGCGAGGGTTTGGACGGAAGGAGCAGGGATGGATCAGCTTGCCACGGTCAGGGAGTTCGTGGGTAGGCATGTTCAGGGGGTTGAGCTTGGTGATGACCAGGACATCTTCGCCACCGCGGGGGTGAGTTCGCTGTTCGCGGTGCAGCTGGTGGTGTGGGTGGAGAAGACCTTCGGCATCAGCGTGGCGCCGGCGGATCTGGACATCGACAACTTCCGGACGGTGCGGGAGGTGGCGCGGTTCGTGGCCGAGCGTGCTCTAATGGCATAAAGGCATTACGAGGAGGGTGGCCGGGTGGCGCCGACGACGAAACGGCTGGGGACGGGGCGGCTGTGCCTGGAGCTGGTGGCGACGGTGCACGGGCGGCTGGGGGGTGCGCCGAGCGACGACCTGGGGGATGGGGCGGCAGTGGCGGAATGGCTGACGGCCGTCGGCGTTGAGACGGGGGAGCGGCCGGAGGACGAGGACGTGAGTCACTACGTCGACGTCAGAGAAGCGGTGTACCGCCTGGTGACGGCGGCCGCGGCGGGTCAGGCGAAGCAGCGGGGTGAGGACGTGGCGCTGGTGAACGCCTGGGCGAGGGGGCCGGCGCCGGTGCCGCAGTTGAGGATCGGCGAGCACGGCCTGGTGTCGGACACGGCGAAGCCGACGCCCCGCCAGGTGCTGACCGCAGTGGCCCGCGACGCGATCGACCTGCTGAGCACGCCGGAATCGGCCCGCCTGCACCAGTGCGACGGAAACCACTGCGGCACGGTCTTTCTCGACACCTCCCGGGGCGGCCGGCGGAGGTGGTGCTCCTCGGACCGGTGCGGCAACCGGGCACGGGTGGCGGCGCACCGGGACCGGCATTCGGAGGTTTGAGGAGGAACTTCCGCCGGCCCAAAATGCCGGTGATCTGCCCCCGCGGAAGAGCGGTTCCTGTTTTAGGCTGCTCGGGTACCTAAAACGATTCCGCTGGGGGAAATCGCCGTGGACCACAGGCAGCTGACCACGTTCCGCATGGTCTGCCACACCCGGAGCATCACACGAGCGGCGGCCGAGCTCGGCTATTCGCAGTCGGCGGTCACGTCCCAGGTGAAAAGCCTGGAATCGGTGCTCAGGGTGTCGCTGTTCGAGCGCAGACGCGACGGGGTGCGGCTCACCGCGTTCGGTGAGCGGTTCCTGCCGTACGCCGAGCGCATGCTGACACTCGCCGATGAGGCCCGCACGGCCCTGCACACCGACGGCGCGCTGGCCGGCACGTTGATCGTCGGCGCGGGCGAGTCGGTGATGACCTACCGGCTGCCGGCGCTGGTCGAGGCCCTGCACCACCGGCACCCGGACGTCCGGCTGTCGCTGCGGATCTTCCGCGAGGGCCAGGCGCTCAGGGCCCTGGAGCGGGCCGAGATCGACGTCTGTCTGCTGTCGGCGGTCGACAAGCCGGCCGGCGACTTCCGGCTGCGCGACCTGGGCGCCGACGACATCGTGCTGGTCACGTCCCCGGACCACCCGCTGGCCCAACGCAATCCGCTCAACAGCGCGGACCTGGCCGGCTGCCGGTTCCTCATCGCCCAGCCGGACTGCCTGTACGCCCGGATCCTGGCCGCCGAGATCGGCGCGCCGGCCGACGCCGCCCTCCAGTTCGGCACGCTGGAAGGCGTGAAGAAGGCGGTCACGGCCGGGCTCGGCGTCGCCCTCCTGCCGCGCGTCGTCGTCACGGACCTGGTCGCCGGCGGCGAGGCCGCGATCCTGCCCTGGCGCGCCGCCAGCCCGGCCCGGCTGTACGCCGCCTGGACCGGCAAACACGAGGGCAGCCGCGAACTCGACGCGCTGGTGGCGCTGATGTCCCGCGGTTCCCGCGAGGACCTGCGGCTGGTGAGCTGACAGCCATCTCGATCCCCGATGGGGCTATCGAGGAACAGCAGGGCAATACCCTTCTTCAAAGGCTAGTGTTTCATTCAGAAACCGTGACGGAATGATTCGCGTCAAAAATCGGTGTGGGGAGAAGGGTATTAGTGTGTCTGAAAACGGGTCGGCGACGAGAGCCGACATGGACGTGGCGATCGTCGGAATGGGGCCGCGCGGGCTTTCGGTCCTCGAACGCCTGATCGCCCGGCTGACGGAGTCGCCGGTCGACGGCGCGGTCCGGATCTGGACGTTCGAGCCGGGGGAGCAGGGCGCGGGCCGGATCTGGCGCACCAGCCAGCCGCACTGGTTCGCCATGAACACGGTGGCCGGCGAGGTCAGCATCTACTCCGGCGCCCCCGACGGCGGCCCGCACCGGGCCGGCGCGGGCCCGTCGCTGTACGAGTGGCTGGCCGAGCACCCGGACCCGCGCTGGTCGGCGCTGGGCCTGAGCGACTACGCGCCGCGCCCGGTCTACGGCGAGTACCTGGCCGCCGCCTACCGCGCGATCGTCGCCAGCGCGCCGGCAGGAGTGCACGTGCTGCCGGTGTCGGCGCGGGTGGACCGGGTCGAGCGCGCCGCCGGCCGGTTCACTGTCACTGCCTACAGTGGACGGTTCGAACTGGCCGTGGACAAGGTGATCCTCACGACCGGGCACCCGGGCAACGTCCCGGACGCGGTCAACCAGCGGTTCCTGGCGCACGCCGAGACCGACGCCGGCCTGCGCTACGTGATGGGCGACTCGGCGGCGGAGATGCCGCTGGACGCCATCGCCGCCAGCAGCGAGGTCGGCATCATCGGCCTGGGCCTGACCTTCTTCGACGTGGTGGCCGCGCTGACGGCCGGCCGCGGCGGCGTGTTCACCGCCGATGACGACGGCGTGCTGCGCTACCGCCCCAGCGGCAAGGAACCGCGGATCATCGCCGGCTCTCGCAGCGGCCTGCCGATGCTGGCCCGCGGCCGCAACCAGAAGGCCCCCACCTACCGCTACCAGGCCCGCTTCGCCACCACGGCGGCGCTGACCGCCGCCCGGCAGCGGGCGCAGGCCGCGCACGGCTCGCCGCAGCTGGATTTCCAGAGCGACGTGCTTCCGCTGCTGCAACTGGAAGTCGAGCACACGTACTACCGAACCCTGGTGCGCCGCCGGCAGGACCAGGCAACGGCGGACCAGTTCGCCGCGCGGCACCTCGACGTCGCGCACGACCCGGTGTTGGTGGACAAGCTGCTGGCCGAGTACGGCATCGCCGACGCCCAGCGGATCGACCTGGACCGGATGGCCCGGCCGTTCGCCGGCGTCGAGTTCGACGGCCCGGAGCACTTCCACCGCGTGGTGACCGACCTGCTGCGGCTGGACGTCGCCGAGGCGGTGCAAGGGAATCTGGCCGGCCCGCTCAAGGCGGCCCTGGACATCCTGCGCGACCTGCGCGGCTCGGTCCGGGCGGCGGTCGACTTCGGCGGCCTGCGCGGCGAGTCGCACCGGGACGACTTCCTCGGCGCGTTCAACCCGGTCAACACCATGCTGTCCGCCGGGCCGCCGGCGTTCCGGGTGGAGCAGACGTGCGCGCTGATCGAGGCCGGCGTGCTGGTCGTCGTCGGCCCGGCGTTGCAGGTCGGCTGCGAGCAAGGCGGTTTCCTGTTGTCCTCGCCGCAGGTCCGCGGCTCGGGCCGGGTGGTGCCGACGCTGATCGATGCCCGGATCCCGCGTCCGGACCTGCACGCCGATGCCTCGCCGCTGACCGGCCAGCTGCTGGCCGACGGGCTGATCTCCGAGCACGTCAACGCCGACCCGGTCACCGGCGACTGGTTCGCCAGCGGCGGCCTGGCCGTCGCCCGCGCCCCATTCCACGTGATCGACGCCGCCGGCAACGCCGACCCTGACCTGTACGCGCTGGGCATCCCGACCGAGAACCAGCGCTGGTTCACCCAGATCGGCAACGGCCGCCCCGGCCCGCTGACCGGCTTCCACGCCGACGCCGACGCCATCGCCGCGGACGTGCTGGCCCCGCTGCCGGCCTACTCCACCACGGGAGTCCTGCTGTGACCACGAATTACCAGAGGTTCAAGGCCGCCCGGGACCTGCTGCTGGAGCTGCGCGACGACCACGACCGGGCCTGTGCCGAGTTCCGCTGGCCGCGGTTCGAACAGTTCAACTGGGCGCTGGACTGGTTCGACGAGATGGCTAAGGGCAACACCACCGACGCGTTACGCGTCGTGGACGGCGACTCCGTCACCGCGGTGACCTACGAGCAGCTGTCCAGACGGTCGAGCCAGGTGGCGAACTGGTTGCGGGCCAACGGAGTTCGTCGCGGCGATCACCTGCTGCTGATGCTGGACAACCGGGTCGAGGTCTGGGAGTCGGTGCTGGCGGGCATCAAGCTCGGCGCGGTCGTGCTGCCCACCTATACGACTGTCACCGGCGCGGATCTGGCCGACCGCCTCGAACGCGGCGGCGTCAAGCACATCGTCACCACCAACGTGCACGCCTTTGTCGACGCGCCAACGGACCTGACCCGGATCAGCGTCGGGAATCGGGCCGACGGCTGGCTGTCCTACGAGGACGCCTACACTCAGCCTGAGGCCTTCGCTCCGGACGGACCAACCGGCGCGGACGACCTGCTGTTCATGTACTTCACCTCCGGCACCACCTCCAAGCCGAAGATCGCCCAGCACACCCACGCCAGCTACCCCGTCGGCCACCTGTCCGGGATGTACTGGAACGGCCTCCAGCCCGGCGACGTGCACCTCAACGTCTCCGCGCCGGGCTGGGCCAAGCACGCGTGGAGCAGCTTCTTCGTGCCGTTCAACGCCGGCGCGACCCTGCTCACGGTGAACGCGCCGGCCGGCTCGACCACGCACCTGCTCGACACATTGGTGGCACACAAGGCGACCTCGTTCTGCGCGCCGCCCACGGTGTGGCGGATGCTGATCCAGCAGGACCTGCGGCAGTGGCCGGTCGACCTGCGCGAGGCCGGCAGCGTCGGCGAGCCGCTCAACCCGGAGGTGATCGACTATGTCCGGGAAACCTGGGGCGTGACCGTCCGGGACGGCTTCGGCCAGACCGAGACCACCGCGCAGATCGGCAACACCCGGTCGCTGCCGGTCAAGCCCGGCTCGATGGGCAAACCGTTGCCGGGCTACGACATCGTGCTGGTCAACCCGACCACGGGGGAGCGGGCCGACGAGGGCGAGATCTGCGTCGACCTCGCCGACCGGCCGGTCGGCGTGATGCCGGGCTACCTCGGCAACCCGGAGAAGAACGCCGCCACCTTCGCCAACGGCTACTACCACACCGGCGACATCGGCACCCGCGACGCGGACGGCTACATCACCTACGTCGGCCGCGCCGACGACGTGTTCAAGTCCTACGACCACCGGATCTCCCCGTTCGAGCTGGAAAGCGTGCTGCTGGAGCACGAGTCGGTGGCCGAGGCGGCGGTGGTGCCGACGCCGGACCCGGTCGGGCTGGTGGTGCCCAAGGCGTTTGTCACGCTGGCCGCCGGCGTCGAGCCGGATGCCGTTGCGGCGCGGGCGATCCTGACCCATGTCCGGGAGAACCTCGCACCACATCAGTGGATCCGCCGGCTGGAGTTCGGCCCGCTGCCGAAGACCACCTCCGGCAAGATCCGCCGCGTCGAACTCCGGGCCGCGGAGCAGGAACGTACCGGTCGCAACGAGCACGAGCACCTGTTCGAGGACGTCTTCCAGACCGTGGAGTCGGCGCCGGCCGCTCCCGGCATGGCCTGAGAAATCCCTTCCACACCAAGGAGAAGCAACCCGTCATGCGTGACGTGAAGATCTACCAGGACATCTTCGGCGCCGGCCTGGACAACGGCCAGTTCACCTGGATCCCCTACGTGCAGCCGGGTCGCGCCGCGGTGGACGTGGAGTGGCTGTACACCGGCGAGCAGACCGGCCCGGACGGCGCGGAGGCCTACGTCGCCCGCTTCGGCCCCGGCGCCCACGGCGACCTGCACGAGCACCTCGGCTTCGAGCTGCTGATCGTGCTGGCGGGCGAGCTGCACAACGACAACGGCGACGTCTACCCGCCCGGCACGCTGATCGTCGAGCTGCCGGAGAGCGTGCACCAGGTGTCCAGCCCCAACGGCTGCGTCTGCATCGTCATCCGCGAGAAGGGCACCCGGCCCATCGCCGTCGACGCCACCGAGGCCAGCGAACTGGCCAACGCCTAACACTTGCCCGGTGGGGGCCGCGTCTGCCAGCCTGTAATGGCCTTAACCCATTACGCCGGCAGGCGCGGCCCCTCGGCCCGTACGACCAGGAGATTCAGCCATGCTCGAGCAGACGCAGGACGTGCTGACAGCCGCGCCTGCCCCGCCGGTCGACCCCGTCCAGCCCAACACCGGACGGTCCGGGAGAGTGCACTCGGCCCGCTACAAGTGGGGCGTGCTGGGCATCGGCATCGTCGCCCAGGCCGCGTTCAGCGCCGCGTTCCAGGGGGTCCCGACCTCCGGATCCATCCTGCAGGCCGCCTACCACCTGTCCGTCGGCCAGCTCGGCGTGGTGCTGGCCGCGATCACCTGCGGCATCTTCATCACCGACGTGTTCTGGGGCATCCTGTCCGACCGGATCGGCGAGCGGAAAGTCCTGATCACCGGCCTGGCCGGCACCACGATCACGCTCGGCCTGGTCACCGCGTTCCTGGTGCCCACGGCCGACGCGACGCCGTCCTACATAGCGCTGGCCCTGGTGCTGTTCCTGTCCGGCGCGATGGGCGGCTGCGTCAACGGCGCGTCCGGCCGGGCCGTGATGGGCTGGTTCCCGGTCAACAAGCGCGGATTCGCGATCAGCCTCCGCGTCGCGGCGGTGCCGGCCGGCGGCGCGATCGGCGCGGCCGTGCTGCCGCCGCTGGCCCTGGCCGGCGGGTTCCGGCTGGTCTTCGGCTTCCTCACGGCGTTCGCGCTGCTGGCCACCATCGCGGTGATCCTGTGGCTGGACGAGCCGCCGCTGGCCAAGACCAAGGCCAGTGCCGGCCAGGCCGCCACCACCACCGAGAGCCCGCTGCGCCGCTGGGACATCTGGCGCTTCGCCATCACCGCGTTCCTGCTGGACCTGCCCCAGTTCACGGTGCTGACCTTCGGCTCGGTCTTCCTGCTCACCGTCGAGCACCTGGACATCGGCACGATCGCCCTGCTGCTGGTGCTCGTGCAGGTCGGCGGCGGCGTGTCCCGGGTGTGGGGCGGCCGCTGGACCGACAAGAAGGGCGGCCGCTACCGGCGGTCGATCGTGAAGATCTACAGCTGGCTGATCGCGGCCGCCTTCATCGGCGTCGCCTGCTACGCCGCCGCCCCGGTGTGGGCGATCGCCGCCCTCGTGGTGATCGCGGGCGTGCTGGCCTGCGGCTGGCACGGCGTGCACTACGCCGAGATCGCCACCATGGCCGGCGCGGAACGCTCGGGCACCGCGCTCGGCCTGGAGAACACCATGGTCTTCGGCGGCGCGTTCGTGACGCCGCTGCTGATCTCCGGCCTGCTCTCCTTCACGACCTGGCCGGTCGTTCTGGTGCTGGTCGGCGCGGTGCCCGCGGTGGTGTCAGCCCTGATGATCCCCCGGGAGAACCCGGTTCCGGCCTGACAGCACCAGGCGTACGGGGGTGAGCACGCGCAACCGCGGCTCGCCCCCGTGCTCGGCGAGGTGCAGCATCCCGTGCGACAGCAGGGTGTGCACCAGCTCCGCGGTGATCGGACCGGTCTCGTCCACCGGCCAGCTGACATCCCGGTCGGCGAGTCGGCCCAGCAGGAAGCGCTCGGACGGCCGCAGCCCGTCGATGCTGTCCCGGATCGGCGCCAGGATCTGCGGATCCCGGGCCAGCAGCACGATCAGGCGGGACGGCGGCAGCAGCAGGAACCGGCGGGCCGCCTGCTCCAGGGCCCCGGGCAGCCCGTCCACCAGCCGGCACACCTCGGCCACCGCCGGCGTCGGCTGGAAGTCCGGTCGCAGCAGGCGGATGTGGGTGAGCAGCAGCCGCTCGGACGCCGCCTGCTCCAGCGGGCCGAGCGGGAACACCCGCTCGCCGGGGATCCCGCTCGGCGCTCGCGACGTGATCACCACGCGCAGCGCTGGGAACCGGTGCAGCAGCGCGGTTATCGACTGGTCCCGCCACTCGCCGTCCAGCACCAGCAGGGTCGGCTGGTCGGCGACCGGGAACTCGGCGTCGGGCTCTGTGAGCCAGAGCACCGGCCAGCCGAATTCTGTATGCAATATGGTGGCGACCTCGGCGGCGAGGCGGGACTTGCCCACGCCGCCGACGCCGGTGACGGTGACCAGCCGCTGGTCGCCAGCGACCAGCAGATCGGTCAGCGCACGCACCTCGGTGCGCCGGCCGACCAGTCCGTGTAGTGGGGCGGGCGGCCGCTGGCTCAGGTCGGGCTCGCCCACTCGCCGGTAGCGCGGCTCCGGCGGCCGCCGATTCTCGTTGAGCTCGCCGACCCGCCCGTGCAGTGCCGGCACGTGCTCGGGCTCGCCGGCTCGGCCGTGCAGCGCCGCCAGATGCGCCGGCTCGCCGAAGCGGCCGGCGGCCGCCTCGAACGTGGAGCGGCGCTGGCCGTTGAGCTGTAGCCCGTCGGCGAGCAGCCGGACGGTCCCCACCCTCGGCTGCCGGGCGTTGCCCAGCTCCAGGTCCCGCACCGCGCGCACGCTGAGCATGGCGCGGTCGGCCAGCTGCTGCTGCGTGAACCCACCCTCTCGCCGGTACGCCCGCAGGATGCGGCCGAATGCGTAGGTGTCCACCCTCGTGTTCATCCCCTCGTGTTCCCCCAGTGCTTTCCCCGGCGGCAACGTAACCACCGGGAGGGGGTGGGGAGCATCGGGAGACTCCCTACATTTCCCTCGCGTGACGCGCGAGATGGCTGGCAACCGCGGTGCGCGACGCCACCCCGAGTTTGGTGAAGATGCGGGACAGGTGAGCCTCGACGGTTTTCGGGCTCATGAACAGCTGGGCGGCGATCTGGCGGTTGGTGTAGCCGTGCGCGACCAGCTCGGCGATCTCCAGCTCGCGCTGGGTGAGCGGGCCGCCGTCCTTGCGGACCCGGGTCGACCTGGCCCCCTGCAGCCGCTGCTGCTGCACGACGGCGGCGTGCATGCCGGTCGCGCCGCAGTTGGCGAACAGCTCCTTGGCCCGGCCCAGCTGCTGCTGGGCCTCCTCCCGCCGGCCCAGCTCGGCCAGCGCGGCGCCCAGCAGGTGGCGAGCCTGCCCTTCGAAGACAGGAAGGTGCACCTGCGCAAAGTTGTCGGCGGCCTTCGCGGCCACCTCGGCCGCGGCCGGGAAGTCCTTGGCGGCCAGGCGGGCCCGGGCCGAGGCCAGCCAGGCCTGGGCGGTCCGCCCGGGCAGGTCGCCGCCGGCCACCGACTCCTCGGCCCGCCGGCCCCAGTCCAGCGCCGTGGTCACGTCGCCGAGCGCGATCGAGGCCCGGACCAGCTCGTCGAACCAGAGTCTTCGCAGCGACGGGGCGTAGCCGACGAGCGTCGGGTCGCCGCCGCGCAGCAGCTCCTGCCGGCAGCCCTGCGGGTCGCCGTTGGCCAGCCGGGCCGCGGCCAGCGCGGCCGTGCCCTCGCCGGTCCACCAGTAGTTGCCGGGCCGCGTCTTCTCCACCGCCAGCTCGGCGAACTGGAGCGCGGCCTTGAGGTCGCCCCGCCACAGCGCGATCTCCGACTGCCGGACGTGGATCACCTCCAGCAGCTCGGTGCGCCCCATCAGCAGCGCCGTCTCCAATGTCGACTCGGCGTGCTCGGCGGCCAGGGCCAGGTCGCCGAGCTGGGCGTGCACCTGGGTGAACGTCAGCTGGATGTCCGGATGGAGGTGGCTGTGGCCGGTGCGCTCGGCCAGCGCGGCGCAGCGGCGAACGTGCCGCAGGGCGTCGTAGTTGCGCTCCAGCACCAGCTCCGCCCACGCCACTTCCAACGTGAGGTAGAGGCGCTCGGCCAGCTCGCCGTCGGACAGGCCGTCCAGCATCGCGGCGGCCCGGCGGACATGGCCGACCGCCGAGTCGAAGCGGCCGGTGTAGGCGTCGGCGGTGGCCAGGATGCTCAGGCCGATGGTCATCGTCAACGGCCGGATCTGGTGGTGTGACGGGGAATCCAGCGCCTGCATGACCCAGTCGCGGGCCTCCTCGAACTTGGCGCACTGCAACAGGCCGGCGGCGATGTCGATGCGCATGCCCAGCGCCGGGCGGCCGTGCGGGTCGGGCAGCCGGGTCAGCTCGCTCACCAGCAGCGCCTGCGCCTCGTCGTAGCGGCCGAGCAGACGTTCCACCGTGGCGCACATGGTGACCGCCGCGCTGCGCTGCTCGCTCGGCTCCGGCGGCATCAGCGACAGCACCTCCTGCGCGGTCTCGCGGCACTCGGCGAGCCGGCCGATCACCAGCAATGCCCTGGCCCGCAACAACATCAGCCCGCACAGCCGGGTCCGCTGCTCGGGGGTGCGCGGCAGCAGGTCGATGGCCGTGCGCAGCCAGTCGACGGCCAGCGCGGGGACGCTGGCCAGCACCGACTCGGCCGCCTCGACCAGCACCGCGATCGCCTTGTCGTCGCCGGCACGGGCGGCTCGTTCGACGTGGTGGGCGCGTGAAGTCGCTGGTGCGCCACGACGTTCCAGCCCCGCGGCCGCCCGGGCGTGGGCGTCCAGCCGCCAGGCCGCGCGGCCGGTCCGATAGGCGGCGCTGCGGACCAGCGGATGCCGGTAGCGGAACCGGCGGGCGCTGTTCTCCGCGCGGATCAGGTCGCGGGCGACCAGTTCGTCCAGATCTGCCAGGGTTTCCGCCTCGGCCAGCTCCGCGACCTCGGCCACCAGCTCCGGGTCGAACGGGTCGCCGGCCAGCGCCGCCGCCTGGGCCACCAACAGCTCTCTCGGTGTCAGCGCGGCGAATTCCGCCGACAGCGCCACCTCCGGATCGCCGTCCACGGCGACCCGGCTCAGGGCGTCGAGATAGAACGGGTTGCCGCCGCTGGCATCGTGCAGCTGACGCGCTCGCGCCGCGTCGACGTTCGGCATCAGCTGGCAAACCTGTTGCAGCGTCAACGGTTTCAGCTCGATACGGAGCCGTTCCGTACCGGATGCGTGTGACAGCGCGGCGAACAGCCGTTCCGACGCCTGCCGCGGCCGGTAGCCGACCGCCAGCACGAACCGCCCGGCCGGTGGGTGGCGAACCAGAAACTCGAGCAGGCCAACCGATCCCTCGTCGGCCCAGTGCATGTCGTCCAGCAGCAGCGTGCCGCCCTCGACGACCTCCAGCAGCGTGCGGACCGCGCGGTAGAGCCGGTGTCGGCCGACCCCGTGCAGGTCCGCGTGATCGGCGCCCTGGAACACCGCCGCGAGCAACTCCACCGCCGGAGCGCCGAGCCGGTCCCGCTCCTCGGCGTCGAGGTGGGCGACCCGGTCGGCCAGCGCGTCCAGAAACACCGCGAACGGCACATGCTGCTCGAATTCGGTGGCGCGGCCGGCGAATCCGCGGCCGCGCAGCCGGGCGAACTCGCCGAGCAGGCTGGTCTTGCCGATGCCCGGGTCGCCGACGATCTCGACCAGCCGGGCCGGGCCGGGCGCGTGCAGCAGCGCGAGTTCGTGCTCCCGTCCGACGATTGGACGGCTGGTGGCGTTCAACGCTGATCCCCTCAGTGCGGTGTCGCCAAACAATACGCACCGGGAGAGCGGGGAAGTAGCCAAGCGCGAATGGTGGGATGGATCGGCCGCTGAACGAAGTCAGGGCCAGACCGACAGCTGGGTGAGACCGGTCAGCTTGGAGCCGGGGGCGGCGTGCACGCGGACGTAGCGGGCGGTGACCGCGGTCGGCAGGGTGATCTTGGCGAACTGGCCGTCGCCGGCGCCCCTGGCCGTCCAGGTCTTGGCGTCGTCGCTGGTCTCGACGGTCAGCTGGCCGGCCTGGTTGGCGCGGGCGAACACCGTGCCGACCGGCTTCGGGGCGCCGAGATCGACGTAGGCCCAGCCGTTCGCCGAGCACGGCTCGGCGCAGGCGGGTTCGGGCAGCGGGTGGTCGAAGGAGCCGTCGGTGAGCTGGCACGGCTGGCTTTCGTTGTTTTCGGCGAAACAAGCCTTGCCGCGGGATTCGGGCGCGCCGGCCCGGCCCCGGAATCCGACGCCCTGGCTCGTGTAGAACAGTTTGAACCTGGTGTCCGGGCCGTCGGCGCTGGCCGCCGTCGAGATGTGGACCACGCCGTTCGCGTCCTCGAACGCCCGTGAGTCCATTGTGGCCGCGGCCGTGTCGGACCAGATTTCCTGGCCGTTGACGGAGAAATGCGCGGTGTAGTCGTTCACATCCGTGATCGGGGCCCAGTCGAGGGTGGTGGTCCTCGCGTCGCCGCCGACCGTGACGTGATCGGGTTCCCAGAACCGCAGCGTCGGCACGGTGAGATCGGTGCGCTGGATCTCGAAGCTGGCCCGCACGCTCGGACCGTCCACGTCGGACCCGGATCGGGGAAGCTGCGCGGCCAGATCGAAGGTTGTCGCCGTGCCGAACGATCCCTGCACGTCCGACCCGTTCATGTGGACGGTGAAGGTTCCCTGTCCGTCGGTTGTGGCCCGCTGCAGCAGCTTGCAGAGCGGCGGCGGATCGTCGGCCAGGCAGGCCGTGCCCAGCGTCACCGCCACCGGGATGCCCTGGAACGCCAGCTCGCCCAGATCCGGCACCCGGGTCAGCGCCAGCCTGAGGTCGCCCGCCGGCGCGCCGTCCTGCCGGACGACCTTGCCGGTCAGCGTCACCTTCGCGTCGGTCGGCACCTTGCTCTGGGCGCAGCCGGCGGCGAGCGCCGCGACCACGAGGAGCGCGGCGGCCCCGGTCCTGTGCATGGCTCGGCATGGTAGGGGCGTTCGCCGCAGGTCGGAGGCGTTTCGGTGGATGTTCTCAAGCACTGTGACTTCAGTGGCGAGTGAAAATAGTGGGAATGCGATGATGGTAGTTCAACGTTCAACTGGTTGCTGGGATCAAGCCGAGAGAAGGGCAGGGCATGACTACACCCGTGGAGTTCGGGGTGGACACCTTCGGCGACGTCACCGTCGACGCCGAAGGCAACCGCAAGTCCTACGCGCAGGTGCTGCGCGACGTGGTCGACGAGGCGGTGCTGGCCGACCAGGTGGGCATCGACTACTTCGGCGTCGGCGAACACCACCGGGACGACTTCGCGGTGTCCGCGCCCGAGGTGGTGCTCGCCGCCATCGCCGGCCGCACCGAGCGTGTCAGGCTGGGCACGGCGGTCACGGTGCTCAGCTCCGACGACCCGGTCCGCGTGTACGAGCGCTTCGCCACGCTGGACGCGGTGTCCAACGGCCGGGCCGAGATCACCCTGGGCCGCGGCTCGTTCACCGAGTCGTTCCCGCTGTTCGGCTATGACCTGGCCGACTACGAGAAGCTGTTCAGCGAGAAGATCGACCTGATGGCCCACCTGCTGACCGAGAAGCCGGTCACGTGGGAGGGCACGGTCCGGCCGCCGCTGGAGAACGCCAACGTCTTCCCGAAGACGGAGGGCGGCCGCATCAAGACCTGGGTCGGCGTTGGCGGCAGCCCCGAGTCGGTGGTCCGCGCGGCCAGCTACGGCATGCCGCTGACCCTGGCCATCATCGGCGGCGACCCGGAGCGGTTCGCCCCGTACGTCGACCTTTACTACCGCGCGCTGGAGCACGTGGGTTTGGAGCGGCTGCCGGTGGCGGTGCACTCACCGGGTTTTGTGGCCGACAGCGACCAGGAGGCAGCCGACCTGGTGTGGCCGCACAGCAAGGCGATGCACGACCGGATCGGCCGCGAGCGCGGCTGGCCGCCGATGACCCGGGCCCAGTTCGACGGGGAGATCGCCCACGGCTCGCAGTACATCGGCGCGCCCGACACGGTCGCCCGCAAGATCGCCAACACGGTGAAGAAGCTTGGCGTGCAACGGTTCGACCTGAAGTACTCGAACGGGACCATCCCGCACGAGCTCGCCATGCGGAACCTGGAGCTCTACGGCACCAAGGTCATTCCTATGGTTCGCGAGCTGCTCGCCGAGTCGAAGTGACCCGCAGGTCCGCCAGGACCCGGATCAGGTCGCGGTCCTCGATGTCGCTGCTGCCGTAGAGGCGGGGGTGCGGCATCGAGGGCGCCCCGAGGTGATTGGTGCGGCGGAGGGCGTTCTTGAGCTTCTTCGTGAAGTTCGTTGTCATGGCTTGAAGTGTGCTCTGAGGTAAATCCTGCCAACAGTGGCAAGAGAGACGTTGTTGCACAAAATCCTGCCAGGTACGCTGGGCGCATGCTGAAGTCGGTCGCGTCGCTGGTCATCGACGGTGTGGCGCCGTTCGAGTTCGGTGTCGTCTGCGAGGTGTTCGGCGTCGACCGGACCGACGACGGCGTGCCGCCCTTCGACTTCCGGGTCTGCGCCGAGCGCCCTGGCGAGCCCGTGCCGACCAACGTCGGCATCCCGCTGACACCGGACCGTCCGCTGTCCGATCTGGTGTCGGCGGACCTGGTCGCGGTGCCCGCCTTCACGATCCGCGACCAGTACCCGCCGGCCGTGGTGGCCGCGTTGCGGGAGGCCGTGGACCGGGGTGCGACGGTGATGTCCGTGTGCAGCGGCGGCTACCTGCTCGGCGCCGCCGGCCTGCTCGACGGACGCAACTGCACCGTGCACTGGCGGTACGCCGACGACTTCACCCGGCGTTTTCCCAACGCCAAGGTCGACGCCGACGTCCTGTACGTGGACGACGGCAACATCGTCACCAGCGCCGGCACCGCCGCCGGCATCGACGCCTGCCTGCACGTCGTGCGGCGGGAACTCGGGTCCCGGGTGGCGGCGCTGATCGCCCGCCGCATGGTGGTCGCCCCGCAGCGGGAGGGCGGTCAGCGCCAGTTCGTTGAGATGCCGGTGCCCGAGTGCACCGCCGACAGCCTCCAGCCCGTGCTGCTGTGGATGCTCGAGACCATCACCGACGACCACTCCGTCGCCGCGCTCGCCGGCCGCGCCGCCATGTCCGAACGCACCTTCGCGCGGCGGTTCGTCGCCGAGACCGGCACCACCCCGCAGCGCTGGCTGTCCACCCAGCGCGTGCTGCACGCCCGGACCCTGCTGGAGCAGAGCTCGCTGGGCGTGGACGAGATCGCCCGCCTGGCCGGCTTCGGCACGCCGGCCCTGCTGCGCCACCACTTCCAGCGCGTTGTCGGGGTGACGCCGACGGATTACCGGCGGTCCTTCTCGGCGTGAGCTACCCGTCGACGAACGTGACCGTCTCGTCGAGCGGCGCGCGGCCGGTGCGGGGATGGTGGACGGTGACGTCCTCGTACCCGATCGACATGCCGCAGAACAGCATGAGCTCGTCCGGAGGGTTCAGGACCTCCGTCACGCTCCGGCGGAACTTCGCCCAGGCCATCTGCGGGCAGCTGTGCAAGCCCTCGGCGCGCAGCAGGAGCATGACGGTCTGGAGGAACATGCCGACGTCGGACCACTGGGGCCGGCCGAGGTCGCGGTCGATGTAGCAGAACAGGGCGGCCGGCGCGCCGAAGGCCTGCCAGTTGTCGGACGCGGCCCGCTGGCGCGCCTCGACGTCCGTGCGGGAGATGCCCAGCGAGCCGTAGCGCTCCTTGCCGAAGTCGGACCGGTGCTCGCGATACGGCGACTTCAGCACCGGGGGATACATCTCGTACTCCGCCTCGTCGAAGGGCTCGCCCGCGGCCAGGCGTTCGGCCACCCGCTTCTTGATCTCCGCGAGCGGGGACCCGGTGGTCACGTAGGCGCGCCAGGGCTGGAGGTTCGATCCGGAGGGGGCCCAGGTGGCGGCGGACAGCACGCGTTCCAACAATGGTTTCGGCACGGGCTGATCGGTGAATCCGCGCACCGCCCGCCGGCTCCTGACCGCTTCGTAGACGTCCATCAACGCGAGCGCACCCCCGTTGAGTAGAACTCGCCCGCGCTGACCGAGGCCGGCACGCCGAGTTCGGCGGCGACCGCGGTGATCGCGGCGTCGGCGACGGCGAGGTCGACCTGGCCGTCGGTGGTGTAGTACGGCGCGATGAACGTCTTGTAGTGGGCCCGGACCTCGGCCGCGGTCTGCCCGCCGAGGAACGTCTGCATGTGCCGGACCGTGGTGTCCGGGTCGTCGTGGAGCACCTTCAGCGCCCGCCGGTGCGCGCGGACGACGGCCTGCACGGCCGGGTCGTCCGGCTGGATGTGAGTGGGGTCGACGGCCACGCCCACGGTGGGGACCTGGAACCGGTCCCCGACCCAGGCCAGCACGTTCCAGCCGTACTCGGCGGCGACGGCCTCCGGCGCCATGGTGCTGCCGACGAGGGCGGCGTCGATCGTGCCGTCCCGCAGCTGGCGCAGATCCATGCCGTAGTCGCCGGGCGGGCGGACGACGGTGTCGATGTCGCGGTCCGGGTCGAGTCCCGCGCTGCGCAAGGCGATCCGCGCGAAGCAGCCCGGCGCGGTGCGCGGCGCGTGCACCGCCAGCCGTCGGCCGGCCAGATCGGCCAGGGAGGTCAGGCCGGGGCGGGCCAGGAACCAGAACAGCGGACGGTGGGTGTTGACGGTGAGCGCGACCCACGGGATGCCGCCGGTCAGGCGGGTCAGCAAGGCCCGGCCGAGCCCGATCGTGGCCACGTGGCGCAGCCGCTCGTTGTCCCACTCGCAGCCGTCGCGCAGCGCGACGTGCGCGCCCTCCTCGGCGTAGAAGTCCTCCTGGTCGGCGATGTAGGCGACCAGCTCCTCGTGCATGCCCCGTCCGACGTAGGCGAGATCGATGGTGTCCATCAGTACATCGCCGTGCCACCGTTGACGGCGGCAGTGGTGCCGGTCATGAAGGCGCTGTCGTCACCGGCGTAGAAGGCGACGGCCCGGGCGACGTCGGCCGGCCGCGCCAGGCGGCCGAGCGGGGTGGCGGCCACGAGCCGCCGGTTCTGCTCCTCGTCGATGACGTTGGAGATCTTGGTCTCCGCCACCGGGCCGGGCTCGACCACGTTGACCGTGATGCCCAGCGACCCCAGCTCCTGGGCCAGATACCGGGCGAACTGGGTCAGCGCGGCCTTGGCCGTGCCCAGCGCGATCATGCCCTCGCGGGGCCGGCGGCTCAGGCCGGTGCCCAGATAGATGATCCGGCCCGAGTGCCGCTCGGTCATGGCCGGCAGCACGGCCTTGGTGACCACGAACGCGGCCCGCATCTCGTCGTCGACCTTGCCGCCCAGTTCCTCCCACGTCATGTCCTGGAACGGCTTGATCGCGTACGGGGTGAGCGCGTTGTGCACGAGCACGTCCACGCCGCCCCAGGCCGCCCGGACCTGCTCGATCACGCTGTCGACGGCCGAGGGCTCACGTACGTCGCCCTGCACGGCCATGGCCTCGCCGCCGGCGGCCTCGATGTCGGCCACGACCGCCTTGGCGGCGTCGGCGCTGTGCAGGTAGTTGACCACCACTCGCATTCCGCGCTCGGCCAGCAGTCGTGCCGTGGCCGCGCCGATTCCACTGCTGGCACCGGTGATCAGTGCCACCTTCTCCCCAGTCACGAGGAATCCTCCTACTCGTCGGCGGGGCGGATCGCCCCGTAGAGCACTGTGTCGACGGTCGTCTGGAGCAGGTCGGCCGCTGTGCGGCCCAGTTGGCGGGGCAGCGGCGAGTTCAGCAGCCGTTCCACCGCGCCGCGGATGATCTCGCTCAGCAGCTCGGGCGGCGTCGACAGCAGCCCGCGCCGGGCGCCATCTCGGAACAGCTCGTCCAGCCGCTGGTAGATCACCTCGTCCATGCGCTGTTCCACGTGCTTGCGCAGCAGCGCGTCGCCCCGTCCGGTGGCGAGCTGGGCCGCGCCGATCCGGTCGAGCTCGCCGCAGGCGGCGAGCAGGAAACCTCGCAGCTGCTCGCCGAACGGCCGGCCCACCGTCTGTTCGGCCGCCGCCGCCAGAGCGTGCTCGATCGCCCCGAACTGCCGGTCCAGCACCGCCGTCATCAGGCTGTGCTTGTCCGGGAAGTGCCGGTAGATCGTCTTCTTGCTCATCCCCAGCTCACGGGCGAGCTCGTCCATGCTCACCCGGCCCGGTCCCAGGAACAGTCGGGCCGCCACGTCGACGACGATCTCGGTCCGCCGCCGGTCGGAAACTGTGGAAACTCTTTTGGTTTCCATAGTTTCCATGGTGCTCCGGCGGTCACGCGCTGTCAAGTAGGAGCCCTCCTGGTAGTCCATGACTCCGCTGGACTGATGTCACAGTCGGCCCCCGGCTCGTGTCCAACCTCGTGACGGCAGTTCGACGAGGGAGGACAACGTGAAGACGATCGAGGTCGAGGACTCGTTCATGGCGTACCGGGAGGCCGGGCAGGGGGACACGACGGTGGTGTTCCTGCACGGCAACCCGACGTCGTCGTACCAGTGGCGCAACGTGATCCCGCTGCTGGCCGACCGGGCGCGGTGCCTGGCGCCGGACCTGATCGGCATGGGGGACTCGGGCAAGCCGGACATCGGCTACCGGTTCGTGGACCACGTCCGGTACCTGGACGCCTGGTTCGAGGCGCTGGGGCTGGACGACGTGGTGATCGTCGGCCACGACTGGGGCGGCGCGCTGGGCATGGACTGGGCCCGCCGGCACCCGGACCGGGTGCGCGGGCTGGCGCTGGTGGAGACGTTCCTGCGGCCGATGACGTGGGCCGAGATGCCGCCGCTGGGCCAGGACCTGTTCCAGCGCATGCGGTCGACCGAGGGGGAGCAGATGGTGTTGCGGGACAACCAGTTCATCGAGTTCAACCTGCCGCACGGGGTGGCCTCGGGGCTGGCCGAGGCCGATCACGACGAGTACCGGCGGCCCTACCCGGACGAGCGGTCGCGGCGGCCGCTGCTGGCCTGGCCGCGGGAGATCCCGTTCGACGGGGAGCCGGCCGACGTGCATGATCGCGTCGTCGCCTACGGGCGGTGGCTGGCCGAGACACCGGAGGTGGGCAAGCTCGTGATGACCGTGGAGCCGGGCATCGGCATGGGATCGCCGGAGACGGCGGCGTGGGCCAAGGAGACCTTCGCGGCCGTGACGACGGTGTCATTGGGGCCGGGCGGGCACATCGCGCCGGAGGACCAGCCGGAGGCGATGGGCCGGGCGATCGCGTCCTGGCTGTGGTCGTGAGCGACCTCGTCGCCCGCGCCGTCGACGGGGACCAGGACGCGCTGCGGGAGATCGTGCGCGAGCTGCGGGACCCGCTCTACCGGCTGGCGCTGCGCATGGTGTGGCGGCCGGCCGACGCCGAGGACGCCACCCAGGAGATCCTGATCCAGGTGATCACCCGGCTGTCCTCGTTCCGCGGCGAGGCCAAGCTGCTCACCTGGGCGTACCGGATCGGCGTGAACTACCTGCTCAACCTGCGCCGCAAGACGCCGCAGGAGCAGCGGGAGCTCAGCCTGGACGAGTTCCGGGCCGACCTCGCCGACGGGCTGGCCGACACCGACTACGCCGGTCCCGAGGCGGAGCTGCTGGCCCACGAGGTGCGGCTGTCGTGCACACAGGCGGTGTTGCAGTGCCTGGAACGGGCCGAGCGGATCGCCTTCGTGCTCGGGGAGATCTTCGAGCTGACCTCCACCGAGGCCGCCTGGGTGCTGGACGTGTCGCCGGCGGCGTACCGCAAGCGGCTGGAGCGGGCCCGGGAGCGGCTGCGGGCGTTCATGGGATCGACCTGTGGAATCGTTACGCCACAGGGGTTCTGTCGATGCGCCCGACGGGTGGACAAGGCCGTCACCATCGGACGGGTGGACGTCAAGGCGCCGACCTACGCCGGCCATGCCGTCAACGGCCGCGGCGTGCGGGAGGCCGCCGCGCAGCTGCACCGCCTGCACGACGCGGCCGCCGTGCTGCGGGCCCATCCCGACTACGCCGCGCCCCGGGACCGCACCGACGCGATCGTGGGCCTGCTGTCCTCGGGCTCGTTCCCGCTGCTGGAATGAGCCCGAGGCATGGCTCCGGACCGGAAGGTTCTGCCCCGGTGGAGTTCCCGCGCACCGAAGGCAAGCCCGAGGCAGTCAGGCGTCGCCTGCTCGGACCTTGCCTTCGGTGTGGCCACGGGGATGCCGCTTACGCCGACTTCGCCTGCTGCTGCCGGGCTTCGCCGGATAGTGGCGCTCCGCGCCGGCATGCGATCAGGGCAGCAGTTGACGGACCGCGGCCTTCAGATCGGCCAGCGCTTGACGGTAGAACCGGGGGCCGTAGGAGACCCGAGCCACGCCCAGCACACGGAGCTTGGCCAAGTCCAGCCCACCGGGTCTGGTGTTGGCATTGATCGGCCCGGGCACCTCGGCGACCAGCGTGGCGATGTGCCGCTCGTCGCCGACGCCGATCGGGTAGACGCAGTCGGCCCCGGCCTCGACGTAGCGCCGGCCACGGCGCACGGCCTCCGAGAGCCGGTCCGCCTCGGCCACCCCCGCGCTGGGCAGGTAGGTGTCGACCCGCGCGTTGACGACAAGGGGGATCCCCGCGTCGTCGGCGGCGGCGCGGATGCGGGCCAGGCGCTCGGCCTGCGCGCCGACGTCGACGAGCCCACCCGCGCCGTGGTCGGTGTCCTCCAGGTTGCAGCCGACCACGCCGATCTCCAGCAGTCGGTCCACCAACTCCCGCGGCGGCAGGCCGTATCCCGCCTCGGCGTCCACGGTGACGGGCACTGCCACCGCACGCGCGATCCGGCCGGCGGCGGCGAACATCGCCGGCCAGGGGGCGCCCTCGCCGTCGGGGTAGCCGAGCATCTCCGCGATCGCGGCGCTGGTGGTGGCGATCGCGGGAAACCCGGCTTCAGCGACGACGTTGGCGGTGGCCGCGTCCCATACGTTCGGCAGAACGAGCATCTCCTTGGCGTGGTGCAGCTCGCGGAGCCGCACCGCGTGAGCCTTCAGGTCCACGGTCATGAGCATCCCTCGATTCAGTCGGCGATCAAGCCGCCGGTCAGGTTGGCGATGGCCCCGGTCATCGCACTGCTGCGATCCGAGGCGACGAAGACGGCCACGTCGGCGATCTCGGCGACCGTGGGCAGTTGCCCGCGTAGCGTCAGATCGGCCATCCGGCCGGCGAACGCGTCGCGGCTGATGCCATGGGCGGCGGCATGCAGGCCGTACACCTCGCGCAGCTGCGGTGTTTCCGGCATCCCGGCGGCGTTCAGGCACACGACACGCACGCCGAGCGGTCCGAGTTCGGCGGCCAGCCCACGCGACAGGCCTTCGATCGCCGCCCACGCCGGCGCCATGCCGCCCATGAGCGGCACGGCCGTCCGGGACGGACTCGCTGTGATCGTCACGATCACGCCCGACCGCTGCCCGGTCATCCGCCGCGCAGCCGCCCGGGCGGTCAGGAAGGTGGCCCTGGAGTACGCGGCGATGGGCAGTTCGAAGGCTTCGGGCGACAAGTCGACGAGCCAGGCGCCCTGAATGCCGGTCTGGGGCAGGCTGACGGCGTTGAAGGAGACATCGAGGCAGCCTGCGACCGCGAGCACCGCGTCGGCGTGTGCTTCGACGGCAGCCTCATCCAGCACGTCCACCGAGGCGACCTCGGCCACACCACCCGAGGCGCGGATCTTCTCGGCGATCCCGTCCAGCGTGGCCATGGTGCGGCCGGCGAGGAACACCCGTGCTCCCTCCGCGGCGAAGGCTTGCGCGACGGCGCTTCCGACGGCGCCACCGGCTCCGTAGACGACCGCGTTCTTCTTGTCGAGCAGCACTGTCACTCCTGGTTGTCAGTTGGCGCCGGCGGGCATCGCGTCGAGCATCGCGGCGTTGCGGCGCTCGAGGGCCTTGACCGGGCCGCTGCGCCAGCTCTCCGCCAGCGCCGCCGACATGGGGTCGGGGAAGATCTCGTCCTCGCCGCTCTCCACTCCCTCCACGATGGCTCGCGCGACATCGGCCGGCGAGGTCTTCGGGATGTCCCAGTTCCGGATCATGTCGGTGTCCACGGGCCCGGGCAGGGCGGCGTGCACCGTCACGCCCTGCCGTGCCAGCAGAGCGCGCAGCGACTGGGACAGGGAGAACGCCGCCGCCTTGGAGATCGCGTACGCCGGGGTGATCGGCACCGTGGCCAGCGCCGCGAGCGGCAGCACGTTGACGACGGCTCCCCGGGACCGGGTCAGCAGCGGCAGGAATGCCTGGGTCACGCGGTAGGTGCCGAAGAGGTTGACGGCGAGGTGCTGTTCGAGCACGGACGGGTCGCTGAGGTCGTCGGCGAGGGCCACGCCGGCGTTGTTGATCAGGACGTCGAGCGATGCCACGCTCCGGGCGGCGGTCCGCACCTGCTCCGCGCTGGTCACGTCCAAGATCACCGGCGTCACCCGCCCGTCCGGGTGGGTCATGGGCCGGCGCGCGGCGGCGTAGACCCGCTTCGCGCCTCGGCGCAGGGCTTCCTCGACCAGTGCCTGGCCGATACCGCGGTTGGCGCCGGTCACCAATACCGTCCTGTCGGTGATGGTCATGCTGTGCTCCTGACGAAGTGGATGCGTTCACAGACGACAGACGCGGCGCCCGTCCGAAACTGGGCGCGTCGACAGCGACCAGTTCCGCCACCAGCCGGCGTCAGTACGGGAGAGGATCCAGACGGAGGTGGCGCATGATGGCGGAACTGCTCGAGCGGGCACGGAGCGGTGACCAGGACGCGTTCGGCGCGCTGGTCAAGCCCCATCACGGCGAACTACGCGTGCACTGCTACCGCATGCTCGGCTCGCTGCAGGACGCCGAGGACGCGCTGCAGGAGGTGCTGCTGGCGGCGTGGCTCGGCCTCGACGGCTTCGCGGGCCGGTCGTCGCTGCGGACCTGGCTGTACCGCATCGCGACCAACCGGTGTCTCACCTTGCTGCGCTCGGCTGGACGGCAGCCGGTGGCCGCGCCGGCGAACGCGCCGCTACCGGAGCCGAGCCGCCTCGGTGAGGTGCTCTGGCTGCAGCCGTATCCCGACGTGTTGCTGGAGGAGATCTCCGATCGGATGCCCGGCCCCGAGGCCCGGTACGAGTCCCGCGAGGCGATCTCGCTCGCGTTCGTCACCGCCGTCCAGCTGCTGCCGCCGAGCCAGCGCGCCGTGCTCCTGTTGCGCGACGTGCTCGGATACCGCGCGAGCGAGACCGCCGAGCTGCTCGGGCTCACCGAGGACGCGGTCACCAGCGCCCTCAAACGCGCCAGGGCCAAGATGACCGCGACCCGCTCCCCGCTCCCGCCCGGTCCGCTGGAGGAACGCGCGCTGCTCGACCGCTTCGTCACGGCCTTCACGGAACTCGACGTCGACGCGCTCATCGCGCTCATGACCGACGACATCTGGGTGCGGATGCCGCCTCTTCCGTTCGAGTACCGCGGCAGCGACGCCGTGCGCCGCTTCTTCACCGTGATCCGCACCCTGCTCGGGCGGATCGATCGGCTGGTGCCGGTCCGGGCGAACGGTCAGCCCGCGTGGGGCGAGTACATGCGCGACAGGACCACCGGCCGCCTCCATCTGGCCGGCATCGTCGTCGTCGGGCTCGTCGGTGACAAGATCGGCGAATTCACCCGGTTCGAGACGGTGGTCGCCCCGTACTTCATGCTGCCGCGGACACTCGACTAGCGTCCCGTGATCCCGATCAAACAGGATCACGGGGCCCTAGGCGCCCTCTTCGACGTAGCCGGCGAGGTTGGCCAGCGAGGAGGCCAGACCGACGGCGTGGTCCTCGGCGGAGATGCCGTCTGGGACGTCGTCGGCCTGGATCTCCACCCGGGTGCCGGCGTCGACGGCCGTGACCGTCCAGGTCATGGTCATCGTGCCGGCGTAGGCGGGGTCGTCGGAGACGAAGTCGGCCGCCTGCACCACTCGTACGCCGGGCACGATGTCGACGAAGCGCCCCTCGACGACATCGGAGTCGGCGGTGGCCTTGCCCGGCGCGCCGGACGGGTCCGTGTAGGTCAGGGTCAGCCGGTACGACCCGCCGGGGCGGGCGTCGAAGTGCTCGAACCGGCCAGTCATGCCGTCTGGCGGCAGCCACGTCGTGAGCGCGTCCGGGTCCACCAGCGCCGCGTACACCCGGTCCGGCGGGGCGGCGACCACTCGGAAGGCCTTGTCGGTGCGGGGCATTAGCGCAAGTCCAACAGTTCCTCGACGAAGCCGCCGAAGCCGCGCTCGCGGTCGACCAGGTGGATCTCCAGGATCCAGTGCGCGGTCTGCCCGTTGCGGTCGGTCCGGCGCATCGGGTCGTCGCTGCCGGGGGCGATGTAGGAGGCGATCTTCTCGCCGTCGATCCGCTCGTGCGGGAACTGCCCGACCACGTGGCCGGCGATCTCGCCGCCGAACTCCCAGCCGGCCGCCTCGGCCAGGCCGACGACGTGCGCGTAGAGCTGCGAGCCGGTGATGTCCGGGTGGCTGTCGAAGTGCGCGCGGCCGGCCTGCCAGACCTCGCCCAGGCTGTCCCGCAGCCGCAGCTTGACCGGATCCGAGCCGAGCACGAACGTGCGGCCGAAGTCGGCCTCCCACGCCTCGAAGATCGGCCCGAAGTCGCAGAACACGATGTCGTCCTCGCCGATCACCCGGTCCGGCGGGTTCTCCTTGTACGGCTGGAGCGTGTTCACGCCGGCCCGCACGATCCGCTTGTGCCAGAACCGGTCCACGCCGAACATGGCCGCCGCGAGGTCGCGGATGGCGTTGCTGGCCTCGGTCTCCCGCACGCCCGGCGCCACGATGCCGCGCGCCTGCACCTCGGCGAACAGCGCCACCGCCTTGTCCTGCGCGTCCAGCAGCCGCGTCGCCCGCAGCGCCTCGTCCTCGATCAGCTCGGCCATGAGGGGACGGTATCAACAACTCAGATGATGTCGGAGGCGAGCGGCCAGCGGCGGACGCGGTAGGGCAGCCACCGGCCCGATCACCGAACGCCGCCGGACTGGATCGACGACATCGCGGGACGCCTCAGCAAGCTGGAGATCGACGTCTAGCGCGGGGCGTTCTCGGACGTCCAGTGCCGGAACACGGTGAGCCCCTCGCCTAGGTTGCCGGAGCCGCAGGCGATGTGGAACTTGAGCTCGGAGATCCAGGTCACCACCCGGTCGTCCTCGGTCCGGTGGACCTCCGTCCGGGGGTATTCCTTGTCTTCCCAAGGGGTTTCGTTGAGATCGATCTCCACCCACCAACCCGGGTTGTCCAGGGTGGAGATCTTGACGCCCCGGCAGTGCTCCCAGTCGCCATCGCACCGGGCGGCGTACCAGCTCTGAAACCAGTCGAGGACGTCGGTCATGCGACGGAGGTCAGCGTCTCGACGATCAGGGACCGCAGCCAGTGGTGGGCGGTGTCGGGGTCGTGGCGGGTGTGCCAGGCCAGGACGGCCGGGATCTCCGGGGTGGGCAGCGGCAGCGGGAAAGCCTTGAGGCCGGCGGTGAGCTGGCCCTGGGTGAGGGTGCGAGGGGCGATGGTGACGAGGTCGGCGGTGGCGATGGCCTGGAGGGCCATCGCCAGGGTGGGGACGGTGAGCACGACGCGGCGGCGGAGGCCGTGCTCCTCCAGGAGGTCGTCCAGGCGGCTGCGTTGACGGCCCCGGCGGGAGATGGCGACGTGGGGGCGGGCAAAGGGATCGCCCTTGCGGCGGGCGATGACGGCCAGGGTGTCGGTCATGACGGTCTGGGAGCGCACGTCGGCGGGATGCGTGGTCTGGTCGGTGATCCGCAGGTCGACGGAGCCCCGGCGGAGCTCGTCGACGTCGGAGTCGGACTCGCCGAGCACCCGCAGGCACACGCCGGGGGCGGTCGAGGCGACGCGGGCGGTGAGCCGGGGGACCAGGGCGCTGGCGACGACGTCGTTGCACTGCAGGGTGAACGTGCGGTCGAGGGTGGACAGATCGAGCTCGGTGGACGGCGTGAAGATGGCCTGGGCCCGGGTGACGAGCTGGTGCACCTCGCCGCGGATCTGCTCGGCGTACGCGGTGGGCAGCATGGACCGGCCGGACCGGACCAGGATCTGGTCGCCGGTCGCCCTGCGGATCCGTCCCAGCGTCCGGCTCATCGCCGGCTGTGACAGGTGCAGGCGCTGGGCGGCGGCGCCGACGCTGCGCTCCTCCAGCAGCACGTCGAGAGCGGTGAGCAGGTTGAGATCAAGATGCACCAGAGTAATGCTACGGATAGCAAGAATGCATTTGCAATCATAATCGGGCCGCCGTTGACTGGAGCCAGGGAACGGAAGGGGCGGGAAATGCGCACTGTGATCGCTGGGGGCGGGCTGGTCGGACTGACCACCGCGGCGGCGCTGCGGGGGATCGGGCACGACGTCACGGTCCTGGAACGGGCGCCGGAGATCCGGGCCGCGGGGGCGGGCATCGGCTTGTGGCGCAACGCGCTTGACGAGTTGGACCGGATCGGGGTCGGGGAGGCGGTCCGGGCGATGAGCCACGAGGTGGACACGTGGTTCTTCGACGCCGCCGGACAATCCCGCCGCGCCGCCGGATATGGCGATGCGGACCACCGGTTCCTGCTGGTGCCGAGGCCGGCGCTGAACACCGTGCTGGCGGAGGCGGTCGGGCCCGAGCGGATCCGGCTGAACACCGGGCTGATCGGCTTCACCGAGAACGACAACGATGTGACGATCCACCTCGCCGACGGGGACCTCAAGGCGGACCTGCTGATCGGGGCCGACGGCGTCTACTCGACGGTCCGGGAGTGGCTGCTGCCGGACACCGACGCCTACGAGGACGTCGGCCACTTCGCGTGGCGGGCGATCGTGCCGGCCGGCGACGAGCGGCCGGAGGGCTCGGTGCTGACCGTCGGGCGAGACCGCACGCGCGGCGGCTACTCGCGGGTCGGCGAGAACCAGACCATGTGGATGGTCAACCAGTTCGACGCCGGCGACCTGACCGGAAGCAAGCGAGACCGGGCGCTTCAGCGCGCCCGCAATCTCGCCGAGGACGGCTGGCACGACGAGCTGCTGCGCATGATCGCCGACACCCCGGAGGACGACATCCTGGAGAACCAGATCATGTACGTGCCACCGCTGCCGCGGTGGACCAGCGGCCACGTCGCGCTCATCGGCGACGCCGCACACGGCCTGTCGCCGCACATCGCGGCCGGCGGCACGCTCGGCATCGAGGACATCGGCGTGCTGCGGTCCGAGCTGACGGACGCGCCGAACCTGGCAGAAGCCTTGCAGCGGTACGAGAAGGCCCGGATGGCGCGGTTCGACCGGGTCCGGGAGTTCTCGGCGAGCGTGGAGAAGGCCAAGGATGCCACCGAGTTCGCCGAGCGGTACGCCGCGTTCAGCCACTGGATGCTGACCACCTGAGCGGCTCGCCGTCCACAGTGGACGGCGAGCCGTCGGTGATCAGGCGTTCGGGTCGAACGGAATCCCCGAGGGCAAAGCGTTGCGCAGGGAGTCGTTGAACCGGGCGTCATTGATCTTGATGGTGGCCGAGCCGAAGTCGGCGTTCATCAGCTTGTCCCGCAACGCGGTGCTGGGATAGCCGTTCCAGCCGACCAGCGGCGGGAAGAACCAGGCGTGGGTGTAGTTCTCCGGCGGGTCGTCGTTGCTGTTGGCCATCCGGATGAAGTGGGTGCTGGCGCCGTCCTTGTGGTACACCACCTTGGGGTGGGTGCCGTCGAACAGGACCTGCGAGCGCGGGTACCACTTCCAGCCGGTGTGCTGCGAGCTGGACACGTAGTCGACCTGGTTCTCGGCGATGTTGATCCACACCACCACGTGTTCCCAGTCGTGCGTGTGACCGATCGCCGCCGGGCCCAGCGTGGCCTGGTCCTTCTCGAAGTAGCTCGCGTACTCCACGGCGCACCAGCCGTTGTTGCACTTCTCGCGGGAGTACGTGTTCGAGTTCTGCAGTTGGGCCGGATCGTGACAGTGCCCGTTGACGTCGCCGCCGAGCTTGAGCCCGGGGTTGAGGGTGCCGTCGGGCGCGATGGCGGCGGTCGCGTAGCAGCCGTCGCCGTCGTAGTCGTAGGCCGGGGAGAACGACTGCTCCCACCCGTCCGCGTTCTGCGGCAGCGGGGTCAGGATGGCGGCACTGGCAGGGCTCGGCAGGGACAAGGTCAGCATCGCGACGCCGAAGGCGGCCGCTAATGCGGACAGTTTGCGCACATCCACTCCTAGGGTGTTTCTCGGGCGGCGGCGGGAAAACTATGGCGGACAACGGCAGGGAAGATCGAGTCCGCGGACGCCCGGGCGACAAGTGTTCGCCCGGGCGTCGGCAAGGATTACGGCAAAGATCAGCCGATGGCGTCCCGCGAACGGTGCACGGCCTCCAGCAGCAGCTGCGAGACGTCCCGCACGGACACCCCGGCGCCGATGTCCTCGCTCTGCCGCTGCACCAGGCCGTCGGTGATCATCACCCGGCAGAACGGGCAGGCGGTGGCGATGGTCTCGGCCCCGGTGGCCAGGGCCTCGTCGACCCGCTCCAGGTTGATGCGCTTGCCGATCCGCTCCTCCATCCACATCCGCGCGCCGCCGGCGCCGCAGCACAGCGACCGGTCGGCGTGCCGGGGCATCTCGGTCAGCGCCGCGCCGGCCGCGCCGGCAAGCTCGCGCGGCGGCTCATAGACCTTGTTGTGCCGCCCCAGGTAGCACGGATCGTGGAACGTGATGGGCTGCGCGTCGGCGCCGGCCGGCTGGATCGGGGTGAGCTTCTTCTCCCGCACCAGTCGGTTGAGCAGCTGGGTGTGGTGCACGACCTCGTAGTCGCCGTCCAGCTGCGGGTACTCGCGGCCCAGCGTGTTCATGCAGTGCGGGCAGGTGGTGACGATCTTGCGCCGGGCCGGCTCCCGGTCGCCGAAGGTGTCGTTCAGCAGCCCGGCGGTCTCCTGGGCCAGCATCTGGAACAGGAACTCGTTGCCGGAGCGGCGGGCCGGGTCGCCGGTGCAGCGCTCGCGGTTGCCCAGCACCCCGTACTTCACGCCGGCGATGTGCAGCAGCTCGGCGGTGGCCTGCACGGTGGTGCGGGCCTTGTCGTCGAACGCCCCGGCGCAGCCGACCCAGAACAGGTACTCCACGTCCTCGGGCAGCTCGCCGGTGATCACCGGCACCTCGAAGCCGAGGTCCTTGGCCCAGTCCAGCCGGGCGTTGTTGTTCTGCCCCCAGGGATTGCCCTTGTTCTCCAGGCCGCGGAACAGCGCCCCGAGCTCGGTCGGGAACTCCGACTCGATCATCACCTGGTAGCGCCGCATGTCCACGATGTGGTCCACGTGCTCGATGTCCACCGGGCACTGCTCGACGCACGCGCCGCAGGTGGTGCACGACCACAGCACGTCCGGCTCGATCACGCCGCCCTCGGCGACCAGCGGGACCGGCTCGCCCTCCTGCTGCCCCATCACGTACGGCGCGCGGTCGAACAGGTGGTCCCGCAGGTCCATGATGACCATCTTGGGGGACAGGGGCTTGCCGGTGTTCCAGGCCGGGCACTGGGACTGGCAGCGGCCGCACTCGGTGCAGGTCGCGAAGTCCAGCATGCCCTTCCAGGTGAAGTCCTCGATCTTGCCGCGGCCGAAGATGTCGTCGTCGCCGGGATCGGTGAAGTCCACCGGCTTGCCGCCGGACTCGACCGGCAGCAGCGGGCCGAGCGCGTCCGGCAGCCGCTTGACGGTGACGTTGATCGGCGCCACGAAGATGTGCAGGTGCTTGGAGTGCACCACCAGCACCAGGAAGCCCATGATCACGGCGATGTTGGCCAGCAGGAACACCGTCTCGATGACGGCGTTGACGCCGACGCCCAGCGGGGCCAGCGCCTGGGCGACCACCCAGGTGGCGAACGGCCAGCCGCTGTGGTCGAACGGGAAGTGGCCGGTGTTGAACTGGGCGGCCCGGTACAGCAGCAGCGTCACCATCACGCCGGTGATCATCGCCAGCACCAGCCAGGCCGGGCCGGTGTGCGAGCCGTAGAACCGGGACGCGCGCTCCTTGCGCTCGGGCGCGTTGCGCACCCGGATCACCGCGAAGGTCGCCAACGCCGCCAGTACGGCGACGGTGAAGAAGTCCTCCAGGAACCCGAGCCAGGGCTGCCGGCCGAACCACCAGAACGCGAAGTCCTCCTCGAACAGCGCGCCCCAGGCCTCCACGATGGTGAAGAACAGGATGACGAAGCCCCAGAAGGTGAAGAAGTGGGCGATGCCGGGCACCGACCACTTGAGCAGCTTGCGCTGGCCGAACACCTCACGCAGCTGGGCGGCGGCCCGCGCGCCGAGCCGGTCGGTGCGGCCTGACGCGGGCTGCCCGGACCGGATCAAGGCGGCCAGCCAGAGCACCCGCCGGCCGGCTATCGCCAGGCCGACGACGGTGATCAGCAGGCCGAGGACGAGACGAACGATCAACGGGGCTCAGCTCCACTCCGGTCGAAACCAGCCGGCGTAGTACCGGCATGCCTTGCACGCGTAGCGCATCTTCCGCACCCGCCAGTGCCGCTGGTACAGCTCGAACCCGCGCCACGGGGCGCTGTGCAGGCCGAGTTGGTCGTAGTGCCGCAGCGACGAGCCGGTGTCCACGTCGAACTGCTCGGTGGCCCAGCCCAGGTGGGCCCGGCGCAGCGCCACCCCGCAGTCCGGTAACAGGTGGTCGTTGCAAAACCGGTGCAACAGCACCAAATCCGGCAAACCGCGCCCGCTGGGGCTCGCGGTGTCGAGATAGTCGACGACTACATGGCCGGGATGGCGCTCGCCGACGTCGTCGACGAGCACGGGAAGTCCACAGTAGACGCAGGGGTGCCGAAAGCCCCGCTGAGCCGAGGACACCTTTGTGATCAAGGCCACAAATGGGAGGTTACTGGTGAGTTGTGACGCGCGCTACTCCCATCCGTATGGTGATCAACAAAATCGGGACGGCCGTTCGGCCGCCCCGACTGCCCCGAAAGGGGGAAACTCGCTGCTCAGACGGCCCGCAGGGCCTCCAGTGCCTTGTCCGCGTGCACGGCCATCCGCAGCTCGCTCTTGATGGACGTGACGAGCCGGCCGTCCGCGCCGATGACGAAGGTCTGGCGGCGGGTCAGGATCGGCCCGAACTTGCGCCGCACACCGAACTGGGCGGCCACCACGCCGTCCGGGTCGGACAGCAGCGGATAGTCGAACGAGTTGATCGCCGAGAACTCGCGCTGCTTGCCCACGTTGTCGGGGGAGATGCCCAGCCGCTGCGCCCCCAGCGCCTCGAACTCCGCGCCCAGGTCCCGGAAGTGGCAGCTCTCGGCGGTGCAGCCGCCGGTCATCGCGGCCGGGTAGAAGAACAGCACGACCGGACCCTTGGCCAGGAACTCGGACAGCCGCCGCGGCTCGCCGTGGTCGTCGAGCAGCTCGAAGTCCGCGACCTGGTCGCCGTTGTTCATCGGGACACCTCCGGTTTCGGCGGCAGCGGGAAGAACCCGCTGGTCCGCTGCACGTACTCGGCGTAGCCCGGCCGGGCCCCCATGGCCCGCTCGGTCAGCGCCTTGCCGGTGCCCCTGGTCAGGAAGAAGGTCATGACCAGCGGCGACAGCACGGTCAGCGCGCCCAGCCAGTGCTGGCACGCCATCAGGTACAGACCCCACCAGACGCAGGCGTCGCCGAAGTAGTTGGGGTGGCGGGTGTAGCGCCACAGGCCGCGGTCCATGATCCGGCCCTGGTTGGCCGGGTCGGCCTTGAACCGGGACAGCTGCCAGTCGCCGACCGACTCGAAGCCGAGGCCGACCAGCCACACCACCAGGCCCAGCACGGTGAAAAGCCCCAGGTCGGTCTCGTACTGGGCCACCTGCACCGGCCAGGAGACGAACCACATGATCACGCCCTGGAGCAGGTAGACCTTGCGGAAGGCGTACCAGTGCGGGTTGCCGGTGGCCCGCTTCATCAGCGCCACGTAGCGCGGATCCTCGGGCCGGCGGCCGTTGCGGAGCTGGATGTAGGCCGCCAGCCGCACGCCCCAGATCACGGTCAGGGCGGTCACCAGCCAGCCGGAGCCGGAGACGACCGACCCGACCACGGCGATCACTGCGAAGCCCAGGCCCCACACCGTGTCCACGCCGTCGTGCCGGCCGCGCGCGACGCCCACCCCCAGCCCGATCAGCATCACCACCAGCACGGCGGCGGCGGTGATGCCCAGATTGGCCAGCAGTCCGGCCAGGTTCACGCGACAACCTCCCGTGTCCGCGGCATGCCGCTCGTGCCGGCGGGGCCGGGCCGCACGGCCAGGATCTGGTCCACGCCCATCCGGTTCTCCTGGAACGCCAGCGCGCCGCCGGCGAAGTACAGCCGCCACACCCGCAGCTGCCCCTCGCCGACCAGCGCGGTCAGCTCGTCGGCCCGCTTCTCCAGGGTCCGCGCCCAGGCGTCCACGGTCCACACGTAGTGCTCCCGCAGCGCCTGCACGTCCCGAACCTCTAGACCGGCCCGCTCCAGCATGGCGATGGTCTCGCCGACCGGCCGCATGTGCATGTCGGGGGCGACGTAGCGCTCGATGAACGCGCCGCCGCCGGATGCCTTCGGGGCGGTGGCGACCCGGGACATCTGCTGCAACAGCAGCCGGCCCTCCGGCTTGAGCAGCCGGAACAGCCGCGCCGCGTACGCCGGGTAGTTGCCGAGGCCGACGTGCTCGCCCATCTCGACGGTGCCGATGGCGTCGAAGCCGTCGTCGGGGATCTCGCGGTAGTCCTGGAGCCGCACCTCGATCCGGTCGCCCAGGCCTCGCTCGGCGATCCGGGTCTGAATGAACTCCCGCTGCTGGGCCGCCAGCGTCACCCCGGTCGCGTGCACGCCGTAGTTCGAGGCGGCGTGCAGGATCAGCGACCCCCAGCCACAGCCGACGTCCAGCAGCCGCATGCCGGGCCGCAGGTCCAGCTTCCGGCAGATCAGGTCCAGCTTGTCCCGCTGCGCGTCCTCGACGGTGTAGCCGGGCGCGTCGGACGTCCAGTACCCGCAGGAGTAGGCCATGTTCGGGTCGAGCAGCGTCCGGTAGAAGTCGTTGGACAGGTCGTAGTGGTGGGCGATGGCGGCCCGGTCCCGCGACTTGGTGTGCTCGGTCCCGGACAGCCGGGCCTCCTCCGGCGGCGGCGCCGGCCGGGGACCGATCACCCCGAGCCGGACCGCCTGCCGGAGCGCGTGCAGGCGGTCCGCCAGCGACAGCTTCACCTTGCCCAGGCCCTCGCGGCGGGCCAGGCCCCAGAACCGGGACAGGCCGTCCCGGAGATCACCCTCGACGTCGATGTCGCTGGCGACGTAGGCGCGGGCCAGCCCCAGCTCGTTCGGGTCCCACAGCAGGCGGCGCAGCGCCTTGGGAGACCGGATCACCACCACCGGCGCGTCGGCCGGGCCGGCCTCGCTGTCGTCCCACGCCCGCAGTCGCACCGGCAGCTCGACGCCGAGGAACCGGCGCACCAGGCCGGCCAGGGTCTGGGCGATTGTCACTTTGGCCCCTCCTGTCACGGAAGACGTTCGCGCGGGACCGGCCGCCCGGTTCGGGTCAGGGCGTGACGAGGTGGTCGACCAGCAGGTTCAGCGCCGGCAGGGCGTCGGCGACGGCCGCGCGGGCCTGCGGCGGGAGCTTGTCCAGGGCGGCCGAGATGCGCCGCTCGTGGGCCTGCTGCCACTCGGCCAGCTGCGTGCGGCCGGCGTCGGTCAGCGACACCCGGGCCACCCGCCGGTCGGACGGGTCGCTGTCGCGGACCGCGAGCCCGCCCTCGACCAGCTGCTGGACCAGACCGCTGACGGTGTTGGGGGCCAGCCGCTGCAGCGAGGCCAGCTGGCCGATCTTGGCCGGGGCGTGGTCGGCCAGCGCCATCAGCAGCTCGACCTGCGCCATCGGCAGGGCTTCCCACGGGTAGTCGGTCCGGATGCTGGTGCGCAGGGCGCGCCGCAGTCTGGTGACGACCTCGGTCAGGGTGCGGGCGTCAGTGGCGCTCGACGGGGCCTCGTGCTCGGGCGTGACCTGCGACATCCCACAAGGGTATCGAGGTGGTGACAACCCTCATATCTGTCGGTCCCCGATTATGTCGGTGACCGAGATAAAGTTGGGGTGTGTTGACCGCGTCGTTGCGCCGTCTCGGCGTCGAACCCGCCCGTCCCCGGTTCGTCGCCCGCTGGCCGCACGCGCACTGGCTGGCGGTGGCCGCGGTCTGCCTCGGCGCGTTCATGGGGCAGCTCGACGCCAGCATCGTCACCCTCACTTTCCCGGCGCTGAGCAGGCAGTTCGGCGCCTCGCTGGCCGGCGTGCAGTGGGTGTCGCTGAGCTATCTGCTGACCCTGGTGGCCCTGCTGGTGCCGGTCGGCCGGCTGGCCGACGCGGTCGGCCGCAAGCTGGTCTACCTCTACGGCTTCGCCGTGTTCACGGCGGCGTCGGCGGCCTGCGGGTTCGCCGACTCGCTGCCGCTGCTGGTCGGGCTGCGTGTGGTGCAGGCCGTCGGCGCGGCCATGCTCCAGGCCAACAGCGTCGCCCTGGTGACGACGAGCTCGCCGCGCGGGTCGATGAGAGCGGCGCTCGGCGTGCAGGCCGCCGCGCAGGCGATCGGGCTGGCCCTGGGGCCGACACTGGGCGGCCTGCTGGTGGCTGGCGCGGGCTGGCAGTGGGTTTTCTGGGTGAACGTGCCGATCGGACTGGTCGCGATCGCGGCCGGCCGCTATTTGTTGCCGCGGACCCGCCAGCACACCCACATGCGTCAGATCGACTGGATCGGCGTGGCACTTTTGGGTGCCTCTTCGACCGCCCTGTTGCTCGCCCTTTCCGGTCTGTCCGGTTTGGACGCGCCGGTCTGGGCCCTAGTAATGCTTTTCCTGGCGGCCGCTGCGGCCGGTGTCGGATTTGTGCTCCGGCAGCGCGTGGCGGCCGAGCCGATGATCGATCTGAATTTGTTGCGGGACCGGGTGGTCGCCGGCGGCCTGGTCGCCGCGATGCTGGGATATCTGGTGTTGTTCGGCCCACTCGTCCTGATACCGGTACTTGGTGGTTCCGTTGTGCGGGCCGGTGTGGTGCTGACCAGCCTGCCGGTCGGCTTCGCGCTGGCTGCGACATTCGGCGGCAGCCGCTGGCCGGATCGGCGCGGAGCCGACCGGCCCAGTTCCGAGCGGAACCGGGCCGGTCGGAACGGGGCCTTCATCGGCGGCCTGATCTGCGTGGCCGCGCTGATTCCGTTATGTCTGCTGCCTTTGACGGATCCGGTGCTGGCGATCTCGTTGGCCGCGCTGGGAATTGGATTAGGCCTGTTCACCCCGGCCAACAACGCGACCGTGATGGCCGCGATCCCGGCAGCCTGCTCCGGCGTCGGCGGCGGTCTGGTGAACATGGCACGGGGTCTGGGGACCACGCTCGGTGTTGCCTTGGTGACGCTCGCATTGCACGGTGTCGGCCCGCGGGCGGCGATCCTTGTGCTTTTGGCCGCCGCCGTCGGATTGGCGGTTGTTTCCCAGCGCCAGTCGGCTTGACGGGTGTGCGGCAAACGCGGTGAACTACCGCACCTCAGCCAAACGTAGTTGGAGGCAAAACGGATGCGCACCGTTGTCGCCGCAGCCGGTTGTGCACTCGTGCTTGTCGCCTCCGCCTGCGGCAGCGCCAGTAACACGGCTGCCACCGGGACCGCGACAAACACCGCCAAGCCCAAGGTCGGCGTGATCCTGCCGGACACGACGACCTCAGCCCGTTGGGAGGACTCCGACAAGCCACTGCTCACATCCCAGCTCAGCTTCGCCGGCATCGAGCCGGACATCGAGAACGCGCAGGGCGACGAGAAGCGCTTCTCCTCGCTGGCCGACAAGATGATCGCCGAGAAGGTGAACGTCCTGATGATCGCGCCGCTGTCCTCGGACGGCGGCGCCGCGGTGGAGAAGAAGGCCAAGGCAGCCGGAATTCCGGTCATCGACTACGACCGGATCAGCCTCGGCGGCACCGCCGAGTACTACGTCTCCTTCGACAACATCGCGGTCGGCCAGCTCCAGGCCGACGGCCTGCGGACGTGCCTGGGCAACCGGGCCGCCGGCGCGTCGGTCATCGAGATCGAGGGCGCGTCCACGGACAACAACGCCACCCAGTTCCACGACGGGCACGAGCAGGTGCTCAAGCCCCTCTACGACTCGGGCAGCATGCACCTGTTGGCCAGCAAGTCCATCGACAACTGGTCGCCCGACCTCGCCGCGACCACGTTCACCGGGCTGTTGGACGCCAACGGCGGCCACGTCGACGCGGTGCTGTCGGCCAACGACGGCATGGCGGCCAGCATCGAGGCCGTGCTCAAGCAGCGCAACATGACCAACGTGCCGGTCACCGGCCAGGACGCCACCCTCGGCGGCCTGCAGGCTGTCCTGCGCGGCACCCAGTGCATGACCGTCTACAAGCCGATCGACATCGAGGCGGAGGCCGCCTCGCGGCTGGCCATCGCCCTGGCCACCGGTCGGCCCGGCGACGCGGACGACCTCGCCACGGGCAACACCAAGGACCCGAAGGGCAACCGCGACGTGAAGTCCGTCCTGCTGGGACCACAGTCCATCAGCAAGGCCGACGTGCAGGGCCTGGTGGCCAAGGGCGTCGTCCGCACGAGCGATCTGTGCAAGGGCGACATGGCCGGCTTCTGCACTAGCGCGGGCATTCCCGTCCAGTAGCGGCGAACACGGCTTGGCGGCTCTCGTTCCCATCGGGACGGGAGCCGTCCGCGTGAATGGGCCCGGACCCTTCCGTGAGCGCCAACCCGGTGCCGCCGCGGCGCAGCGCGACGATCTCCGCGGCGATCGACACCGCCGTCTCCTCGGGCGTGCTGGCCCCGAGGTCGAGCCCGATCGGGGCGCGCAGCAAGGCCAGTTCCGCTTCGGTCAGGCCGATTTCCCGCAGCCGGGCCAGGCGTTGGTTGTTCGTGCGCCGCGAGCCCAGCGCGCCGACGAAGGCCAGCGGCCGGCGCAGGGCGTCGGCCAGCAGCGGCACGTCGAACTTCTCGTCGTGGGTGAGCACGCAGACCACCGTGCGGCGATCGGTCGTGGTGGCGGCCAGATAGCGGTGCGGCCAGTCCACCACGACCTCGTCGGCGTCGGGAAACCGGTCCGCGGTGGCGAAAACCGGTCGGGCGTCGCACACCGTGACGTGATAGCCGAGGAACTTGCCGATGCGAGTGAGCGAGGCGGCGTAGTCGATGGCCCCGAACACCAGCATCCGCGGCGGCGGCGACCATGGCTCCACAAAAAGCTCCAACCCGTCGAAGTACTGCCGACCCGTGACGGTCGCGTGTCTCACCAGCTCTGGGTCGATCACGCGGTCGCCGACGACCCTGTCCGCCTCGACTCGATCCGGGAACACCGCCATGCCCTTGCCCAGCACCGAATCCGGACCGCCGATGACCCGGACCAGCACCACCGGCTCGGGATCGGCGGCCAGTGCGGCGGCGATCGCTGGAGCGCAGGGCTGCACAAAAACCTCCAGCGAGCCGCCGCACGTCAGGCCGACCGCGAACGCGTCGTCGTCGGAGTAGCCGAAACGCTGCCGCTGCGGCATCCCGGTCGCCAACACCTCCCGCGCCAACTCGTACACGGCCCCTTCCACGCAGCCGCCGGAGACGCTGCCGAACGCCGCACCGTCCACCGTGACCGCCAGTGCGGAGCCTAGGCCACGCGGCGCGCTGCCGGCGACGTCCACGACGCTGGCGACAGCGAACTGACAGGTGCTCGACAGCGGGCGGGCTAACTCCCTCATGGGGCCAACTCCCTCATCGTGCCAGCGCCTCGATCCCGGCTATGCCGAAGTAGGCGACGAAAATCGCCGCGATGACCGCGACCAGCCAGTGGACCTCGCGCCACTGACCCTTACCCAGCTTTACCACGACATAGCTGACGATGCCCGCGCCGACCCCGTTGGTGATCGAGTACGTGAACGGCACGATGGCCATGGTCAGGAACACCGGGATGGTGAAGTCGCTGTCCTGGAACGGGATGCGCCGGCACTGGGCCATCATGATGCCGCCGATCACCACCAGCGCCGGCGCGGCCGCCTGCGCCGGCACGATCGCCGCGATCGGCGTGACCAGCATCGTCGCGCCCAACAGCGCACCGGTGACCACACTGGACAGTCCGGTGCGCGCGCCCTCGCCGACACCCGCCGCGGACTCCAGGAACACCGTGTTCGGCGCGGATCCCGTGCCACCGCCGACAATCGCGCCGATGCCGTCCACCAGCAGGATCTTGCCCATGCCGGCGACCTTGCCGTCCTTGGTCATGCCGGCCTCGTGGCAGACGCTGGTGATCGTGCCCATCGCGTCGAAGAAACCGGACAGCACCAAGGTGAACAGGAACACCGTGGCGGTGATCGCGCCGGCGCTGGCGAAGCCGCCGAACAAGTCGACGTGTCCGAACAGGGAGAAGTTGGGGGCGGCGACCAAGGTGGACGGCAGCTTCGGCGCGACCAGACCCCAGTCCGCGCCGGGGAAGACCGCGTTGGCGATCACCGCGATGACCGTGGCCACCACGATGCTGATCAGCACCGCGCCGGGCACCGCGCGGGCCATCAGCACGATCATCAGCAGCAGGCCGATCGCGAACACCACCATCGGCCAGCCGACCAGGTGGCCGCCCTCGCCCATCCGCACCGGCACCGTGGAGTGGGCCGAGTCCGGTGTCCTGGTCACGAAGCCCGCGGACACCAGCCCCACCAAGGCGATGTAGAGGCCGATGCCGACCGAGATGGCGGTCTTCAACGCGGCCGGGATCGCGTTCATGATCCGTTCCCGGATGCCGGACACCGCCAGCACGACGATGCAGACGCCTTCCAGCACAACCAGTCCGAAGGCCTGGGCCCAGGTCATGGTCGGGGCGAGCTGGAAGGCCACGATGCCGTTCACGCCGAGACCGGCGGCCAGCGCGAGGGGAGCGTTGCCGACCAGTCCCATCAGGACGGTCATGACGCCGGCCGCCAGGGCGGTCGCCGTGGTTACCTCGGGAATGGTCAGCCGGGCGCCGGTGATGTCGGTGGAAGCGCCTAATATCAACGGGTTGAGCAACACGATGTAGGCCATCGCGACAAAGGTGGTGATGCCGCCGCGGAGCTCGCGGGCGACGGTGGTGCCCCGTTCCTTGAGCCGGAAGCGCTTGTCCAACAGGGCGGTTGACGGGCGGCGGTCGCGCAACTGGGTCATGGCGTTCTCCCATGCCGGTGGGCGCGCGGAACCAGGCCATCGCCGTGATGGCCTGATTCCGCGAACGTTTAAGCGGGGGCGCTCCGGTCAGCGGTGAGGGTCAGTACTCGACGCGGTCGGTGCGGGAAAGCCACGCGGAGAACGGGGTGGTGTTGTCCGCGGTGGACAGTTGCAGCACGGGGATCGGCCACGTCGGCCTCGGCTGCTCGAACAGCTCGTAGAAGTCACGGTCGTTGAAGCCGGCCTCGGCGGCGTCGTCGCGGTCGGCGGCGAACACCACCCGGTCCAGCCGGGCCCACAGCGAGGCGGCCAGGCACAGCGGGCACGGCTCGCACGAGGAGAACAGCACGCAGCCGTTGAGGCGGAAGTCGCCGAGCCGTTGGCAGGCCTCGCGAATCGCCACCACCTCGGCGTGCGCGGTGGGGTCGAGCGTGGGGACGACGCGGTTGACGCCGGTGGCGATCAGCTCGTCGCCGCGCACGATCACCGCGCCGAACGGCCCACCGCCGATCGTCACGTTCTCGGCAGCCAGCCGAATGGCCTCCTCGAGCCAGGCCTGGTCGGTGGCGGCTGTCGTCGTCATCGCGGGATCTCCTGTGTCGTCAGATGTTCCGGCCGAACCGGAACCCGGGTGAGCGCCAGGCCGGTGGCGGCGCGGATGGCCGCGACCACTGCCGGCGTGGACGAGATCGTGGGCGGCTCGCCCACCCCGCGCAGTCCGTAGGGGGCGTGCGGGTCGGCCAGTTCGAGCACGTCCACCGGCATCGGCGGGGTGTCGAGCACGGTCGGGATCAGGTAGTCGGTGAACGAGGGGTTGCGGACCTTGCCCTGGGAGACCTGGATTTCCTCCATCACGGCCAGGCCGAGGCCCTGGGTGGTGCCGCCGTGGATCTGGCCCAGCACGGCCTGCGGGTTCAGCGCCTTGCCCACGTCCTGGGCGCAGGCCAGCTCGACCACCTTGACCAGGCCGAGCTCCACGTCCACGTCGACCACCGCGCGGTGCGCCGCGAATCCGTACTGGACGTGGGCAAACCCTTGCCCGGTCTCGGGATCCAGCGCCGTGGTCGGCCGGTGCCGCCACTCCACGGTCTCCTCGATCGCGTCATCGCCCAGCACGGCCACGATGTCCGCGCCGGTCAGCTCCGACCGGGGCTCGCCGAACCGGGACACCGCCAGCTTGAGCAGCTTCTCCCGCACCGCCTCGCACACGGCCTTGACCGCGCCGCCGGTGACGTAGGTCTGGCGGGAGGCCGAGGTGGAGCCGCCGTTGCCGACGGTGGTGTCGGCCGGATGCACGGTCACCTGGTCGATGCCCAGCTCGGTGCGGACGATCTGCTGCTGGATGGTCACCAGCCCCTGGCCGACCTCGGCCGCGGCGGTGTGGATCACCGCCGCGGGCTCGCCGTTGATCACCTCCAGCCGCAGCCGGGCGGTGGAGAAGTCGTCGAAGCCCTCGGAGAAGCAGATGTTCTTGATGCCGACGGCGTAGCCGACACCGCGGACCACGCCCTCGCCGTGGGTGGTGTTGGAGACGCCGCCCGGCATCGCGGTCAGGTCCAGCGGTCCATCCTGAGCGGCGGGCAACGGCCTCTCCTTGACCAGCCGGAGCAACTCCGCCACCGGGGCGGCGGAGTCGATGATCTGGCCGGTGGGCATGACGCTGCCCTCGCTCATGGCATTGCGCACGCGGACCTCGACCGGGTCCATGCCCAGCGCCGCGGCGAGCTTGTCCATTTGCGACTCGTAGGCGAAACCTGCTTGCACGGCGCCGAAACCACGCATGGCTCCGCAGGGTGGGTTGTTGGTGTACGAGCCCCAGCAGTCCACGGTCACGTTGTCCACAATGTACGGACCGATGCCCAGCGTGGCCGCGTTGGCCACCACCGCCGAGGTGCTCGACGCGTAGGCGCCGCCGTCGAGGTAGATGCGGGCCCGGACGTACACGAGCCTGCCGTCCCGGTCCGCGCCGTGCTCGTAGTACAGCTTGGCCGGATGCCGGTGCACGTGGCCGTAGAACGACTCCTCGCGGTTGTAGACCATCTTCACCGGCTTGCCGGTGTGCAGCGCCAGCAGGGACGCGTGCACCTGGATGGACAGGTCCTCGCGGCCGCCGAACGCGCCGCCGACGCCGGCCAGCGTCAGCCGCACCTTGTCGGTCGGCAGGCCCAGCGCGAAGCAGATCTGCTTCTGGTCCACGTGCAGCCACTGCGTGGCCACGTAGAGGTCGATGCCGCCGTCCTCGGCCGGGATCGCCAGTCCCGACTCGGGGCCGAGGAAGGCCTGGTCCTGCATGCCGACCTCGTACACGCCCTGGACCACCACGTCGGCGGTCGCGTGCTGGTCGCCGCGCTCGATGTGCACCTTGCGCACGGTGTTGCCGCCGGCGTGCAGCAGCGGGGCCTCCGGCCCGACCGCTGCCTCGGCGTCGACGACCGGCGTCAACACGTCGTACTCGACCTTGATCTTCTTCATCGCCCGCCGGGCCGTCTCCGGGTGATCGGCCGCGACCAGCGCGACCGCTTCCCCGTGGTAGCGCACGACATCCACCGCCAGCACCGGCTGGTCCGGGTGCTCCAGCCCGTACAGGTTGGTGCCAGGCACGTCGGTGTGGGTCAGGACCGCCGACACGCCGGGGACCTTCAGCGCCTCGCCGATGTCCACCGACCGGATCCGCGCGTACGGGTGCGGGCTGCGCAAGGTCGCGCCCCACAACATGTCCTCGTGCCACAGGTCCGAGGAGTACGCGAACTCGCCGCGCACCTTCAGCGTGCCGTCCGGGCGTAGCGGGCTGTCTCCCACGCCGCCTTTGGTCGTTTCCCTTGTGGGGGAGGTCATCGCAGCACCTCCGCGGCTTTCGCCAGGTCACGGGTGATCGTGTCGAGGTCGGCGGTGCGCAGCTCGCCGTCGGCGACCACGCTGCGGCCGCCGACCAGCAGCCGGTCCACCTTGGGCGCGGAGCCGAGCACCAGCGCCGCCACCGGGTCGGCGATGCCGGCGTGGTCGAGGTCGTCCATCCGCCACACGGCCAGGTCGGCGACCTTGCCCGGCTCGATGGAGCCGATCTCGTGGTCCCGGCCGAGGCAGCGGGCGCCGCCCATGGTGCCCATCCACAGCGCCTCGCGAATGGTCAACGCCGTTGCACCGCCGCGGAATCGGGCGACCAGCAGTGCCGCCTTCAGTTCCTCGCCGAGGCCGCCGGACTCGCTGGAGGCGGCGCCGTCGACGCCGAGCCCGACCGGCGCGCCGGCGTCCAGCAGCTGCCGCACCGGGGCCATGCCGGCGGCGATGCGGCCGTTGGAGGTGGGGCAGTGCGAGGATCCCGTGCCGGTCTGGCCGAAGCGCTTGATCGCCTCATCGGAGAGGTGGATGGTGTGGGCGAGCCACACGTCGTCGCCCAGCCAGCCCAGCTGCTCGGCGTATTGCGCCGGCGTGCAGCCGAATTCGGCGAGGCACTGCTCCTCCTCGTCGATGGTCTCGGCCAGGTGGGTGTGCAGCCGGACGCCAAGCCGGCGGGCCAGGACGGCCGCCTGTTCCATCAGCTCGCGGCTGACCGAGAACGGCGAGCAGGGGCCGACGGCGATCCGGATCAGGCCGAGCGGGTCCGGGTCGTGGAAGTCGGCGATGGCCTTTTCCGTGCCCAGCAACGCTTCCTCGGTGTCCTCGACCAGGTTGTCCGGCGGCAGGCCGCCCTGCGACTCGCCTCGGTCCATCGATCCGCGCACGGCGTGCAGCCGCACGCCGAGCTGTCGTGCGCCGTGCACCAGCGCGCCGATCTGGTCGCCGCCCTCGGTCGGGAACACGTAGTGGTGGTCGGCGATCGTGGTGCAGCCGGTGAGGGCCAGCTTGGCCATGCCGGCCGTGCCGGCCGCCCGCGTGACCTCCTCGGTCAGCCGGCCCCACACCGGGTACAGCGTCGTCAGCCACTCGAACAGCTCGGCGTCCCGGGCATAGCCGCGGGTGGCCCACTGGTACAGGTGGTGGTGGGTGTTGACCAGGCCGGGCGTGACCAGGCAACCGCTGGCGTCGATGTAGTCGTGATCCTCGGCGGGACGCTCGGCCGTTCCGGAGGCGACCCGGTCGATGAATCCGTTCCTGACAACGATGTGACCTCGGGCGTGCTCGGTCCCGTTCGGGTCGACGGTCGCGATCGCCGCGTTGTCGATGACCACCAGGCTCGCTGCGGGCACCTCGCTGGCGCTCGGTGTCCGCGTTCGCGGACGCTCTGCGTTGAATGATTCGCTCGCAAGCTCGCTCATCGGGTCGCCGCCAATCGCACGGCGTCCAGGATCTTCTCGTACCCGGTGCAGCGGCAGAGGTTGCCGGCGAGGGCCTCGCGGATCTCCGGATCGCTCGGGTTGGGCACCCGGTTCAGCAGATCGTGCGCGGCGACGACCAGACCCGGCGTGCAGAAGCCGCACTGCACCGCGCCGGCGTCCACAAAGGACTGCTGCACCCGGTCCAGCTGGTCGCCCTCGGCCAGCCCCTCCACGGTGTGCACCTCGCGGCCCTCGGCCTGCCCGGCCGCGACCAGGCACGAGCACACCGGCGTGCCGTCCAGGTAGACCGTGCAGGAGCCGCATTCGCCCTGCTCGCAGGCGTTCTTCGAGCCAGGCAGGCCGAGCCGCTCGCGCAGCACGTAGAGCAGGCTCTCGCCCTCCCACACGTCGTCGGCCTGCCTGGCCTCCCCGTTGACCGTGACGTTCAGGCGCATCGCGCGTAGTCCTTCCATGCCCAGGTGAGCGTGCGGCGGGCCAGCACGGACAGCGCGTGCCGGCGGTAGGCGGCGGTGCCGCGCACGTCGTCGATGGGGCTGGCCGCCTCGGCTACCAGCTCCCCGAAGCGCCGGGCCACCGCGTCGGTCAGCGGCTTCGGCGAATCCCACGAAAGCTCCTCGCCCACGAACCGCTCCGCTTCGACGGCCCGGATCGGCGTCGGCCCGGCCGACCCGATGCCCGCGCCGACCCGGTGCTGCTCGGGGTGCAGGGCCAGTCCGAACGAGCAGACCGCGATCACCATCGCGTTGCGCGTGCCGACCTTGCTGAACTGCTGCGGGCCGCCACCGGCCGGCAGGTGCACCGCCGTGATCAGCTCGTCCGGCTCCAGCGCGTTCCGCTTGACACCTCGGTAGAACTCGCCGATCGGGATCAGCCGGGACCCGCGGACCGAGGCCACCTCCACGGTCGCGTCCGTGGCCAGCAGCACCGGATGCGTGTCGCCGGCCGGGGAGGCCGCGCCGAGATTGCCGCCGACCGTGCCGCGATTGCGGATCTGCGGGGATCCGACCGTGCGGGAGGCCATCGCCAGCCCCGGCAGCCGGTCGCCCAGCTCGCCGATGATCCGTGCGTACGGCACGCCCGCGCCCAGTCGGGTGCCGTTCGCGGTCGCCGACCACTCGGCCAGCTCCCCGACCCGGGTCAGGTCGAGCAGCGCGGCCGGCCGGCGGTGGTCGAAGTTCAGCTCCACCATCACGTCCGTGCCGCCGGCGATGGGCACCGCGTCCGGGTGCGCCGCCTTGGCGTCGAGGGCCTCGGCCAGCGAGGTCGGTCGTAGGAATTCCACGTGATCCAGTACACATTCCGGCCGCCCCGGCTGCTAGCGGCGAACACCACGAAACGCCGACCCGATCGGGCAGCTCTTTTGGAGGATCCTCCAAGTACGCTGCTGGACGTGCGCCTGGGCGAGCTGCTGGCCGACCCGGGGCTCGGGCTCCGGCTGCTGGCCGGCGAGGCCGAGCCGGACCCGGAGTTCCGCTGGATTTACATCACCGACCTGCGCGACCCGCGCCGCTACCTGGGCGGCGGCGAGGTCGTGCTGACGGGCATGCTCTGGTATCACGACGCCGGCGACGCCGAGGCGTTCGTCTCCGCGGTCGCCGAGATGGGCGTGGCCGCGCTGGGCGTCGGCACCGCCGAGATCGGGCCGGTCGCCCTGGACGTCGTCGTGGACGCCTGCCGGCGGCACGGAGTGCGGCTGTTCACCGTGCCGCTGGACGTGTCGTTCACGGCCATCACCCAGCGGGTGGTGTCGGCGCTGGCCGCCGAGCACGTGCGGCGGTCCAGCGCCGTGCTGGAGCACCACCGGCGGCTGGTTGCCGCGCTCGGCGACGGCGGCGGGCTACCGGGCCTGGTCGCCGCCGGGGCCGTGGAGCTGGGCGTGCCGTGCTGGGTGATCAGCCCGACGGGCCGGGTGATCGCTGGCCTGTCCGATCTGCCGGATGTTGACGAGGTGGCCGCCGGCTTCGTGTCCGCCGCCCGGCTGCCGTGCCAGGTCGGGTCGTACCGGGTGCTGCCCGTCGGCGCCGGGCACCGGCTGGCCGGCTGGGCCCTCGTCGTCGCCGACTGGACCGCCGACCAGCACGAGGTCGCCGTCGAGCTGGCCACCCTGATCGGGCTGGAGCGGTCCGCGCTGGCCGCCGGCCGGGTCGTCGAGCGGCGGGCCGTCACCCAGCTGCTGGCCCTGCTGGCCGACGAGGCCACCCCCGCCGCCGACATCAGCGCCCGGCTCACCGCCGCCGGCTTCGGGCCCGACGACCGGCTGTGCGTGGTGTCCCTGACCGTCACCGGCGAGGCCGGGCTGGCCGTCGCCGTCCTGGACGAGCTGGTCGACGGCCTCGTGACCGAAGTGGACGGCGAAGCCGTCGCGATCACCTTGGCCGGCAACGACTTGCTTGACTCGCTGCGGGCCGGCGTGCGGGCCATCGAGCCCGGCCTCGGCCCCTGCCGGCTCGCCGTCGGAGTGAGCGGTCCCGGACCCGGCTCTCGGCTGCGTGCCTCCATCGACGAGGCCCGCTACGCCCGCGGCGTCGCCCTCCACAACGGCGCTCGCGCCGCCGTGGTCGCCGGCTCCGAGCTCGCCTCCCACCAACTCCTGTTCGGTGCCCTGCCCGACGAACTCCGCCAGTCCTTCTGCCGCCGGCTGCTCGGCCCCGTCCGCGCCTACGACCAGGAACACCACTCCGAGCTGCTGGAGTCGCTCCGCGTCTTCCTCGACTGCTCCGGCTCCTGGAGCCAGGCCGCCGCCCGCCTGCACCTGCACGTCAACACCCTGCGCTACCGCATCGGCCGCGTCGAGGACCTCACCGGCCGCGACCTGTCGAGGTTCGCCGATCGGGTAGACCTGTTCCTGGCCCTGGAGCTGTCCAGGCCGGGCTGACGAGACAACTGGGGGCAGTTGTGGTGGTCGATCCACGGGTCGAGGCCGTCATCATCCGCGATCGGGTCACCGGTATGCCCGAGGACAAGACCACCGAGGTGATCCGCTACTCGGTGTTGCCCGGCGGCAAGGTCGCCATCACCTTCCGCAACGGCAAGCTCTATCCGCACAACGCCGACCGCGTGCAGATCCTCCGTGATCCCACCCGGCGGGTCCTGGCGGAGGGGGAGCGGGTCGTCGTCGACGGGGAGGTCTGGGAGAGCGCGACCGAGGTCCTGACCTTCGCCGGCGCCTGGGTTCACGTCCCCTATCCGACGAAGGCGGGGGAGAAGTACAGCACCGGACCCGCCTCCCGGTTCCAGATCGTCGCCTCGGCGGCCGGGACATCCGCCGTGGCCGACGTCCTGGGCTACTGGCAGTCGGTGGTGTCGCGCACTCGTGGCGACGACCCGCTGCGGCGGCCGTACAAAGACCTCCGCTTCGTCCACCCCGACAGCGCGCTGAGCGCCTTCCTCAACGGCGCGCCGATCGAGTCTCGGCCCTTGGAGTACCCGCCGATCTTCCCGTTCCGCTGCAACCTCAGCCAGCGCGGCGCGGTCGAGAAGGCGCTGACCCGGTCCGTCTCGGTGGTCGAGGGCCCGCCGGGCACCGGCAAGACCGAGACGATCCTCAACCTGATCGCCAACATCGTCGCCATCGAGCACAGGACGGTCGGCATCGTCTCCTCCAACAACGCCGCCGTCGACAACGTCCGTGACAAGCTCACCCAGCTCGGCTTCGGGCACCTGCTGGCCAGCCTCGGTAAGTTCGACAAGAGGAACCAGTTCTTCGACGTCCAGGAGGCCCGCAACGCCGCGGTGACCCGGTTCGTCGCCAAGGCTCCGGCCCCGCCCGACCGCGACCGGTTGGCGAGGCTGGACCGGCGCCTGCGGGATCTCCAGGCGGCCGAGCGCATTCTCGCCGAACGACGTCACGAGCTCGACTCCTACCGGCTGGAGTCACAGCATTTCGAGGACCACCTGCAGCGCGAGGAACTGCCCGAGCTGGCCGGGCTGCCGCTGCTGAAGCGGTCGGCCGAGCGGATTCTCGAGTACCTGGCCGAGACCCAGGTGGACTACCTGGCCGACGTCCGCCCCGGGCGGCTGGGACGGATCCGGAGATACCTCAGCTATGGGAGGCTGCGGGAACTCGACCCCGGCGACACCAAGGTCGTGCTGCGGCTGCAGTTGGCGTACTACACCAAGCGAATCGCCGACCTGGAACGCGAGGTGGCGCAGGCCGACGAGCGGCTGCGCCGCGGTGACTTCGACCAGATCTCCCAGGAGCACCAACGGCTTTCGGTCGACTTCTTGCACGCCGAGCTGGTCGACCGGTACCGGCGGCCGCACACCGTCTACAATGAGCGGACCTATCGCCTCGGCAAGACGTTCCCCAACTTCATCAAGGACTACCCGGCAGTACTGAGCACCTGCCACTCGCTGCGGGCCAGCCTGGCCGACGGGCACCTCCTCGACTACGTGATCATCGACGAGGCCTCGCAGGTCAACCTGCTGCTGGCCGGGCTGGTGATGTCCTGCGCCCGCACCGTGATCGTGGTCGGCGACCAGAAGCAGCTGGCCCCCGTGGCGATGCGTGAGGCGGAGGGCGTCACGCCGCCGACGCCGGCCTACGACTGCCAGCGTAACCTGCTGTCCGCGTTGGCCGAGGTGCACGGCGACGCCCTCCCGCGCACGCTGCTGCGCGAGCACTACCGGTGCGACCCGATGATCATCGGCTTCTGCAACAAGAGTTTCTACGACGGCGAGCTCATTCCGTACCAGGCTGGCGGGGCCGAGCGGCCGATGATCGTGGCGCGCACACCGGAGGGCAACCACATGCGCGCGCCCGATGGCGGTGGCGCCTACAACCAACGCGAGCTGGAGGTCATCGTCCAGGACGTGATTCCCGGCTACTGCGCCGATTTCGCCGACGACGAGATCGGTGTGACCACGCCGTTCCGTTTGCAGGTCGACAAGGCCCATGACCTGCTCGACCGGCAGGAGACCGACACCGTGCACCGGTTCCAGGGCCGGCAGAAGCAGGTGGTCATCCTGAGCACGGTGCTGAGCGAGAACCGGGACGGCGGGATCCGGCGGTCCTTTGTGGACGATCCGCAGCTGGTCAACGTGGCCGTGTCCCGAGCGATCCGCCGGTTCATCCTCGTCACCAACAACGACATGATGCCGCGCAGCCGGCACATCCGCGACCTGGTCGGCTACATCCGGTACCAGCAGCCGGGCGAGGAGGTCGTGGACGGCACGGTGATCTCCGTGTTCGACCTGCTCTACCGTAAGTACTCCAGTCGGCTAGAGGCACTGGGCCGGCGGCTGCGGCCGCGCAACGGCGAACAGCGGTCCGAGCAGATCATTCGCGTCGTGCTGCGGGACATCCTCGCGCTGCCGCCCCATGCGCACCTGACGGTGGTCGAGCAGGTGCTGCTGAAGAGCCTGCTGCCCGAGGACCTCGGGCAGCTCAGCCCGGACCAGGTCGACTACGTGGAGCATCGCGCCTCGGTCGACTTCGTCGTCTACAACCGGATCACCAACCAGGCATTGCTGGCCATCGAGATCGACGGCTTCATGTACCACGAGAACGACCCGGTCCAGCTGGCCCGGGACGCCAAGAAGAACGCGATCCTGGCGACCTACCGGATGCCGTTGCTGCGGCTGCCGACCAATGCCAGCGGGGAATTCGATCGCATTCGGCAGGCGCTGGACGAGGCCGAGGAGCACTGGGCCCGGCTCGCGAGCGTGTGAAAGACCCGGCTCCATGCGACAAGGAGCCGGGTCGAACATCAGGAACTCACCAGGCAGAGGGAGCCGGCGGCGCGACCACCGGCGGCCGGTCATCGCAGGTGATCGTGTTGGGCAGTTCCCACGGCGCCAGCCAGCCGCCGTCGTTGCCGCCGAGATCCGTCAACGCGAACTCCGACCCGGCGGGCGTGAAGTGGAACGACCCGCAGTTGTTGACCCCGACCGCGCCGACGTTTCGGGCAGCCACGTTCTGGAACGTCGCCGATCCCGCCGACCGGGCGCTGACGACCGAGGTCCCCGTCCCGTCGACCCTGATGTTCGCGAAGTGGACGTTGGTGATCGAGTACAGGTCCTTCACCGGGAAGTCGCTGACCAGCATGATCGCGTTGTAGGTGTTGTCCAGGAAGTTGTCGCCGACCACCTCGATGTCGGCGTCGATGTCACGCTCCAGCGCGTAGAACCAGATGGCGCCGAGGCCGATCGTCCAGTTCAGCTCATACGTGCCGGCGCGCGCCGTCGTGTTGTCGGTGATCCACACGTGTCCGGTGAAAGCCTCGGCGCCGAAGCGGGAGCCGATCTGGATGCCGCTGCCCTCGCGGATGGGATCGGCGACGAGGTTGTTCGACACGGTGTTGTCGGTGCCGCCGTAGAGCGCGATGCCGTTGGCCAGCACGGGGGTCTGCACGGTGTTGTGGTCGAAGACGTCGCCGGAGTCCTCGATCTTCTCCGACCACATGGCCAGACCGTCGTCACCGGTGTTGCGGATGAAGTTGTTGGACACCACCGAGTTCGTCACGCCGGTGTGGAAGTTCACGCCGTCGGCGATCTGGTCGGCGATGACGTTGCCGGTGATCCGCAGGTTGGTCATCGGTCCGTCGAACCACATGCCGACCTTGGTGTGGTGGATGTAGAGGCCGTCGATCGTGGAGTTGCTCAGCGCCCCGCCGATGCCGTTGACCTGGTCGGTGTCGATGCGCTCGCGCACGTCGCCTTCGATGGCGAAGCCGGACAGGTGCACGTTGTCGCTGCCGCCGGCGGACGCGTCCTTGCCGTAGAAGCCGACGCCGGTGTGCACGGAACCGTCGGCCGCGGGCGTGCTGAGGGTGACCTGGTGGCCCTTGACGATCGTGTACCAGCTGCCGGCGCCCTCGATGGTCACGTCGTCGACGATGATGTGCCGGTTCACCTGGTAGGTGCCCGGCGGCAGGTACACCTTCAGACGGTGCTGCCTCGCGAAGGCGATGGCGCGGTCGATGGCGTCGGCGGAGTCGCGGCGGCCCGTCGGGTCGGCGCCGAAGAGCAGCACGTTCGCGGCTGTCAGGTCGATGTGCGGTGCGGCCAGGAGCTGCGAGTCGAGCAGGTCGATGACGGTCCACGCCGCGGGGCTGCCGGCCGGCACGGTGAGACGCACCTTGTCGCCCGCGTGGTAGGTCCGGTCCAGCGTCAGACGTTGCTCGTCGTAGAAGTGGTTGGGGCGGAACGGCGTCGTGATGGTCGGCGGGGGCGTCGTCGCCGAGGGGACGCACGAGCACTCGGTGATCCACCAGTCGGGGTGCAGCAGCCCGGCGTTCGGGTCGTTCGAGAAGGGGTACTGGTTGTAGAGCCATGCGTACTGCGATGTCAGGGTGGCGGTCTTCGAGTGGCCGCCGTTCACGGTCACGGCGAGCGGGGCGGTGATGCCGCCGCCGGTCGGCGCGTCCGGAATGCTGTAGCGCACGGTGATCGCATTGGCGGTGCGCGGCAGCGTGAACTCGATGTACTGGCCCGGCGTGAGCTTGACCGCCGACCGGCCTGAGGCCTCGGCGGCCAGCGTGTAGGCGGACCGGTCGGGGCCGATGACGGCGCCGTTGGTCGCCGCCTTCTCCGCTTCCTGCTCGCTGAAGTCGACAGTGGCGCCACGTCCCGCGACCAGCGCGGGATCGAGGGCGGCGCGGGTGACGGTGGGCGCCGGTGACGAGCCGGCTGCCGCCGAACCGGCGGTCGCGGTCGTCAAACCGAGGCCGACGACGATCACCGTCGCCGCCGCGGCCCATCTTCGTGGTCTGCCGGAACGCCTCGCAGTGGCTCCGGTGATGCTCGACGTCATCGGGGGCTCGTTTCTCCGTGGTGGTGGGGCGCTCACCGCCACCTGACGGCGAGTGCGGCCGAGGGTGAAGTGACCTTAGGACGCCGTAGGCCATGCCACAAGGATCTGCGAGTGATTTACCACCGGATGCTGCAAAGTTGTGCGACGCTGTCGATTTATTGCACAGGTAGCCGCTGCCTAGCCGGCACCGCCGCGCTGCCGAGACGGTGCGGTCGCAGATCCGGAGCCGCTAGCCCGCCACCGACGAGGACGCGATCTTCCACATGCCGTCCTGCTGGATCAGGCCGAACGTGGTCCGCTCGACCGGGGTGCTGCCGTCCTTCTTGTGATAGGTGATGGTCGCGACCACCGTGCCTGGAGGGGTCGCGACCACGTCGGCCACCTGGACGCTGGCGACGCCGCCCCAGAAGCTCTGGTAGCCGGCCATGCCGCCGGCGTGGTTCTGCTGGTAGTCGGCGGTCATGTGGTTCCAGCCGTCGGTCAGGTCGCCCGGCATGAGGGCGTAGTAGTCGTTGATCGCCTTGACCAGCTGGGTCGCGACGTCCGCCGGCGGGGTGGCCGCGGACGTCGCGGTGGTTGTCGTGCCGGCCGTGGTCGCGGTCGTGCTGGTCGGGGCCGGCGTCGTAGTGGTCGTCTTGGGCGCGGCGGCCGAGGTCGTGGGCGTGGCGGAGGACGACGAGGAGCCGGCGGTGATCGACGGCTGCGGTTGGTTGAGGGCGTAGACCACGACAACGGCGGCGATCACGAACGCACCCACCACCAGGGCGATGGCGATCATCTTCCGGCGGTCCGGCGGCTCGGTCTCCGCGGCGGCCGGCGCCGGCTCGACCGGCTCCGTCGGCACGGGCGCGGGAGCCGGCATCTCGGCGGGCATCGTCTCGGCGAGGGCGCCCAGCGCGTCCTGGACCTCCTTGGCCTCCGGACGGTGCTTCGGGTCCCGGCGCAGCATCCACACCAGCGTCGCCGTCAGCGGCACGGCGTGCTCCGGCGGCGGCACCTCCTCGGTGGCGATGCGGTGCAGCAGCGCAACGGCGTTGTCGTCGGTGCCGAACGGCGGCTTGCCCTCCACCGCGGCGTACAGCATCGCGCCGAGGGAGTAGACGTCGCTGGCGAAGGTCGCGTCCTCGCCCTGCGCCACCTCCGGCGGCAGGTAGGCGGGCGTGCCGGCCAGCAGGCCGGCGGCGGTCAGTGTGGCGTCGCCGTCCGCCCGGGAAATGCCGAAATCGGTCAGCTTGGCCACATTGTCGCCGGTCAGCAGCACGTTCGCCGGCTTCACGTCACGGTGCACGATGCCCGCCGTGTGCGCGGCCGCCAGCGCGGAGGCGATCTGCGTGCCGATGCGGGCCACCGTGCCCACCGGCAGCACCCCGTACTGGGCGATCAGATCGGCCAGGCTGCTCGACGGCAGGTACTCCATGATCAGGCACGGCCGGCCCTCGTACTCCACCACGTCGTAGATGGAGATCACGTTGGCGTGGTGCAGCCGGGCCGCCATCCGGGCCTCCCGCATCGCGCGGTTGCGGGCCTCGTCGGTCTCCAGCTCGGTCATGCCGGTGCGGACCAGCAGCTCCTTCACCGCGACGTCCCGGCGAAGCAGCTGGTCACGGGCCTGCCATACGGTGCCCATCGCGCCGCTGCCGACCTTCCTGACCAGCTTGTAGCGCTCGGCGATGAGGTCACCCTCGGTGGCCACAGCCATTCCTCCACTATTGAGTCGACGTCGCGGTGCGGCCCCATCCTTCCACGCTGAATCCGGCGGCCTTCGCACCCCGCGTCGAAGTGTCCGGCGAAACCTAGCATTTCGCGTCACACCCGTCCGATTTTCTGGACGCGGTAATCGCCTTGTGCCGTCGGCACTTCCGACCCGGCTCAGCCCAACCGGGCGCGCGCGTACTGGTTTGGCCACTCGATGTCGCCGCCGAGCACGCGGGCGGCGTTGAGCGGCCAGTGCGGGTCGCGCAGCAAGGCCCGGGCCAGGAAGACGACATCGGCCGCGCCGGTGGCGACGATCTGCTCGGCCTGCTGCGGCTCGGTGATCAGGCCGACGGCGCCGGTCGGGACCTTGGCCTCGGTGCGGATGCGCTGCGCGAACGGCACCTGGTAGCCGGGGCCGACCGGAATCCGCGGCTTGGTCGTGTTGCCGGCCGTGGAGGTGTCGATCAGGTCCACGCCCACGTCGGCGAGCAGCCGGGCCAGCCGGACGGAGTCGTCGGCGGTCCAGCCGTCCTCGGCCCAATCGGTGGCCGACAGCCGGGTGAACAGCGGCACGTCGTCGCCGATCGCGGCCCGCACCGCCGTGGCCACCTCCAGCACGAACCGGACCCGGCCGTCGAAGTCGCCGCCGTAGCCGTCGGTGCGCAGGTTGGACAGCGGCGAGTAGAACTGGTGGATCAGGTAGCCGTGTCCGCCGTGCAGCTCGACGGCGTCAAAGCCGGCCGCGATCGCCCGCTTGGCGGCGGCCGCGAAGTCGGCCACCACGGCGTGGATCTCCTGCTCAGTCAGCGCCTTCGGCGTCGCGTAGTCGCCGAACGCCACCGCGCTCGGGGCCACCGACTCCCAGCCGCCCTCCTCGGCCCCCACCGTGCCGTGGGCCTCCCACGGTCGCCGGGCCGACGCCTTGCGGCCGGCGTGCCCCAGCTGCATGCCGATCTTCGCGCCCTGGGCGTGGGCGAAGTCGGTGATCCGCCGCCAGGCCGCGACCTGCTCGTCGTTCCAGATGCCCACGTCCTGCGGGCTGATCCGACCCTCCGGCGACACCGCCGTCGACTCCGTCATCACCAGGCCCGCCCCGCCGGCCGCGAACTGGCCCAGGTGCATGAAGTGCCAGTCGTTGGGCAGCCCGTCGACGGCCGAGTACTGGCACATCGGCGACACCCAGATGCGGTTGCGGGCGGTCACGCCGCGGACTGTGAACGGCGAGAGGAGTGTGCTCATGCCATGGTCAACACGTGTTCCGCCGGCGATGTTTCCAGCACCACGGGGCCGAGACGCAGGACACCGTCGTCCAGCGGCACGCACCTCAGGCCGCCGTGCCCCCTCAGCCCCTTGAACGCCCCCGGCCCCACCACCACGTCCATCCACGCACAGGGATGCGCCGGCCGGTGCGCCTGAAACCGCACCGGCCCATCGCCCGAGTCCAGGCTGAACACCTGCTTCACCAGGTCATCCACCGGAAACCCGCGCAGCACGATGTTTCGCCGCACCACATGCGGATCCGGCCTCGGCTCCAGCCGCAGCGCATCCAGCGACTCCGCCGCGAACACCGTCACCGCCGCGTTCCGGTGCGCCCGGTGGTTGAAGTACCGGTCGCCCACCAGTCCGAGGCCCGCTCGGACCTCCACCCGATCCCGCTCCACCGCCACCGCATCCGCCCGCGGCCCATCCTGCGGCCGCCCCTCGAACGCGTGTGTGGGGGACACGAGCAGCGCGACAATCTCCACCTCGTGCCTGCTCACAGCATTGATAGTAGATCCCGATTCACGCTGATGCGGGGCCTGGCAGCCGGTATCCGCCGCGTGCGTACCGAACAAGCCAGGCCCGGGGCGTCATGACGATGGTCTTACGACGGCGGTCCTCGTCCTCAGTGACTGAGGAATAGACGAGGTTCTCCAATTCCAACGCCTTGATCTGTGTCCTCATCGCCGCGGAGGAATTGAACCCGAACTGCGTGAAGTCGCCCGGCGAGCACGAGCCGCCGCGATCAGCCAGCGCGTCGAACAGCTGCCACGCCCGGTTGCGAAGGGCGGTCTCACGGTGGTGCTTGTCGGCCATGTCGGCGAACCAGACCTCGAACAGGGCGGCATACTCAGCCGCATCACCCGACACGTGGTCTTTCTCTACCAGCCACTGTGAGAAGTCGCCAGCATACTTGAACGCATTGCGCAGATTGTGATTGACGATCTCGTAGAGACGCCTGAAGGTCTCGTGTCCCACCGGCGCCACCGATTCCGACGTTTCCCGCATGTGCGCGATGCGCCGCTCGACTGCCGCGATCGCATCCTCATCCTTGAGCGGTAACACATCCAGCGGGTCCGCCAGACGCCCTTCCAGACGAGGCGAGGAAACCGCGGTCCGCACGACACCGCGGGCGCCGCACAGCACCCAGTGGAGTCCGCGTCGGCCGAGCAGCGGATCCCGGACGCCCTCCAGCAGGTAACGTGCCTCCTGCGTCTTGTCCAGCAGCTCCATGTTGTCCAGCACGCAGATGAAGCCGCCCGCCGTCGAGCTGGGGAACAGCTGGCGGAGCCAGCGGTCGACAATCTCCTGGAAGCCGACTTCGGTGAAGCCTTGGCCGGTGTTGGGCGCCCGGCCACGGTTGACGCCGATGCCGGAGCCCAGCACCGACACGGTGCCACCGCTGTCGGTGAACATCGGGGACTGCATCCACCGCTTGACCTCCGCGACGTCGGGCACATTCGCACCGCTCCGCTTCAGCGCGTCGTGTTCGTCCACGATTGTTGAGGCGATCGTGAAGTACACGCGCTTGATGAACTCGTCGACCGATTGCGCGTCGTTCGGCTGCAACACCCTGTTGAGTGGGACGAACAGCCGTGACAGCGCGCCTTCCTCGTGGGCCCGACGGAGTCGGTACGTCACAACGGAAAGCAGGCTGGTCTTGCCGACGCCGTTGTCGCCTTCCACGGTGGCGTGGTTGCCGCCGGAGATGATCCTCGACGTGAGCTTGGTGATCAAAGCGTCGCGGCCGACCAGAAGGCGATCCCCCTCGGCGGTGGCCGGCACCGGCTCGGATGTGTACGGATTCGCCCGGAAGCCGAATTGCTGCCACATGTGATCACGGTCCCTGCTCGCGTCGGTCTTTCCCAGATCGCGAGGTGTGCGGCCCTGTTACAAAGCCGACCAGCGGGTAACGTTCGTGCCACGTTCGCCCGGCGGGGCTAACGGCCGCGGCCAGATCACCACTCAGCGTCGCGACGGGCAAGAGGTTCTTCGGGTGCTGCTCGCGCTACCCCATCCGCCCAGGTCGAGGGCACCTCGGCTGGCCGGCATGGGGTAGTGTCGGGGGCGACGCCGTTTCGACATCGAACAGTCCGGCCGGCACGTCATCCAGGCCAGGATCCGAGGGCGTCAGCAGTCCAGAGGAAGTCTCATGAGCCAGACGTACAGTCAGCGGCGGACCACGGTGGAAAACGCCCTGACGGCTGAGAAGATCGACCCCGGCAAGGGCAAGACCCTCACCGACCTCGCGGGCAAGGTGCTCGACGCGCTGGACCACATCAAGGAGAACGTGCGGTAGCCCGCACGCCCCAGGACCATGTCGACCGCCGCTGGCCCGTCGGGCCGGCGCTGGTCACAAGAGCTCCTTGCGCATCACCGTGCAGACGGTTTCGTGCCAGACGGCCGTGCCGTCCGGATCGTCCTCGTGCCAGCCGTCCTGCTCGGTGCCGTAGGCGCGATAGCCGAGCCGCTCGTACAGCTTCTGGGCACGGGGATTGTCCTGTTCCACGCTGAGTTCCGCGACGGACAGGGCCTGTCGGCGAATTCGGTCCTCGGCGGCGTGGATGAGGATCGTGCCGATGCCACAGGACTGGAGGGCCGGCATCACCGCGAGCTGGAACAGCAGGCCGGCGCCGGGCTTGGCCGCGTGGTCGACGCCGCCGATGGCCACGGGGGAGTCGGAAGGCGGGCACACGGCGAGGTAGTCGACGTTCGGCCGCGCCAGCTGCGCGTGGAGCTGCGCCACGTGCAGGCGGCCGCCCGACCAGGTGCAAGCCGGCACGTCGGCCGGCGTGAGGTCGCGTACGTGCAGCGGCACGCGGATGGTGGTCATGCCGGCCAGGGTGTCGGCGAACCGGCCCCGCCGGCAACGCCATTTCAGTCGAAGGCGCGGGGGAGGGCGGTGTCCTGTAGCCACGACCGGAAGAACCGGTCCAGCGGCCGGGGGGAGTGCTCCTGGGCGACGGCGATGAACTTGTCGGTGGTGACGGTGGCGTGGCGGTGCTTCTCGGTCCACTCCCGCAGCGCGGCGAAGAACGCGTCATCGCCGATGCGGACGCGCAGGGCGTGCAGGGTGAGGGCGCCGCGCTGGTAGACGCGGTCGTCGAACATGTGCCGTACGCCGGGGTCGCCGATGCGGATGTCCTGGCGCTGGCGGGCGATCTCGGCGTGGGAGCGGGCGGCGAGCACGGCGGCGGACAGGCCGCCGGAGGACTCGGACCACAGCCACTCGGCGTAGGTGGCGAAGCCCTCGTTCAGCCAGATGTGCCGCCAGTCGGCGATGGTGAGGCTGTTGCCGAACCACTGGTGAGCCAGCTCATGGGCGACGAGATGCTCGCTGCCGCGGTGCCCGTCGACGTGGTTGCTGCCGAAGATGGACAGGCCCTGCGCCTCCACCGGCACGTCCAGGGTCTCGTCGACGACCACGACGTGGTACTCGCTGAACGGGTAGCCGCCGAACAGCCCGACGAACGCGGCCATGATCTGGGGCTGCCGGCCGAAGTCGTGCCCGAACACGCCGACCAGCCGCGGCGGCACGGCGGCCCGCTGCCCGGCCGAGACCACGACCTCGGCGTAGAGCCCGATCTGCACGGTGGCCAGGTAAGTGGCCATGGGCGCGAGCTGCTCGAACACCCACGTGGTGCTGCTGCCGCCGACCCGCCGCGACACGAGCGAGCCGTTGGCCACCACGGTGTACGGCGAGGGCGTGGTCACGGCGATCCGGTAGGTGGCCTTCTCGCCCGGCTGGTCGTTGCACGGGAACCAGGACGGGGCGCCGATGGGCTGGCTGGCCACCAGGGCGCCGTCCTCAAGTTGCTCCCAGCCGATGTCGCCCCAGTGCGGGCTGCGCACCGGCCGGGGCGTGCCGGTGTAGCGCACCTCGACGGTGAACACCGCCCCGACCACGACCGGCCGGGCCGGGGTGATCCGCAGCTTGTCGCCGCGGTGGCTGTAGCGGGCGGCCTTGCCGTTGACCAGCACCCGCTCCACCCGCAGGCCGTGCAGGTCGAGGCTGAACCCGGCCAGGTCGGCCCGCGCCTGCGCGGAGAGCCGGGCCCGACCGGCGAGACGGCCGGGCCCCGGCTTGTAGTCCAGCTCCAGGTCGTAGTGCGTGACCCGGTACCCCCCGTTGCCGTGCTGGGGCAGATACGAGTCGGCGGAGCGGTCCGCGCCGATCGTGCCCCTCACCCGCGCTTGCTCCACGCGGAGATCGGGTTGCCCAGCCAGCGGGTATTGGCCGGCACGCTCTCGCCGCGCATCACCAGCGAGGCCGGTCCGACCGTGGTGCCGGCGCCGATGGTCGCCCCCGGCAGCACGATGCCATGCGGGCCCAGGGTCGCGCCCTCGGCCAACGTCACCTCGTCCATGCGCATGATTCGATCATGGAACAGGTGGGTCTGCACCACGCACCCCCGGTTCACGGTCGCACCCACGCCGACGCTGACCAGGTCGGCCTCCGGCAACCAGTATGTCTCGATCCAGGCGCCGCGGCCGATCCGGGCCCCGAGACCGCGCAGCCAGACGTTCATCACCGGCGTGCCGGCGACCGAGCCGGCCAGCCATGGCACCGCCAGCACCTCGACAAACGTGTCGGCGAGCTCGTTGCGCCAGACGAAGGAGCTCCACAGCGGGTGCTCCACCGCCTTGAACCGGCCCACCAGCAGCCACTTGGCCGCCGCGGCCACGGTCGCCGCGACCACGCCGCACGCGGCCAGGACCAGGCCGCTGAGCAGCGCCGCGATCCCGAACCCGGCGACGCTCGCGACCCCGGCGATGGCGAACAGCGCCAGCACGGCCAGAGCCACCGACGCCATCACCGGCAGCACGCGGCAGATCTCGACCAGGCCGCGGGCCACCACCAGCTTGGTCGGCGGCTCGAAGGTGCGGCTCTGGTCGCCGTCCTCGACGGCGCGCGGCAGCTTGATCGGCGGCATGCCCAGGTAGGAGCTGCCGGCCTTGGCGCCCTTCGGGGTGGACGACAGCACGCCGACCAGGCCCCGCTTCGGCACCGCCCGGCCCGGCGCGGTCATGCCCGAGTTGCCGAGGAAGGCCTTCTTGCCGATGCGGGCGTTGGCGATACGCAGCCAGCCGCCGCCCAGCTCGTAGCTGCCGACCATGGTGTCGTCGGCGAGGAACGCGCCGTCGCCGACCGTGGTCATGGACGGCAGCGCGAGCACCGTCGACGCCTCCACGCGGCGGCCGACCTTCATGCCCAGCGCCCGCAGCCACACCGGCGTGAACAGGCTGGCGTACAACGGGAACAGCGTGGCGCGGGCCATGTTCATCAGCCGCTCGGTGGTCCAGGCCTGCCACGCGACCCGGCTGAACACCGGGTGGTAGCCGGCGCGCAGGCCGATCGAGCACAGCCGCACGCCGATCAGCACCAGCAGCGCGTACGCGACCAGCGAGGCGACGGTCGCCACCGGCACGGCCAGCAGCGCCGAGCCGAGTGTCGGCGTCCCACGCAGGAATAGCGCGATGATCGCCAGGCCGGGCAGGGCCGCGGCCACCGGCAGCAGTCCGAGCGCGACGGTGGCGGCGTTGTAGGCGAACACCCAACGGCGGCGGCGCGGCGGCCGGCTGTTCGGCCAGCGGTGCGCGGCCTTGCCGTCCCGCACGGCCGGCACACCCGACCAGCGCTGGCCGGCCGGCACCGAGCCGACGACGCCGGAGCCGGGCGCGATCTCCGCCCGCTTGCCGATCCGGGCCCCGGGGAACAGGGTGCTGCGGGCCCCGACGGTCGCGCCCGCGCCGATCCGGATCTTGCCGATGTGCAGCACGTCGCCGTCCAGCCAGTGGCCGGACAGGTCCACCTCCGGCTCGACGGCGCTGCCCTTGCCCAGCTTGAGCAGGCCGGTGACCGGCGGCAGGGAGTGCAGGTCCACGCCGTCGGCGATCTTCACGCCGAGCGCGCGGGCGTACCGGGTCAGCCAGATCCCGGTCAGGTTGGTGGCGCCGGCGGCCTGGGCCAGCTGCTCGGCCGCCCACAGCCGCAGGTGCGTCTTGCCGCCACGGGGATAGCGGCCCGGCTTCACCTTGCGCAGCAGCAGCCGTGCCCCGCCGACGGCGACCGCGACGCGGCCGGCCGGGTGGAACAGCACCAGCCAGGCCAGCGCGATGGCCCACCACGGGGCCGTCGGCGCCCAGGGCGCGCCCAGCAGGTTCAGCACCGTGCTGCCGGCGGCGGCCGCCACCGTCCAGCGCAGGCCGACCAGCGTGGTCAGCGGGACCATCGCCAGCAGCTGCTTGATCTGCGCGGCGCGCGGGGTCGGCGCCACCGTGCGGGCCTTGGTGGCCTTCGCGTCGAACTCGTCCAGGCGCGCGGCCATCGCCCGCAGCGTCGGGAACTGGTAGATGTCGCTGACCGAGCCGCTGGGGTACTTGGCCCGGATCAGGCCGACCAGCCGGGCCGCGGCCAGGCTGCTGCCGCCGCTGGCGAAGAAGTCTGCGTCGGCTTCGGCCGGGGCCACGCCCAGCACGGCGCCCCACTGTTCGGCCAGCCACGCCTGGGTGCCCACCAGCTTGGAGGTGCCGGCGCCCGAGTTGCCGGATTTCTGCGGCAGCGGCCACGGCAGCGCGTTCCGGTCCACCTTGCCGGAGGTGCGGGTCGGCAGCGTCTCGACCTCGGCCAGCAGCGGCACCAGCGCCGCCGGCAGCGCCGACCGCAGCCGTTCCAGCGCGGTCTCGCGGTCGAACTCCGCCGTCGGAACCACGTAGCCGACCAGCAGCGTGCCGTTGCGGACCGCGGCCGCCGCGCCGGCGACGCCCGGCAGCGCCTGCAGCGCCGCGTCGACCTCGCCCAGCTCGATCCGCCGGCCGCCCAGCTTGACCTGCTCGTCGGCGCGGCCGACGAACAGCAGGCCCTCCGGCTCGGCCCGGACCAGGTCGCCGCTGCGGTAGGCGCGGTCCCAGCCCATCGCCGGCAGCGGCGCGTACTTCTCCGCGTCCTTGGCGCGGTCCAGGTAGCGGGCCAGGCCGACGCCGCCGATGACCAGCTCGCCCTGCTCGCCCATGGGCACCAGTTCACCCTGCTGGTCCACCACCGCCAGCTCCCAGCCGTCCAGCGGCAGGCCGATCCGCACCGGGCCCTCGCCGGTCAGTTGCGCGGCGCAGGCCACCACCGTGGCCTCGGTCGGGCCGTAGGTGTTCCACACCTCGCGGCCCTCGACCGCGACCCGCTCGGCCAGCTCCGGCGGGCACGCCTCGCCGCCGAAGATGAGCAGCCGGACCTCGTCCAGCGCCTCGGCCGGCCACAGCGCGGCCAGCGTCGGCACCGTGGAGACGATGGTGATCTCCCGCTCGACCAGCCAGGGGCCGAGGTCGACGCCCGTGCGCACCAGCGCCCGCGGGGCCGGCACCAGGCACGCGCCGTGCCGCCAGGCCAGCCACATCTCCTCGCAGGAGGCGTCGAAGGCCACCGACAGGCCGGCCAGCACCCGGTCGCCGGGGCCGATCGGCTCGTCGATCAGGAACAGCTCCGCCTCGGCGTCCACGAACGCCGCCGCAGCGCGGTGCGACACCGCCACGCCCTTGGGCTTGCCGGTGGAGCCGGAGGTGAAGATGATCCACGCGTCGTCGTCCGGGCCGGGGGCGCCGAGCACGCCCAGCGGCGTGCCGGTGAGGGTGATCTCGCGGTCCGCGCCGATCACCGCGCACACGTCCGCCTCGCCGAAGACGAGGTCGGCCCGCTCCTGCGGGTCCTCGAAGTCCACCGGCACGTAGGCCGCGCCGGCGGCCAGCACCGCCAGGATGCCGACGTACAGGTCGACCGTGCCCGAGGGCGCGCGCACGCCCACCCGGTCGCCCACGCCGATGCCGTGGCCAGCCAGGGTCGCGCGCAGCCGGTCCACCTCCGTGGCCAGCGCGCGGTAGCTCAGCGTCGTCGCGCCGTCGTCCACCGCCGCGGCGCCGGGGTGCGTCAGTTCCGTCTCGGCCAGAATGTCGAGCAGGGTGCGGGCCGGGGCCGCGCCCCGAGTCGTGAACACCGCGCTCTGCACCAGAACGCGCGGATCCTGTACTGCGGTCAAGTTTCGCCTCTCCGAGGTGCCGGTTAGCCCGGCGCACCGGTTAGCTTCGTCCACAGTGGACGCTCAGCGATCTTGTTCACCGTCGCGGGCCGACGACGTACTTTACCCGTTGTTCATCTGAATGTCGCTGTCGGGGTCGTCACACGCGTACGCCCGAGCCTGCAACGAATACAGCTCGGCATACCGGCCGCCTGCGTTGACCAACACCGCATGCGTGCCCTCTTCCACCACCTTTCCCTTGTGTAGCACGTAAATCCAGTCCGCGTGGCGGACGCTGGCCAGGCGGTGCGTAATCAGCACCACCGTCCGTCCGACGGCGAGCTCGCGCAGCGACTCGTACACCGCGAACTCCGCCCGGGCGTCCAGCGGTGCGGTCGGCTCGTCGCAGACCAGCACCGGCGCGTCCCGGAACAGTCCACGCGCCACCGCCAGCCGCTGCCACTGCCCGCCGGACAGCTCCCGGCCGCCCCGGAAGTGCTTGGACAGCACGGTTTCCCAGCCCTGCGGCAGGTCCTCCACGACCTCGTCCGCGCGGGCCAGCTCGGCCGCCGTCCGCAGCGCCTGGTCGCCGGGATCGTCCCGGTCGTGCCGCCCGATGCGGACGTTGGCGCGGGCGGTGTGCGGCCACCGGACCGCGTCCTGTGGCACCAGCACCACCCGATCTGTCACCGAATCGGGTGAGAGCTGGGCGACATCCACGCCGTCCCAGTCGATCGATCCGGCCGCCGGCCGGTACAGCCCGGCGATCAGCTTGGCCAGCGTGGTCTTGCCGGACCCGTTCTCGCCCACCAGCGCGACCGTGCGGCCGCGCCGGATCACCATGTCCACCCCGTGCAGGCACGGTTCGCCGCCGGGGTAGGCGAAACCCACCCCGCGCAACGTGATCGCCGCCGGTGCGGCGGGCGCGGCGACTTCGCCCGCCGGCCGGCGCCTACCGTCCGCGTCGGCGACGAACGCGAGGTAGTCCGCGATGTACAGGGACTGCTCGAACACCAGGTTGGCGGCCAGCACCAGCCGGGTCAGCGCGGCCGTCGCCGACCGGATGGCTACCACCGCCGCGCCGGCGACGGCCAGCGGCAGCCACCCCGCGTGCAGCATCAGCAACAGCGCCCCGTACGTGGCGCCGGTGCCGACCGCGGCCAGGGCCCGCCCGACCGCGCCGACTCGTGCCTGTGCCACGGCGACCCGCGTTCGTTGATCGCGGTACGCCTCGGCGAGCGTGCGGTACTCGCCGAGCACGAACGGCGCGGCCTGGCAGGCCCGCAACTCCGCGGCTGTCTCCCGCTCGGTCGCGAGACCGCTGACCATCCACAGCCGACGCAGCAGGCTCACTGTTCGTGCGGAGCCCAGGTAGCCCAGCCGCGCCGACCGCAGCACGGCCCAGGCCTGCGGCAGCAGTCCCAGCATCAGCACCGGCAGCAGCAGCGGGTGCATGACGGCCAGGCTGACCGCGGCCGCCACCACGCCGACACCGGCGCCGACCAGCTCGACCAGGTTGTCGCCGGCCCGATCGAGATGGTCCAGCCCCTGATCCCGGGCACGGTGCATGCGGTCGTAGAACCGGTCGTCGTCGAAGGCGACCAGCTCCACGTCCAGCGCGGCGGCGAGCAGCCGCTGCTCGGCCACCCGGTGCACGGCCGGGCCGATCCGCGCGTGGGCCAGTGCCACGCCGGTGTCCAGGGCGCCCTTGATCGCGTACACGGACGCCAGCAGCAACACCGGTCCCACGGCGGCGAGCACCCCACCGCCGAGCAGTTTCTGGAGCGTGTCGCCGGTTTCCAGCAGCCCGGTGGCCGCGGCCACGCCGGACGCCAGTTGCAGCACCAGCACGGTGAGCGCCGCCCCCGGCGCGGCGGCCCGGATGACGCCCAGCACGGGCCGAACGGTCCCGGGCAGCCGCCGCACCAGCCGCCACAGTCCGAGCTCGGTGTCCCGGGCGTCGTCCAGTCGCCAGTACGGGGACTCCAGCTCCTGCTCAAGCATGGGGCAGCAGCACCGACGGCAGGTCCGACGCGGGATGCATCCGCAGGAGCTGGTACGCCACTCCGCCCAGGCCCGGGAGCAGGCCGGGGGAGAAGGCGTCCCGTGCTAGCCCGGAAACCGCCCCGTACTCCTCCAGCCCACTGATCACGTGGGCGTCCAACTCCTGCCTCGACAACCCGGCCGGCCCGACGCCGGCGGAAATCGCCTCCTGCACCACCTCCCAACATCCCAGGTCGCCGTGACACAACGTGTGGTTCCAGCCGAAACTAACCGGCCACACCGACCGCGCGCTCCGACGCAGCACGTCGAGGTGCTGGGGGCGCTCGGCGCGGCGCCAGAGGTCGGCAGCCGCCACCCCTATTCCCGCAGCTCCATGGCACCAAGCGGTGCCGATTCGGTCTTTTTCGCGGTTGTCAAGCCAGCCGTTCCGGTCGATCTTGTAGAGGGCTTCCTCGTACCGCTGGGCCGCCGCCGCGACCGCCGCGTAGCGGTCGTCGCCGGTGGCCAGCGCCAGCCGGTCCAGCGCCCAGCCGATGCCGGTCGAGCCGTGCGCGAAGCCGCCGAGCCCAGCGGGCCAGCGGATCGACGGCCAGTGCGCCTTGCCGTCGACGAGCCGGGCCGCGTCGATCAGCAGGTCCCCGATGTCCCGGGCCTGGTCGACCCCGCCGACGCCGAGCAGCGGCACGATTGCGCCGGCCATGCCCATCAGCACGTCGTACTGCTGATCGGCGGCCACCGCGGCGGCGAGGTCCTCGGCGCCCAGCGAGCGGCGGAACCAGAACAGCCCGCCGAGGCCCAGGTACGCCCCGACCTGCGGCGGCCGGTGGTCGGGATTGTCCCTGCGCCACTGCGTCATGTCGGCCGTGACGCCGTCGAACGACCGCATGGTGTCGGCCAGCAGGGATTCGACTCCCGGCACCGGGTCGGCCCGGTCCGCCCGCACCTCGTGCTGATAGCCGGCCAGCACCATCGCGACGCCGGCCGAGCCGCCGTACACGTCCTGGCTGAGCGGCCGCACCGTCCAGCCCGTGTCGCTCAGCACCGGCGCGATCCACGTCGCCGTCCCGTCCTCGCCCCGGATCGCCGCGCGCACGAGCCGGCGCATCAGCTCCGCCGCGAGCCGCCGGCGACGGCGGTCCAGGTCGTCGGTGCGGATCACAGTGGGGCGCATGGGCTTCTCGTCCGGCAGCCAACCGTCGTTGAGGTACGCGCTGACCAGGGCGGCCCGAATCACCTGCCGTTCCACCTCGACGTCGCCCCGCCGCCAGCGGTCGAGCGCCTCGCCGACGGCCGCCGGGCCCGGAACGGCCGTGTAGAAGGGGATGTCGCCGGTGAGCAGGTCCTCGATCTCCGACGGCACCAGGATCTTTGCCGCGCGTTCGACGGCCTGCCCCGGGCCGTGCAGGGAAACCGGGTGCCACAGCATGCGGCCGATCTCCGCGTACTGTTCGGTGGCGCGCTTGACGATCCGGATCTCGCAGGCGTGGAACGGCTCCAGCAGCGGCTCCAGGCGGCCTTCGCGGTCCAGCGTCGCGAGCCGGTCCGTGAGCTCGTCGAAGCCGGCCAGCACCTGCGGCCAGTACCGCGCCAGCACCGGCTCCGGGCTGGGATGGTTGGCGGCCAACGGAATCTCCGCCACCGCCTTGCCCACGTGCGCGGTGTCCGTGCCGACGCCGACGATTACCGGCAGCTCGGTCGTGGGCTGCTGGTCCGGCAGCGATCCGGTGGCCGACATGTCGATGCCACGCCAGCCGAGCGCCACCCCTCGCCCCGGCAGCAGGCCGGTCCGCAGCACGGAATTGCCGACCAGGTCACGGGCCTTGTCCACGGCGATGCCGCCCCGCGAGGGCTCGATCGGTTGCGGCGGCGTGAAAAGCGTCTCGCAGTCGACGACGACCGGCACCGGGCCGCAGGCGATCAGGTTCTCCGCGTGCAGGTCGCTGCCGCCGACCAGGCGGGAGACCGCCAGCCAGTGGCCGATGCCGCGGTAGAAGTCCCGGAGCTCGCCGTCGTCCGCGCAGTGCCGGTGGGCCACGAACTCCGCCCAGCCGTAGCCGTCCCGCACAAGGACGTCCGGCACTCGAATCTGGACGTCCAAGGTGGACAGGAACGCCGCCAGCGCGCGGTCGACCGCCACCGACCGGGGCTTGTACACGGTGTTTCCGTTGGCACATCGTAGGATCGCCACGGTCCGACCGTGCCGGTGGCTGTCGCCGGCCCCGAACGTCACTTCCGACAGCTCTCCGAGTTCCGGGTCGCGGTCGACGGCGAACCGGGACGCCAGCTCCAGCGCCGCCGAGCAGCGGTTTGCCACGAGCACCTCGACGCGCGCCAGCAGCGTCGGGTAGTGCTCGGTCAGGGAATCCCAGAATTCGCGCCGCGCCGCCAGTTCGAGGAACTCCGCCCAGCGCGCCGCCGGGTCCGCGCCGGTCAGCCGGCCGGTCACGCGCGCCGCGTTCAACTCCAACACCAGCGTGCGGGTCACCTTGCGGCGCACCGTTTCCAGCAGCGCCGTGGTGGCCCCGTCGTGCACCGCCTTCGCCTCGGCGGGGGTGAGGCCGGCGATGCCGCTCAGCCCGGTGTCCAGGTCGGCCAGCGCGGGCTCCACCAGGCAGCCAAGACAATCGTCGAAATCGCCGGCCTCAGTCATCGCGGGCTCAGCAGCAGAGCCGGGTACGCGAGCCGGTGCAGGCCGTGCCGCAGCCGTGCAGCGTGTCCGGCGGGATGCGGTTGATCAGCTCCGATTCCGCGTACTCGCCCACGTAGAGCGGGCCCGCCGGGTTGTCCGGCGTCTGCGGCTCCGTCCGCCACTGTGTCACGAGTTCCGTTGGCGACATCGGTGTCCCCTTTCGGTCGGGTACTGGGAAAACCACGCTAGGTCGGCCGTTTTCGCTGGTGACAGCGCCGAGAGAGGGAGGGTCACGCTGCCTTCGGAGTGAAGGGCAGGGCCAGGGCAGGTATCCGCCGCGACCACGCAAGGCGTGTCCGGGCAGGCCCACGCGCCTTTCGCGCCGATCCGGCCCAGGCAGTCCCGGTTTTACGGGAGACCTCCCGAAGCGGTGGCCGCACACTCGCCGCATCGATCCAGCGCCGTGAGGAGCCTCTGTGCCGCCGAAGGACGATCAGCAGGACAAAAAGGACGACGGCAAGGCGAAAGGCAACGCGGGCAAAGGCCGCGGCGGCGGGTCGATGGCCAACAAGGCGGACAGCCGCGACATCGCCAACCTGATCCAGGCCCAGAAGGTCCTGGGCGGTATTCACGTGTACGCCGACGCGGCCTCGCCGGATCTGGTGTCAGGCGGGCCGACACCGGACGAATTAGCCACCGCACGGGACTTCTTCGTCGTTCGCGGCGGACTCGACGACGCGGCATGGCGGCTGAACCGGGCCGGCGCGGTGCTGCTCGCCGGCAACGGGACCGGGTGGTACATCGCCGCTCTGCGGCTGCTGCTCGAGATCAGTCCGAACGGCGTCGCGCACGTGAACCCACCCCGGCAGCTCACCGCGCAATGGGCCTACAACCTCGGTGGCGGCACGGGTTACGTGTGGCATGCGCGGCAGGCCTTCGAGGAGTCCTCGTTCAACGACGTCTGCAACGCCGTCGTGAACGCGGGCAGCAAGCTGGTTGTGCTGGTGCATCGTCCGACCGAGGTGCCGGCGCCGTTGCGGGACCGGCTGGTGACGCTCGGTGCACCGGATCCGGGTGAGGTGGCCAGGGCCTGCGTCCGGGCCGAGCGCAGCGCCGAGGAGGACAAGCTGCTGAGGCTGCTGGACGAGATCTTCGGGGATTCGCTGGGACGCGGGACCTCGCCGCGCAAGGCCGCGCGGGCCGCGGAGCTGGTGATCCAGCATGTGGCCGGCGAGTTGGGAGCAACCGAAGCCGCCGAGCAGTTCAACGACGAGCTGTCGACCGCGGTGCAGCGGTGGTTCGACCCCGGGCGTTCGCTGGCCGAGTACGCCGTGATGGCGGCGGTGTCCGTGCTGGAGGACCTGAGCTCGGACGCGGTGTTCATCCAGGCGGCGAAGCTGGAGCGGGCGATCCGCCGGGCCGAGCTGCCGGCGGACAAGCTGCCCAAGCCTCGCCCGATGTTCCAGTTCTCCCGTGACGAGCTGCTGGCCGCCATCGGCGCGACTGTCGAACGGCGGGATCACCCGCGACACGGTGGCCTGGCTGAGGAAGCGGTCCGGTTCGCCCGCCACGACTGGGCGGCGGCCATGCTGCGGCACGCCTGGACCCAGTATCCGGCGCTGCAGCCGGTCTTTGTCAACTGGATGGCGCGCAAGACGGTGGCGGCGAAGGGAGTGCCGGCCCTGTGTGACGTGATCCTCGACGTCCCGGCGAGCGACCCGCTGCGCTTCGTCGAGAAGCTCAGCTCCGGGTGGCGCCCCAACCGCCGGGCGTTCGCCGCGGCGACGTTGTCCCAGCTGGCGACCCAGCACAGTCGGCACGATCTTGTCGCCGAGACCCTCGAACGCTGGATCAAGGGGAGCAACGAGTACCGCAAGGCCACCGCCGCGATGGTGTACGGCCTGCCGTACGGACTCGGCACTCCGAATGAGTCCCTGACGCAACTGGTGCGCATCGGCCGCTCCTACTGGGATGTGCAGCACCACTGGGTGGTGTGGGCGGTCGGCGAGCTGTTCCGCCGGCCGGGCAACCAACTCTTGGTCCTGGAGGCGATGTGTTCGTGGATACACCTGGCTGATCGGACGGGTGGCTTGCGCACGATCGCCCTGCTGGCTGGTCGGCGGTTGACCGGTGTCGGCTTCGGCCCGGAGTCCGAGTTCCCGGCGGCCGCTGAACAGGATCGGCAGGACGTGCGGCGGCTGACCGTCGCCGTGCTGTGGCACGTGCTGTGTGACGCCACGTTCGGGCCAGAGGCCCTTGACCAGTTGCTCGGGTGCGCGCAGCTAGCCCACGTCGACGACAAGAAGCGGGCGCGGCTGATGGCGCTGATGGATCTGGTGGTGGACGGTGTTCGCCCGCGGGTGGCGATGCGACGACTGGTCAAGGAGCATCCGCTCCTCAAGCGCAGGATTCGGCGGCTGTTCCGACGGGTCCGGCAGTTGGAAGAGCGGCCGTGGTGGGCGGTCGTGGCAGGGTGGGCGTATGGATCTCGACGATCTGGTCAAGCGGTTGGACCTCGACACGAAGGCGGCCATGGTGGCGGGGCAGGACCGGTGGTCGCTGCCTGCCGTCCCTGCGATTGGGCTGGCGTCGCTGGTGATGTCGGACGGGCCGGTCGGGGTGCGGGGGACGAGACACACACCGGACGACCCGTCGGTGGTGCTGCCGAGTCCGACGGCGCTGGCGGCCTGCTGGGATCCGGAGCTGGCCCGCCGGGTGGGGCGGCTGCTGGCGCAGGAGGCCCGCCGTAAGGGAGTGCACGTGCTGCTGGCTCCGACGGTGAATCTGCACCGGACGCCGCTGGGCGGGCGGCATTTCGAGTGCTACTCGGAGGATCCGCTGCTGACGGGCCTGGTGGGCGCGGGCTATGTGTCGGGCGTGCAGGACGGCGGCGTGGCGACGACGGTGAAGCACTTCGTGGCCAACGACTCGGAGACGCAGCGGTACACGGTGGACGTCCGGGCCGACGAGCGGACGCTGCGGGAGCTGTACCTGGCGCCGTTCGAGATCATCGTGAAGCAGGCCCGGCCCTGGGGCGTGATGGCGGCCTACAACTCGGTCAACGGGCCGACGATGACCGAGCACGGCGCGATGCAGAACGGGATCCTGCGCGGGGAATGGGGATTCGACGGCTTCATCGTCTCGGACTGGACGGCCACCCGGCACACCGAGCGGGCCGCGCTGGGCGGCCTGGACGTGGCGATGCCGGGCCCGATCACGCCGTTCGGCCCGAGCCTGGCCCAGGCGGTCCGCGACGGCCGGGTGCCGGAGGACGTCCTTGACGAGATGGTCGGCCGGGTGCTGCTGCTGGCGGCCCGGGTGGGCATCCTGGACGGCTTCGAGCCGGCGGTCACCACCCTGCCGGAGGCGATCGACGGGGACGACCTGGCCCGTGAGGTCGCGGCGCGGTCGTTCGTGCTGCTGCACAACAAGGCGGGATTGCTCCCGCTGGACGCAACGAAGGCGGGATCCGTTGCGGTCCTCGGCGGGGCGGCGAAGGACGCCCGCGTCCTCGGCGGCGGCAGCGCGGTGGTGTTCCCGTCGGAGGTGATCTCGCCCCTCGACGGCATCCGGCAGGCGTTCCCCGACGTCGCCTACGAGCTCGGCGCGGACCCGCGCACGCAGCTGCCTCCGTTGGCGGACAACGCCGAACTCCACTGGATCGCGCTCGACGGGGACGGTCAGCAGGTGGCGACCGGCCCGCTGGACCGCGGCGAGATCCGCTGGATCGGCGAGGCCCCGGGCAGCATCGACCCGAAGCGGGTCCGGTCGGTGGAGATCGCCGGCACGGTCACGCCGGCCGAGTCGGGCACCCAGACGTTCGGCTTCATCGGCCTCGGCCAGGCCCGGCTGGACGTGGGCGGCACGGTCCTGTTCGAGGGCTCGAGCATGCCCGAGGGCGACGACCCGTTCACGGCGATCCTGCACCCGCAGGAGCGGCGGTTCGACATCGACCTGCCGGCGGGGGAGCCGGTCCGGGTGAGCTTCCGCCTGACGCCGCTGGGCCTGGAGCGCGGCATCAACAAGTACGTCTGGGTCGCCCTCACCCTCGGCCACCGCGGCCCCGAGGCCGACGCCGAGCGGCGGATCGCCAAGGCGGTCGACGCCGCCCGCGAGGCCGACGTGGCGGTGGTCGTGGTCGGCACCACGGACCAGAGCGAGAGCGAAGGCTTCGACCGCACGACCCTGGCGCTGCCCGGCCCGCAGGACGAGCTGGTACGCCGGGTCGCGGCGGTCAATCCGCGCACGATCGTGGTGGTCAACGCCGGGTCGCCGGTGGAGATGCTGTGGGCCGACGACGTGGCGGCGGTGCTGCTGACGTGGTTCCCGGGCCAGGCGGCCGGCGCGGCGCTGGCCGACGTGCTGCTGGGCGTGCGGGAACCGGGCGGCCGGCTGCCCACGACCTGGCCGAAGCGCACGGAGGACGCTCCGGTGCTGAACGTCACGCCGACCGACGGCGCGCTGCGCTATGACGAGGGCGTTTTCATCGGTTACCGAGCCTGGTCGCGGGGCGATGTCGAACCGGCGTACTGGTTCGGCCATGGACACGGTTACACGGAATGGGAGTACGAGTCCCTCGAATTCGCGCCGTCCGACGACGCGGACATTCTCGGCACCGTGACCGTGGTCGTGCGCAATTCCGGCAAAAGGGCAGGTCGCGAGGTCGTGCAGGCCTATCTGGCCCCGGTCGAGGCCGATCCGCAGCGGCCGGCGCGCTGGCTGGCCGGCTTCGCGTCGGTGACCGCCGACCCCGGCGAGCGGGCCACCGCGGTGATCACCATGCCGCGCCGGTCGGCCCAGCTGTGGCGGGACGGCGGCTGGCGCGACGCCGCCGGCCGGCACGTGCTGGAGGCCGGACGCTCGGTGGCCGACCGGCGACTCACCGTTGAACTCCGCAACGGTACAGTTGCCGGTTGACGGTCGGTTCTTCGAGGTGAGAGTTGGTAGGTGTGGCAACAGGGCGGGTGCTGCGGTTCGACGACGTGCGGGGCTTCGGGTTCATCGCGCCGGATTCCGGTAGCGAGGATGTTTTTGTGCACGCGAACGACCTCAGCGAGGACAAGTCGGTGTTCAAGCCGGGCACCACGGTCGAGTTCGACATCGAGGAGGGCGATCGCGGCCTGAAGGCCGTCGACGTGCGGCGGACCGGCCGGTCCGGCGGCCGCGGTGGCTCCGGCTCCGGTTCCAACTCGGCGTCCGGCTTCGCCGCCGAGCTGACCGAGGCGCTGCTGGTAGAGGTGCCGGAGCTGACCGGCGCGCAGATCCTGCGCATCCGCCAGACGGTGGCGGACGTCGCGCGCGGGCGAGGCGTCTCGCTGTAGCGGACGGCGGGCAGTGGCCACGGCTGCCCGTCCTCCCCGACCGTTCGGGCACAGGGTTCGGACGAGATGCTAATCACCCGGTAGAGTGGTCTCTGGTAAACGATGTTTATCTACTGAGGGGAATCCAGTGACCACCGGTGAGCTGACCGCGTGCCCGTACCCGTTTCCCGAAGTGCCGGCGCTGGGGCTCGCGCCGGAATACGGCGAGTTCCGCCGCGCGGCCGGGCTGCCGCGGCTGGAAATGCCCTACGGCGGCCAGGCGTGGCTCGCGACCCGCCACGCCGACGTGAAGTTCGTGCTGGCCGACCCGAGGTTCAGCCGGGCCGCCTCGGTGGGCCGGGAAACGCCGCGGACCATGCCGATGACGGAGCAGGCCGACAGCATCCTCGCCATGGACCCGCCGAACCACACCCGCGTGCGTCGGGTGGTGGCCAAGGCCTTCACCGCCCGCAACGTCGAGCGGCTGCGGCCGCTGATCGAGGGCATCATCGACGACCTGTTCGCCCGCATGGTCGATGGCAAGACCAGCGGCGACCTGGTCGAGGAGCTGGCCCTGCCGATGGCCGTCACGGCGATCAGCGAGCTGCTCGGCGTGCCCAAGGACGAGCGCGACCAGTTCCACCGGTGGGCCCAGACGATCACCACGATCAGCGGCGTGGGCATCGAGAAGATCATCGAGGCCGACACGGAGATCCGGGCCTTCCTGCGGCGGCTGATCGCCGAACGCGCGGAGCGGCCGACCGACGACCTGCTCAGCACGCTGCTCGCGGCCCACGACGAGGAGGGCCGGCTGTCCGAGGACGAGATGGTCTCCCTCGGCACCGCGCTGCTCTCCGCCGGCCACGAGACCACGGCCCTGCAGCTGTCCAACCATGTGTTCACCCTGCTCAACCAGCGGGAGCAGTGGCAGCGCCTGGTCGACGACCCCGACCTGGTGCCGACCGCGGTCGAGGAGCTGCTGCGCCTGACGCCGCTGGGCGTGGTCACCTTCGCCCGCATCGCCAAGGAGGACGTCGAGGTCGGCGGCACGCTGGTCCGCGCCGGCGAGTGCGTGGTCATGCAGCTGGCCGCGGCCAACCGCGACGACTCGGTCTTCGCGCACCCGGACGAGCTGGACTTCGACCGGGAGTCGAACTCGCACGTCAGCTTCGGGCACGGCGCGCACCACTGCATCGGGGCCCCGCTGGCCCGGCTGGAGCTGAAGACCGCGCTGGGCCGGCTGGTGCGCCAGCTGCCGACGCTGCGGCTGGCCGTGCCGGCCGAGGAGGTCATGTTCCGCAAGGGCGGGCTGCTGCGGGGGCCGGAGTCGCTGCCCGTCACCTGGTGACCTGACAGAACACGGCGCCGCCCCCGATGGGGACGGCGCCGTGTCTCACGTCACCAGCTCGTCTAGGGACGTGCGTCACCTCCGACAAGTTTGACCATGCGACCGAGCAGCCGGGCCGCCCGGTTGGCGGGCTTGGCCGGCCGGCACACGGGCTCGTACGTCCCGCAGTGCAGCCGCTCCGCGCCGGTGCTCGTGGTCGCGACCACGGTGGCGTGGCCGCAGCCCGGGCACGGCGCAAGGGTGCCATCCGGATCGGGAATGCTTAAGACACTCACCAGGCGGCCTCCAGGACCAGTCTGTCCATGCCCACCATTGTCCCACCCGGGGCGGCGGAACGCGGTGGCGATATCGCTCCCGGGCGCGTCGGCCGCGCCTGCTCCCGTCACCCGTTCGGAGCATCGTAACCGGCGGGAAATGCGTCTGCCGCGGGCGGTGTTCGCTGTGCTAGGCATGACGGATGATCGAGGTGGCGACGGAAGTCCATGAGGTGGCCCGGAGAGCGGCCGAGCGGGCCGGCGTGACCGTGCGGGTGCTGCACGAGCTACCGGAGCTGGACCAGATCGTCGCGCTGTACCAGCAGGTGTGGCGGCCGGACCCGACCAACCCGCCGCTCAACCTCGAAACCCTGCGCGTGCTCTCGCACCTCGGCAGCTACGTGGCGGCGGCCTACCGTGACGAGCGGATGGTCGGCGCGACCGTGGGCTTCTTCGGCCCGCCCGACAGCCGAAGCCTGCACTCGCACATCACCGGCGTGCTGCCGGACGGCCAGGCCCGCGGTGTCGGCTTCGCGCTCAAGACCCACCAGCGGGCGTGGGCGCTGGACAACGGGGTCCGCACCGTCGGCTGGACCTTCGACCCGCTGGTGTCCCGCAACGCCCACTTCAACCTGGCCAAGCTGGGCGCACGCTGCCGGGTGTACCTGGAGTCGTTCTACGGCGACATGCCCGATGAGCTGAACGCCGGCGACGAGAGCGACCGGCTGCTGCTGGACTGGGAGCTGGCCGATCCGGCGGTGACGCGGGCATTGGACGGGCATCCGGTGGAGCGAGCCCCGGGCGCGACGGTGGCGCTGGACATCGACGCGGCCGAGCGGCCGGTGCCGGGGGAGGTCAAGGGCCGGCACGTGGAAGTCCGTATCCCGGACGACATCTACGCCGTGCGCAAGGCCAATCCGGAGACGGCGCTGCGCTGGCGGCTGGCCGTGCGGGACGTGCTCGGCGGCCTGCTGGCCGACGGCGCGGTGATCACCGGCTTCAGCCGTGACGGCGGCTATCTGCTCGACCGCGGGGAGGACTTGTCGTGAAGATCGAGGGCCTTGAGCTGCGCTGGGCTTCGCTGCCGCTGGTCGGCGCTTTCCGGACGTCGTTCGGCAGCGAGGACCGTCGGGATCTGTTGCTGCTGCGGCTGGTCACCGATCAGGCCGAGGGCTGGTCGGAGTGCGTGGCCATGGCCGCGCCCGTGTATTCGCCGGAATACGTCGACGCCGCCGCCCATGTGATCGAGCATGTGCTGTTCCCCGAGGTGACGGCACTGTCCGATCCGGACGTTCACGCCGTTTCCCGTGCTATGCAGAGGTTCCACGGCCACCAGATGGCCAAGGCGGCGCTGGAGACGTCCTTTTTGGACGCCGAGCTGCGCTCGCTCGACCTGTCGCTGGCCCGCTATCTCGGCGGCGCGGTGGACCGGGTCGCCTCCGGTGTGTCGGTGGGCATCATGGACTCGATCCCGCAGCTGCTCGACGCCGTCGGCGGTTACCTCGACCAGGGCTACGTGCGCATCAAGCTGAAGATCGAGCCGGGCTGGGACGTGGAGCCGGTGCGCGCGGTCCGCGAGCGGTTCGGCGACGAGGTGCCGCTGCAGGTCGACGCCAACACCGCCTACACCGTCGGCGACGCCCGGCAGCTGGCCAAGCTGGACCCGTTCGACCTGCTGCTGATCGAGCAGCCGCTGCCCGAGGACGACCTGCTCGGGCACGCCCAGCTGGCCAAGCTGGTGCGCACCCCGATCTGCCTGGACGAGTCGATCACCTCGGCCAAGGTCGCGGCCGACGCGATCACCCTGGGCGCCTGCTCGATCGTCAACATCAAGCCCGGCAGGGTCGGCGGCTACCTGGAGTCCCGGCGGGTGCACGACGTCTGTCAGGCCCACGGGGTGCCGGTGTGGTGCGGCGGCATGCTGGAGACCGGTGTCGGGCGGGCCGCCAACCTGGCCCTGGCCTCGCTGCCCGGCTTCACCCTGCCGGGCGACACCTCGGCGTCCGACCGCTACTACCACCGGGACCTCACCGAGCCGTTCACACTCGAGAACGGCCATGTCCGCGTGCCGACCGGGCCGGGAATCGGGGTCACCCCGGTGCCGGAAATTCTGCGCGAACTGACCACCGAGATCCGGTGGTTGCCGGCAAACGGGTGAACAAAAGGAATTGACTGTTCTAGACCTCCGGTGAGATGACGCATTCATAAATGTATACGGCGGTGTGTGCTGGGTCTCTCGCCCTTGCGCCGCCGATTCGAAGCTGCTCGACTGTCGAGGTACCGTCACCTTGTCCTTGGGGGCAAAAAAGATGTTGTACCTCCGCCGGGCCGGCGTGCTCGCCGGCGCCGTCGTGACCGCCGCCGCTCTCTGTGCCGGGGCAGCCCAGGCCGACCCGCCGTCGCTGTCGAACGTCGTCACCGACACCACCCTGTCCACCACGACTTTCGTTCCGGGCAAGCAGGTCCACGCGACCTGGAAGTTCAACACCGCGTACGCGCCACAGGTGACCGCCGTCCAGTTGTGGCTCGCGCACTCCACGGGGATGGGCCACGCGCCCAACACGCTCATCAAGGCGAGCGTGGATCCGAAAACCGGTGCTGTCGACTTCACGGCGCCCGACGTTGCGCCCAGCAAGCCCGGCGACATCTGGATTTTCGACGTCGTCTGGGATGACAACGGCCGCCAGACCGAGTTGTCGCTCACGAACATCACCGTGGCGTGAGCTGACCGGGCGGACGCAGCCGCCGCGTCCGCCCGGTCACGACATTCTTCCCTTCTACCGCCGGCCGCGTTTGTTCAGGCGATTGACAATGCCTGAGTGGTCGGATGCGGAGCGAAAAAGCGAGGCCGTGGGGCAACCGCCCCACGGCCTCGCCGCTGTCTGGGGGCCTGCCGCTGGACGCGGTGAAGGGGCCCTTCCTGGCGTTGGGCGAGAGGTTTGGGCCCCTTGATCTTGAGGAGGCGGCGTCATGCCTGTCGCATCCTTCCCTATCACTCCTTATTGGCTTGCAGATAGGGAAGGATGAGGTAATCTTGTGTCGTGTCTCAGGAGATGTACTCGGTCGAGCAGGTGGCCGAACAGTTGGGCCTGCACGTGCGCACCGTTCGCAACTACGTGCGTGAGGGCCGGCTCAAGGCCGTCCGTATCGGCAAGCAGTACCGCATCGCCCGCGAGGACCTCGACGCCTTCACCGGCGCGGAGTCCAAGGTCCGGCGCACCCGGCACGTCGAGGTGTCGAGCATCGTGGAGATCGACGCGATCAGCCGCGAGGACGCCAGCCGGATCGCGATGGGGGCGGTGGGCGCCGCCAACACGCGCGGCTACCAGGAGCAGCCGCTGCGCATCGAGTCCGCGTACGACGAGGTCCGCGGCCGGCTGAAGCTGATCATCCTGGGGGACCTCACCACCACCGCGGAACTGCTGCGGTGGATAGCACTGCTCGCAGAGGGGGAGTCGTGACACGTGGGAATTCGCAGGACGTGCGCCTGCTCGAGGCGTTGGGCGCCGGGAACTCGTCGACGCGGCTCAAGGCTGCTCTGTCGGCTGGCACGCACCCCGACTCCGGCCTCATCGAGGCGCTCGTGGCACGGTGCGCGATCGAGCCGGACTTCTTCGTGCGCGACATGCTCACATGGGCGCTGACCCGTCTCCCGGCGGAGATCACGGTGCCGAGACTCCGCACGGAGCTCCGTTCCGAGCGCGCTCAGGCCCGTAGCCAGGCGCTGCACACGCTGTCCAAGATCGGGGACGGGAACGCGTGGCCGGCGATCACACGGTCGTTGCTGCACGACGCCGACGACGAGGTCGCGCGGAGCGCGTGGCGTGCTGCGGTTGTCCTCGTGCCCGCCGGGGAACGGAACGAGCTGGCCGCGGAACTGGCCGCACAGCTCGGCCGTGGCGACCGGAATCTGCAACGGAGTCTCAGCCGGGCACTCGTCGCACTCGGAGACGTCATCGAGCCGGCCCTGCGGACGGGAATGGCGAGTGACGACCCGACGGTGCGTGCGCATGCCCGCGCCACGGAGTTGCTCCTCCGCGACCCGGATGCCGGGTTCGACCAAGCTGTCGAAGAGGCGATACGGTTCGTCGCGCTCGGCCAGGAACGGGTCGAGGGAACAGCGTGCTGATCGGGCCACGCCCCATCGGGCAGCTTCGGGGGCAGGCCGTGATGTGCCACCGACTTGATTGAGTTGGTGGCCTGGCTCGGCTGACTAACCTGGCCCGATGGACTTGCAGGCTGAGGTGGACCGCGTCGCCACGGAGACGTCGTTCTCCGGTGTGGTGCGGCTGGACCGTGACGGCGCGACCGTGTTCGAGCGCGGGTACCGTATGGCGCATCGCGGACTGGGTGTTCCGAACACTGTGGACACTCGGTTCGCGATCGCCAGTGGTACCAAGGGATTGACCGCGCTGACCGTCATGACGCTCGTCGAGGACTGCACGCTTGACCTTGGCACCACCGCCCGGTCGGTGTTGGGCGCGGACCTGCCGTTGATCGACGACGCCGTGACGGTCGAGCAGCTGCTGGCTCACCGCTCCGGCATCGGCGACTACTACGACGAGGACACCGACCCGTCGCTGCCGGTGCCCGCCCAGGCCCTGGTCACCACTGAGGACTACGTGCCCATCCTGGACGGTTACCCGATGAGGTTCCCGCCGGGCACGGACTTCCGCTACAACAACGGGGCCTTCGTCGTGCTGGCGGTCATCGCCGAACGGGCCGCAGGCATCCCGTTCCACGACCTGGTGGCGCAACGGGTCTGCGTGCCCGCAGGCCTGACCGACACCGAGTTCCTGCGCTCCGACGAGCCCGACCGCCGCGTGGCGCTCGGTTATCTGGACACGGATGGCTTGCGCACCAACGTGTTCCACCTTCCAGTGCGCGGCAGCGGCGACGGCGGCATCTACACCACCGTAGCCGACATCCACACCCTGTGGCGGGCCTTCTTCGCCGGCAAGATCGTCTCGTCGGAGCGGGTCGCCGAGATGGTCCGCCCCCGCAGCGTCTACGACAAGGGCTCCCGCCGCTACGGCCTCGGCTTCTGGCTGCACGAGTCGTCCGACATGGTGCTCCTCACGGGCAGCGATCCGGGTGTCTCGTTCCGTTCCGTGTGCGACCCGTCCGGCGCGTTCACCTACACCGTCATCGGCAACACCGACGCCGGCGCCTGGCCGATCGCCCGCCTCTTCGGTTGACTCCAACGGAGGTGTCCGCCGCCCGCGAGCGCTGGCTAGCATTCGCGAGTGGACGGCAGCCAGGTGGAGTCGACGGACGCGTGGCAGTTGTCGCCGGAGCGCCGCCGGCATCGCAGAGGGGGCTGGCTGACGGTCGTGCTGGCCGTGGCGGTCGGCGTGACGTCCTTTGTGCTCTACCGGGATTACCGGATCACGCTGGGGTTCGAGCAGGTGCTGTCGGGGCAGCTGCCGTACCTGGCGCTGGCGGTGGCCACGGCGGCGCTGTTCGCGCTGCTGGCCTCGTTCGCCAACTTGGCCTATCGCGATGCGCTGCAACGGGAGCATGCGGAGCGCTGGCAGGTGGAGGAGGCGCGGCGGCAGTTGGCCCGCGCCGAAGAGGCGGCCGACAAGCGGGGCCCGATGGACCTGACGGTCCTGTGGATGCTGACCCAGCGCCGGCTGGACTACTACCACGTATTGGCGACGTCCCAGGCGGAACGCAGTTTTCACCAGGCCCAGCGGGCAGTCGCCGTGGGGTTCGCGGTGCTGGTGATCGCCGTTGTGGTGGTGGCCTTCACCGGCTCGATCGTCGTGACGATCACGGCCGCGGCGGTCGGAGTGGTCGGCGCGGCGCTGGCGGCGCTGCTCGGGCGGTCGTTCCTGCGCACGCAGGAGGCCACGAGCGAGCGGCTGCGGCTGTACTTCGAGCAGCCGTTCGCCTTCTCGCGCCAGCTTTCGGCCGAACGGCTGCTGATTTTGCTCGAGGCGGAGGATCGCGCGGCGGCGGTGCGGGACCTGATCCGCGCGATCATGACCATGCCGCTGGCCCCGGTCGAGCCGATCAAGCGGGGGCGGCACTCCTCGGTCGCGGAGTGACGGGTGCGGCCGAGTAGCCGTTGACGATCACGTCCTCGAGCCGGGTCGGCTCGCCGTTCAGCGCCAGGTTCGGGAATCGCCGGCGCAGCTTGGCGATCGCCTCGGCGACCAGGTCCTCGTGATCACCGAGGGTGAGGCGGTCGGCGGCGTCCCGGGAGAGATCGAGGTCGTCGGGGCGGTCGAACTTGGCCGGGTCCCGGTTGGCCGAGCCGAGCAGGACGGCGACGGTCTCACCGGCGGCGATGTCGATGCCGGCCAGGTCGATCGTCTCGGGCACGGTGCGCAGCTCCATGCCGTACGGGCCGTCGTGCCGCGACAACTCGGCGACGTTCATCCCGGTCTGGTCCGGATACCGCAGCAGATCGACGATCCCGTTGACGATCAGGTGCGCCACCGCGTGATCGCCGGCGATCGGCCGGGCGAAGTCGGCGAGCAGGTCGAAGTCGCCGTCGATGCCAGCGAGCACGTCGTCGATGTCCCCGGGCACGGGAACCACCGGCGACGGCCGCAGCGCCTCGGCCGCGTCGGCGTAACGGCTGATCAGCCACACCCATTGCCCGTCCGGCAACTGCGCCTCGCAGATCGGGGACTGCGCGCGGAGCCACCGGTGCATGGTGTGTCGGTCGTGGATGTACTTGTCGTCCAGCATCACGGCCACATGGCATGTTAGCCACGCGGCAGCACGACCAGTTCGGCCAGCCCCCGAAGTGCCGGGTCCGGGCGAAACGCCGGTTCCGCGGCCAGCCTCATATGAGGGAACCTGGCGGCCAGGGCCGGGAAGAAGACCTGCCCCTCGACACGGGCCAGCGCCGCGCCGATGCAGTAGTGCGCGCCGGCGCCGAAGGTGAGATGCCCGGCGGCGTCCGGCCGGCGCAGGTCGAGCCGGTCGGGGTCGGGGTAGCGGGCGGGATCCCGGTTGGCCGCGCCCAGCACCGGAAACACCAGCTCGCCGGCTCGGATCCGGTGTCCGCCGAGGTCGAGGTCGTGCCGAGCCTGCTGCGGCGTGATGATCGGGGCCGGGGTGTCGTAGCGGAGCAGTTCCTCGGCGGCGGTGCGGGCGATGGACGGGTCGGTGCGGAGGAGCTCGTACTGGCCGGGGTGCCGCAGCAGCGCCAGCACGCTGTTGCCGAGGTAGTTCGCGGTGGTCTCCAGGCCGGCGTTGATCAGCGAGATCACGTTGGCGATGAGCTCGTCGTGGCTGGCCCAGCCGGCGGTGAACCGCGGGTCGAGGGTCAGGTCGCCGAGATACCCGGTGAGCTCCTCGGCGGCGGCCTTCGCTCGACAGGCGATGGCCGCCGGATCGGCGCCGAACTGGGCCTGCCCCAGCAAAGCCATGACCGCGCGACCCCACTCCGCGACCATCGGCTGGTCGACCCGCGGCACGCCAACGAGATCCATGACCACCCGGCCCGGCAACGGATACGCCACCTCGGACATGAGCTCGACCGGGCCCGGCCGATCGATCCGGTCCAGCATCTCGTGGACGGTCTTCTCGACGTCGGAACGCAGCGCTTCCATGGCTTTGGTGGTGAAGCTGCCGGCCAGCCGCCGCCGCAGCCGGTCGTGGCGCCCGTGGTTGCTGAACGGCAGGCTGGCGTCGAGCCAGTCGACGAACGGCCGCAGGTCTTCGAGCACCGTCGCGGGCAGCCGCGCGAGCAGGGTTGACGTGGACGGCCGAACCACTTCGTGGTCCCTGAGCAGGGCGGAAACCTCGGCGTGCCGGGTCAGCACCCAGCCGTCCAGAGCCTCGTCCCGGTAGACCGGCGCGAGGTCGCGCAGCAGGTGGTAGAACGGATACGGGTCGGCCAAGAAGTCCGGATCCATGGGATTGATGTGGATGCTGGACTCGACCCGCAGGGACTCCGGCGGTCTTGGCGCCGGGATGGCAGCGATGGTTCTGGCGACAGCGTCGGCGAGGGAGGTGAGACCAGGTGGCGTGAGCGCCGTGAAGTGGTTGCCGGGCACGGCGATCACCGAGAGCCGGCCGAGTTCGACGCGCTCCCAGCCGTTGGCCGGATCCGCCAGTCGCAGGGCGATGTGCCGGTCGTCGAACAGCACCTGGGGGAAGCCGCCCTCGGCCTTGATCAGCGTGACGTCCAGGTCGGACGGTCCGGGCTCGTAGCGCACCACGGCTTCCAGCTGCGCCTGATAAACCCTCATGATGGTGGCGATGTACTCGTCCGCCGGCCCGCTCGCGCCGAGGAACCTGGCCAGTTCCCGGCGTTGCTCGGCGGGGGAGAGCGTCTGGTCGACGCGCCGCCGCGGGGCGTCCGCGCCGCGCAGAGCCAGGCCGCGCATCCGCCACAGCTCCTCGATGATCGCCACGTCGTCGACCGGCGGCTCCGGCTGGCCGGGCTCGGCCAGGTAGGTGTCGATCAGGATCACCTGGGCGACCTCGTCACCCCGGGACCGCAGCACGCGGCCGACCTCGTACGCGACGAGGCCGCCGAACGAGTGGCCGCCGACCAGATAGGGGCCGTGCGGTTGGATGGCCTTGATCTCCTCGACATAGCGCCGGGCCAGCGCCGGCACCTCGTCGAGCGGCTCCTCGACGCCGTCGAAACCGGGGCTCTGCAAGGCATACAACGTCTGCTGCTGGCCGATCGCCCGCGCCAGCGGAAGGAGGTAGTAGGCGGCGCCGACCGCGCCGCCGACGCAGAAGAACGGCCGTGGCGGCGTCAACGCCAGGGCCAGACTCCGCGGCCGCGCGACCTCGGCGCCGTGCTCGTCGAGGTGCCGCGCGACGGCGTCCACAGTGGGCAGTTCGAGCAGAAGGGAGTTCGGCACGCGATAACCCAGACGGGCCGACAGGTCGGCCAGGACCGTGGCCATCGACAGCGACTCCAGGCCCAGCGTGGCGATCGGCGCGTGCGGGTCGACCGGCCGCTTCACCTCGGCGGAAATCCGGCGCGCCAACCATTCCCGCAGGTCCGAGCCGAAGTGGCGGGCGACGAACTCTCGGGCATAGTCGAGGTTGCACTCGACCAGCTCGAACGCCGGCAGGCTGCCGACGTGGTAGGTGCGGCGGCGGCCCTGGAGCGCCTCGAGCCGGTCGTAGATTCCGGCGGCCAGATCGGCGCAGCCGAAGTGCGGCAGATACTTCCAGCGCCGCTGCTCGATCACCTCCGCGACATCGGCGGGACCGTAGGAGTAGCAGGCGTAGACGTCGCTGTCGGCGTAACGGTGGTGGTAGGAGACGTCGCCGTACAGGGTGAAGGCCTGTCGCGGCTGGTCCGGCGCCGTGCAGAAAGTCGTGCGGTAGTCGCGGTATCGGATTCGTGAGGCGATGTCCAGCTCGTCCTCGCGGGCGTCCAGCACCGGCAGCAGTTGGTCGAGTGGCACGGTCAGCACCAGGTCGTCGAACTGGAGCGTCGTGCCGTCGACGGTGACGAGCACCCGGCTGCCGTGCCGGCGGATCGCCGAGATCGTTGTCCCGCAACGGACATTGGCGAGCTCGGCCGCCACCCGGTCCCAGACCTGGCCGAACCCGCCGGTGACGGTGAACGGGCGGGTGTGGCCGAGCAGCGTCCGCCGGTCCGACAGCAGTCCGGTCATCTCGGCGTACTTGACCAGGTACAGCGCCGGCAGGTCGCCCTCGAGCCGGCCGTAGCCGGCGGAGGTGTAGCCCAGGCCGAACGTCGCCTCGAACTCCGGCAGCCCAGCCAGCCACTCCCGAACCGGCATGGCCAGCGCGCGGGCCGAATGCGCGAGGCCGGCCTTGGCGATGTCCGGGAACTGCTCCGCGCGCAGCGACGCGTAGCGGCGAAGGCTGTCCGCGGCGAGGAACGGCGGCCGGGTGACCGGCACGACGTCCTCAGTGGACAGACCGAGCTCGGTGACCAGCGCGGCCAGGCGCTGGTACGTCACCGTGCACACGTGCCCACCGACGTCGAAGACATGGCCGTCGATGGTCACCGAGGCGCACTTGCCGCCGACGCTGGGGGCCGCCTCCAGCACCGTGACCGAATGCCCGATGCGCTCCAGCTCCCGGGCCACGGCCAGGCCGCTGACTCCGGCTCCTACAACACAGAAACGTCTGCCTTGACCACGTGTCACGCCGGCACACCCGCACGGGCCAGGAACGCCTCGCGGCAGGCGCTGCGGCGGATCTTGCCGCTGGTTGTCTTGCGCACCAAGCCTTGCGGCCCGACCACCACGTCGGCGCCGGCCAGTTGGTGATCCACCTGGACGATCTCCGTCACGGCGTCGACGATCGACTGCCCGTCGGCGCGGCGATCCCGGGTCTCGACCAGCACCACCAGCCGCTCGCCGTCGTCCGAGGGCACCGAGAACGCGGCCACCCCGCCCGGCCGGATCGCCGGGTGGCAGTCGCGGACACTGGCCTCGATGTCCTCCGGGTGCAGGTTGCGGCCGCGCACGATGATCAGGTCCTTCAGCCGGCCGGTGACAAAAAGCTCGTCCCCGTGCAGGAAACCGAGATCCCCGGTGCGCAGGTAGCGGGTCGGGTCCTCGTCGCCGGCCACCCGGGCCCGGAAGGTCTGCTCGGTCTGCTCCGGCCGGCCGTAGTAGCCCAGCGCCTTGGTCGCCGAGCTGACCCAGATCTCGCCGACCCGGCACGGCGGCAGCACCTCGTGCGTGTCGGGGTCCACGATGCGCAGCCGGGCGTCGAACTTGGTCGGCCGTCCGCAGCCGACCAGGGTGACCGACGCCCGGCCGGGCATCGCCGGCACCGCGCGGCCGGCCTCCAGGCCGACCCGGTCCAGGCGCAGCGTGCCGCGGCCACCCATGGTGACGCTGACGGTGTGCTCGGCCAGGCCGTAGGCCGCGTAGAAGGCGTCCCGGTGCAGGCCGGCGGGCTCGAAGGCGTCCAGGAAGCGGCGCATGGTGTCCGGTCGGATCGGCTCCGCGGCGGACATGAACACCCGCAGCGAGCCCAGGTCCCACCCGGCCCGTTGCTCGACGCTCGTCTTGCGGACCGCGAGATCGAAGGCGAAGTTCGGGGCCGCGGTGTGCGTGGCCCGCACCCGGGACATCAGCTCGAACCACACGGCTGGGCGACGCAGGAACGCCAGCGGGGACAGCAGGTAGCTGTGCGCGTTGCCGCCGAGCGTGGACAGGATGACGCTGATCAGGCCGAAGTCGTGGTACTGCGGCAGCCAGAACACGCCCCGGGCCCGTTCGCCCAGCCTCAGGTCGACAGCGTTGGCGGTGATCTCGCCGACCAGGTTGCCGTGGGTGATGACCACTCCGCGTGGCGAGCCGGTTGAGCCGGACGTGTACTGCAGCAGCGCCGGCTCGTCCGGATCGACCGGCGAACGCCACCCGACCGGAGCAGTGGCCGGTCGGCAGTTGTCCGTGTGCCGCCACGTGATCCGCGGCCAGCTCGGCTTCGACCGGTCGAACACGCCGGCCACCGCGCCGATGCTGCGCGCCCGGTCGTACGCCTTGACGGTGAGCACCGCGCGTGGCTGGCAGTCGTCCACGATGCCGGCGAAGGCCGGCAGGGTCTGGCGCAGCCGGAACGGGTCCGGCGGGTACACCGGCACCGGCACGACGCCGGCGATCAGGCACCCGACCAGGGCGATCACGAACTCCGGGCCCGGCGGGTACACCAGCACGGCGCGGTCCCCGGCGTGGAAACCCCAGCGCCGCAGCGACTCCGCGACCGACTCGGCCCTGGTCACGGTCTCGCCCGCGGTCAGCGACACGCGGTCGGCGCCGTCGTCGTCCACGAAGGTGAACAGGACCCGGTCCGGACTTTCCTGGGCCAGCGCCCGCAGCGGCGCCAGCGCCGAATACCGCAATCCAGTCACCGTCCTCCGACCGCTCGCCCGCTGATCGCGCGCCTGTCTCCGCACACCGTGCGGCAGGTGTCGTCCGGCGCGCAAGCACCCCGGCCGGTCGTGTCGCCGAAAGCTACATCTCTACTGTTGGTGTGCTTGACGGTCGTCCACTGTGGAACATATGGGGGAAGGGACAGCGGATGGTTGAGGACAGCGCCCCGGCCCAGGAGAGTCTGGCCCAGGGCAGTCCGGCGCAGGGCAGTCCGGCGCAGGGCAGTCCAGCGCGGGAGAGTCCGACGCTGCCGGACGCGCGGCCGGCCAGCCCGCGGGAGCTGACCGCGGCGATCGCCGACGCGGCCCGGCTGGCGTGCGTGCTCACCGACCTGTTGACCACGCTGCGTGAACCGACCAGACGCCTGGCCGGGGCCGGCGCGGCGGCCTCGCTGGAGGTGGCCCGGCGGCGGTCCGAGGAGGCGCTGATGGAGCTGGAGATCGCCCTCGGCGACGTGCGTGCGGCCAGTGGTCGTACGATACAGCCGAACGGGTGAGCACACTGGCGCCTCGGTCCGGCCGGGGCGAGTGTTGATCCCTTATCTGGCCGCCGCTCAGGGTTGCGTGGTGACTAAGGTTGGCAGGCATGAGTCCAGCGTCGTGTCCCGACTGCGACGGGCCGTCGGCCCGGCCGCTGCGCGTGCTCGCGGTGGACGACGAGCTGCCCGTCCTCGAGGAGATCGTCTACCTGCTCGGCGCCGATCCGCGGGTGGGCACGGCCGAGGGCGCCCAGGACTCCACCGAGGCCCTGCGGCTGCTGCACCGCGGCGCCGACGCGGACCGGCCGGTCGACGCCGTGTTCCTGGACATCAAGATGCCCGGCCTGAACGGCATGGAGCTGGCCCGGGTGCTGACCCGGTTCGCCAACCCGCCGGCGCTGGTGTTCGTCACCGCCGACGACCAGTCGGCGGTGGAGGCGTTCGAGCTCAAGGCCCTCGACTACGTGCTCAAGCCGATCCGGCCGCAGCGGCTGTCCGAGGCGCTGCACCGGGTGGCGCACAAGGTGATCGCCAGCTCGGTGCCCGTGCCCGCGCAGCAGGTCGTCGACCAGCAGGCCGCCGAGCCGCCGGCCGTCACGCCGGATGACGTGATCCCGGTCGAACTGGGCGGCGTGACGCGGTTCCTGCGGCTCGCGGACGTGCGCTACGCCGAGGCTCAGGGTGACTACGCACGACTGCACACCGCCAATGGCAGCTATCTGGTCCGCACGCCGCTGACCGGGCTGGAGGAACGCTGGCGCGACGCCGGTTTCGTGCGCATCCACCGCAGCCACCTCATTTCGCTGGCCCACGTCGAGGAGTTGCGGTTGGACGGCGGGCAGATGTCGGTGAAGATCGGCGGCGCGACGCTCACCGTGAGCCGCCGGCACACCCCGCAGCTGCGGGACCTGCTGGTCAAGCGGGCGCGGCCGCACGCGGTGCGGGCGGGCAGGTGAACGCCGAGCGGCCCCGCAGGGTCGTCGTCACCAGCCCGTGGACCCGGGCCGGGCGGCGGTCGCGGTCGTATCCGATCGTGCGGGAGATCGACGAGCAGTCCGAGGTCGGCGCCCTGTACATGCGCTCCCTGATGCGGACCCAGCTGCGGCTCGGTGTGGTGGTGGTGCTGCTGGTCTGCGGGCCGCTGGCCGCGCTGCCGGTGCTGTTCAGCGTGCTGCCGCCGGCCAAGACGGTGATGGTGCTGGGACTGCCGCTGCCGTGGCTGGTGCTGGGTTTCGCGGTGTACCCGGTGGTGGTGCTCGTCGGCTGCTACTACGTGTGGCGGGTCGAGCGGACCGAGCGGGAGTTCGCCGACCTCGTCGAGCAGTCCTGACCGGTGAGTAGCACCTACTCGGCCGTCTTCGTGGCGCTGGTGCTCGCCGCCGCCGTGCTGATCGGCGGCTACGGCCTGCGGATCTCCCGCACCACCTCGGACTTCTACGTCGCGTCGCGGTCGGTGTCGCCGTGGTGGAACGCCTCGGCGATCGGCGGCGAGTACCTGTCCGCGGCCTCGTTCCTCGGCGTCGCCGGGCTGATCTTCGCGTACGGGCCGGACATGCTGTGGTACCCGATCGGCTACACCGTCGGCTACCTGGTGCTGCTGGCCCTGGTCGCGGCCCCGCTGCGGCGGTCGGGGGCGTACACGGTGCCGGACTTCGCCGAGGCGCGGCTGGAGTCGCGGCGGGTGCGGCGGATGGCCAGCGTGCTGTCGGTGGGCATCGGATGGCTGTACCTGGTGCCGCAGCTGCAAGGCGCGAGCCTGACCCTGACCACCGTGACCGGCGCGCCGGGGTGGCTCGGGGCGCTGCTGGTGGCGGCCGTGGTGGCGGTGAACGTGATGGCCGGCGGCATGCGGAGCATCACGTTCGTGCAGGCCGTGCAGTACTGGCTGAAGCTCACCGCGCTGGCGGTGCCGGTGATCTTCCTGGTGCTGGCCTGGCGGGACGCCGGCACGCCGTCGCTGGACGGCGCCAAGCCGGCGGTGTTCTCCAGTGACACCAACGTCACCGTGCAGGCCACTGTGGACGTTGAGGTCCAGACACCGGTGACGGTGTTCGTCAACGGCGTCGTGGACGGACGATCGCATGCCGGCACCCAGGTGTCGCTGGGTGCCGGACGGCATCAGATCGCCGCCGGCGCGGTGCTGGACTTCCCGGCCAATTCCATTGTGCCGCAGGTGATCACCATTCCCGCCGACACCAACGCGGCGTGGGCGCAGCCGCTGGGCGGGGAGGGGCATGGCGATCCGTTCTACGTCACGTACTCGCTGATCATCGCGACCTTTCTCGGCACCATGGGCCTGCCGCACGTCGTGGTTCGCTTCTACACCAACCCGAACGGCCGCCAGGCCCGGCGGACCACTGTCGTCGTGCTGGCCCTGCTCGGGGCCTTCTACCTCTTCCCGCCGGCCTACGCGGCGCTGGGCCGGCTCTACACCCCGGAGCTGCTGCTGACCGGGCAGACCGACGCGGTGGTGCTGGTGCTGCCGTCCAAACTGGTCGGCGGCACCCTGGGGGAGCTGCTCGGCGCCCTGGTCGCCGGCGGCGCGTTCGCCGCGTTCCTGTCCACATCGTCCGGGCTGACGCTGTCGGTCGCCGGCGTGCTGTCGCAGGATGTGTTGCTGCTGCGGGGACTTCGCGGGTTTCGGGTAGCCGCCTTCTTTGCCGCCGCCGTGCCGTTCGGGGCGACGCTGCTGGTGTCCGGCAGGTCGCTGGCCGACGTGGTCGGCCTGGCCTTCGCCGTCGCCGCGTCGTCGTTCTGTCCGTTGCTGCTGCTGGGGATCTGGTGGCGTCGGCTCACCCCGTTCGGCGCGATGGCCGGCATGCTGGCCGGTGGGGGACTGGCGCTGGTGGCCGGGCTGGTCACCTTGCTGGTCCCGCCGGGCACCGGGCTGGTCTACGATCTGCTGAGCCGGCCGGCGGCGTGGAGCGTGCCGCTGGGCTTCGCCGTCATGATCGTCGGGTCGCTCCTGACGCCCCGGACCGTGCCGGCGTCGGTGAACCGGACCATGGTGCGGCTGCACGCCCCCGAGGCGCTCGGGCTCGCCGAGGAGGAGACGCCGTGACGACCGCGGTGCTGGCGGTGCTGCTGTGTGTCATGACTCTGGCCGTGCTGGCGCTGCTGTGGCGATTGCGGAGTCTCTACCGTGAGTCCGGCAACGCCGTCGACCGCGCCACCTACGCCACCCTGCACACCGCTTGGTCCGCCGCCCCGCCACTTCGGGCCGGGTTGGTGCCCGAGGCCGCCCGCCGCTCCGCGCCGCATCTTCGGGCCCTTTTGGACGCTCCCGCGCTGGCTTTGACCGATGGGGAACGGGTTCTGGCCTGGGACGGCGTCGGCGAGCAACACTCGGCCCGGTCCCTGGAGATCGTCGGCCCCGCTCTCGCCAACGGCCGCTCCCACGTCACCCGCGTCGAATGCGACGATCTCGAGTGCCCGCTTCGGTATGCCGTCATGGTTCCGTTGCATGTGGACGGTCGCGTCGCCGGCGTGCTCATGGCCTACGCCGTCGAGGCCTCGGCCGGGCTCGTCCGGGCCGCCAACGAGGTCGCCCGCTGGGCCGCCGGCCAGCTGGAACTGGCCGAGCTCGACCGGTCCAAGCAGCGTCTCATCGAGGCCGAGGTGCGGGCCCTGCGGGCGCAGATCTCGCCGCACTTCATCTTCAACTCCCTCACCGCCATCGCCTCCTACGTGCGGACCAATCCCGAGCGGGCCCGGACCCTGCTGCTCGACTTCGCCGAGTTCACCCGGTATTCCTTCCGGCGGCACGGCGAGTACACCACCCTGGCCGAGGAGCTCAAGTCCATCGACCAGTACCTGTCCCTGGAACGGGCCCGCTTCGGCGACCGCCTCCACGTGACCCTCCAGATCGCCCCCGAGGTGCTCCCCGTCGCCGTGCCCTTCCTGTGCATGCAGCCCCTCGTCGAGAACGCCGTGCGGCATGGCATGGAGGGCAAGGTCGGCCCCGGCCGCATCACCATCCACGCCGCCGACGCCGGCGCCGAGGCCCACATCAGCATCGAGGACGACGGCATCGGCATGGACCCCGAGCGCCTCCGCCGCACCCTCGCCGGCGAGCCCGACGCCCAGACCGGCATCGCCCTCGGCAACATCGACGAGCGCCTCCGCCAGGTCTACGGCGACGAGTACGGCCTGGTGGTGGAGACCGCCGTCGGCGCCGGCACCAAGATCCACCTGCGCCTGCCCAAGTACCGCCCCGGCATCCACGCCGACTGACCCCCGCCCCGCGGCCGCTGGATCCCCCAGCAGCCCTCAGGCCGCCATGCTTCGGGATCCTCCCGCCGGTGGACTCGCCGACGCCAGGGCGTTTTCACCTGATGGTGTGAGGATCGCCGGCAGCCATGCGCCCTTGGCCGCCGTACCGGCCGTGGCGACCAGGCCCGCGTGCACCAGCTCTCGGGCCATCGCCTGGTCGCAGCAGGCCAGGCCGTCCACGCGGAAGTCCGGCTCGCGGCTCGCCGTCAGCTCCGCGCGCCCCGCCCGCACGGCCCTGAGCATGGCCAGCGCCCGGTGGGAAAGTGGAGTGGTCATCGGTGGACTCCTTCCCGGTTGAGTGCCCGGTACACGGCTGCCACGCGCCGCTGGTTCACGGCCTGGTCGCAGGTTCGCCGCCCCGCCTCAGCCTTCGCCTGATCCGGTCATCCCCCGGCGTGCTGGCTCCTTATCACCGTTCATCTCTCCGCCGTTCACACGATCGCTTGAACCTTGTCGAATCGGAACTCGGGCGGGCACCCTCCGAACCCGTTCGCCGAAGCGAATGGTTGCGGCGTGAAGTAACGGTAGTCGTTATCGGAATGAGTTGTTCGTGATTGGGGTGTGGCAGTGCTGTCACAAATAGGCCCGTGAATGCGATGTGGGTCACTGTAACGGCGGAGTCGCGTGACCTGGTGCACGTGCATACTTACTACCGGCGGGTAGGAAATGTAGGATTAACCCGATGTCAAGTTGGCTGACCTTGAACTAGCAGCGTAAATGGGTTGCGGCGCGTGACCGAAAACCTCAAAGGGGTAACCCGAAGGGTGGAGGGCTCCGAGGCTTGTCGGGCGGGACTCTGCTGGGGGTCGGTGTTGTGGCGTCTAAACCACTCTGATGGAGCAATCTGCCACGGGTGAGTGAAGTTCGGTCATTCCGATGGGGTTCCCACGTGCGTGTTACGGCCCTCGAACTGAACTGCCGGGGATACTCCGTTCGGCGGTAGAATTCGACGGATTCGTTAGGCACCGTTGCCTACAGATCTCGACGGTTGTGGTGGCCCCGACTGTCGAGCTCATCGATCGCGGTCCGGTGACGACGGGACCCGGTTGTCCATTTCGTGGCACGCAGGCGACGGGAAATCGCCACTGCGATGACGTGCGCGAACGGACCCGGGTATGCCGTTGGCACACGGCCGTGAATTGACCTCACCCTGCGGGCAGGCGCGCGCCCACAAGCGCCTTCCCGCCCGTCAGGACGTGACCAGTGCCGTGACCGGCTCTGGCGATGCTCCGTGCCTGAAAGGTGTCCTGATCAATGTCGGCCCCATCGGAATGGAACGCCACTGACCGGCCCGTGCCCGCGCGTACCCTGGCCCAGCTGGTCGAGGGCCAGGTCGCGCGCACCCCGGACGCGCCCGCCCTGCTTGGCGCGGACGGCACGGTCACCTTCGCCGAGCTGGACGCCCGTGCGAACCGGTTGGCGCACCTGCTAGCCGGCCGGGGCGCGGGGCCGGAGCGGATCGTCGCGCTGGCGCTGCCGCGCTCGGCGGACCTGGTCACGGCGCAGCTGGCGGTGGCCAAGACCGGGGCGGCGTTCCTGCCGGTGGATCCGGACTACCCGAAAGAGCGGATTTCGCTCATGTTCGACGACGCCGATCCGGTGCTGGTGGTCACCAGGCGGGCGCTGGCCGACCGGCTGCCGACGGTGGCGATGATCACCTTGGACACGCCGGGCCTGCTCGATGATCGGCCGGCCAGGTCGTTAGATCGTCCACAGTGCACTGATCACGTCGCGTACGTGATCTTCACGTCCGGGTCGACCGGTCGACCCAAGGGTGTCGTGGTCACGCACGCCGGCCTGGCCAGCTTCGCCGCGGCCGAGATGGACCGCTACGAGGTCCGCGCCGGCGATCGCGTGCTGCAGTTCTCCTCGCCCAGCTTCGACGCTTCGATCCTGGAACTCTGCATGTCGCTGCCGGCCGGCGCGGCGCTGGTGGTGCCGCCGGCGGGTCCGCTGCTCGGCGACCGGCTGGCCGAGGTCCTCGCCAACGGGCGCGTGACGCACGCGCTGATCCCACCGGTGGCGCTGGCCACGGTGCCCAACACCAAGCTGCCCGACTTTCGCACGCTGATCGTCGGCGGCGACGCCTGCCCGGCTGACCTGGTCCGCCGCTGGGCCCCGGGCCGCCGTATGATCAACTCGTACGGCCCGACCGAGTCGACGGTGGTCGCCACCTGGAGCGATCCGCTGACGCCGGGCGGCATCCCGCCCATCGGCCGGCCGATCTGGAACACCCGGGCCCACGTCCTGGACGAGCGGCTGCGCCCGGTCGGCGTCGGTGCCACCGGTGAGCTGCATGTCGAGGGCATCGGCCTGGCTCGCGGCTACCTGGAGCGTCCGGGCCTGACGGCGTCCCGGTTCGTGGCCAGCCCGTTCACGCCGGGCGCCCGCATGTACCGCACCGGCGACCTGGTCCGCTGGACCGCCGCCGGCGTGCTGGAGTTCGTCGGCCGCGTCGACCACCAGGTCAAGATCCGCGGCTTCCGGGTGGAGCTCGGCGAGATCGAGGCGGCCCTGCGGGCGCACCCGCACGTCCGGGACGCGGTGGTGATCGCCCGCGAGGACCGGCCCGGCGTGAAGCGCCTCGTCGGCTACGTCGTCGCCGACACCGACGCCGACCTGCGCCAGCACCTGGCCACGACGCTGCCGGACTACATGGTGCCGGCGGCGGTCATCGGGCTTGACCGGTTCCCCTTGAGCCCCAACGGGAAGCTCGACCGCAAGGCGCTGCCGGAGCCGGACTGGTCGACCACGCGGCGCACCCAGCACGTGGCCCCGCGCACCGAGGCGGAGCGGGTGCTGGCTGAGCTGTGGGGGGACCTGCTCGGCGTGACGGACGTGGGCGTGCAGGACGACTTCTTCGAACTGGGCGGCGACTCGATCCTCGGCGCGAAGCTGCTGGCCCGCGTCCGCACCAGTTTCGACGTCGACCTCTCGCCGCGGATCGTGTTCGACGCCCGCACGGTCGCCGGCATCGCCGAACTGCTGCCGCCGCAGGCCCACGCGGCCGGGGACCGGATCCGCCGCCGGCCGAGGACCGAGCCGGTGCCGATCGCTCCGGCCCAGCGGCGACTGTGGCTGTTGAACGACCTGACGGCCGGCGACACCGAGTACAACTCCGGCATCGGCCTCCGGCTGCGCGGACCGCTCGACGAGGGGGCCTTGCAGAGAGCGCTGAACACCCTGGCCCAGCGGCACGAGTCGCTGCGCACGACGTTCGACACCGTCGACGGCGAAGTCGCGCAGGTGATCGCCGACGGCGGATCTCTGCCCCTGCAACGGATCGATGACATCGAGGCCGAGCTGGACCGGCCGTTCGACCTGAGCCGGGGCCCGCTGACCCGGATCAGCCTGGTCGAGCTGGCCGCAGACGATCACGTGTTGTTGTTGTGTCAGCACCACATCGTGACCGACGGCTGGTCGGTCGCCCTGCTGCTGGACGAGCTGCTCACCCTCTACACCGGCGGCGAGCTGGCGGCGTTGACCATCCAGTACGCGGACTTCGCGCTGTGGCAACGGGAACGGCTGACCGAGCGGCTGCGTGAGCGGCAGCTGGCCTACTGGCGGCGCAAGCTGGCCGGCCTGGCCCCGCTGGAGCTGCCGACCGACCGGCCTCGGCCGCAGGTCCGCACCACCAACGGCGCGATCCGCCGCTACGACCTGCCGGCGGATCTGGTGCGCCGGCTGTCCGAGGTCGGCCAGGACCACGGCGCCACCCTGTTCATGACGCTGACGGCGGCGGTCCAGCTGTTGCTGGCCCGGCACAGCAACCAGCAGGACGTCGCGCTCGGCACGGTCGTCTCTGGCCGTGACCACGCCGAGCTGGAGCGGGTCACCGGCTTCTTCGTGAACACGCTGGTGCTGCGCTCCTGGGTCGAGTCGACGCAGTGCTTCCCGGATTTTCTCGCCGACGCGCGGGAAACGGTGCTGGAGGCGTTCGCCTACGCCGACCTCCCGTTCGACCAGGTGGTGGCCGATCTCCAGCCGGCACGTGATCCCGGCCGGACCCCGTTGGCCCAGGCCCTGATCATCCTGCAGAACGAGATGGCGCCGCAGCGCACGGCGGCCGAGCTGCTCGTCACCGAGCACGACCTGCCGCGGCCGCGGGCCAGGTTCGAGTTGGTCTTCGAGTTCGTGCCGCGCGAGGGCGGCCTGATCGCGGCCCTGGAGTACAACACCGATCTCTTCGACGCCAGCACAATCGACCGCATCGCCGGCCATCTGCGCGTGCTGCTGGACGGTATCGCCGCCGACCCAGCCCGCACGGTCGGCGAGCTGCCGCTGCTGACCGATGTCGAGCGCCGACGGGTGCTGGCCGAGTGGCAGGGCCCGGCGATCGACGTGCCGGCGGCGACGCTGCCGGCGCTGTTCGAGCGGCAGGCGCAGGAAACACCGGACGCGGACGCGGTCGTGTGCGAGGGTCGGACGCTGACCTACCGTGAGCTGAACGAACGCGCGAACCAGTTGGCCCGCAGGCTGATCGCGCAGGGGGCCGGTCCCGAGCGGCTGGTGGCGATCTCCATGCCCCGGTCCGAGCGGATGATCGTCGCGGTGCTGGGCGTGCTCAAGTCCGGCGCGGCCTACCTGCCGGTGGACCCGAACTACCCGGCCGAGCGCCGCGAGCTGATGATCGCCGACGCGCAGCCGGTCGTGGTGCTGACCGAGATCGGCGACGTGCCCGCGCAAGCCGACAATCTCGGCGACACCGGCCTGGCCCCGGCCCATCCGGCCTACGTCATCTACACGTCGGGCTCGACCGGCCGGCCCAAGGGCGTGGTCGTCACACATGGCAGCGCCGTCGAACTGATGGCTTGGGCGGCCAAGGACTTCGGCGCGCTCGGACTGTCCACTGTGGTCGCGTCCACGTCGCTCAACTTCGACGTCTCGGTGTTCGAGATCCTCTGCCCGCTGATGGTCGGCGGCCGCATCGAGGTCGTCCGGGACGTGCTGGCCCTCGGCGAACGCCCCGGGACTGACTGGACGGCCAGCCTGGTCAGCGGCGTGCCGTCGGCCTTCGCGCAGCTGTTGGCCCAGGGCGCGGTGTCGGTGACGCCGGAGCACGTGGTGCTGGCCGGCGAGGCCCTGACGGCCAAGGCCGTGCGGGACGTTCGGCAGGCCCTGCCCGGCGTGAAGATCGCCAACATCTACGGCCCGACCGAGGCCACGGTCTATGCGACCGCCTGGTACGACGACGGTATCGACCGGAACCCGCCGATCGGGCGGCCCATCGCCAACACGAAGGCGTACGTGCTGGACTCGGCGTTCCGCCCGGTGCCGCCCGGCGTGACCGGCCAGCTCTGCCTGGGCGGCGCCGGCCTGGCCCGCGGCTACCTCAACCGCGGCGGCCTGACCGCCGACCGGTTTGTCGCCAACCCGTTCGAGCCGGCCGGCAGCCGCATGTACCTGACCGGCGACCTGGTGCGCTGGACCGCCGGCGGCGAGCTGGAGTACCTGGGCCGGCTCGACCACCAGGTCAAGATCCGCGGCTTCCGGATCGAGCTCGGCGAAGTCGAGAACGCCCTGCGCGGCAACGAAAGCGTCGCTGACGCGGTGGTGGTCGTCCGTGACGACAACGGCCACAAGCGGCTCGTGGGGTATGTCGTCGGAGACGGCAAGGCGGACCTCCGGGCGCACCTGGCGAAGTCGCTGCCGGAGTACATGGTGCCGGCCGGCTTCGTGTGGCTCGACCAATTCCCGTTGAACCCCAACGGAAAGCTCGACCGCGCGGCGCTGCCCGCGCCGGACTGGGAGGCGCACGGCACCGACTACGTCGCGCCGCGCACCGACACCGAGCGCGCGCTGGCCGAGATCTGGGCCGAGGTGCTGGGCGTCGCCCGGATCGGCGTGCTGGACAACTTCTTCGAGCTGGGCGGCGACTCGATCCTCAGCATCCGGGTCGTGTCCCAGGCAGCCCAGGCCGGACTCACGGTCACGTCCAGGGACATCTTCCTCAACCAGACGATCGCGGGGCTGGCGACGACCGTGGTCGCGGGGGAGCGGATCGAGCGCGGACCGGCGACCGGTGAGGTGCCTCTGACCCCTGTCCAGCGGTGGTTCCTCGACACGAAGCCGAGCCGGCCCGGGCACTTCACGCAGAGCGTAGTAGCCCGGTTCGACGAGCCGATCGACGCCGACCGACTCGCCGCCGCGCTGCAGAAGCTGTTGGGGCACCACGATATGCTCCGCGCTCGGTTCACCGGACGGCAGGAGATTCCCGCGGCCGCGCCGGTCGCCGTGTTGGGCGAGCCGGACCCAGTGTTCGACCTGACGACGGGCCCGCTGATCCGGGCCGCGATCACCGGCGCGGACCGGGTGACGCTGTATGTGCACCACCTCGTGGTGGACGGCGTGTCGTGGCGGATCCTGCTCGACGACCTGAAAACCGCCTACGAGGGCGGCGAACTGCCGCCGCGCACCACGTCGTTCCAGGAGTGGGCCCACCGGATCGAAGGCCAGGCCTTCGCCGGCGAGGAGCACTGGCGAGCGATCGAGGACGTGCCGATCCCGGTCGACGCCGACGGCGCGGACACCGTGGCCGACACCCGGACGGTCAGCATGCGGCTTGATGCCGAGCAGACCCGGGCGTTGCTTCAGGACGTGCCCGGGGTGTACCACACGCAGGTCAACGACGTCCTGCTGGCGGCGTTAGGCCGAGTTCTCGCCCAGTGGACCGGCAGCCGTCGGGTGGTCGTGGACCTGGAGGGGCACGGCCGCGAGGACCTGTTCGACGGCGTGGACGTGTCGCGCACGGTCGGCTGGTTCACCTCGATCTTCCCGGTCTCGCTGGAGATCGCCGACGACTGGGCGCGGGACCTCAAGGCTGTCAAGGAACAGCTGCGGTCGGTGCCGCACAAGGGCGTTTCCTATGGGGTGCTGCGGTATCTGGCCGGGACCGTGCCGGCCATCGAGCCGGCCGTCAGCTTCAACTACCTCGGCCAGTTCGACGGGGCGAGCGAGATGACGCTGTCCGAGGACCCGACCGCGCCGCGCCGGCATCTGCTGGACGTGGTGGGACGAGTCGAGGACGGCTGCCTGGAGTTCACCTGGTTCCACGGTTGCCGGCACGCGTCGGCGACCGTTGAGGGTCTGGCCGCGGCGATGCGTGTGGCGCTGCTGGAGATCGTCGACCACTGTGGACGGCCGGACACCGGTGGCCGGACACCGTCGGACTTCCCGCTCGCCGGCCTCGACCAGTCCGCTGTGGATCGGCTCGTCGGCGACGGTCGTGGTGTCGAGGACATCTATCCCTTGACGCCGACGCAGGCCGGGATGGTGTTCCACCGGCTGGTGGAACACGGCCAGGGCGCCTACTTCCAGCAGGTCAGCTTCACCGTCGACGCCGGCCCGGACGAGCTGGCGAAGGCGTGGCAGGCCGTGGTGGACCGGACACCGGTGCTGCGCAGCGACATCGTGTGGGAGGGCGTCGACCGGCCGGTGCAGGTGGTGCGGCGCGGGGTCAAGCTGCCGATCCGCCACTACGAAGGCGACTTCGATGACCTGCTGGCGGACGACCGCGCCGCCGGTCTGGACCTGTCCCAGGCGCCGCTGATGCGGATCACGTTGGTGGGGCAGGGCGCCGGGACCCGGGTGCTGTGGACCTTCCATCACCTGCTGCTGGACGGCTGGAGCCTGTTCCAGGTGCTCTCGGACGTGATGGCGGTCGTGCGAGGCGACGAGCTCCCCATGAGGCGGCCGTTCCGGGACTACGTGTCCTGGCTGTCCGAACAGGACACTGCGGCGGCCGAGGAGTTCTGGCGGGGCCTCTCGTCCGATCGGACGCCGTTGCCGTTCGACCGGCAGCCTTCGGGGACCACTGAGTCCACGGCCAGCTTGCGCATCGACCTCCCGGCCGCCGAACTGCGGGAAATGGCGCAGCGCAACGGCCTGACCGTCAACACGGTCGTGCAGGGCGCTTGGGCGCTGCTGCTGGCCCGACACAGCGGGCAGCGGCAGGTGTGCTTCGGCAGCACGGTCTCCGGCCGCCCGGCCGATCTGCCCGGGGCCGACGAGATCACCGGCATCTTCATCGCCACGCTGCCGTCGGTTGTGGACGTGGACGAGAACCAGCCACTGGTGCCGTGGCTGCGGCGGATCCAGGACGCGCAGGCGCAGGCCCGGCGGTTCGACTACGCCCCGCCGACTGGCACGCTGTTCGACAGCATCCTGGTGTTCGAGAACTACCCGGTGGCAGCGGATCTCGGGCTGCGCGAGCTGCGCGGTGTCGAGACGACGAACTACCCGCTGGCGGTCGTCGCCTACCCGGGGGAGCGCCTGACGCTGGCATTCGGCTACGACCCGGGGCTGTTCGACGAGTCGACGATCGCCGGCCTGGCCGACCGGCTGCGGAGACTGATCGAGGAGATCGCCGCCAACGCCGAGCGGCCGCTGTCGGCCCTGCCGACGCTCACCGACGCCGACCGGGACCTGTTGCTCCACGAGTACAACAACACCGCGCACCCGCTGCCGGAGCTGAGCGTGGTGGACCTGTTCGCCGCGCAGGTGCGGCGCCGGCCGGACGAGCTCGCGGTCGACGACCTGACGTACGCGGAGCTGGACCGCCGGTCGAACCGCTTGGCCCATCGGCTGATCGGGTTCGGCGTCGAGCGGGACGAACCGGTGGCGCTGCTGCTGGAACGGTCGCCGGAGCTGGTCGTGGCCGAGCTGGCGGTGCTGAAGGCCGGCGGCGCGTACCTGCCTCTGGACGCCCGGGCACCGCAGGACCGGCTCCGTCTGCTGGCGGCCGACGCATCGGTCGTGATCACCGACGAGAAGTGGCGTTCGGTCGCCGTGTCCATCCACAGTGGACCGATCGCGATGGTCGGCGAGGGTGCCAACGACACAACGCCGGCTGTCCGGGTGCATCCGGCGAATCTCGCCTACGTGATGTTCACCTCCGGCTCGACCGGCGTGCCCAAGGGCGTCGCCGTCACGCACGGGGACATCGTCGGCCTGGCGGCCGACCGGTCGTTCCGTCAAGGGCACAAGACCGTGCTCCTGCACTCCCCGCAGGCCTTCGACGCCACCACGTACGAGGTCTGGGTGCCGTTGCTCAACGGCGGCCGGGTGATCGTCACCCCGCCGGGTGACCTCGACGCCTCGGTGATCCGATGGGCAATCGGCCAGGGCGTCACTGGCATGTGGTTGACGGCTGGTCTGTTCCGGCTGATCGCCCAGGAGGACCCGGAGTGCTTCACGGGCCTGAGGGAGGTCTGGACCGGCGGCGACGTGGTCCCGGCCGACGCCGTGCGACGGGTGATCGCCACCGGTGTGTCCGTTGTGGATGGTTACGGCCCAACGGAGACCACCACCTTCGCCTCCCGGCACAAGATGTCCGGGCCGGTCCCCGATTCGGTGCCGATCGGGTCGCCGCTGGACAACATGCGGCTTTACGTGCTGGACGCCGACCTGCGGCTGGTGCCGCCGGGTGTTGTCGGTGAGCTGTTCATCGGCGGCGTCGGCGTGGCCCGCGGCTACCAAAGCCAGCCGGGCCTGACGGCGTCCCGGTTTGTGGCCGATCCGTTCGGCACGGGCGAGCGGTTCTACCAGACCGGTGACCTGGTGCGCTGGCGCGATGGTGTGTTGGAGTTCGTCGGCCGCGCCGATGACCAGGTGAAGATCCGGGGCTTCCGGATCGAGCTGGGGGAGATCGAGGCGGCGCTGGCCGCGCATCCGGCCGTCGAACAGGCAGTTGTGGCGGTCCGCAATGACGACGGCCGCAAGCGTCTCGTCGGCTATGTCGTCGGCGACACCGCTGGCCTGCGTGAACACCTCGCCGAGCGGCTGCCGGACTACATGGTGCCGGCGGTGATCGTCCGGCTGGAGTCGTTGCCGCTCAACGCCACCGGCAAGGTGGACCGCAAGGCACTGCCGGCTCCGGAGGTCACCGGCGGACACGTCGAGCCCAGCACCGACGCCGAGCGGACGCTGGCCAAGATCTGGGCGGAGGTGCTGCGACTGGACAGTGTCGGCGTCGAGGACAACTTCTTCGAGCTGGGCGGCGACTCGATCGTCAGCATCCAGGTGGTGTCCCGCGCCCGGCGGGCCGGCCTGAGCCTGATGCCGGGGGACCTGTTCGCCCGCCCGACCATCGCCGCGCTGGCCGCGGCCGCCGGCACCGCCACGACCGTGACGGCCAACCAGGACGCGGTGACCGGCGACGCGCCGCTCACCCCGGTGCAGCGCTGGTTCCTCGACGCCGAGCCGGTGCACGCCGAGCATTTCACCCAGTCCATGCTGCTCGACGTCCCCGGCGACGCCGGCGCCCTGGACCGTGCGCTGAACGTTCTGCTGGCGCATCACGACGCACTGCGCACCACCTTCGGCGCACAGCAGACGACTCACCCGGTACGGTCCACGCAGATCCTCGACGGCCAGCCCTTTGACCTGGGCCAAGGCCCGCTGTTCCGGGCCTCGATGGTCGACGGAAAGTTGTTGATCGAGGCCCACCACCTGGTCGTCGACACCGTGTCGTGGCGGATCCTCGCCGAGGACCTGCGATCGGCGCTGCGAGGCGAGCCGCTGCCGGCCAAGACCACCTCCTTCCAGGAGTGGTCCCGGCGGCTGGCTCGGTTCGCCGCGGCCGGCGGCCTCGACGACGAGCTGCCGCACTGGAACTCCCTGAGCAGCGGCAATGCGCTGCCCACCGACGCCGACGGGTCGAACACCCAGGGGTCGGTCCGGACGATCACCGTCGGCCTCGACGCCGAGCACACCCGGGCGCTGCTCCAGGACGTGCCGGGCGTCTACCGCACCCAGATCAACGACGTGCTGCTGAGCGCACTCGGCCAGACCCTCGGCGACTGGACCGGGCGAGACCGGGTCCTGGTCGATCTCGAAGGTCACGGCCGTGAGCAGCTGTTCGACGACGTCGACCTGTCCCGCACGGTCGGCTGGTTCACCTCGATCTTCCCGGTCGAACTGGCCACCGGGGCGGACTGGGACGAAACCCTCAAGGCGGTCAAGGAGAACCTGCGGGCGGTGCCGCGCCGAGGCGTCGGCTACGGGGCGCTGCGCTATCTCACCGGGTCCGCGCCGGCCGTCGACCCGGAGATCAGCTTCAACTACCTGGGTCAGTTCATCGGTGACGGCTCGATAGGCGGCTCCGCCGACCCTGGCCAGCGCCGGCCGCACCTGCTGGACGTGATCGCGCTGGTGCGGCACGACCGGCTGGAGCTGACCTGGCAGTACTCCGACCAGGTGCACACCGAGGCGACCGTCCGCGACCTCGCCGGCGGAATGCTCAACGCCCTCAAGGACATCGTCCGACACTGCGCCCGGCCGGGCGTCGGCGGCCGGACACCGTCCGACTTCCCGCTGGCCCGGCTGACGCAGTCCGATGTGGACGGACTGGTCGGCGACGGCCGGGCCGTCGAGGACATCTACCCGCTGACCCCGCTCCAGGCCGGCATGATCTTCCACAGCCTGGTCGACGGCTCCTCCGGCGCCTACTTCAACCAGGTGCAGCTGCGGCTGACCGGTATCGACGACGCGACCGCGTTTGCCCAGTCCTGGCAACGGGTTGTGGACCGGACGCCGGTGCTGCGCAGTCGGATCGTGTGGGACGGCCTGGCCGAGCCCGTGCAGGTCGTGCAACGGGACGCGACGCTGGCGGTCACCACCCTCGACTGGACCGCCGACGATCTCGACGCCAAGCTGCGGGAACTGCTGGACAACGACCGGGCCAACGGCCTGGACCTGGCCGCCGCGCCGCTGATGCGGGTGGCGCTGGCCAAGCTGGACGCAGACGAGGTGCTGCTGGTCTGGACGTTCCACCACGTGCTGCTGGACGGCTGGAGCTGCGCGCAGCTGGTGCAGGAGGTGTGCGCCGATTACAAGGACTACGGCACGCCGCCGCGCCGGACGCCGTTCGCCGAGTATCTGCGCTGGCTGTCCACTCAGGACATTGCCGAGGCGGAGTCGTTCTGGCGCAACGCGCTGGACGGAGTCGAAGGCCCGACGGCATTGCCGTTCGACCGGCAGCCGGTGGAGTCGCACCGGGCGCAGTCGTGCGCGACCGTCCGCGTCGACTACGCGGCTGGGCCGCTCAAAGAAATGGCGCATCGCCTCGGCCTGACCGTGAACACGGTTGTGCAGGCCGCATGGGGCCTGCTGTTGGCCCGCCGCAGCGGCGGCAACGACGTCGTGTTCGGCACCACAGTGTCGGGCCGGCCGGCCGATCTGCCGGGCGTGGAGTCCATGGTCGGCATGGTGATCAACACGCTGCCGAGCCGGATCCAGGTGGCTGACGGCAAATCCGTCGCCGACTGGCTGCGGGACGTGCAGCGGGAGCTGTCCCAGGCGCGACAGTACGACTTCGTGTCGCTGGCCCAGCTCCAGGGCTGGATCGGCACGACCCTGTTCGACAGCCTGCTGGTGTTCGAGAACTACCCGTTCGACGAGGAAGCCATTGCCGCGCAAGGCATCGGCATGCACGGCATGGGCGAGGTCCAGCCGACCAACTATCCGCTCAGCGTCGTCGTGCAGCCCGGCGACACGCTCGCCGTCAGCTTCGACTACGACCCCACGCTGTTCGACGAGCCGACGATTCGCGGCCTGGCCGACCAGCTCGAACTCGTGCTCGCGGCCATCGCGCACGACCCCGAGCGGCCGGTCCGCCAACTGGATCTGCTGACCGACGCCGACCGCCGGCTGGTGTTGCACGAGTGGAACGCCACCTCGACCGCGCCGAGCTTCGACACCGTCCTGACCGCCTTCGCCCGCCAGGATCCCGACGCCTTGGCGGTCAACGACCTCACCTACGCCGAGCTCGACGCCAGGGCCAACCGCCTGGCCAACCGGCTGATCAAGCTGGGGGTGCGGGTGGAGGACCGGGTCGGGCTCCGCATGGAGCGGTCCGCCGACCTGGTGATCGCTGAGCTGGCTGTGCTCAAGGCCGGGGCCGCGTATGTGCCGCTTGATCTGCGGGCCCCGGCCCAGCGGCAGCAGGCCGTGCTGGATCAGGCCGGCGTGCGGATCGTCCTGGAGGACGGCGACTCGGACGAGCCTGCGACCGACCCGGGAGTCCGGGTCAGCCGGGCGAATCTGGCCTACGTGATGTTCACGTCCGGCTCGACCGGCGTGCCCAAGGGTGTCGCCGTCACGCACGCCGACATCGTCGAACTGGCCCGGGATCGCTCCTTCGCCGCCGGCCACGGCACGACGTTGCTCCATTCGCCGCAGGCCTTCGACGCCGTCACCTATGAGACATGGGTGCCGCTGCTCAACGGCGGCCGGGTGATCGTCGCCCCGCCGGGTGACGTCGACGCCGCGGTGATCCGGCGGGCGATCAGCCACGGCGTGACCGGGATGTGGCTGACCGCCGGGCTGTTCCGGCTGATGGCGCAAGAGGACCCGGAGTGCTTCAAGGGCCTGGCCGAGGTCTGGACCGGCGGCGATGTCGTGCCGGCCGACGCCGTGCGCAAGGTGATCGCCACCGGTGTGTCCGTTGTGGACGGTTATGGCCCGACGGAGACCACCACCTTCGCCTCGCGGCACCGGATGCGGGGCACAGTACCGGACACGGTGCCGATCGGGTCGCCGCTGGACAACATGCGCCTGTACGTCCTGGACGCCGACCTGCGGTTGGTGCCGCCGGGAACCGTTGGCGAGCTGTACATCGGCGGCGCCGGCGTCGCTCGCGGCTACATCGGCCGCCCCGGACTGACGGCAGCACGGTTCGTCGCTGATCCGTTCGGCCGTGGCGCCCGGCTCTACCGCACTGGCGACCTGGTGCGCTGGCGTGACGGCGTGGTCGAGTTCGTCGGCCGGGCCGATGACCAGGTGAAGATCCGGGGCTTCCGGATCGAGCTGGGGGAGATCGAGGCGGCGCTGGCCGCGCATCCGGCCGTCGAGCAGGTGGTGGTGGCGGTACGCAGCGACGACGGCCGCAAGCGTCTGGTCGGCTATGTCGTCGGCGAGACGGACGGCTTGCGCGAACACCTGGTCGAGCGGCTGCCGGACTACATGGTGCCGGCCGTGATCGTCCAACTGGACGAACTCCCGCTCAGCCGCAACGGAAAGGTCGACCGCACCGCGCTGCCGGCCCCCGAACTGGCGGCCAGCACCGGCTATCGACCTCCACGCACGGACAACGAGCGGACCCTGGCCGGCATCTGGGCCGAGATCCTCGGCGCCGAGCGACCTGGCGTGGAAGACAACTTCTTCGAGCTCGGCGGCGACTCCATCCTCAGCATCCAGGTCGTGTCCAGGGCCCGCGCCGCCGGCCTCAACCTCACGCCCCGGGATCTGTTCGCGCACCCGACCATCGCTGGCCTTGCGGCCAACGCCACTACAGCAGCGCAGATCGTCGCCGAGCAGGGTGCGGTGAGTGGTGAGGTGCCGCTGACGCCGATCCAGCGGTGGTACCTCGACGGCAACCCGGTCGCCGCGGACTCGTTCACCCAGTCCATGCGCGTCGAATGGCCGCAGGACTTCGACGAGCCGAGGCTGAGGACGGCACTGTCCACGGTGGTCTCACACCACGACGCCCTGCGCATGCGGTTCCACAAGATCGACGGAAAGTGGTGGCAGCACAACGCTCCCGACGAGCCGGCGGACATCCTCGACGCCGCGATCAACCTCGCCGACGGTCCAGTGATCACCGCGCGGCTCACCGAGCCGAACGTGCTGGTGCTGACCGCGCACCACCTCGTGATCGACGGCGTCTCCTGGCGTGTCCTGGTCGAGGACCTGGAGGCGGCGTACCACCGAAAGGCATTGGCGCCCAAGACAACCTCGTTCCGGGAGTGGTCGCAGCGGCTCGACAAGCACGACTTCGGCACGGAGGTCCCTTACTGGACCGGCATGACCGCCGACCCGGCGCTGCCCACTGACGGCAACGGCCCCAACACCTTCGCCACCACAACCACTGTGTCTGTCGGACTGGACGCCATTCAGACCAGGGCGTTGCTCCAGGACGTGCCAAGCGTCTACCGGACGCAGGTCGACGACGTGCTGCTGGCCGCCCTCGGTCGGGTCCTGGCCGACTGGACCGGACGTGACCGGGTACTGGTCGATCTCGAAGGTCACGGCCGTGAGCAGCTGTTCGACGACGTCGACCTGTCCCGCACGGTCGGCTGGTTCACGTCGGTGTACCCGGTCGAGCTGACCGTGGGCAAGGACTGGGCCGAGACGCTGAAGTGGGTCAAGGAGCAGTTGCGGGCGGTGCCGAACAAGGGCGTCGCCGGCCTGATCCACGGCACGGCGGAGCCGCGGATCAGCTTCAACTACCTCGGCCAGTTCACCGACGTCGGCACGCTCGACTCCTCGATCGGCCCGGACGAGCGCCGGCCGCACCAGCTCGACGTCGTCGGCGTCGTGCAGGGCGGCAAGCTCGAACTGACCTGGCAGTACTCCACCGAGCTGCACCGCGAATCGACCGTGCGCCGGCTTGCCGGCAACCTCGTCGCCGCGCTGCACGAGATCATCCGGCACTGTGCCGAGCCGGCGTCGGGCGGCCGCACGCCGTCCGACTTCCCGCTCGCCGGCCTCGCCCAACACCAGGTCGACCGGCTCGCCGGCAACGGCCGGGCCGTCGAGGACATCTACCCGCTGACGCCGATGCAGGCCGGCATGGTGTTCCACGGACTGTCCCAACAGGACCGTGGCCTCTACTTCGAGCAGATCGCCTTCGTGCTCGAGGATTCTCCGGACATGCGGCGGCTGGACGAGGCGTGGCAGCGGGTTGTGGACAACACGCCGGTGCTGCGCAGCCGAATGGTGTGGGACGGTGTGCCGGAGCCGGTGCAGGTCGTGGACCGGCACATGAAGGTGCCGGTCCTCACGTACGACTGGCAGGGCCTCGATCGCGAGGCGATGCTTGCGGATCTGCTCGCCGACGACCGCATGGCGGGTTTCGACCTCGCCGACGGGCCGCTGCTGCGGATCACCCTCGCCCGGCTGTCGCCGACCGAGGTCCAGCTGGTCTGGTCCTTCCACCACGTGCTGCTCGACGGCTGGTCCGTCTTCCAGGTGCTGTCCGACGTGCTCGCCACCGCCGCCGGCGGCGAACTCCCGGTGCGCCGGCCGTTCGCCGACTACGTGGCGTGGATGCGGCGCCAGGACATGACCGCCGCCGACCACTACTGGCGGGAGGTGCTCGGCGCCATCGAGGCGCCGACGCCACTGCCGTTCGACCGGACGCCGACCACCAGCCATGACACCGCATCCACCGAGTGGGTGTCGGCGCGGCTGGATGAGCGGGCGGCCGGCCGGATGCACGAGTTCGCCCGCCGTCGCCGGCTGACCGTGAACACGGTCGTGCAGGGCGCGTGGGCGTTGCTGCTGTCCCGCTACAGCGGGCAGGGCGACGTCTGCTTCGGGGCGACCGTGTCCGGTCGGCCGGCCGATTTGCCCGGTGCGGACGACATCGCCGGCATCTTCATCAACACCCTGCCGGTCCGGGCCGTGATCGACTCGCGGGCGCGCGTTGTGGACTGGCTGCTGGAGATGCAGCAGGCGCAGGCGGAATCGCGGCGGTTCGAGTACGTTCCGCTGTCCCGCCTGCAATCCCTGGCCGATGTGCCGACGCTGTTCGACAGCGCCGTGGTGTTCGAGAACTACCCGGTCGGCAAGGAGCAGGGCATTCGCGACCTGGACGCCACGGAAGCGACGAACTACGCGCTGACCGTCGTCGGCGTGCCGGGGGAGACCCTCACGCTCGGCATCGGCTACGACCCTGAGCTGTTCGACGAGAACACCGTGCGGCGCATGGTCGGCCACCTCGTCCGAGTCGTGGAAGCCATGTGCGACAACCCGGTCCTCGGCGACATCGACGTGCTCACCGCCGCCGAGCGGGAACACCTGCTGACCGGCGTGAACGCGACCGATCGAGCGGTGGCGCCGGCCACGCTGCCGGAGCTGGTCGAGGCCCAGGCGGCCCGTGCGCCGGACGCCATCGCGGTGCTGGCCGACACCACAATGACGTTCGCGGAGCTCGACCGGCGGGCAAACCGCCTGGCCCGCCGGCTGGTCGCCGCCGGAGCCGGGCCGGAGAAGATCGTCGCCCTGGCCCTGCCGCGCTCGATGGAGATCATCGTGGCGCAGCTGGCAGTGCTCAAGGCCGGCGCCGCGTACCTGCCGATCGACCCGTCCTATCCGGCGGAGCGCATCGAGTTCATGCTCGACGACGCCAAGCCGGTGCTGGTGGTCACCATGCCGGACAGTGCCGATTCCCTTGGCGACCTGCGCGGCGACATTGTCATGGACGGATCGGAACACTCCCTTTCGGACGAACCGGTCACGCGGGAGGTGTCGCCGACCAGCCCGGCGTACGTGATCTACACCTCCGGCTCCACCGGCCGCCCCAAGGGGGTGGTCGTCACCCACGGCGGCCTGGCCAGCTTCTCCGCCGCCGAGATCGAGCACTTCGACGTGCGACCGGGCGACCGGGTGCTCCAGTTCTCCTCGCCCAGCTTCGACGCCTCGGTGCTGGAACTGTGCATGTCGCTGCCGGCCGGCGCGGCGCTGGTCGTCCCGCCGCCGGGACCGCTGCTGGGCGAACACCTCGCGGCGGTGTTCAGCGGCCGCGAGATCACGCACGCGCTGGTCCCGCCGGTGGCGATGGCGACGGTGCCGGAGATCCAGCTGCCGTCGCTGCGCACGCTGATCCTCGGCGGCGACGCCTGCACGCCCGACCTCGTCGCCCGCTGGGCCTCGGGTCGGCGGCTGATCAACGCGTACGGGCCGACCGAGTCCACGGTCGTCGCGACCTGGAGCGATCCGCTCGAACCGGGCGGCACGCCGCCGATCGGCCGGCCGATCCGCAACACCAGGACGTACGTGCTCGACGACGAGCTGCGGCCGGTTCCCGTTGGCGTGCCGGGGGAGTTGTACGTGGCCGGCATCGGCCTGGCCCGCGGCTACCTCGACCGCCCCGGCCTCACGGCGTCCCGGTTCGTGGCCAACCCGTTCAGTGCCAACTCCCTTGGGCCGGGCGCCCGCATGTACCGCACCGGCGACCTGGTCCGCTGGAACGCCGACGACTCGCTGGAGTTCCTGGGCCGGGCCGACAACCAGGTCAAGATCCGCGGCTTCCGAGTCGAGCCCGGCGAGATCGAGGCCGCGCTCACGGCTCGCCCCGATATCAAGGCCGCGGCGGTGATTGCGGTTGAACAGCGGCTTGTGGGGTACATAGTGGGAGAGACGGACGGCATCCGGGAATACCTGGCCGGCCGGCTGCCCGCGCACATGGTGCCGTCGGCGTTCGTGCCGCTGGCTGAACTGCCGTTGACCCCCAACGGAAAGCTCGACCGGCGGGCGCTGCCGGCCCCGACCCAGGAGCCGCCGCGCAGCGAGTTCGTGGCGCCGGAGACCGAGACCGAAGAGGTGCTCGCCGGCATCTGGGCCGAGGCGCTCGGCCTGGACCGGGTCGGCGCCACCGACAACTTCTACGACCTGGGCGGCGACTCCGTGCGCAGCCTGCACATCACCTCGATGGTCCGCACCGCGTTCGACGTCGACTTGACGCCGCGTGACGTGCTGGCCAGCGGGACCGTGACCGCCCTCGCCGAACTCATCGAGGAGCGGGTCCTGCTCGAACTGGAACGCGTCGCCTTCGGCGACGACGACAACTGAAGGGAAAGCGCCTTGCGCGACGACATCGACTACCAGGTGCTGGTCAACGACGAGGACCAGTACTCGCTCTGGCCGCTGGCCAACGAGGTCCCCGCCGGCTGGCGGCCCACCGGCTTCCAGGGCGGCAAGCAGGAGTGCATGGACCACGTGGACCAGGTGTGGACCGACATGCGCCCGCGCAGCCTGCGCGAGTGGATGGCCGCCAACCACTGAGGCGGTATTACTCAATGACACTATGACTTCAGTGACAACTGAATGCAGTGGACGGGAAAGAGAAACACATGACAGCCGGGGGAGGGACACCGTGACCGCGTCGGTCCAGTCCGAAATAGACAGAGCAAGCCTGGAAAACGTGCTGAGTGAGCTGTTAGCCAGGCACGATGTGCCATCGGCGCAGTTGTCGGTGCACACCGGCGGCCGGACGGTGACGGTCGGCGCCGGCGGGAAGTATCCGATCGGGTCGATCACCAAGCCGTTCACCGCCACCGTGGCGATGCTGCTGGTGGCGGACGGCGATCTGGACCTGGAGGACCGGCTCGGCGAGTACCTGGGGGACCTGGGGCCGAGGGTGGGCCGACTGACCGTGCGGCAGCTGCTCAGTCACACCAGCGGCCTGCCGGCCGCGCTGAGCGGCGAGAACGTCTCGACACGCCAGTACTTACGGGCCTGCCGCGACGCGGAACTGGTGCTGCGCCCGGGAATCGGGTTCTCCTATTCGAACGTCGGCTACGTGCTGCTGTCCCGGCTGGTGGAGGAGATCACCGGCATGGACTGGTGGGAGGCTGTCGAGGCGCTGTTGCTCACGCCGCTGGGCGTGGAGCCGGCGTTCACGGTCGAACCCGGCGGGAAGCGGTCGGTGCGGACCTTCATGGCCGGCCACGCCGGTCGGGGCCGGCCGGTGGAGCAGACGTTGCTGGAAGTCGAGGCCGGCGCGGGCGCACTGGCGCTGAGCGCCGAGGACCTCGTGACGTTCGGGCTGATGCACGTCACCGGCGACGGTCCGCTGTCGCCGCAGCTGCTGCGCACGATGCGCCGGCAGGTGCCCGGTGTGGTGCCGTTCGGGCTGGCCAACGGCTGGGGACTGGGCCTCGCGGTGTTCGACGGCTGGGTCGGCCACGACGGCACCGCCGACGGCACGTCCTGCCACCTGCGCATAGATCCCACCGGGAAACAGGTCGTGGCGCTGACCACCAACGCTGTTTCCGGTGCGGCGCTGTGGGTGGATCTTGTCGGCCGGCTCCGCGAGCTCGGCCTGGACGTCGCCGACTACGACCTGACCCACCGGCCCGACGAGATGCCGATGCCGGCCGGGCTGACCGGCAGTTACGCCAACGGCGACATGGAGTACTTCGTCGACGCCGGCGACGGCGTGCTGCACGTCGGCGGCGAGCTGTACCCGGAGCTGACGGTGCACGCGGACTGGGCGTTCTCCGTGCTGGAACCGGAATCCGGCCGGCGCGTGCTGGGCGGGCGCTTCCTGCGCGACCCGTCGACCGGCCGGATCAACGGCCTGCAGACCGGCGGCCGCGTCGCAGCCCGTCGCTGACCCCCGCCCGCCACCGAGAGAAACGGACATCATGACGACATCGAGGCAGAGCCGCATCGACGCGCTGCCGGCGGAACTGCGCGAGCAGCTCAGGCGACGACTCGCCGGGCGGGCGAAGGCGGCCGACGGCATCCCGCGCGCCGATCGCTCCTCGGCGCTGCCGTTGTCGTACGCCCAGCAGCGCCTGTGGTTCCTCGACGAGCTGCGGCCGGGCGAGTCGGAGTACAACAGCGCCGTCGCGCTCCGGCTCTCCGGCCCGCTCGACGTGCCGGCGCTGACCGTCGCACTCACGGCGCTGGTCGCACGGCACGAGTCGTTGCGCACCACGGTGATCGTTGTGGACGGTGTCGCGACGCAGTCCATCGCGGACTCCGTGGACGTCCCGCTGCGGGTCGTCGAGGCGCCGGCCGAGCTGGACCGGGTTTTGGCCGACGAGTACTCGCGGCCGTTCGACCTGCGGAAAGGCCCACTGCTGCGAGCCCTTCTGGTCCGGCTGGCGGCCGAGGACCACGTGCTGCTGCTGACCGCGCACCACGTGGTCACCGACGGCGCGTCGATGGGTATCATGATCGACGAGTTGGGCCGCCTGTACGGCGGCGCGACGCTGGCCCCGCCCCCGGCGCAGTACGCCGACTATGCGGTGTGGCAGCGCGGTCGACCGCTGGACCGGCACCTGGAGTACTGGACCTCGCAGCTGGCCGGCGTGGAGCCGCTGGAGCTGCCGACCGACCGTCCGCGCCCGGCGGTGCGGACCTCGGCCGGCGCCGTGCACGACTTCCTGCTGCCGGCAACGGTTTCGCAGCGGCTGTCCGAGCTGGCCCGCGAGCACGAGACCACGCCGTACGCGGTGCTGGTCGCCACCTGCCAGGTGTTGTTGGCCCGGTACACCGGGCGGCAGGACGTCGTCGTCGGCTCGGTGGTGAATGTCCGCAACCGGCCCGAGCTGGAGCGGATGGTCGGCTTCTTCGTCAACACGGTCGTGCTTCGATCCACTGTGGATGACGAGGTGTCCTTCGGCGACCTGCTGGCGCAGGTCCGGGAGACCGTGCTGGCGTCGCTGGAGCACGCCGAGGCGCCGTTCGACAAGGTGGTGGAGTCGCTGCGACTGGAGCGGGATCCCAGCCGGAACCCGCTGTTCGACGTGCTGGTGCTGCTGCACGGGGCGGCCGGCGCGCCACCGGAGTTCGGCGCTCTCGCCGTCGAGCCGGTGGACGTGAGCCGGCGGTCGGCCACCTTCGACCTCAGCTTCGAGTTCCAGGACACGGCCGAGGGCCTGGCCGGCTCGGTGGAGTACAGCACCGATCTGTTCGGTCCGGACACGGTCGAGCGGATGGCCGAGCACCTTTCCACGCTGTTGATGGAGATCACCTCGGTCCGGCGGGTCGGCGACCTGCCCGTGCTGACCTCGGCCGAGCGGTCGCGGTTGCTGGTCGAGGCCAACGACACCGCGCTGCCGGCGCCGGCTTCCAGCATCGTCGAGGTTTTCGAGGCGACCGTTCGCAAGGTCCCGAACGACCTCGCCCTTGTGTTCCAGGACACAGAGTTCACCTACGCCGAGCTGAACGCGCGCGTGAACCGGTTGGCCCACCACCTGATCGCGTTGGGCGCCGGGCCGGAGCGGGTGGTTGCCCTTGCACTGCCCCGTTCGGCCGAACTGATCGTCGCCATGCTCGCTGTGTGGAAAGCGGGCGCGGTGTACCTGCCGGTGGACCGCGCGCTGCCGAAGGACCGTGTTGATCTGCTGCTTCGCGACGCCGGCACCACACTTGTGGTGGTCGCCCCGGACGACACCACCACACCTGTGGTGGGGGTTCGAGTAGTCGTCGCGGACTCCGACGCCCGGCCGGAGACCAACCCCGACCGTCCACCGAGGACAGACAGCGTCGCGTACATCATCTACACCTCCGGCTCGACCGGCATCCCGAAGGGCGTCGCGGTCGAGCACCGGAACCTGGTGAACCTGCTGTTCAGCCACCGCAACGACTTCGCCGCCGGCCGCCGGCTACGGGTGGCGACGACGGCCGTGTTCTCGTTCGACACCTCGCTCGAAGGCCCGGTGCTGCTGGCCGACGGCCATGAGCTGCACGTGATCGACGACGAGGTCCGGATGGACGCCGACGCGCTCGTGGACTACGTGGCCCGGCGCCGGATCGACTTCCTCGACCTCACCCCGACCTACCTGCGACAACTGCTGCCGGCCGGCCTGCTGTCCGATCCTCGTCACCGTCCGGCCGTGCTGATGCTCGGCGGGGAGGCGTTGAGCGACGAGCTCTGGCGTGAACTCGCAGCCGTGGATGGCACGACCGCTCACAACTTCTACGGTCCCACCGAGTGCACGGTCGACGCCCTGTCCTGCGTCGTCGCCGGTGATCAGTCCTCTTTGGGCCGTCCACTGCGGAACATGCAGGCGTACGTGCTGGACGGCTATCTGCGCCCTGTGCCCACCGGCGTCGTCGGCGAGCTATGCCTTGCCGGCGCTCAGGTGGCCCGCGGCTACCTCGGCCGGCCTGGCCTGACTGCGGATCGGTTCGTGGCCAACCCCTTTGGCGGAGGTCGGCTCTATCGGACCGGCGACCTCGTGCGCTGGCGCGCCGATGGGCGGCTGGAGTACATCGGTCGCGCCGACGACCAGGTCAAGATCCGCGGCTTCCGCATCGAGCCCGGTGAGGTCGAGGCCGCCCTGCTCCGGTTGCCGGACGTCAGCGAGGCTACGGTCATCGCGCGGGACAACCGGCTCGTCGGCTATGTCGTCGGCGAGACGGAGAACTTGCGGGAGCGGCTCCGCGCGGCGTTGCCGGACTACATGGTGCCGGCGGTGTTCGTGCGGCTGGACCGGCTGCCGATGACCAGCGCTGGCAAGGTCGACCGGAACGCGCTGCCCGCGCCGGTGGTGCAGGCGGCGGAGTGGGTCGCGCCGCGCACCGAGACGGAGCGGCTGCTGGCCGAGATCTGGTCCGGCGTGCTCGGCGGCGCCCCGGTCGGGGCCCGGGACAACTTCTTCGCCCTGGGCGGCGACTCCATTCTCGGCATCCAGGTGGTGTCCCGGGCCCGAGCCGCCGGGCTGCGGGTGACCTCGCGGGACCTGTTCACCCACCAGACGATCGCCGAGCTGGCGCTGGTGGTGCGCACCGAGCAGGCGGTGGCGGTCCCGGTGATCGCCGGTCCCGCGCCGCTGACGCCGATCCAGCACTGGTTCTTCGAGACTTACGGGCCGTTGAACCACTTCACCATGTCCATGCTGCTGGAGCTGCCGGCCGATGTTGACCGCCCGCGGCTGTCCGAGGCGATCGACACCGTGATCGCCCATCACGAGGCCCTGCGCACCCGTTTCACCTGCGTGGACGGCGTTTGGCAGCAGGAGCCCGTGGCGCCGCCGACCGGCGTGCTGGAGGTCGGCACGGAGATCAGCCGTGACGGCCTGGACCTTGGTGCCGGCCGGATGGTGAAGGCGATCCTCCTCCCCGGTGAGACGCCGCTACTGTTCCTGGCGATCCACCACCTTGTGGTCGACGGCGTTTCGCTGCGGCTGCTGCTCGGCGACATCGAGGCCGCGTACCACGGGGACGTGCTGGAGCCGACCGGCACGGCGTTCACCCAGTGGTCGCACCGGCTCGTCGGGCACGATTTCGCCGAGGACCTGCCGCACTGGCAGCAGGTGCCGGACGCCGACCCGCTGCCCACGGACCGCGCGGGGGACAACCGCTCCGGCTCGACCCGGACGCTCACCGTCGGCCTCGGCCGCGAGGAGACGGACGCGCTGCTGCACAAGGTGCCGGACGTCTATCGCACGCAGGTGAACGACGTGCTGCTGAGCGCCCTCGGGTGGGCGCTGGCGGAGTGGACCAACCGCGACGACGTGCTGATCGCGTTGGAGGGCCACGGGCGCGAGGACCTGTTCGATGGCGTCGACCTGTCCCGCACGGTCGGCTGGTTCACCACCCAGTTCCCGGTCGGCCTGTCGATCCCCACCGGCCGCGACTGGGGCAGCACGCTCAAGTCCGTCAAGGAGCAGCTGCGGGCGGTGCCGCGCCGTGGCCTGAGCTACGAGGCGTTGCGCTACCTGGCCGGCGAAGACCTGAACGTCCAGCCGGGCATCTGCTTCAACTACCACGGACAGTGGGATTCCGGCGCGTCCGGGCTGTTCCGAGGCCAGCGGGAGACCACCGGTTTCGATCTTGCCCCCGACCAGCGCAACGGCTACCTGCTCGACGTGGCCGGCATGGTCGATGGCGGCGAACTCACCCTGACCTGGCTGTACTCCGACGATCTGTACGAGTGGCAGACCGTGCGGCGGCTCGCCGACGCGATGCTACGTGCGCTGCGGGGGATCATCGAGCATTGCGCCCGGCCCGCGGCCGGCGGTCGCACGCCCTCCGACTTCCCGCTGGCCCGACTCGATCAGTCCACCGTGGACACTTTGGTCGGCGATGGCCGGGACGTCGAGGACATCTACCCGCTGACCCCGTTGCAGGCCGGCATGTTGTTCCACAGTCTGGTGGAGCCGGAGATCTACGTCGACCAGGCGCGCATGGTGCTGAACGGCATCGGCGACCCGGCGGCGTTCGGCGTGGCGTGGCAGGCGGTCGTCGACCGCACCCCGGCGCTGCGGACCCAGTTGGCCTGGGACGGGCTCGACGAGCCGGTCCAGATCGTGCGGCGGCACGTCACGGTGCCGATCAGCTACCCAGATTCCGATGGGCACGACTCCGACAACACGGAGCTCGATCTCACCCAGGCGCCGCTGATGCGGCTGGCGATCGTGCCGCTCGGCGGCGACCGGGTCCGGCTGACCTGGACCTCACACCACATCATGCTGGACGGCTGGAGCCTCGGGCAGGTCTTCGAGGAGGTCTGCGCCCAGTACGGCGGCCAGGTCGGCGCGGTCCGCCGCCCGTTCCGGGACTACCTGTCCTGGCTTGCGGTTCAGGACGACGCCGCTGCCGAGGCGTTCTGGCGGGAGGCGCTCGGCGGCTTCGAGACGCCGACGCCGCTGCCGTACGACCGGCAGCCCTCGCAGGCGCACCAGGCCCGGTCGGGCCAACAGGTGAAGGTCTCACTGTCCGAGGACGACTCTTCGCGGCTGCGGGAGTTCGCGCAGCGCAACGGGTTGACCGTCAACACCCTGGTGCAGGGAGCGTGGGCGCTGCTGCTGTCCCGGCAGAGCGGGGAGTCGGACGTCGTGTTCGGCACCACCGTGTCGGGACGGCCTGACGATCTGCCCGGCGTCGAGTCGATGATCGGCATGTTCATCAACACCGTGCCGACGCGGATCGAGGTGCACGGCCAGGAAAGACTCGTGCCGTGGCTGCGGGCGGTGCAGGAACGGCTGGCCGAGACCCGCCGCTTCGACTTCGTCGCCCTGCACCGGCTGCGCGCCCACAGCGACGTGCCGGCCGGGCAGAGCCTGTTCGACAGCACGGTGGCGTTCGAGAACTACCCGTTCGACGAGCGGGCCGGCGTCGCGGTGCGGCACGTGGAGGCCACCGACAGCACCAACTTCCCGGTCGTGCTGCGTGCCTACCTCGACCGGCGGCTGACCTTCGAACTCGCCACGGACCCGCAGCTGTTCGACGTCTCCACCGCCCGCGCGATGGCGGCCCGGTTGGAGACGCTGATCGTCAGCTTCGCTGACGATCAGCTGCGCAATCTGCCGTGGATGTCCGAACCCGAGCGGCAGAACGTGCTGACCGGTTGGCAGGGGAGCGCTGTGGGCCTGCCGGCCCCGACGATCACCGAACTGTTCGCCGCCCAGGTGCAGGCCACACCGAACGCCGTCGCCGTCACGTTCGAGGGGACGAGTCTGTCCTATGCGGACCTGAACACGCGGGCGAACCGCTTGGCGCACCGGCTGATCGATGCCGGCGCCGGCCCGGAGAGCTTCGTCGCCCTGTGCCTGCCGCGCACCGCCGACCTGGTGATCGCCGTCCTCGCGGTGCTGAAGGCCGGCGCGGCCTACCTGCCGATCGACCCGGACTATCCCCAGGATCGCGTCGACCACATGATGGAGGACAGCAACGCGCTGCTGATGCTGACCTCGGTCGAGGCCGATGGCGAGTCGGACACCGACCCGGCGCCGTCGGCTATGCCGGAGAGCCCGGCGTACCTGATCTACACCTCTGGCTCGACCGGCGTGCCCAAGGGCGTTGTCGTCACGCACGCCAACGTGACCCGGCTGTTCGCGTCGACCAAGGACCTGTTCTCGTTCGGCCCCGAGGACGTCTGGACGCTGTTCCACTCCTACGCCTTCGACTTCTCGGTGTGGGAGCTGTGGGGTCCGCTGCTGCACGGCGGCCGGCTAGTCGTGGTTCCGCACGCGATTTCCCGCTCGCCGCGGGACTTCCTGCGGCTGCTGGTCGACGAGCGCGTCACCGTCTTGAACCAGACGCCGTCGGCCTTCTACCAGTTGGAACCGGTCGACGGGCTGGCCCTGCGCTACGTGATCTTCGGTGGCGAGGCGCTGGACGTGCGGCGGCTCGATGCGTGGTGGGGCCAGGTTGAGCTGGTCAACATGTACGGCATCACCGAGACCACTGTGCACGTCACCCACCGCCGGCTCGACCGGTCGGGTGGCAACACCATCGGCGTCGGCCTGCCCGATCTGCGCGTCTACGTGCTGGATTCGGACTTCAACCCGGTCCCGCCCGGCGTCGTCGGCGAAATGTACGTGGCCGGCGCCGGCCTGGCCCGGGGCTACCTGAACCGGCCCGGGCTCACCGCGTCCCGGTTCATCGCCAACCCGTTCAGTGCCAACTCCCCTGGGCCGGGCACGCGGATGTACCGCACCGGCGACCTGGCCCGGTGGCGGGCCGACGGTGAGCTGGAGCACTTCGGCCGCGCCGACCACCAGGTCAAGATCCGTGGCTTCCGCATCGAACTCGGCGAGATCGAGTCCGCGCTGCTGGCGTCTCCGCAGGTGTCGGCGACCGCCGTGATTCCGCGCGAGGACACCCCCGGGCACCAGCGACTGGTGGCCTACGTGGTCGGCGAGACCCAAGGCCTGCGTGATCACCTGGCGAAGACCCTGCCGGAGCACATGATCCCGGCGGCGTTCGTCCAGGTCGACGAGATCCCCCTGACCCGCAACGGCAAACTCGACCAGCGGGCCTTGCCCGCGCCGGAGGTCACCAGCCGCGGCTACGTCGAGCCGGTCACCGCCGCCCAGCGCAAGATCGCCGCGATCTGGGCCGACACGCTCGGCGTCGACCGCATCGGCTTGGCGGACAACTACTTCGAGCTCGGCGGCGACTCCATTCTCAGCATCCGGATCGCCTCCCGGCTACGCGCCGAGTTCGGGGTGGAGGTGTCGCCGCGGGTTCTGTTCGCCGCGCCGACCGTCGGCGCGCTGGCGGCGGCATTGCCAGTGGAGCAGGCGACTGCGGCGATCCCGGTCGTGCCGCGGTCGGGCGATCTGCCGCTCTCCCATGCGCAGCAACGGCTTTGGTTCCTGCACCAGTTCGACCCATCGAGCACCGAATACACCACCGTCTTCGCGGTGAAGTTGCTCGGCGACGTGGACGAGCCAAGGCTGCGGGCCGCCCTGACCACGTTGATCGCCCGGCACGAGTCGCTGCGCACCACAGTCGACGACCGGCCGCGCCTGGTCGTGCATCCGCCCCGCGAGGCGGAGTTCGACGACGCAGAGGGGCCGTTTGACCTGGTCAATGGGCCGTTGCTGCGGATCCGGCTCACGGCGTTGTCGCCGCGTGAGCACGAGCTGGTGCTGTCGATGCACCACATCATCACCGACGGCTGGTCGATCGGCGTGCTCGTCGACGAGCTCTCGGCCCTGTACAACGGCGATGAGCTGCCGGAGCCCGGCATCCAGTACGCGGACTTCGCGGCCTGGCAGCGGGGACAGAACCTGGATGGCCAGCTCGCGTACTGGCGGGATCGGCTCCGTGGCGTGCCGGCGTTGGAGCTGCCGACGGATCGGCCGCGCCCGGCGACCCAGACCCACAACGGCGACGCCGTCGAGTTCGAGCTGCCGACCGTCCGCATCGCCGACGGCACGGTGTTCATGACGCTCGTGGCGGCCTGCCAGGCGTTGCTGGCCAGGTGGACCGGCCAGGATGACATCGCAGTCGGGACCGTGACCTCCGGTCGGGAGCACCCGCAGCTGGAGCGCGTGGTCGGCATGTTCGTCAACACGGTCGTGCTCCGCTCCCATGTGGACGGTCGACGGACGTTCCGTGAGTTCGCGGCCGCGGTGAAGGACACGGTTCTGGATGCGTTCGCGCAGCAGGACGTTCCGTTCGAGCGGGTCGTCGACGAGGTGCAGCCCGAGCGTGACACCAGCCGCTCGCCGCTGTTCCAGGCGATGGTGACGTTGCAGAACAGCGGGGCCAAGCTGCCGACGCTCAACGGCCTGGTCGCCGAGGAGCTGTCGCTCCCGATGACCACCGCCAGCTTCGACCTCACCTTCGAGTTCGCGCAGGACGGCTCGCGCCTGCGTGGCCTGGTCAACTACAACACCGACCTGTTCGACGAGGTCACGATCACCCGGCTGGTCGGCAATCTCCGGACGCTGATCGCCGCCGTCGCCGAGAACCCGGACCGGCCGCTGGCCGAGCTGCCGATCCTCACCTCGGCCGAGGTCGCCGAGCTCGTCGAGTGGAGCGGCACCGACCGCGAGGTCCCGGGCGCGACCTTCCCGGAGATCTTCACCGCCCAGGCCGAGGCCACGCCCGACGCCGTCGCCCTGGTCCACAATGGACAGCGGCTGACCTTCGCCGAGGTCGACGACCGCTCGTCCCGCCTGGCCGCGAGCCTGGTCGACCGGGGCGCGGGCCCGGACACGTTCGTCGCCGTCTCGATGCCGCGCTCGGCCGATGCCGTGATCGCGATTCTGGCCGTGCACAAGGCCGGGGCCGCGGTGCTGTATCTCGACCCGGAACTGCCGGCGGATCGGGTCGAGTTCATCAAGGCCGACGCCAAGCCGGCGCTCGTGCTGACCTCCGCTACGACGGACGCCGAGCCGAGGCCCCTGCCCAAGCCGCACCCTGACAGCGCGGCGTACGTGATCTACACCTCCGGCTCCACCGGCCGGCCGAAGGGCGTCGTGATCAGCCACCGCGCCCTGACCAACCTGCACCACGACCACGGCGACGACTTCGCCGACGGGCGGTGGCTGAAGGTCGCGCTGACCGCCTCGTTCTCGTTCGACGCCGCGTGGGAGGGCCTGCTGCTGATGGCCGCCGGCCACGAGCTGCACGTCGTCGAGCCGGAAACCGTGCTGGACCACGACGTCGACCTGATCAACACCACGCCGTCGTTCATCCGACACCTGCTCGCCACCGGCCGTCCGATGCCGCCCGTGCTGGTGCTAGGCGCCGAGGCCATCGACCGGCAGCTATGGCATGACCTGCAACAACTTCCCGGCACGCGGGCGTTCAACCTGTACGGGCCGACCGAATGCGCGGTAGACGCCACGCTCGCGCCGATCACCGGCGACCGCCCCGTCATCGGCCGGCCGCTGAGCAACCTCCGTGCCTACGTTCTCGACGACTCCCTGCGGCCCGTGCCCGTCGGCGTCGCCGGCCACCTCCACATCGCCGGCGTCCAACTCGCCCGCGGCTACCTCAACCGCCCCGGTCTCACCGCCGCCAGCTTCATCGCCAACCCGTTCGGCCGCGGCCGCCTCTACGCCACCGGTGACCGGGTTCGGTGGACCATCGACGGCTCGCTCGAATACCTGGGCCGCATCGACGAGCAGGTCAAGATCCGCGGCTTCCGCATCGAGCCCGGCGAGATCGAGGCGGCCCTGCTGCGGCTGCCGGAGGTAAGCCAGGCCGCGGTGGCGGTAAAGGATGGCCGGCTCGTCGGTTACATCGTCAGCGACACTGACGATCTGCGCGACCAGCTCCGCGATTCCCTGCCGGACTACATGGTGCCGACGGTGTTCGTGCGGATGGACGCGCTGCCGTTGACGAGCACGGGCAAGGTCGACCGGAGGGCTTTGCCGGATCCGGTGGTGGAGACCGCGGAGTGGGTTGGGCCGCGCACGGAGAACGAGCGGCTGCTGACTGATATCTGGGCGGAGGTGCTGGGGGTCGAGCGGGTCGGTGTCACCGACAACTTCTTCGCGCTGGGCGGTGACTCGATCCTCAGCATCCAGGTGGTGTCCCGGGCGCGGGCGGCGGGGCTGGCGCTGGTGTCGAAGGACGTGTTCCGAAACCAGACGGTGGCCGAGCTGGCCCGGGTGGTGCGCGAAGAGACCCAGATCGTCACGGACGCGAGCGGCAGTGCGCCGGTGACGCCGATCCAGGCCTGGTTCCTGAACAGCGGCATGGACGAGTTCACGATGTCGCTGGTGGCTGAGCTCGGGCCGGACATCGACGTGGGCCGGCTGGGCCAGGCGCTGGACACGGTGATCGAGCACCACGATGCCCTGCGGACGAAGTTCACCAAGGGCGACGGTGGTTGGCGGCAGGAGGTGGGGGCGGCTGGCGATCACGTGAAGTGGAGCTTCCAAGCGCCGAACCTGGCGCTGACGATCAACCACTTGGTGGTCGATGGTGTGTCATGGCGGGTGATCCTCGACGACATCGAGGCGGCATATCACGGTCTTGCGCTGCCGGCCAAGACAACGTCCTATGTGGACTGGGCGCGGCGGATCGACGCGCACGACTTCTCGGCGGACCTGCCGTACTGGGAGAGCGCGGCGGAGGTCGATGGCAGCTTGCCGGTGGACCGTGTGGGAACGCCGACCAGCAGCAAGACGATCACCGTCCAGCTTGACGCCGGCACGACGGATGTGTTGCTGCGCAAGGTTCCTGAGGCGTACAAGACGCAGGCCAACGACGTGCTGTTGAGCGCGCTCGGGCATGCGCTGGCGGAGTGGACGGGCCGGAATCGGGTGCTGATCGGCCTGGAGGGGCACGGCCGCGAGGACATTGTGGACGGTGTCGATCTGTCCCGGACGGTCGGCTGGTTCACGGCCGAATACCCGGTGGCGCTGGACATGCCGGCGGGGGGCTGGGGCGCCACCCTGAAGTCGGTCAAGGAGCAGCTGCGCGCGGTGCCGTCGAAGGGCCTCGGCTACGGCGCACTTCGGCACCTACGTGGAATCGCGCCGGAGATCAAGCCGGGCATCAGCTTCAACTACCACGGCCAGTGGATGGAGAGCGCGAGCGGCTTCTATCGGTCGATCGCCGGCAGCGACCAAGAGGGCACGCGCACCTATCTGATCGACGTGATCGGCATCGTGCAGGACGGTCGACTCGAACTGGGCTGGACGTACGCGCCGGAGGTGCACGACGAGCGGACCGTGACCATGCTGGCCGAGGCGATGATGACGGGGCTGCGGGAGATCGTCGCCCACTGCGCGGGGCACGGCGGCCGCACGCCATCGGACTTCCCGCTGGCTCGGCTCCGGCAGTCCGAAGTGGACACGATCGTCGGCGACGGTCGCACGGTGGAGGACATCTACCCGCTCACGCCGTTGCAGAAGGGCCTGCTGTTCCACAGCCTGGTCGACCCGGACCTGTATGTGGACACACTCCGGATCCGGATGGCCGGCGTCGACGACGTGGAGGGATTCCGCCACGCGTGGCAACGGGTGGTGGACCGGACGCCGGCACTGCGCACCCGGCTGGTGTGGACCGGAGTGAACGAGCCGGTACAGGTGGTCGACCGGACGGCGAAGCTCGGCGACAACCCCATCACCCTGGACCGGTCGCCGCTGACCCGGATCGACGTCACCGAGGACGGCGACGAGATCGAGCTGGCGTGGACCTCGCACCACGTGCTGATGGACGGCTGGAGCCTGGCCCAGGTGTTCACCGAGGCCTGCGAGGAGTACTGCGGCCGCAAGCCGACTGTGGCGCGCCGGCCGTTCCGCGACTACCTGGAATGGCTGGCCGGGCAGGATCAGGCGGCGGCCGAGGAGTACTGGAGGGGCGTGCTCGACGGCGTGGCGCGGACGGCGCTGCCGTATGACCGGCCGCCGACCGAGGCGCACCGGTCCCGGTCGAGCGCGTCGACCCGGATCACTGTGACAGGCCTTGCGGAAGTGGCGCGGCGCAACGGGATCACCGTGAACACGATCATCCAGGCGGCGTGGGGCCTGCTGCTCTCGCTGTACTCGGGGGAGCGGACGGTGCTGTTCGGCACCACGGTGTCCGGGCGGCCGGCCGAGCTGCCCGGCGTGGAGTCGATGATCGGGCTGTTCATCAACACGGTGCCGACCCGGGTCGACGTCGACGGCAGCGAGGTCCGGGATTGGCTGCGGCGGTTGCAGGACGAGCAGAGCGAGGCCCGCGACCACGGGTTCGTTCAGGTCGGCAGCCGGTTCGACAGCATGGTGGTGTTCGAGAACTACCCAATCAGCGAGCCGGCGGTGTCCGGCGGGCCGCGGGTGCTGGCGGTGGAGTCCGGGGATGTCACGAACTTCCCGCTGTGCCTGCGGGCTTCGATGGACGCGGAGCTGACTCTGGATCTTGGCTACGACGCGGCGTTGTTTGACCGGAAAACTGCCGTTGACCTGCTGGAACGCGTTGGTTTGTTGATCAACGAGCTGAGTCGTGAAATGGGCGCCCCGGTATCAGTTCTGCCGTGGATGGGGGAAATCGAGCGGGGGCGGGTGCTGGCGGAGGCGGCTGGGGAGCGGACGGCCGTGCCGGAGGCCACAGTCCCGACCCTGTTTGCCGAGCGGGTGTCACGGACGCCGTCGGCGCCGGCGGTGACCTGCGGCGATGTGACGCTGACCTACGCGGAGCTGGACGGCCGGGCCAATCACCTGGCGCGGCGGCTGGTGGCCATGGGGGCCGGGCCGGAGCGGCGGGTTGCGCTGCTGCTGGAGCCGTCGGTGGAGCACGTGATCGCCGAGCTGGCGGTCCTCAAGGCGGGGGCGGCGTATGTGCCGCTGGACGTCCGGGCGCCGGCGGAGCGGCGCAAGGCGATCGCGGGTGACGCGATCGTGATCGGCCCGGAAATGATCACCCGCGAGACGGCGGCCGAGGCCCCGGTGATCGAGGTCCATCCGGACAACCTGGCCTACGTCATGTACACGTCCGGGTCGACGGGCACGCCGAAGGGCGTGGCGGTGCGGCATCGGGACGTGATCGCGCTGGCGTTCGACAGCCGGTTCGCGGAGCGGCATCGTCGGGTGTTGGCGCACTCGCCGCTGGCGTTCGACGCCTCGACCTACGAGCTGTGGGTGCCGCTGCTGCGCGGCGGCGAGGTCGTGCTGACCGGCCGGGCGGACCTGACGGTCGAGGACCTGCGGCGGGTCGTCACGGAGAACGGTGTCACCGCGCTGTTCCTGACCGCCGGCTTGTTCCGGGTGATCGCCCAGGAGGCACCGGACTGCCTGAACGGCGTCACCGAGGTGTGGACCGGCGGCGAAGTGGTGCCGGCCAACGGGTTCCGGCGGGTGCTGGACGCCTGCCCGGGCATCACGGTCGTCGACGTCTACGGCCCGACCGAGACGACGACCTTCGCCACCGCGCACCCGATGACCGGCGACGTCCCGGACTCGGTGCCGATCGGGCGGCCGTTCGACAACGTCCGCGCCTACGTCCTGGACGGCACGCTGCGGCCGGTCCCGAGCGGCGCGCCGGGGGAGCTGTGCATCGCCGGCGCCGGCCTGGCCCGCGGCTACTTCGACCAGCCCGGCCTCACGGCGGACCGGTTTGTCGCCGATCCCTTCGAGCCCGGCGACCGCATGTACCGGACCGGCGACATCGTGCGGCGGGTCGACGGCGAGCTGGAGTTCCTCGGCCGCGCCGACGACCAGGTGAAGCTCCGCGGCTTCCGCATCGAGCTGGGCGAGATCGAGACCGCGCTGACCGCCCAGCCCGGCGTCGACCAGGCGGTGGTGATCGTCCGCGACAAGCGCCTGATCGCCTACGTCGTCGGCACGGCCGATCTGGCCGCGCTGCGGACCACGCTGCCCGAGTACATGGTGCCCTCGACGGTGGTCACGCTGGACGAACTGCCGTTGAGCCGCAACGGAAAGGTGGACCGGCGGGCCCTGCCCGAGCCGACCGCCGCCGACTCCGACTTCGTCGCGCCACGCACCGACCTGGAGGCGGCCGTCGCCGGCATCTGGGCCGACCTGCTGAACGTGCCGAAGGTCGGCGTCGACGACAACTTCTTCGAGCTCGGCGGCGACTCCATCCTCAGCGTGCGGCTGGTGTCGCGGCTGCTGGCCGACTGCGGCGTGTCGATTTCGCCGCGCGCCCTGTTCACCCACCCGACCGTCGCCGAACTGGTCACCACGTTCGGCGACGTCGAGACCGAGATCCCAACAGCACCAAGGGATCTGCCGCTGCCGCAGTCGTACAACCAGCAGCGGCTGTGGTTCCTCGACAACTTCAACCCCGGCAGCGACGACTACGTGACCGCATTGGCGATCCGCCTGCGCGGCCCGCTGGACGCCGACCGGCTGGCCGACGCGTTCACCGAGGTCGTCGCCCGGCACGAGGCGCTGCGCACGACGTTCGACGACGGCGTGCAGATCGTGCACCCGCCCCGCCCGGTGGTGTTCGGGCAGACCGGTCCGTTCGACCTGCGCCGGGGCCTGCTGCTCCGGCCCAGCCTGGAGCGGGTCGCCGACGAGGAGCACGTGCTGACGCTGGCCATCCACCACATCGTCACCGACGGCTGGTCCAACAGTCTGATCCTGGACGAGGTGATGGCCGCCTACCGCGGCGAGGCCCGGCCCAAGCCGAAGATCCAGTACGCGGACTTCGCCGCCTGGCAGCGAAACCGCGACCTGGACGGCCAGTTGGCGTACTGGACCCGCACCCTGGCCGAGCTTCCGGCTGCTGACCTGCCGACGGACCGGCCATGCCCGGCGGTTCGGACTACGACCGGGGCCGTGCACGAAGCCGTTGTCCCGCAACGGGTGGCCGACCGGCTGCGGGAGATCAGCCGCCGCCACGAGACGACGCTGTTCACCACATTGGCCACGGCTAGCAACATTCTGGTGTCACGCTGGACCGGCGAGCGGGACGTGGCCATCGGCACCGTCACGAACGGCCGCGAGCGTGCGGAGCTGGACCGGGTGGTCGGCTTCTTCGTCAACACCCTGGTTCTGCGGTCGACGGTGGGCGGCACCTTCGGCGGCTACCTCGACACCGTCAAGCGCAACGTCCAGGAGGCTTTTGCCCACCAGGACGTTCCGTTCGAACGGGTCGTCGACGCCGTCCAGCCGCAGCGGGATCCGAGCCGCACGCCGTTGTTCCAGGTGATGGTGGTGCTGCAGAACGCCCCGCAGGCGACGCCGCAGCTGCCGGGCATGGAGGTCGAGGACGTCGCGTTGCCGCTGACGACCGCCAACTTCGACGTGACCATCGAGTTCCAGGAGCAGGCCGGCGAGCTGCTGGTCGCCGTCACCTACAACGCCGACCTGTTCCAGGCCGACACCATCGGTCGTCTCACCGCGCACCTGGGCGTCCTGCTCGACGGCATCGCGGCGGCCCCGGAATCCAAGATCGCCGACCTGCCTATGCTCACCGGTGCTGAGCACCGGCAGCTGGCGGCCTGGAACAACTCGGCCGTCGCCACCAAGCCGCGCACCCTCGCGGAACTGGTGGAGGAACAGGTACGCAAGACGCCAGACGCCGTGGCGGTCAACGATCTCACCTATGCCGAGCTGAACGGCCGCGCCAACGCCCTGGCCCGGGTGCTGATCGACCGGGGCGTCGGGCCGGAGAAGATCGTCGCCCTGGCCCTGCCCAGGTCGGTGGAGACGATCGTGGCGCAGCTGGCGGTGGCCAAGGCCGGCGGCGCGTTCCTGCCTGTCGACCCGACCTACCCGGTCGAGCGGATCAACTACATGCTCGCCGACGCCAAGCCGCATCTCGTTGTCACGCGACGGGAGCTCGCCCCGACGACCGACGTGCACGTGCTGCTGCTGGACGACGTCACCGCCAGCGACGACGTGAACCCGCCGCGAGCCAACCGGATCGATCAGGCGGCTTACCTGATCTACACCTCGGGCTCGACCGGCCGTCCCAAGGGAGTGGTGGTCACGCACGCCGGGCTGGCCAGCTTCGCGGCGGCCGAGGCGGCGCACTTCCAGGTGCGGCCCGGCGATCGAGTGCTGGCGTTCTCCTCGCCCAGCTTCGACGCGTCGATCCTGGAGCTGTGCATGGCGTTGCCGGCCGGTGCGGCGCTGATCGTCCCGCCGCCCGGGCCGCTGCTCGGCGACCAGCTCGCGGAGGTGTTGTCCGAAAAGGAAATCACCCACGCGCTGATTCCGCCGGCCGCGCTCGGCACGCTCCCGGCCGTCGACCTGCCCGAGTTCGGCACGCTCATCGTCGGCGCCGACGCCTGCCCGGCCGAGCTGGTCGAGCGCTGGGCCCCGGGTCGGCGGATGATCAACGCCTACGGGCCGACCGAGTCCACTGTGGTCAGCACCTGGAGCGACGAGCTGGCCCCGGGCGGCATCCCGCCGATCGGCCGGCCGATCCGCAACACCAAGGCGTACGTCCTCGACGACGAGCTCAAGGCGGTTCCGGTCGGCGTGGCCGGCGAGCTGTATGTGGCCGGCGCTGGCCTGGCCCGCGGCTACCTCGATCGGCCCGGCCTCACCGCCGCCCGGTTCGTGGCCAACCCCTTCGAGCCCGGGGCCCGCATGTACCGCACCGGCGATGTGGTGCGACACCGGAGGGACGGCCAGCTGGAGTTCCTCGGCCGCGCCGACGACCAGGTCAAGATCCGTGGCTTCCGGGTGGAGCTGGGCGAGGTCGAGACGGCGATCCGCCGGCACGCGGACGTCCGCGAGGCCGTGGTGGTCACCCGTGACGGGCGGTTGATCGCCTACGTCGTCGGCGAAACCGGTGGGCTGCGGGACTTTCTGGCCCAGACGCTGCCCGACTACATGATCCCGGCCGCGTTCCAGGAGCTGGACGCGTTGCCGCTCAATCCGAGCGGCAAGGTCGACCGGAAGCGGCTGCCCGACGTCACGGTCACCGCCGGCGGCGAGCACGTCGAGCCGCGCACGGACATCGAGCAGGCGCTGGCCAAGATCTGGTCGGACGTGCTGGGCGTCGAGGGCGTCGGCGCCACCGACAACTTCTTCGAGCTCGGCGGCGACTCGATCCTCAGCATGCAGGTGGTGTCCCGGGCTCGGCAGGCCGGCCTGCACCTGGCGTCCAAGGACGTTTTCCTGCACCAGACCATCGAGCGGCTGGCGCTGGCGGTGACAGCCGTGGCCAACGCCGGCGAGCGCCGGCAGTTGGTCACCGGGCCGGTGCCGCTGACCCCGATCCAACAGTGGTTCTTCCAGCACCACACCGTGAATCCGCATCACTTCAACCAGTCCCTGCTGGCCGAGTTGGTCGACGGGGTGGACGAGGAGGCGTTGCAGCGGGCGCTCGACGCGCTGTGGAGCCAGCACGACGCGCTGCGCATGCGGTTCGACGGCGAGCAGTACAACGCCCCGCTGGAGCCGACTCCCCGCCTGATCCGCCACGAGTTCAGCGAGGAGTTCGCCGACGAGGTGCACGCGGGTTTCGATCTGACCAGCGGCCCGCTGTTCAAGGCCGTGCTGTTCGACCGGGACAGCCAGCCGTGGCTGTTCCTGGCCGCGCACCACGTGATCGTCGACGGCGTGTCGTGGCGGATCCTGCTCGACGACCTCGACACCGCCTACCGGCAGGCTGCCCGCGGCGAGCAGATCGACCTCGGGCCGAAGACCACCTCCTTCCAGGAATGGTCCAACCGGCTGGTCGAGCACGTGCAGAACCACGGCCTGGATGACCAGTACTGGCAGGACATCGAGGACACGGAGCTGCCGGTCGACCGGGACGGCGACGACCCGGCCACCGACACCGTCTCGATCGTCCTGGACGAAGCCGACACGGATGCCTTGCTGCGCAAGGCGCCGGCGGCCTATCGGACCCGGATCAACGACGTGTTGCTGACCGCGCTCGCGAGTGCGCTGTCGACGTGGACCGAGCAGGAGCGAGTCACCGTCGATCTGGAGGGCCACGGCCGGGAGGACGTGCTCGACGACGTCGACCTGACCCGGACGGTCGGCTGGTTCACCACGATCTTCCCAGTGGCCCTGCGGGTCGAGGCCGGCGACTGGCGGACCCGGATCAAGTCGGTCCGCAAGCAGCTGCGGACCATGCCCGACAACGGGTTCGGCTATGGCGCGCTCCGCTACCTTGGCGGCAGCGTGCCCGCGGTGGAGCCCGGCATCGCCTTCAACTACCTCGGGCAGTGGGACGCCTCCGACGGCCAGGCCGGCGGCGGCCTGTTCAGGCAGACGCACGGCTCCTTCGGCCGTGACCACGATCCGGCCGAGCGCAGGGCCCACCTGCTCGACGTGGTTGGCGCGGTGCAGGAAGGCAAGCTGGCCTTCTCGTGGCTGTACCAGCCGGCCAGGCATGAACGGTCCACAGTGGAGAGAGTCGTGGCCGACTTCGCGGCGGCTCTGCGGGCGATTGCCGAGGACTGCCGATGAACCGCTCCTACCGTCTCCTGTGGGCCGGACAGGCGCTGTCCACCGCCGGCTTCAGCGGGTCGATGATCGCGTTTCCGCTGCTGGTGCTGGCCATCACCGGCTCACCGGCGGTCTCCGGGTTCGTGCTGGGAGTGGACGCGGCGGCCCAGCTGATCGCCGGCCTGCCGGCGGGGGCACTGGTCGACCGGTGGAACCGCAAGATCGTGATGCTGTGTTGCGAAGCGGCGCAGGGGATCGCGGTGGCGAGCCTGGCGGTGGTGCTGTTGACGGGCACGGCCACGGTGCCGCACATGATCTTCGTGGCGGCGACGATGGGCGTCTGCCGGGCGCTGTTCATGCCGGCGGAAAACGCCGCCGTGGCGCAGATCGTCACCAAGGAGCAACTGCCGACGGCGGTGGCGATGAACTCGGCCCGAGGCGCGCTGGGGCAGCTGGCCGGCACCGCGGCCGGCGGCTTCCTGTACGCGATCGGGCGGGCGGTGCCGTTCTTGGTGGAGGTGCTCACGCACCTGATCAGCTTCGTGGCCCTGCTGTTCGTCCGGGTGCCGAGCCAACGCCGGGAGCCGCTGGAAAACGGCCACCTGGCCGGGGAAATGGCCGAAGGCCTGCGCTGGGTGTGGCAGCAGCGGCATGTCCGGGCCACGGTCGCCTGCGCGGTGAGCCTGAACTTCTTCTTCTCGGCCTACTACGTGATCCTGGTGGTGCTGGCCAAGGAACGCGGCGTGCCGTCCGGCGAAATCGGTGTCATGGCGGCGATGCTGGGCGTGGGCGGCCTGCTGGGCGCGCTGCTGGCCCCGAGGTTGCACCGGCTGATCAGCCCGTACGTGTCGATCGCCGGGGTGTTCTGGGTGCTCACCGTGCTCACGCCGCTGGCGGTGTTCATCGACAACGGCTACCTGCTCGGGATTCTCTTCGCTGGCATGGCTTTGCTGCCGCCCACCGCCAATACCACCATCAACACCTCCCAGCTGCTGCTCACCCCGGACCGACTGCGCGGCCGGATGACCGGGGTGATGACGGTGATCGCCGGCGTCTCCGCCGCCGCCGGCCCGGCGTTCGGCGGCGTGCTGGTCCAGCAGTTCGGCGGGGACAACGCGATCCTGCTGTGCGCCGCCGGCATCGCCCTGATCACCGTGGTGGTCACGGTGAGCCCGACCATGCGCGCCTTTCCCGTCACCGACCGAGTCAAGGAGCCCACCGCATGACACCCCGGTACGCCTTCGAGGAAAGACTGGACCAGTGGATCGCCCGGCGCGCCGAGGAACCGGTCTACCTCGACGAGGACAACGGCATGTGGCGGCTGCTCGACCACGCGACCGTGTCGAGAGTGCTGTCCGAGCCGGCCCTGTTCTCCAGCGACTTCTCCGGCCTGGCCCCGGTGCAGGAGGACTTCGAGGCCTTCCGCACCGGCATGTTCCTGACCATGGACCCGCCCAACCACCGCAAGCTGCGCACGCTGGTCAGCCAGGCCTTCACGCCGCGCACGGTGGCCGGCCTGGAGCCGCGGATCCGGCAGATCACCGACGAGCTGCTGGACTCGGTGGCCGGCCGGTCCCGCTTCGACCTGGTGGACGTGCTGGCCTATCCGCTGCCGATCCTGGTCATCGCCGAGCTGCTGGGCATCCCGCCGGGGGACCGGGAGCTGTTCGAGAAGTGGGCCAAGGTGCTGTTCAGCGGCGACCAGCTGACCGAAACCTCCACCATGGCCGAGATCGAGGCGGCGCTGGAGATGATCGCGCCGACCATCCGCGAGATGAACGAGTACGTGCTGGCCCACATCCGCCACCACCGGGCCAACCCCAGCGAAGGCCTGACCAGCAAGCTGATCCGGGTCGAGGTGGACGGGGAAAGCCTTACGGATCAGGAGATCGTCGGCTTCGTGGCGCTGCTGCTGGTGGCCGGGCACATCACCACCACCGCGCTGATCGGCAACGCCGCCATCACCCTCGACCGGCACCCGGCCGCGGCCGCGGCGCTGCGCGGCGACCCGACGAAACTGCCGGTGGCGCTGGAGGAAGTGCTGCGCTGCCTGCCGCCGTTCAACGAACTGGGCCGGCGCACCACGACCGAGGTGGAACTGGGTGGGCGAACAATTCCCGCCAATTCGATCATCATGGCCAACATCGCGTCGGCCAACCGCGACCCCAGGATTTTCCAGGAGCCGGAACGGTTCGACTTCACCCGCACCCCGAATCCGCATCTGACCTTCGGCCACGGCATCCACTTCTGCCTCGGGACGCCGCTGGCGCGGATGGAGGGCCGGATCGCCTTCGAGGCGCTGAACCGGCGTTACGCCGGCTTTGCCGTGGCCCGCGACGATACGGTGGAGTTCCAGAATCCGGCTATGATCGTGAGCGTGCGCAAACTCCCGCTCGACGTGGAGCCGCGCTGACCCCCGTTACTCACCCCGTCGGGTGTTTTCCTTGCCTGATGGGATGATTGCCGATAGTCGTTGCCGCGTATAGCGTTTCGGCGTGACTCCCACGCTGCGCTCCGAGCGCCTTCTGTTGAGCCCCTACACGCCCGAGGACGAGGACGACTTCGTCGCGTTGTTACGCGACGAGGAGGTCTGCAAGTGGATGGGACAGCAACGGCAGTCCGAGGAGACGATAAGACAGCTCTTCGCGCTGCTGTTCTCCGAGGTGTACCCCAACAACATGTTCGACGTGTGGGCGGTGCGGCTGGACGGCCGCTACATCGGCCACGCGGAGCTGAAGAAGACCGGCAACGTCGACGGGCACGAGCTGATCTGCGCCCTGGTGCGGGACGTGTGGCGGATGGGCCTGGGCACCGAGCTGTCCTACCGGGTCATCGACTACGGCTTCGACGACCTGGGCCTGGCCGAGATCCACGGCTGCGTCGACGCCAACAACACCCGGTCGCTGGAGATGGCCCGCAAGGCCGGCTTCGGCATCGTGCGGGACGTGACCGGCGCCGACGGCTCGGTCACCCGCGTGGTCACCCTGCGCGCCGCCGCCCGGCACCTGCTCCGGAAATAATTGCGCGCCCCGCAACTTTTGCTAGGCTGGTCGCGTGTCCGGACTCCGTGAACGCAAGAAGCAGGCCACCCGGGAAGCGCTGAGCATGGCGGCGCTGCGGCTGGCGGTCGAACGCGGCCTGGACAACGTGCTGGTCGAGGACATCGCCGCCGCCGCCGGCGTGTCGCCGCGCACGTTCAACAACTACTTCTCCAGCAAGTACGAGGCGATCTCGTCCCGGGCGTCGGACCGGATCTTCCGGGTCGGCCAGGCGCTGCTGGACCGCCCGGCCGACGAGCCCCTGTGGGACGCGATCACCGCCGCCGTGCTCGAGGTGCACGGGGCGGCCTCGGAGCTGCCGCCGCCCGGTTGGCTGGCGGGCCTGCGGCCCGTGCTGTCCTCGCCGGCGATGGCCGGCGAGCTGCTGAAGACGTACGTGAAGATGCAGCAGGGCCTGGCCGCGGCGATCTCCGACCGCCTCGGCGAAGGCGATCACGGCATGTATCCGGAGATCATGGCGGCGGCGGTCGCCGCCGCCACTCAGGTGGCGTCCGACCACTGGCTGCGGGCGGACCCTCCGGTGCCGCTGCTCGGTCTGCTGGAGACGGCGCTCAGGCAGTTGAGGGGGACGCAATGACCTTGTACACCAAAAGAATCGGCGACAGCGGGCCGGTGCTGCTGTTCATCGTCGGCGGCAACGGCGACAGCACCGTGTTCGAGGGCGTCGCCGCGCAGCTGGCCGACCGGTACCGGGTGGTGCTGTACGACCGGGCCGGCTTCGCCCGCAGCCCCGTCGACGCGGTGCCGGCCGACAAGCTGGCCGCCGACGTCGAGGACGCCCGGGCGTTGCTGGCCGACGAGCCCGGCTATGTGTTCGGCAGCAGCTCCGGCGCCATCGTGACGCTGGAGCTGCTGGCCAAGCACCCGTCGGTGGTGCGCCTGGCCGTGCCGCACGAGCCGCCGCTGATCTCGCTGCTGCCCGACCGGGACGAGCGGCTGGCCGAGATGGACGGCGTGTACGAGCTGTACCGCTCGGAGGGGCCCGATGCGGCCATGGCCCTGTTCGGCAAGGTCGTCGGCCTCGCCCAGCAGTCTCCGCCGCCCGGCTTCGAGCCACCGCCCGCGATGCGTGAGATGTTCGAGCGCATGCGGCACAACGTGCCGTTCTGGTTCGACCACGAGTTCACCCCGTACCCGCGGCATGAGCCCGACCTGGCCGCGCTCGCCGCCGCCAAGGACAGGCTCGTCCTCGCCTGCGGCGTCGAGTCGCGGGGGCTGGTGGCCTACCGGCCCAACGTCGTGCTGTCCGAACGTCTCGGCCTCGACCTCGTCGAGTTCCCGGGCGACCACGTCGGCTACGCCCGGCACCCGGTCGAGTTCGCGGCCAAGCTGCACGAGGTGCTCGGCCCGAACGAAGTCAGCTCGGCAGCCGTGTCCTGACCGGACGGAGGATCCCGTTGCCCGCCAACACCAGCAGCACCGGAATGCCGTAGAAGACGGCGTTGGTGACGACCGGCACCCAGTACATCGGCGGGCCGACGAGCGCGACCAGGACATATTGCAGCAGGTAGGCGACGGCCGGCAGCGCGAGCACAAACGCCGCGCGCCGGCCCGTCCGGCGGTTCGGCACCCGACGGCAGGCGAGGTAGCCGCCGAGCGTCAACGCGCCGTAGGTGAGAACCGGGCCGAGGATCCAGAACGCGGGTGGGAACGCCGTGAGGCGCGGCGAGAAGGCGAGGAAGAGGGCCGCCACGGCGGCGCCGGCGAACGCGAACAGGACGCCGCGCCGGCCGACCATCTCCTTGCCGCGCGCCGGCCCGGCCGACCACGTCAGCGAGATCGCGGTGAACCCGCCGAGCAGCAGCCAGCCCGCGTTCGTGTAGGTCGAGCTGTAGCTGCTCAGGAACGACATGAGCAGCAGGTGGAGGATGATCGCCATCCAGGCCGAGACCGCGGCGGCCCGGCGCTGGGCGAACAGGACCAGCGTCGCCACCACCAGCCAGGCCGCCCACACCGGCGCGTCCGGGACCTGCTCGAACGGCATCTCCGCGAAGCTGTCGGCCTTGATCCACCAGGCGATCTCGTGCAGGTCGGCCGACGCGCCGGCCAGCATCACGATCGGGCCGAGCAGGCTGACGACCGCCATCACGTCCCGCAGGCGCACGCCACCGTCCAGACCGAACACTCGGCGGGTGTGCAGCGCGATCGCGCCGCCCACCAGGTTCAGGCCGTCTCGCCAGCCGGCGTCGCCGTCCAGCAGCACACCCAGCATCTCCTCGCCGTGCTGGTCACGGTGGTCGCGCGGGTAGAGGGCGAGCAGCCGCCGGTAGCGTCGTTCCTTGTTCACGCCGTCCCCCCACTGAATCGCGCCCGCAGGCGCGTCTCGGCGGCGCGGGTGGTGACCCGCAGCCGGTCCACTTCGGTCGCCAGCCTGGCCGCCCCCTGGTCGGTCAGGCGGTAGTACCGGCGCAGCCGGCCGTCGACCACCTCCTCGCGGTCCACCGCGACCCAGTCGTCCGCCACCAGGCGGTCGAGGGCGGCGTAGAGCGTGCCCGCGCGCAGCCGGACCCGGCCGGTCGAGATCTGCTCGACGTCGAGCAGGATCCCGTAGCCGTGCTGGGGCCCGGCCGCGAGCGCGGTGAGGACCAGGAACGTGGGCTCCCGGAGCGCGCCATCTGTCACGTGATCGGTATATACCGATCAGCGGACTATGCGCAACTGCCCCTCGGGGCGGAGTTGTCAGCCGCCGATGTTGACCATCCAGTTGATGCCGAACTTGTCCTTGCACGCGCCGAACACCGCGCCCCACATCTGCTTCTCCAGCGGCACGGTGATGGTGCCGCCGTCGGACAGCTTCTCCCAGTAGCCGCGCAGCTCCGCGTCGTCATCGCCGGACAGGGACACGGTGATGTTGTCGCCGGGGTTGTAGGGCATGCCGGGCGGCGTGTCGGAGGCCATCAGCGTGTAGCCGCTGGGCGTGCCCAGCTGGCCGTGCATGATCTGGTCGGCGCCGTCGCCGGTCTGGCCGAACTGCCCGAAGGTGTTGAGGCTGAGCTCGCCGCCGAACACGGCCTGGTAGAACTCCAGTGCCTGGCGGGCGTCGCCGGCGAAGCTGATGTAGGGGTTGAGCAGTGAGCCCATGGCTTGCTCCTTGGGTTGGAACGAGGCAGCCATCCTCGCACCGCGGATGGGGGCGGACAACGCGAACTGTCCGCCGATCACGTGAAACCCCGAGGTCAGGACTAAGGTCCCGGCCGCGGTGCGCCGATCACTGGTACAGCGACTGCGCGCGGAGGCGGCCATGAGCCCGACTACACGATCCCCAGAGGACACTCTCGTCCACTCGTACCTGTACCTGCGCCGGGCCATCGGCGTCATCGGCACGGCGCTGCCGGCGGTGCTGATCATCGGCAAGCTGATCGTTGACGGCGGCGGCCTGCAGGACTCGATCAGCGCCTACTTCTACACCGACATTCGCGGCGTGTTCGTCGGCAGCATGTGCGCGGTGGGCGCGTTCCTGCTGTCCTACCGTGGATACGAGGCCATCGACGACATCGCCGGCAACGTGGCCGGCGTCGCCGCCATCGGCGTCGCCCTGTTCCCGACGGCCCCGGAGAACCCGTCCAGCACCGCCGCGCTGGTCGGCGTGCTGCACCTGGTGTTCGCGTCGATCTTCTTCCTGACCATCGCGTTCTTCGCCATCGTGCTGTTCCGGCGGACCAGCGAGATGGGGCCGACCGAGCGCAAGCTCCAGCGCAACCGCCTGTACCTGACGGCCGGCATCGTGATCATCGCCTGCCTGCTGGCCATCGCCGCCGTGCACCAGTTCTTCGCCGTCGCCACCGCCGGGCTGCACCCCGAGCTGTGGCTGGAGTCCATCGCGGTGATGTCGTTCGGCCTGGCCTGGCTGACCAAGGGCGAGGCCATTCTCGGCGACGTGTTCCCCACGCCGGCGGTGGTGTCCACGGAGGCTTGATCTCCAGGATGGTGGAGGTTGTTGACTGGGGTCGCAGCCTCCACCACAACGGAAGGGTCGACCACCGTGTCCTTCACCGACGCCGAGCTGTCCTACCTCGCCTCGCAGCGGATCGGCCGGCTGGCCACCGCGCAGCCGAACGGCACGCTCCAGGTCAATCCGGTCGGCTTCCAGTACAACGCCGACACCGGGACCATCGACATCGGCGGCTACAACATGGCCGCCAGCCGCAAGTTCCGCAACGTCGCCGCCGACGGCCGGGTCGCCTTTGTCGTCGACGACGTCTATTCCACGGACCCCTGGCGGGTGCGCATGGTCGAGATCCGCGGCGACGGCGAGGCCCTCGTCGACCCGACCGACGGGCGGGCCCCGGTCGGCGGCCCCATCATCCGGATCCACCCGCGCCGGATCATCAGCATCGGGCTGCGGCCAGGCGACCTGGAGAAGGAGCCGCACACCCTGGAGACCAACATCAGGAACGTCTGACGTCGCGCCCCAGCCGGTGCAGCAGCGCGTCTTGCGGCGTGCCTGGGGCTGTGCCGCTCGGGGTCGCGAAGACGCCCGGGAGGTCGGCGAGGCCCGCGAAGGTCGCGTCGACGGTCTCGCCGGCCCAGGCGACGAGCTCGGCGTCCAGCGCCTCGTCGGCCCCGATCGCCCGCGCCAGATCCCAGGTGTGGACCAGCACATCCGTGGCCCGCAGGTCGACGGCGCGGTCGGTGCTGATCGGGCCCATCGGGAAGGCCAGCTCGGCGTCGGGGTGCGCGCGGAACGCCTCGACGCAGAGCCGGCTGCTCTCGGCGAAGGCCTTCAGGGGGTCGTCGCCGAGGCGATCCATGTTCCGGGTGCGGCGGAACTCGACCGCCGCCTCAGGGTCGGTGAGCAGGATGTGGTTGAGCTGGTTGCCCGTCACCACATGGTTCACCAGCTGGTGGACGTTCCACTCGGTGCAGGGCGTCGGGCTGGTCCACTGCTGCTCGCCGATCGCCCGCAGTCTCGTCTCGAACCCGGCGGCCGCGGCCAGGTAGCGCTCGATGATCACCGTTCCACGGTACGGGCCAGGATGCCGAGAGTCGCGCGCAGTGCCGATTCCGGGATGCGCGGGTACGGGTACCGCTCGCGCTCGACGGCGGAGACGCGGCTCCAGTCGTAGTAGGAGGTGACCAGGGTCCCGTTCTCGGCCGGCTCCAGCCGGTAGCCGTAGCGGTGCCCGTCGGCCGGGCGGCCGGCGCCCCGCGGCGACCACTCGATCACCGCGTCCGGCTCGAAGCCGGTGATCTCCACCGTCACGTCGTACCGGCCCTCGGCCACGTCGCGGAACGCCCGCATGTCCATGTGCACCACGAACTCGTCGCCGACCCCCGTGACCTTGCCGCCCTCGGCGGACTGGAGCATCCCGGAGCCGTCGATGGCCACATGCCCGTTCGGGTCGCACAGCAGGTCGAACACCGTGGCCGGCGTCGCGGCGATCATGCGCTGCACTTCAAGTTTTTCCCCCATGGCGACAAGTATGCCGCACCACGCCGACCTTCCGGCGGCGTGGTGCGGCAGATCCGTCACGGGAGGGTTGTCGTCTTCACGGTGGCCGCGGCGCCGGGGCCGTCGGCGGTGACCGCCGCGATGGTGAAGGTGTAGGCGGTGGCCGGCTTGAGGCCGTCGACGACCCGGTCCATGCCCTTGGCGGTGGGTTGGGACACGAGGGCGTCGCGGCCGTTGACGGTGATGGTGCGGCCGTCCGACACGGTGATCACGTAGGCGATGATCGGCGTGTCACCCATGTTCGCCGGGGGCGTCCACTTGATGCTGGCGGCGCTGGACGACGTGACGGCCTTGGCGCCGGTGGGGGCGTCGGAGACCTTGCCGGCCAGCGGACCGGGCGTCACCGGGGCCGACGGCAGCGACGGAGTGCTGGCCCCGAACCGGTTGTGCGCCCGGACGGTGACCACATAGGACGTTCCGTTGGCAAGCCCGTCGACCTCGGCGTAGCCCTGCTTGCTGAACTGCGCGGCCGGCACGCTGACGGTCTTGCCGCCGGCGGTGATCAGGTAGCTGTCCAGCGGCGCGTTGTTGACGGCGTAGCTGGGGTTCCAGGTGACGTAGAGCTTGCCGTCGGCGGCGAAGGTGCCGACCCTGGTCGGCTGGTCCGGCGGCCCGTCGCCGCCGACCCGCTTGGACAGCAGCCCTCGGTAGGCCGGCTCCAGGCCAGCGTTGTCCACAATGGACTTCGGTGCGGCTGAGGGGTTGTCCAGCAGGTGGTTGTCCTGGGTGAGGACGCCCTTGTTGTCACCGTCCTTGTCGGCCTGCTCCCAGTAGTTGCCCTGGATCAGGGTCGGGTCGTTGTTGCCGAGGCCGTCCCGGTAGTCCACGTGCGCGGTGCCGACATTGGCGTACGGCGTCCCGTAGACGACGTTGCCGACCACGTTCTCGTAGGTGTTGCCGTTGTCGGTGTAGATGCCCTTGCCCAGGCCCAGCTGCCCGTAGATCACGTTGCCGGTGACCTTCTCGCCGGTGGCCAGGGAGCTGCCGGTGATGCCCTGGGTGTAGATGCCGCCGCCGTCGTCCAGGGACAGCATGTAGTCGTGGATCAGGTTGTCGGACACCACGTTGTCGTGCGAGTTGTTCGGCGTGGCGGCCACCTGGATCTTGTCCGGCCAGCCGCCCCAGCCCATGGAGATCGCCGAGTAGGCCACGTTGTCGATCTGGTTGTGGGAGATCACGTCGTGCTGGCTGTAGCCGTTGAGGATGGCCACGCCGCCGTGGAACTCCCGCGGCAGCCCGTACAGGTGGTTGTCCAGCACCTGCACGTCGTGCGTGCTGCCGGTGGTGGGCTGGTCGACGCCGCCGATCTCGATGCCGTTGCCGGAGATGTCGGTGAAGACGTTGCCGCGCACCATGGTGTTCTGGGTGTTGCCGGCCAGCCGCAGGCCGGCCGCGCCGAGGTGGGTGAACACGGAGTCGGTGAACTCCAGCCCGGTGCTGTCGGTGACGCTGATGTTGCCGGGTTCCGGCGTCCAGGACGCGTAGGGACAGGTGCCACCGGGCACGAACTGGCACAGGCCCTGCACGGCCCAGCCGTCCGCGCCGGTGTTGGTGTAGCCGGCCTGGATCTCCGAGAAGCCCTCCGGCGAGGACGGCGTCAGCCACGTCGCGTAGGAGTACTGGATGCCGCGGAACGACACGTTGTGCAGGTCCGAGGCGGTGATCAGCTGTTGCAGCACCGGGACCTCGACGTCCGCGGTGCGTAGGTTCTCACCGGGCCGAGGCATGTAGTAGACGGTGTGGGCCGACCGGTCCAGGTACCACTCGCCGGGCGTGTCCAGCACCTCGAAGGCGTTCTCCACGAAGGTGGGCTGCCGGCCGTTGGTCAGGTCGTAGGGGCCGACCATGTTGACGCTGCGGCCCGGAATGTTGGGGAACACCACGCGTTTGGTGGAGTTGTCCCAGCACGGCTGGGCCATGGTGATCGTGGCGCCGCTCATGGATCCGATCGGGCACCGCGGTTCGGTCCACTGCCCGAGGCCGTCGCGCTGGATGTTCCACAGCGCTTCGCCGGCGGTGTAGACGAACTCGATGTCCGACGGGTTGCGCCAGCCGGCCATCGTCGGCGCGGACGCGGTGTAGCCGGTGGCGGTCGCCTTCAGCGTCACCGGAACCGTGCCCTGCGCCCGCTGTTCCCGCACGCCGTTGACGTACAGCTGCCGCGTGTTGTCCATGCCCTTCGGCTCCGGCGCGGCGAACAGGCCGGGCCGGCCCGGCACCGGACGCCAGCCGGTGACCTGCTTGCCACCGCTGAGTTCGGTGCGGCCGGAGCCCTGCCAGATCACGCGATGTCCATTGACGCCGGAGTCTCGCGCGTCCAGCTGCAATGGCTGCGACAGGTCGAACACCCCCGGCGCCAGGTGCACGGTGATGTCGCCGCTCACATGTGACGCCCGCTCACGCACAAGGGTCTGGGCCCGTTGCAGGGTGCGGACCGGCAGCAGCGAAGTGCTCGGCAGTCGGTCGTTTCCGTTGGGGGACAAGTAGATGTCCGCGCCGAGGGCCCCGGCCGCGTCGGCCGGCACGCCGGTGAGTGTCACAGCGGCGATCACCACCAGGCCTAGGGCCGGCAGAAGTGACCGTTTCATGTGTGCTCCGTTCGTAACCGCCGGTGTACGGTGCGTGGATGGACTTCGGTGTTGCCGTTTTCGCCACGGCCGAGACTGTCGCGCCCGGGCCGCTCGCGCGGCTGGTGGAGGAGCGTGGGTTCGAGTCGCTGTTCTTCGCCGAGCACACCCACATTCCGGCGGAACGGCGCACGCCCTACCCGGCCGGCGGCGACCTTCCCCGCAAGTACGCCCACACCTACGACCTGTTCGTCGCGCTGACCGCGGCCGCCGCGGCGACCACGAGGCTGCGGGTGGGCAGCGGGATCTGTCTGGTGACCCAGCGGGATCCGATCATCACGGCCAAGGAGGTCGCCAGTGTCGACCAGCTGTCCGGCGGCCGGCTCGAGTTCGGCGTCGGCTCCGGCTGGAACCGGGAGGAGATGGAGAACCACGGCGTCAATCCGCGGACCCGGATGCGGCTGATGGCCGACCAGATCGCGGCCATGAAACGCATCTGGACCGAGGACGAGGCGTCCCACGACGGCGAGTTCGTGAAGTTCGACCGGATCTGGTCGTGGCCCAAGCCGGCGCAGCGGCCGCACCCGCCGATCATCGTCGGTGGCAACGGTCCGACCGTCGAGGACCGGGTGCTGGCCTTCGGCGACGCCTGGATGCCCAACTACCTCGGCCCGTCCGACGACGTCATCACCCGCGGCAGGGAGCTGCTGGCGCGGGCCGACCGGCCGATCGACCTGATGCTGATGAACGCGCAGCCCAAGCCGTCGATGCTGGCGCGGTTCGAGAAGGCCGGGTACCGCCGGGTCCTGTTCTTCGTCCCGTCGGCCGGTCGCGGCCCGGTCGAGCGGGCGCTGGACCAGATCGAGACGGCGATCGCTGAGCTGCACGGCGAGTAGGCCGTCAGCCGACGGTGAACGAGCCGAAGTCGGCCCGACCGTCGACGTACTTGTTGTGGGAGGACGTGAACACGCCGATGTCCTCGGCTTCGACCGCCGACGGCACGGTGATCGTCGCGACGGTGCTCCAGGTGGTGCCGTCGGCCGAGTACTGCCCGGTGAACGCCGTGCCGTCGCGGGTGATCCGCAGCCATACCGGCGCTGTGACGCCGGTGACCGCCTTGGCCGACTCCAGCTGGCCGTCGCCGTCGGCGTCCCACTGCAACTGGACGCCCCTGCTCGGGGTCACCTCCAGCGTGACGTATCCGGATGAGGTATCCGCCTTGGTCAGGTCGTTGCGGACGATCAGGCCGGATTTGGTCGACGTGTTGCGGTTCTGCTGCGACAGCACCTGTGTGGTGGCGGTGCCGGCGGTGGTCAGGGCCTTCGGCTGGTAGATGGCGCCGTACTGGTTGTTGGCGCCCGAGACGTCCGCGCCGGCGGCGATGATCGCCAGGCGGTCGCCGAGCTGGCCGAACTGAGGCCGGGTGGTGGAGTCGACGGCGGCGAAGGTTTTCAGCGGGGCCTGCACGGGAGTCGGCCGGTGCAGATCCTCGGTGAAGGACTGCTTGCCGTTCAATGTGATCGTGAGCTGGTCGGTCGGCAGCGGGGTGGCCACGGCCGGAGGCTTGAGCCGGTACGTGATCGACCGGCTGGCACCGGGTGGCACGACCGGGATCAGCTCGTCGTGGAACGGCTGGGCCGACCAGCCGGCCGGCAGCGTGAGATGGAGCTGGTTCCAGACCGCCGGCAGCAGGCCGTCGTTCGTCGCGGTCGCGGTGACGGTCGTCGGGTCAGCGGCGTCCACACTGGACAGTCCGACCGTCACGTGCGGCGGCGCGAGGCGTTTGTTGGGGGAGATCCGGTACATCGCCGACGCGTGCGCCGGCAGCGCCGCGGTGATCCGGCCAGCGGACTCGGATGTGGTGTGGGCGAACAGGTCCCGGACCTGGTAGTCGAGGGCCCGGCCCAGGCCGACCTGCGCGGTGGTGGTGGTGATCGTCGCCGGCACGTCGGTCTCGTTGAACAGGGTCACGGCGCGGCTGCCGTCGGCCAGCGGCTTGGTCAGCACCCACTGGCCGTTGGCCGAGGACACGGCCCGGCCCTGCGCGCCGAGCGGGTCCTGGTCGACCGCGATGATCTCCCGGTTGGTCAGAATCTCCTTGGTGGCGGCCGACAACGTGCGCACATCGGTGCCGGCGATCAGCGGCGCGGCCATCTCCGCCCACAGCGCGAAGTGTGAGCGGTACTCCACGTCCGACATGCCGCCGTTGCCGATCTCCAGCATGTCCGGGTCGTTCCAGCCGCTGGGCCCGGCCAGGTCGGCCAGCGTCACGTTGGTATGGAACAGGGCCACCATGCGGGCGTAGTTGTCGTGGATGTCGCCGGTGGTGCGCCACAGGTCGCCGACCGTCGGCCACGCCGAGTTCGGCACCCCGAAATCGGTCTTCTCGCAGATGCTGAACACGATTCCCTTGCCCGCCAACGCGTCCCGCATGGCGGTGTAGCGGGCGACGGTGGCCTCGACGTTCTGGCCGTCGGCCGGCACGTTGCAGTCGTCGTACTTGAGGTAGTCGACGTGCCAGCTCGCGAACAGCGCCGCGTCCTGCTGCTCGTGGCCCAGGCTGCCGGGGAAGCCGCCGCTCTTGGAGCACGTGTGCGTGCCGGAGTCCTCGTAGATGCCCAGCTTGAGGCCGCGGGCGTGCACGTAGTCGGCCAGCTTGGCGATGCCGTCGGGGAACTTCGCCGGATCGGCCACCAAGTCGCCGTTCGCGTCCCGGTTCGGCAGCGCCCAGCAGTCGTCGATGTTCACGTACGTGTAGCCGGCGTCCCGCATGCCGCTGGACACCAGTGTGTCCGCGGTCTGCTCCACCAGCTGCTGGTCCACGCCGCAACCGAAGGCGTTCCAGTCGTTCCATCCCATCGGCGGGACGGCCGCCAGTCCGTTGTCCAGGCCCGCGGCTGGCGCGGCCAGTCCGACGAGCAGTACCGGCACCACCGCTAAGACCCGGAACACATCCGACCTCCTCGTCGTGACTGAGGCGAAACGTAGGCCCGAGAACCTTTACGGGCAACAGTGACCCGATGTTTTTAGGCCAAAAGGCCCACAGGCATCGGAGGGCTTGTTCATGAGTGAAAACCGGGGCGAGGTTAAACGCCAGGAAGGGGGC
>Ga0307511_10000005_pt1 | contig 175482 bp, 164 predicted proteins | sample 13_EM_MG_FD_200266 | JGI IMG/M metagenome (GOLD analysis project Ga0307511, IMG submission 200266) | Populus trichocarpa ectomycorrhiza microbial communities from riparian zone in the Pacific Northwest, United States - 13_EM | ecosystem: Host-associated > Plants > Roots > Unclassified...
CGTCGGCGGACAGTTCCATGCAGTCGGGCGAGCCGGCCACCTTGATCTGCTCGATCACCTTCATGGTCTGCATGTCCAGCACCGAGATGGTGTCGTCGACCCGGTTGGAAACGTAGAGGTGGCGCTTGTCGCCCTTGGCGAGAAAATTGTGCGCGCCGCGGCCGGTGACCACCTTGCCGATCACCTTGTCGGTGGCGCGGTCGATGATCGCGACAAAATCGGCGCCCATCACGCCCACCAGCAGCTTGGTGCCGTCCGGGGTCAGCCAGATACCGGCCGGCGCCGAGCCGATCGGCAGGCGCGTGACCACCTTGCGGGTTTCCAGGTCGATTTTCGATACTGTGTTGCTGCCCTGCTCGGTGACGTAGACAAAGCGGCTGTCCGGCGAGAACGCCAGATGGCTGGGCATCGCTCCGCTTTTCACGCGCGCGATCGGCTTGATATCGTCGGTCAGGGTGCCAGGGTAGATATCGACAAAATCCTGGCGCAGCGCGGTGGTGACGAAATACTTGCCGTCCGGCGAAAAGCCCAGCTGGTAGGGGTCCATCATCGGGATGCGGCGGGTGATTTCGCCGGTCTTGCGGTTCACCACCAGCAACTGGTTCACCGTGGTCAGGCCGATCAGGAGCGCGCTGTCGTCCGGCATCGGCATCATGTGATGCGGGCCGCGGCCGATCGGCACGCGGCTGGCCTCGACGCCGGTCTTCGGGTCGATCAGGCTCAGGGTGTCGTCGGCCGAATTGAGCACGATCACGTAGTCGGCACGCGCCGCGCCGCCACCCAGGGCCAAGCAGAGCAGCAGGCTGCGGAACACGTAACGGATCGCACGAGGGAAAAGCGGCATCGGACGGGCGGCAGGCGGGCAGGCCAGTGGCAGGGCGGCGGTGGGCAACATCAGCAACTTTCGTTCAGCAACCCGCTATTTTACGCTGCCATGGTGGTGTAGTTTGTCCTCGGTTAAACTTTGGCCAATACCTTAGGTCTATACACATAATGAAAACGCTCAAATACCTGGTTTACGCGCTCGGCGCCTTGCTGCTCCTGATCGTCATCGGGGTCGGCATTTTTGCCGCGACTTTCGACCCCAACAAGTACAAGGGCGAACTCACGCGCGTGGTCAAGGAGAAAAAGGACCGCACCCTCGACATCCCCGGCAACATCAAGCTGGCGTTCTTCCCCAAGCTGGGGGTGGAAACCGGCGACGCCGCCCTGTCGGAGTACAAGAGCGACAAGCAGTTCCTCAAGCTCAAGCGCGCGCGCCTGTCGCTCGACCTGTTGCCGCTGCTGCGCAAGGAGCTGGTGATCGACAAGATCGAAGTCGAAGGTCTGGAGGCCAATGTGGTCAAGGGCCGCGACGGCAAGTTCAACTTCGACGACCTGCTGACCAAGGAAGAGAAGCAAGACGACCAGATGGTCAAGTTCGATGCCCAGGGCTTCAAGCTTTCCGGCGCCTCGGTGAGTTATCGCGACGACGCCACCGGCCAGACCGCGAAAATCAGCGATCTGAACATGGAAACCGGCCGGCTCGCCAATTCGGTGCCGAGCAAATTCAAGGTGTCGGCCAACCTGGAAGGCGCCAAGCCGGCGATGAAGGCGCAGGTCAACCTGGCGGGTGAGCTGACCTTCGACCTGGTCGCCAAGCTGTACTCGGTCAAGGGCCTGGACGGCAAGTTCGCCGGCACCGGCATGGGATTGAACAACGCCACCCTCAGCCTCAAGGGCGCGGTGCAGGCCGACCCGGGCAAGAAGGCCGTCGATGCCTCCGACCTCAACCTGGCTTTCACCGGCGGCTACGCCCAGCCCGCCGAAGGCGGCAAGGCCGGCATGGAAATCACCGGCGCGGACATCAAGCTGACCGCCGACGCGCTCAAGCTCAACACCGAGACCCTGGTGCTGGCCGCCACCAAGATCAGCCTGGCCGGCAACGGCATGTATAACAAGGAGCCCTTCGACCTGAAAGTCATCGCGCCAACTCTCGCGGCGGACGGCAAGAAGATGGCCCTGCGCAGCGAGAAGATCGAGGTGCAGGCCAAGGGCCGGCAGGGCCAGCAGTCCGGCACCGTGTCGCTCGACGCGGCCAAGGTCGATGCCGACCTCTCGGCGCACCGCGTCGCGCTGGAAAACCTGAACGCCAGCGGCTCGGGCGCCATGCCCGGCATGCTGCTCAACGACTTCAAGGCCAAGGTGCCGAAACTGCAGGTCGATCTCTCCGCCAACCAGATCGTGGTCGATGGTGTCGCCGTCTCGGCGAACGGCAAGAGGGGCGAGGATGCGTTTGACTTGAAGGTCGACGCGCCCCGCCTGTCGGTGAGCCGCGAATCGGCTTCCGGCGAAGCGGTGACCGGCGCGATCAAGATGAGCGGCAAGGATGCGCTGGACATGAAGTTCAGCCTGTCCGACGTCAAGGGCTCCGGCAAGGCGCTGACCATCGGCAACGTGGCCCTGGACATCGCCAGCGCGCAATTCGGCCAGACCAGCGTCAACGGCGGCTTCCACACCGCGCTGACCGCCAACCTGGAAGGCAAGGTGTTCGAACTGGCCAAGATCGACGCGAACCTGACTGTCGCCAATCCGCAAATGCCGATGAAAAGCGTCAAGCTGCCGATCACCGGCAGCGCGCGCGCCGACCTCGGAAAGGAAACCGCCAGCGCCGACATCTCCACTCGCTTTGACGAAAGCGCCATCACCGCCAAGGGCGGTGTCGCCAAGTTCAGCGCCCCGGCGATCAACTTCGACGTCAATATCGACAAGCTCAACGTCGACAAGTACTTCCCGCCCAAGGCGCCCGCCGCCAAGAGCAACGAGCCCGAGCAGCCGATCGACCTCTCCGCCCTCAAGACCCTGAATGCGAATGGCACGATAAAGATCGGCGCCTTGCAGGTCAACAACATCAAGGCCAGCAACGTGGTGCTGACCCTGAAGGCGGCCGGCGGCAAGGTCGACCTGAACCCGGTGAGCGCGGCGCTCTACCAGGGCACCATGAACGGCTCGGTGGAGGTGGATGCGAACAAGAATGCGTTCGTGGTCAAGCAGAACCTGGCCGGGGTCAACATCAACCCGCTGATGAAGGACGCGATCAACAAGGACATTCTCGAAGGGCGCGGCACCATCAACCTGGATGTCACCACCGCCGGCAACACGCCCTCGGCGCTCAAGCGCGCCCTGAACGGCAGCGCTGCCATCAACCTGAAGGACGGTGCCTACAAGGGCCTGAACCTGGCCAAGTCGTTCCGCGAGATCAAGGCCGGCGTTTCGCTGGACAAGAGCAAGGTGCAGGAGGCGAAGAAGGAAGACAAGACCGACTTCACCGAAATGAAGATCAGCGCGCAGATCAGGAACGGCGTGGCCGAAAGCAACGACCTGGATGCCAAGTCGCCGTTTCTGCGCTTGGGCGGCGCCGGCAAGGTGGACATCGGCGCCTCCACCATGGACTATCTGGCCAAGGCCACCATCGTCAACACCTCGGGCGGCCAGCAAGGCAAGGAAATGGCGCAGCTCAACGGCCTGACCGTGCCGGTGAAAGTCTACGGCCCGCTGGAAGCGGTGAAGTACGACATCCAGTACGGCGCCGTCGCCGCCAGCCTGATCAGCAATGAAGCCAAGGGCAAGGTCGAGGACAAGCTGAAGGAAAAGCTCGGTATCAAGAAGCCCGAGGCGGCCGCGCCCGCCCAGGGCGGCCAGCCCCAGCAGCAGCAATCGCAAAAGCCGGCCGACAAGGTCAAGGACAAGCTCAAGGGCCTGCTGGGCCGCTGATGGCAAAGCCGCCAGCAAGCTTTGCCGCGCGCCTGATCGCCTGGCAGCGCCAGCACGGGCGCCATGACCTGCCCTGGCAGAACACCCGCGACCCCTATCGCATCTGGGTCTCGGAAATCATGCTGCAGCAGACCCAGGTGAGCGCGGTGATCGGCTACTACGAGCGCTTCATGGCGCGCTTTCCGGATGTCGCCAGCCTGGCCGGCGCGTCCCCGGATGAGGTGATGCGGCACTGGGCCGGCCTGGGCTACTACAGCCGCGCGCGCAACCTGCATCGCGCCGCGCAACTGGTGATGGGCGAACACGGCGGCTTGTTCCCGAAAAGCCAGGAAGACCTCGAAGCCCTGCCCGGCATCGGCCGCTCCACCGCTAGCGCGATCCGTTCTTTCGCCTACGGCGCGCGTGCGCCGATTCTGGATGGCAACGTCAAGCGCGTGTTCGCACGCCATGGCGGGGTGGCCGGCTACCCCGGCTTGCCCAAAGTCGAGAAGCTGATGTGGGAGATGGCGCAGGAGCGCCTGCCCGAAGGTGATCTGGAGCCGTACATCCAGGGCTTGATGGATCTCGGGGCGACCCTATGCGCCCGCGGCAGGCCGCGGTGCAAGGATTGCCCGGTGGCTGCCGACTGCGTTGCCCTGCGCGACAACCGCACCGCGGAATTGCCGACGCGCAAACCGAAGAAGGCGCTGCCGCAACGCGAGACCACCATGCTGGTGCTGATGCGCGGCAACGCGGTGCTGCTGGAAAAGCGCCCGCCGGTGGGCATCTGGGGCGGCCTCTGGTCCCTGCCGCAGGCCGACGACGACACCGCCGCGCGCAAGCTGGCGCAGGCCTGGGGCGCCGACTGGAAATCGCGCGAAACCCTGAGCGTGATCGAGCACGGCTTTACCCACTACCACTTGAGCATCAAGCCCCTGATGATGAGCGCCGCGCCCAAGCCCGGGGTCGAAGAATCCGGCTGGATCTGGCTGCCCCTGGCGCAAGCGCATGATGCGGCGCTGCCTTCACCGGTAAAAAAGCTGCTCACCGGCCTGGCCGCCGGCACGCCGCTGTTCGGCTGATCGTGCGCCCGAGTGCCTTCAATGGCGGGACAGGCGCCTCACCATTCGCTTTTTCGTTGCGTTTGAGCCAGAAAAATCGACTGGCCTTGCCAGCGATTTTTCTGCGGGATAGAGCCACTCAAAAGCAGGTTTTTACTTTTGAGCGTTAACTTTTCAGTCCCTGTTGCCCCAGGTACTTGTGGATGATCTCCAGGCGCGAGTCGGGGTCCACCAGTTCCATCAGCTTCTGCTTGGCCAGTGCCGGGATCGGCAACACTTCGGAGAGCCGGTTCGACAGCCAGGTGGCGTTGTCGAAATCGTGCGGCTCGGGGATCAGGTCGGGCGGCAGCTTAGGCAGCACCGCCTTGAGCACGATCATGCAGCCGGCGAACTCGGCGCGTACCCCGGTGACCGGGTCATCGGCAATCGGTTCGGCGTCGGCGCGGATCAGGCCGTTGGCCTCCACGCGCGAGGAGCGGATGCGAAAGCGCTGCGAGCCGCGCGTCTTGATCTGCAGCACGCCGAGTTGCTGCATGTCCCAGTCGGTGATCGTTGCCAGGCAGCCGATTTCGTGCGGCACGGCGGGCGAGCCGACCTCGGCGCCTTCCCTGATCAGGCACACGCCGAACGGCAGGCTCGCCTTCATGCATTCGCGCGTCATGTCGACATAGCGCGCCTCGAATACCTTGAGCGGCAAAGAGCCGCCGGGAAACAACACCGTGCCGAGCGGAAAGATCGGCAGGTTGGCCCAGTCGGGCGGGTGGATATGCGCGGCAACCACGTCGTTCATTTACTTCATCTCCCTGTGCCGCACCAGCACATCGGCGTTTTGCGAAAAACGCGCGGCCAGTTGTTCGGCGAAATAGACGGAGCGATGCTGGCCGCCGGTGCAGCCGATCGCCACGGTCAGATAGTGGCGGCTGTCCCGGCCATAGGCGGGCAGCCATTTCTCGATCAGGTTGCCGATGTCGGCCAGCATGTCCTGGGCGGCCGGCATGCCGTCCAGGTAGGCGATCACCGGCGCGTCGCGTCCGTTCAGCGGGCGCAACTGCGGGTCATAGTAAGGGTTGGGCAGGGGGCGCACATCGAACACCAGATCGGCATCCAGGGGCAGGCCGAGCTTGAACCCGAAAGAGGAAAACACCAGGGTCAGCGAAGAGCGCTCGGTCTGCAGGAAATCGAGCAGCCAGTCACGCAGGGTGGAGGGGCGCAGGTCGCTGGTATCGATGCGGTGCGCCATGCTGTGCAACTCTTCGAGCATCTCGCGTTCGCGCGCGATGTATTCCGGCACCGTGGCGGTACCGTCGTCCAGCGGATGGCGGCGCCGCGTCTCCGAATAGCGCTTGATCAGGATGTCGCTCTTGGCTTCGAGAAAGATCATCCGCAGGTCGACGCCGTAGCGCTGCATGCCGGCCAGGTATTGCGGCAGGTCGGCCAGGCCCCGGCCGGCCGCGGCGGTGCGCGCGTCGATGGAGACGGCCACCTTTTCCTGCCCGGACTCGCGCAAGGTGGCCACCAGTTCGGGCAGCAGGGCCGCCGGAATGTTGTCCACGCAATAGTAGCCACTGTCTTCCAGGACGCGGAGCGCGACGCTCTTGCCGGAGCCGGAAAGGCCGGTGACGAGTATTAGTTGCATCGGGTAAGGCGGGGGCTTGCGGCCTGTTTAAGAGGGATCGGGCGCCAGGATTTCCGGGATCAGCCGGAAACGGCATGCCTGGAATGCCATATGCGGCCCAGACACGCCCTGCTCAAGGCGCCATGACGGAATCATGCCGGAAAAAAGCAAAAGGCGCACCGGAAGTGCGCCTTTTTTCCGGTCGGCGCTGCATGCGCGGGCCGGGTGCAGGCTGTTACTTCGCCATGCATTCCTTCATTTTCGCCGAGCGCTCGTCCTTGGAGAGCTTCTGGCCTTTCAGGCTGGAGCTGCAGTCGCCGAACTTTTTCTGGTTCGCGGTCTTGGCGTCCTTTTCCTTGGACAGGCAATCCTTCATGAAGGCCTTGCGCTCGTCGCCCTTCTTGTCGCCCGCATCCTTGTTGCACGAGCCCATCTTGTTTTGCTGGGTGCCCATTTCCTTTTTTTCTTCCTTCTTTTCCTGGGCCTGGGCCGGCGTGGCGGCCAGGGGCAGGGCGAGCATCAGGGTGGCGAGAAGTCTGGTCATGGCGGGCTCCTGTAAAGAATTGGCAGTGGCTGCACACAGTGGCGGCAGATGGGAGAGATTAAATCACAGATCATCACGCCAGAGGCAGCCCGTTCCTCGCCAAAGCTCATGAAGAAAATCAGTGAGGCATCAACTCCCATGTTGGCCCACCATCATAAATCGGAGCCACTGTGCCGCTTTGGATCGAAGCTGCGCGAGGGATAGGCCGCAGGCCGTAAGGGAGTGGAAACTCCCTTCCTCAACGTATAGGCCGCAGGCCGTAAGGGAGTGGAAACTCCCTTCCTCAACGTATAGGCCGCAGGCCGTAAGGGAGCGGCAGCTCCCTTCCCCTCCCTAGCCTTCATCCATGGCGGCTTGCTGCCTCGCCATGAAGTCGGCCATCGTATCGATGCCGCGCAATTGCAGGATGGTGTTGCGTACCGCCGCTTCGGTGAGCACGGCGAGGTTGCGGCCGGCGGCGACCGGGATCACGACCTTGCGGATCGGCACGCCCAGCACCTGTTCCATCTGCTCGTTGAGCGGCAGGCGTTCGTAGTCGGCGGTGCCGATGGCGTGCGGGCGCTGCAGGTGCACGATCAGCTTGAGGTTCATCTTCGGGCGCACCGCGGTCTCGCCGAATATCGCGCGGATGTCGAGCAGACCCAGGCCGCGCACTTCGAGCAGGTTCTTGAGCAGCGGCGGGCAGCGGCCTTCCAGGGTCTTGGGGGCGATGCGGGTCAGTTCGACCACGTCGTCGGCCACCAGGCCGTGCGCGCGGCTGATCAGCTCCAGCCCCAGTTCGCTTTTTCCCAGGCCCGACTCGCCGGTGACCAGCACGCCCAGGCCCAGCACGTCCATCAGCACGCCGTGCATGGTGGTCTTGGGCGCGAGCAGCTTGGTAAGGTACACCCGCATCATATCGATCACCGTGGCCGCCGCCATCGGCGTGGTGAACACGGGCACCCCGTGCGCGGCGCAGGACTGCACGATCACCGCGGGCGCGTCGACGTTGTCGGCGATGATCACCGCCGGCGGGTTGCCGCCCAGCAGTTCGAGCAGGTAGTGCTGCTGCCGGGTGGCGGCCAGGTGCGCCAGATAGTCGTACTCCGGCTTGCCGATGATCTGGATGCGGTCCTTGTGGATCAGGTTCAGGTGACCCACCATGTCGGCCACCGAGTGGGTGGCGTAGGAGTCCGGGTTGAGCGTCTTGTTGCCGTGCTCTTCACCGGCGATCCAGGTCAGCTCGAGCTGCCGGGTAATGCCGTCGAACAATGACTTCAGGGTCAGTGGCTGCATCGGCGGCGCTTCAGGTAGTTGGAATGAAAGGTCAGCGGGGCGCGGTCAGTTCGCGATGCACGCTGGCGACATCGGGCAACTCGGACAGGCGCGCGCGCGCATCGACGTCGGCGAAGATCTCGGCCAGTGAGGCCAGGATCTGCAGGTGGCTGTTGGTATCTTTCTCCGGCATCAGCACGAAGAACAGCAGGTTCACCGACTTGCCGTCGGGCGCTTCAAAGGGGATCGCTTCCTTCAGGCGCAGGAAAGCGCCGATCGGGGCGGCCAGCTTGGCGATGCGTCCATGCGGAATCGCCACGCCCTGGCCCAGGCCGGTGGAGCCCAGGCGTTCGCGCGCGAACAGGCTGTCGAACACGGCGGAGCGCGCGATGCCCTGGTGATTCTGGAAGATCATTCCCGCTTCGTCGAACACGCGGCGCTTGCTGGCGAGGTCGAGGTCGAGCGCGACATTGGTCTCCGGCAGGAGACGGGCGATCACTTGAGAGGGGGTCTGGATTTGCGAGTTCATGCACCGTGCCTGGGGCCACAATCCCCGGGGCTGACGGGCGCGAATTATACGCTTGATCTTATGGCTTGCCCGCCCCGGGCCAGGCATGGTCCGGGGCGGGAGCGTGGATTGCTTAACGGGTTTGCTTTTGGCGGCCCTAGTTCAGATCCATGCGCTTGTGGGCATCACAGGCGTGACTTTGTGTCTTGTCTTTGTACTTGCAGATCTGGCGGTCGAGTTTGTCGGCCAGGGTATCGATGGCGGCATACATGTTTTCGTCCACCGTCTCGACGAAAATATCCTTGCCTCGGACGTGCACGTTGACTTCAGCTTTCTGCGCCAGCTTTTCGACCGAGAGGATTACGTTGACGTCGATGACGTGGTCGAAGTGGCGATTGATGCGGGCAAATTTGGAAACCACGTATTCGTGGATCGCGGGAGTGACCGATACATGATGCCCGCTGACGGTGAAATTCATGCTTGCCTCCTTTCCAGTGGAGCACTCCCGGAAAAGGAGGAAGCGCTCCCTACAACGACTTGCGAAGATTGGCCGGCGGGATCTTGAGACCGTCGCGATATTTTGCGATTGTGCGCCTCGCAACCACGATGCCCTGCTGACCTAATATATCGGCAATCTTTGAGTCCGATAAAGGCTTTTTGACATCCTCCGAAGTGACGAGTTGCTTTATTAAAGCCCTAATCGCGGTAGAAGAGCAAGCCCCTCCGCTGTCGGTCGCCACGTGGGAACCAAAAAAGTATTTCAATTCAAAGATCCCGCGCGGAGTGAGCATGTACTTATTCGTGGTCACTCGCGAGATTGTGGACTCGTGCAGGCCCAGCTCGTCGGCGATTTCGCGCAGCACAAGAGGCCGCATGGCGACTTCGCCGTGATCGAAAAAATGCTTCTGTCGTTCGACGATGGCCTGCGCCACGCGCTCGATGGTCTCGAAGCGCTGATGCACGTTCTTCAGCAGCCACTTCGCTTCCTGGAAGCGCGTGTGGATGGTCGCCTCGCCGTTCACCGCGGGCGTGCTGCGGCCGCGTTCGCGCGACAGTATTTCGGCGTACAGGCGATTGATGCGCAGCTTGGGCACGGCCGCCGGATTGACACCGACCTTCCACTGGCCCTTGATCTTGCGCGCAATCACATCGGGCGTGATGTAGCGCGTGTCGATCACCGCGTATTGCGCGCCCGGGCGCGGGTTTTGCGCCAGCAGCAGCTCGTGTGCCTGGCGCAGATCGTTGTCGTCGCAGCGGCAGATGCGCTTGAGTTGCGCGAAATCGCGCGCGCCCAGCAGTTCCAGGTGCTTGCTGCAGATTTCAATGGCCAGGTCGCGGCAGCGCGAGTGCGGCTCGGCCTTCAACTGCAGTATCAGGGCTTCGGACAGATCGCGCGCGCCCACGCCGGGCGGATCCAGCGATTGCAGCATCTTCAGGGCGACTTCGAGATCGTCGATCTCAAGTTCCAGCTCTTCGGGAAGCAGCTCGAGTATCTCTTCGAGGCTCTGGCCCAGATAGCCGTCTTCGTTGAGGGCTTCGATCAGCGCCGAGACCAGGCCGCGGTCCAGGGCGCTGACGCGCATCAGCGCGACCTGGCCGAGCAGGTGGTCGCGCAGCGAGGATTCGGCCGCCGGCAACTGGCGTGACGGACCTTCATCGTCATCGTCGTTGCGGGTGCGCGTGCTGCTGCTGCTGGCGAATTCGCGCTCCGCCCAGTCCGGGCCGCTTTCGCCGTTCTCCGGCGTGCCGAAGGCCTCGGCGAGCGACTCGGTCTGCACCTTCTCGGCGCCGCCGTAGGAGTCGCCGTTCAGTTCCGCGGCGGTGGGCGTGTCCTGGCCATAGGCACCGGCGTCATCGTCGCGTTCGAGCAGGGGATTCTCGGCAAGAATCTGCTCGATCTCCTGGTTCAGCTCGATGGTCGAGAGCTGCAGCAGCCGGATCGACTGCTGCAGCTGCGGCGTCAGCGTCAGGTGCTGGGAGAGTTTGAGTTGCAGTGCTTGCTTCATGGCTACAGTCTGAAATTCTCTCCGAGATACACGTTGCGTACGCCCTCATCGGCAACGATGGCGGCCGGCGTGCCGGCCTTCAGCACCTTGCCTTCGTTGATGATGTAGGCGCGGTCGCAGATGCCCAATGTCTCCCGCACGTTGTGGTCGGTGATCAAGACACCGATACCGCGATCGGTCAGAAAGCGGATGATTTTTTGAATGTCCAGCACGGCGATCGGATCGACGCCGGCAAAAGGTTCATCGAGCAGGATGAATTTCGGCTCGGAGGCCAGCGCCCGCGCGATCTCGACGCGGCGGCGCTCGCCACCGGAGAGCGACAGCGCCGGATTGGGCGCCAGGCTGGCGATATCGAGTTCATTCAGCAGCTCGGCCAGGCGCGCATCGATCTGCGCGCGCGTCAGTTTCTGCAATTCAAGTATGGCGCGGATGTTCTCTTCCACCGACAGCTTGCGGAACACCGAGGCTTCCTGCGGCAGGTATGAGAGGCCCAGGCGCGCGCGCTTGTGGATCGGCTGCGACGTGACGTCCTCGCCGCCGATCGAGATGCGTCCCGCGTCGGCGCCGATGAGGCCCGCGACGATGTAAAAGCAGGTGGTCTTGCCGGCGCCGTTGCGGCCCAGCAGGCCGACCACTTCGCCGTTGGAGACTTCGAAGGAGACGTCCTTGACGACCTCGCGCGAGCCATAGCGTTTTTTCAGCCCGCCGGCGACCAGGTTGCTCATTTCTTGGCCGGCTCCGGAAATTCCTCGCGCGGCGCGGCGATCCCGCCGGAAGACTTGAGGTTCAGGCTGGGGGCGCCCTTGGCGGGCGGCTGCGCGCCGGGCGCGGCAGGCGGATTCTTGTTGGGCTGGATCACCGCGCGCACCTTGCCATCCGGATTGTTGGCCGAGACGCTCGGCGCGCCGCCGATCACGGTATAGAACTCGGTGCGCCCGTCGTAATTGATGGTGCTGCCGCGCACTTCGTCGGTGCCGCGCACGATGCGCGCGCGCGTGATCAGGTCGGCCTTGTCGGTCTTGGCGTCGTACTCGATGCGTTCGCCCCAGCCCTCGATGTACTCGTCGACGTTGTCGCGCTTCTGGCGGAAATAGGCCAGGCCCTGCGCGCCCTTGTCGGCGGTGCCGTGCTGGAAGCCTTCGGGGTCCTGCTTGACCGTCAGCTTGTCGGTGCGGATGATCAGCGTGCCCTGGGTCAGGGTGACGTTGCCTTCGAAGATGTTGAGCTGGCGCAGGTCGTCGTAAAACATGCGGTCCGCCTCGATGTTGACCGGCTTCTCGCGGTCCGCTTTTTCCGCCCGTGCCGGCGCGGGCGACAGGCCGATGGCCAGCCCCAGCAGCAGCGCGGAGAGCGACGCGGACAGCAGCGTCGACAAGCGGAGGTTTAAGCGTAAGAACATGTAGGTGCGAGTCATTTTTTATTGTTGGGCTGTATGTATTTCGCCGTCACCGCCGAATGCAGCTTCATCTTGCGGTAGCGGTTGTCGAAGTCCCCGCCGGTGCCGATCAAGGTCGAGGCGCCGTTTTCGATCACCACTTGGGCAGGGGTATCGGCGGTGTCCTCGTCGGGGCGGATGCGCATGTAGCTGCTGGTGATGCGCAGGTCCTGCGCTTCGGAGTCCTTGACGCCCGGCTTCTTGTCGCCGGCGCGGAAGATTTCGACGTTGTCATACAGGCGGACTTCCTCGGCCTGCGCGGTGGACAGGCCGCGATCGGCGCGCGCGCGCGTATCCGGCTTGCCCGGCTGCAACTGCTTGACCTGCGGCTGCACCAGGTGGGTGGTGTCGTCGTCCGGGTAATGCACCAGCTCCTTGGCGGTCAGCGAGTAGCGCATCTCGCCGGTGTCGGACAGGCGGATCACGGTGAAATTGCTCGCCTTGTAATCGGGATCATGGGTGATCGCGCGCGGCGGCGCCGGCTGCGACAACTCGATGGTGCGGTTCAGCCAGGTGGTCAGCATCACCAGCAGCAGCAGGATGGTGAGCGGCACCAGCACCGCCAGGCCGCGGGTGTTGCCGGAGCGCTGGCGCTGGCTCACTTCAGGTAGCCCTCGATCAGGCCGTCGAGCAGGCCTTGTGTCGCGAGGATCAGCTCGCACACCTCGCGCACCGCGCCATCGCCGCCGGCGCGCCGGGTCACATAGTGGGCGCGGCTGCGCACCGCGTCGGGAGCCGCCGGTACGGAGGCGGCAAAGCCGGCCCGGGTCATGGCGCCCAGGTCGAACAGGTCGTCGCCCATGTAGCCGGCCTGCTCGGGCCGAAGCTTGAGTTCGGAGAGGATCTCGTCGAACGCCTCGCGCTTGTTGCGCACCCCCTGGTAGCAATAGTGCAGGCCCAGGTCGCGCGAACGGCGCTCCACCAGCGGCGAGCGGCGCGAAGTGATGATCGCCAGCTTCAGGCCCGCGTCGCGCAGCATGTTCATGCCCTGGCCGTCGAGGGCGTGGAAGGTCTTGGTCTCGATGCCGTCGTCGGTGTAGTAGAGCTTGCCGTCGGTGAGCACGCCGTCGACGTCGAAGGCCATCAGCTTCAGGGGCTTGATGCGGGCGATCAGGTCATCGGCCATGGCTGCCTCCGTGGTGGCCAAATGTCGAAAAGTGAAGGGAGGAGAGACGCATCAGACCACCTTCGCGTGCAGCAGGTCGAGGGTATTGAGCGCTCCGACCAGCGCGCCGCCGGCGTCGACCACCAGCAACTGGTTGATATTGTGCTCATCCAGGAGGTGCACCGCCTCGATCGCCAGTGCGTCGGGGCCGATGTGGCGCGGGTTGTGCGTCATCACCTCGGCCACCGGGGTGGACAGGTCGGTGACTTTCTGCAAGGCGCGGCGCAGGTCGCCGTCGGTGAACACCCCGGCCAGACGGCCGCCGTCGAGCACCGCCGTCATCCCCAGGCGCTTGGCCGTCACTTCCTGCAGCGCCTGCGCCAGGGTGGCATTGAGCGGCACGGTAGGCACCTCAAGCCCGCTGCGCATCACGTCCCTGACCCGGATCAAGGACTGGCGGCCCAGATTGCCGCCGGGGTGGGAGCGGGCGAAGTCCTCCGGTCCGAAGCCGCGCGCGTCCAGCAGCGCGACCGCCAGGGCGTCGCCCATCGCCAGTTGCGCGGTGGTGCTGGCGGTCGGCGCCAGGCCCATCGGGCAGGCTTCACGCTCGACGTGGGTGTCGATATGCACATCGGCCAGGCGCGCCAGGGTGGAATTGGGGTTGCCGGTCAGGGCCAGCAGCTTGGCACCCATGCGCTTGACCGCCGGCACGATGGCCAGCAACTCGCCGGTCTCGCCGGAATTGGAAAACGCCACCATCACGTCCTGGGCGGTGATCATCCCCAGGTCGCCGTGGCTGGCCTCGGCCGGGTGCACAAAGAAGGCAGCGGTGCCGGTCGAGGCGAAGGTGGCGGCCACCTTGCGCGCGATATGCCCGGACTTGCCCATGCCGGAAACGACTACCCGGCCATGGCTGGCGAGCAGCATCTGTACCGCCTGCCCAAAGGAGCCGTCGATGCGCTCGATCAGGCCGGTGATCGCGGCCGCCTCCGTGCGCAGGACTTCCCGGGCCAGTTCGAGCGAACTCCCTGAGAGCATGACGCTGATCATGGCGATGGACGTGTCGCGCCGCATGAGGCGGGCGCCTCACGGGAATCCGCACTTTTTTGCGGCGGTGCAGCTTGGAGATTTTGCGATGCAGCAGCTATCATGCCAAGCAGTATAACAAACCATAACGCCCTCTGACCTCATCTTGGCATCAAGTTTGCAGTCATTCGATGTAAAACCCTTACGGGCAGTTCATGTTGTCCACGCTTGAGATCGTCCTGGTCTTTTTGGCCGCCGCGGTCGGGGTGGTCGCGCTGGCGCGCAAACTCCATTTGCCGCCTATCCTGGGCTATCTGGCCGCCGGCATCCTGATCGGGCCGCACGCCCTGGGCATCGTGCCGGACACCCCCGGCACCCGCTACCTGGGCGAGTTCGGCGTGGTGTTCCTGATGTTCTCCATCGGCCTGGAATTCAATCTCGCCAAGCTGATGGCAATGCGTTCCACCGTCTTCGGCCTGGGCACCGCCCAGGTCGGCCTGACCACCCTGATGGGCGTGGTGGCCGGCGTGGTGATGGGGCTGGGCTGGCAGGCCGGCCTGGCGCTGGGTGGCGCGCTGGCCATGTCCTCCACGGCGATTGTGGTCAAGCTGCTCACCGAGCGCCTGGAACTGGAGTCCGAGCACGGCCGCGACGTGATCGCGGTGCTGCTGTTCCAGGATCTGGCGGTGGTGCCCTTCCTGGTGGTGATCCCGGCCCTGGCCGCTGGCACCACCAACCTGGCGATGACCCTGGGCCTGGCGCTGCTCAAGGCGGTCGTGGTGCTGGCGATCCTGCTGTTCGCCGGCAAGAAGCTGATGCACCTCTGGCTCACCATCGTGGCGCAGCGCCGTTCCACCGAGCTGTTCGTCCTCAACCTCCTGTTCATCACCCTGGGCCTGGCCTACGTGACCGAGCACGCCGGCCTGTCATTGGCGCTGGGCGCCTTTGTGGCCGGCATGCTGATCTCCGAGACCGAGTTCCGCCACCAGGTGGAGGAGGACATCAAGTCCTTCCGCGACGTGCTGCTCGGCCTGTTTTTCGTCACCATCGGCATGCTGCTCGACCCACGCGTGCTGATGAGCCAGTTCGGCCTGGTGATGTTCCTGACCATCGTCCCGGTGCTGATCAAGTTCGGCGTGGTCGCCGCCCTGAGCCGCGGCTTCAAGCGGCCCCTGGGAACGGCGATCCGGACCAGCCTGGCGCTGGCGCAGGCGGGCGAATTCGGCTTCGTGCTGCTGGCCCAGGCCGGCGGACTGAAGCTGGTCGACGAGCAATTGATGAGCGCGATTCTGGCGGCCATGTTGCTGTCGATGCTCGCCGCGCCGTTCCTGATTGCCGCCAGCGAACGCATCGCCAACCGCTTCGCGCGCGACGAATGGATGCTCAAGTCCCTGCAACTGACCGACATTGCCACCCGCGCCATGAAGAATCAGCGCCACGTGCTGATCTGCGGCTACGGGCGCAACGGCCAGTCGCTCGCCAAGCTGCTCAAGGCCGAGGGTGTCGAATACATGGCCCTGGACCTGGACCCGGACCGGATCCGCGAAGCGGTGGCGGCCGGCGAATCGGTGGTCTACGCCGACGCGGCGCGCCGCGAGTCGCTCGCCGCGGCCGGGCTGATGCGCGCCCAGGCGGTGGTCATCACCTACGGCGACACGGCTTCGGCGCTGAAGATCCTGCACCACGTGCATGACGCGCGCCCCGGCCTGCCGGTGATCGTGCGCGTCACCGACGAGGCCGACATGGACCAGTTGCAAAAGGCCGGCGCCACCGAGGTGGTGCCCGAGGCGCTGGAGTCCAGCCTGATGCTGGCCTCGCATGCGCTGCTGCTGTGCGGGGTGCCGCTGAACCGCGTACTCAATCAGGTACGCGCGGTGCGCGAGTCGCGCTATGGCCTGCTGCGCGGCTTTTTCCACGGCGCCTCCGATCCGCACGAAGACCTCACCGAACGCCAGCACCTGCGCATGCACTCGGTGCCCCTGAACGCGGGCGCTTTCGCGGTCGGCAAGACCCTGGGCGCGCTCCAGCTGGAAGCCCTGCAGGTGGAACTGATCGCGATCCGCCGCAAGGGCGCCCCGCAACTGGCGCTCACGCCGGAACTGGCGCTGCTTGCCGGCGACGTGCTGGTGCTCAAGGGGACGCCCGAGCCGATCGCCCTGGCGGAGTCGCGCCTGCTGGGGGGCTGAACCTCGCCCGCCCCGGCCGCCGCGCAAATCCGTATGATGCGGCAGCCTCCCTGCGCAAGCGCATGATCAAACCGCTCTCCAACCGCAACCGTAACCTCGCCCTGGTGCTGGCGCTGGCGCTTCTGCTTTTGATCGAAGCGATCCCGCCCGCGCGGTGGCTGACCGGCGCGCTGTTTTTCGGGCACCTGTTCGCGGTGCTGCAATGGCAGCCGGTGGTCGGCCTGCGCCGGCCGCTGTCCTGGCGCGACAGCCTGCTGCTGTTCTGCGTGCTGGTCCTGGCATCGGCCCTGGTCGACCCGTGGATCAAGCTGATCTGGATTGCCCTTCTGTCCGGCCTGATTTCGGGCCTCGCCTCGGCCTTCGCGCCGCGCCCGGACCGCCTGTTCTACCTGGCCGCGTTGGGCAATTTGATCATCATGCTGTTCACCCTGGTGGTCCCCGAACTGCTGGCGCCCGAGGCGCGCGCCAATGCGCTGGGCGCCGGCGCGCGCATCTGGATCGAGGTGCTGCTCGGGCTGAACCTGCTGGTGATGACGGTGCTGGCCTGGCGCGCCGGAACCAGCGCCGGCGCGCCGGACGGGCCGCCACCCGGCACCCGCGCCTATGACCTGGTATACGCCGCCTGGGTGGTGGTGCTGCTGCTCCTGGTGATCTTTTTCGGCCTGGCCCTGCTGACCCTGTCGCAGCGCTCCTATCTGGCCAGCATGGGCACCACCCTGATGGTGGTGGCGGCATTGCTGCTGGCCTTCAACTGGGCCTGGGCGCGCTTCGGCGGCTCGGGGCAGGAAGGCGGCGGCACGCTCTCCATCCTGGTGTCGCGCTACCTGCTCTCCTTCGGCCTGCCGTACGAGAGCTGGCTCGACCGGCTGGCGCAACTGTCGCGCGACGAGGCCGATCCGGCCAAGTTTTTCGGCGAGGCGATGCATGCACTCGGGCGCCTGGCGATCGTCGCCGGGGCGCGCTGGAACGGCCCGGGGTTCGCGGGTGAGTTCGGCGAAGTCGGCGGGCGCCACATGGTGGTGATCGACACCGCCACCCAGGCCGCCGGCGCGGCGCGCATCGAAGTGGCGATCTATACCCGCGAGCTGCTCTCGCCGGCGTTCGTCTGGCACTTCAAGCTGCTGATCCAGATCGCCGCCGAGTTTTACGGCGCCAAGGCGCGCGAGGCGCGCTTGCGCAGCCAGCAGTATTTGCGCGCGGTGCACGAGACCGGCGCGCGCCTGACCCACGACGTGAAAAACCTGCTGCAGTCGCTCAACGGCATTCTCGGCGCCGCCGCCGAGGTGCGGGATGATGCGCAGGTGCGCCAGCTGGTGCAGCGCCAGTTGCCGGTGATCACCCAGCGCCTGGCGCAGACCCTGGACAAGCTGCAGCAGCCCTCCACCGACAGCCAGCGCCTGCTGCGCCTGACCGCATGGTGGAATGTGCTGCGCCGCCTGTACGAGAACGAGCCGGTGATCTTCACCGAAGCGGTGATCGAGACCGACCTGCCGATCGCGCAAAACCTGTTCGACAGCGTGGCCGACAATTTCTTGCAGAATGCCCTGCAAAAGCGCGCGTCGGGGCCGGCGATCGAAATCCGCGTCGACCTGGTTTGCCGCAGTGGCCGCATCGAGTTTTCCGTCACCGACGGTGGGGCGCCGATGGACGCGGAAGCCGCCTCGCGCCTGTTCGACTGGCCGCTGCCCTCGCACCACGGCCTGGGGATCGGCCTGTACCAGGCGGCGCGCCAGGCCGAGGCGCTGGGCTACCGCCTGCGCCTGGCGGAAAACCGCGAAGGCTGCGTGCGCTTCGCGCTGCTCAACGCGGAGTAGTCCCGCTCTTCAATGCCTGGTGCCCTTTGGTCGCCCTGGTCGCCCCTTGGTCGCCCGTTAGTGCTCGGCGCGTTCCAGGGCCGCCATCCGGCTGTATAGCGTGGTGCGGTTGATGCCGAGCAGGCGCGCCGCCTGGCTGACGTTGCCGCCGGCCAGTTTCATCGCCGCCGAGATGTAGGCGCGCTCCCAGCCCTCCAGCTTGTCGTCCAGGTTGAACACGCCGCGGCGCGACAATTCCTTCATGGCCGCTTCGTCGATGCTGTCGCTATCCAGTTCGTCGCCGGACATCAGCACCGCGCCGGAGTCGAGTTCCATCTCCAGTTCGCGCGCGGCGATCTCGCGCCCGGGGAATTTGGTCACCAGGCGGATCACCACGTTGCGCAATTCGCGCACGTTGCCGGGGAAGGGATAGTCCAGCCAAAGGCGCTCGGCGCTGGAGGAAAGCGCGAACGGCGGCGTACCGGCGGCAGCCGCGTACAGGGCGCGGAAGTGGGTCAGCAGGGCGAACTTGTCCTCGCCCAGGTCGCGCAGCGGCGGCACCCGGATCGAGAACACCGACAGCCGGTGATACAGGTCGGCGCGAAAGCCGCCGCTCTTGGACTCGGCGCGCAGGTCGCGATTGGTGGCGGCGAAAATGCGCGCCTGCGATTTGCGCGAGGTGGTTTCGCCGACCCGGTTGTACTCGCCGTTCTCCAGCACCCGCAACAGCTTGGCCTGCAGCGACAGGGGCAGCTCGCCGATCTCGTCCAGGAACAGGGTACCGTCCTGCGCGTCCTCGAAGTAGCCGGCCTTGGAGGTCTGCGCGCCGGTGAAGGCGCCCTTGGCGTAGCCGAACAGGGTAGGCTCGACCAGCGAGGGCGCGATCGCCGCGCAATTGAGCGCGAAATAGGGCTTGTGCCGACGTGGCCCCAAGGCATGCAGGCAGGAGGCCACCACTTCCTTGCCGCTGCCCGATTCACCTTCGATCAGCACCGGAAATGGCGAGTCGGCATACAGGCTGATCTGGGTCTTCAGGCCCAGCATCGGTTCGGAGGCGCCGATCAAGGCGTCCAGCGGGCTGTCGACGGCCGGCGTTGCCGCTGCCTCGACTTCGGCGGTGCTGGCCTTGTAGGCCTCCAGCAGCATTTGCTTCAAATAGGCTGGCTTGGCCGGTTTGGCGACAAACTCGGTGGCGCCCAGCGAACGCGCATGGCGCGCGGCCGCCACTTCGGACTGGCCCGACAGCACCAGGATTTTCATGTCCGGGGAGTGCGAAAGCAGGGCGGAAATCAGGCGATAGCCCTCCTCCGGCTCGTGCGGCAGGGGCGGCAGGCCCAGGTCGATCAGGGCCAGTTGCGGGGCCTGGGGCAGGCTGCGCAGCAACTCGATCGCCGTTTCACGCGAGGCGGCGGCGTGCACCTGGAAATCCTGGCCGAGCACGATGGACAGGGTATCGACGATCAGCGGGTCGTCGTCAACCAGGAGCAGGCTGGGCGGGAGGGGGGCGATGATGTGCGGGTTGCCGTTCGACATGGGCATGCGGATAAACGGACGCGGACGGTACGTCTTTGCAGGGTACGTGTTGTTTTGCAGACACACGTATTGTCGCTTGTTTTTCCGCCTCTGCGCAGGCATCCGGGTGTTTGTTGCTCGATTGCAACCCTGCGGCAACAAATCAGCAACAGTTTCCGGGCGGGCTTGCTGCTAAAATCCGCGCGTCCCATGTCCATCCCCGCTTCCCCCGAACCCGCCGGCCAGCCCTTCGTGGCCATGCAAGGCGTCTCCTTCGCCTACCCGACCCTGACCGGCGCATTGGGCCGGCAAATCCTCACCGGGGTCGATTTGCAGGTTAAGCGCGGCCAGCTGGTGGCCCTGATGGGCGGCTCGGGATCGGGCAAGACCACCATCCTGCGCCTGCTCGGCGGCCAGGTGAAGCCGCAGGCCGGCACCGTCTTGGTCGACGGCCAGAACGTGCATGCGCTCAAGTCCAGGGAGTTGTTCGAACTGCGCCGGCGCATGGGCATGCTGTTCCAGTTCGGCGCCCTGTTCACCGACATGAGCGTGTTCGAGAACGTCGCCTTTCCGCTGCGCGAACATACCGACCTGCCGGAAGAGGCGATCCGCGACCTGGTGCTGATGAAGCTGAACGCGGTCGGCCTGCGCGGCGCGCAGGCGCTGATGCCCTCGCAGGTCTCCGGCGGCATGTCGCGCCGCATCGCGCTGGCCCGCGCCATCGCGCTGGACCCGCAGCTGATCATGTACGACGAGCCGTTCGCCGGCCTGGACCCGATCTCCCTGGGCCAGACCGCCAACCTGATCCGCACTCTCGGCGATGCGCTCGGCGCTGCCTCCATCATCGTCACCCACGATGTGGAAGAGTCCCTGCAGATCGTCGATTACGTTTACTTCCTGGCCGAAGGCAAGATCGTCGCGCAGGGCACGCCGGACGAGATCCGCGCCTCCGAGATGCCTTACGTGAAGCAGTTCGTCACCGGGGCGCCGGACGGCCCGGTGCGATTTCATTACCCCGCCCCGGAGTATGCGGCCGACCTGGGGCTGTCCAGATGAAGAGCTTCATCGAGGGCTTGGGCCACGGCTTGATCGACTCGGTGGCCAAGCTGGGCTATGCCGCGCGCCTGTTCATGCTGCTGCTGCGCAATTCCGGCATGGCCTTCGCCCGCCTGCGTCTGACCATCGCGCAAATTCATTTCATCGGCAACTATTCGCTGGTTATCATTGTTGTTTCCGGCCTGTTCGTTGGATTCGTGCTCGGCCTGCAGGGCTATAACACCCTGCAGCGTTACGGTTCGGAGCAGGCGCTGGGGCTGCTGGTGGCGCTCTCCCTGGTGCGCGAACTGGGGCCGGTGGTCACCGCGCTGCTGTTTGCCGGGCGTGCCGGCACCTCGATCACCGCCGAGATCGGCCTGATGAAGGCGGGCGAGCAGCTTTCGGCGATGGAGATGATGGCGGTATCGCCGATTGCCCGGGTGCTGGCGCCGCGTTTCTGGGCCGGGGCGATTTCGATGCCCCTGCTGGCGGCGCTGTTTTCCGCGGTCGGCGTGTTTGGCGGCTATATCGTCGGGGTGGTGATGATCGGTGTGGACGACGGTGCGTTCTGGAGCCAGATGCAGAACGGGGTCGACTGGCTGGAGGATGTAGGCAACGGGGTGATCAAGAGCATCGTGTTCGGCCTGGCTGTTACCTTCATCGCCGTTTTCGAGGGCTACGACAGCCAGCCTACGCCGGAAGGCGTATCGCGCGCCACCACCCGCACGGTGGTCAGCAGCTCGCTGGCGGTGCTGGCGCTGGATTTCATTTTGACCGCGCTGATGTTCAGCAAAGGATGATGTGATGGACCGTAAACTGACCGATCTTTGGGTAGGTTTGTTCGTGATCGCCGGACTGGCCGCCATCCTGGTCCTGGCACTGAAAGCCGGCAATTTGCTGTCTTTCAATTTTTCCGAGACATATCAAGTGGTTGCCAAATTTGATAACATCGGGGGGTTGAAAGCCCGCGCGCCGGTGAAAAGCGCCGGGGTGGTGGTGGGACGGGTCGCGGGGGTGAGCTTTGACGACCAGACCTACGAGGCGGTGGTGACCCTGGCGATGGACCGGCGTTTCGGTTTTCCGAAGGACACTTCGGCGAAGATTTTGACCTCCGGTCTGCTCGGAGAGCAGTACATCGGCTTGGAGCCGGGCGGTGATACCGCGAAGCTGGAGAATGGTGGCAAGATCAAGACGACGCAATCGGCGATCGTGCTGGAAAACCTGATCAGCCAGTTTTTGTTCAGCAAGGCGGCCGAAGGCAAGGACAGCAAGTCGGATGGCGCCTCGGCGCCATCCGGTGGTACCCCGGGCGGCATCACTGCGCCGCCCAGCCTGGGAGCCGCGCCTGGCGTGGCGGCCCCGGCGGCCGATGCCAAGGGCGGGACCGGCAAGTGATGCAGGTGCGGGCGCAAAGAGCAGGCGTCAAGGAACGGGCGTTCAACGGCAGCGGCGGCAAAAACAACAAGGAAGTGAAATGAAAGCGTGGACTCAATTCAGGCATTTGCTGGCGGCTCTTTTGTTTGCCGCAATCGCTGGCGGCTGCGCCACCAGCGGTAACCCCGCCGATCCGCTGGAAGGGCTGAACCGCGCCGTCTTCAGTTTCAACGAAGGTGCCGACAAGGCCGTGCTCAAGCCGGTGGCGACCGCCTACAAGACCGTGGTGCCGGAGCCGGCGCGCCAGTGCGTGGGCAACGTGTTCGCCAACGTCAACGACATTTTCGTTTCGATCAACAGCCTGCTGCAGGGCAAGGTGGGCGATGCGGTATCCGACGCCTGCCGCGTCCTGGTCAACACCACCGTGGGCATTGCCGGCTGCTTCGATGTCGGTTCCAAGATGGGCCTGGAAAAGCACAACCGCGATTTCGGCCAGACCTTCGGCAAGTGGGGCGTCTCCTCCGGGCCCTATGTGGTGCTTCCCCTGCTCGGCCCCTCCAGCGCGCGCGATGCCGTCGGCACCGGCATCACCAGCTACTTGGACCCGGTATGGAACATCCGCCACGTGCCGACCCGCAACGTGCTGGTAGCGGTGCGCGCCGTCAGCGTCCGCGCCGACCTGCTGTCGGCCGGTAACGTGCTCGAAGAGGCGGCACTGGATAAATACAGCTTCGTGCGCGATGCTTACCTGCAGCGCCGCCAGGGCATGGTCGAGGATGACGACAATCCCGCGCCTGCCCCCGGCAAGAACGCGCGCGGCGAACTCCTGCCGCTGGCCGTCAAGGGTGCCATCATGCCCACCCCGACCGTCCCGGCCGGCCTGTGGTTCGACGATGCCAACCAGCGCGCCAGCCAGCAGGCCGAAGCCGCCCGTGCCGCCAGGTCCGGCGCGCCGACCGACAATGCCGCGCGCCGTGGCGCCAAGTCGGCCTCCGCCGACGCGGCGCCCAAATCGCTGTAATTCTTAGATTGCCGTATCCGCCATGCTGAAACGAATTCTTCACGCCGCGCTGCTTGCCGCCGGTTTTTGTGCCGCATCCCTGTCCGGCACCGCTGCCCTGGCCCAGGACGCGCCCGATGCGCTGATCCGCCGCGCCGTCGACGAAGTCACCACCACTATCAAGGCGGACAAGGACATCCAGTCCGGCAACCGGCAGAAGATCAACGCCCTGGTGGATGCGAAGATTGCCCCCTACGTGAATTTCGTTCGCATGACCCAATCGGCGGTTGGCCGCAACTGGGCCAAGGCCACGCCCGAGCAGCAGACCACCCTGACGCGCGAGTTCAAGGCCTTGCTGACCAACACCTATTCGGGCGCGCTCTCCTCCTATCGCCCCGAGACGGTGATCGAATACCGGCCGATGCGCTGGAATCCGGGCGAGTCCGAGGCGGTGGTGCGTTCGGTGGTGAAAAACGGGTCCGCCGAACCGATCCAGCTCGATTACTTCGTCGAAAAGATGGAAGGCGGCTGGAAGGTGATCGACATGAACGTGGCCGGTTTCCGCCTGGTGGAAAACTACAAGGGCCAGTTCAACAACGAGATCACCAACAGCGGCATCGACGGGCTGATCAAGAAGCTGACGGCACTGAACCGCGCCAACGAGGCCAAGGCGAAGTCCTGATGGCCTACGCGGTTCCCGCCGGCGCCGGCCGCTTCGTTTCCGCTCCCGAGTTGCTGCGCGCGGGCGAAAAGGCGGTGGCGGGCGGCGAATCGGAAGTGGACCTGGCGGCGGTGAGCGAATGTGACTCCAGCCTGCTGGCCTGCATCCTGGCCTGGCGCCGGGCAGCGGCGGCGCGCGGCGCGCAACTGACGGTTAAAAACATTCCGGAGAATCTCGGCCGCATCGCCCGCCTGTACGGCGTCGAAGCCCTGGCCTTGAAATAGACCCGGCGTGGACCTACATAGGCGGAGCATCGATCGGGCAGCCTTCGGCTGCCCGAATTGCTTTCGCTCAACGGATATGAAGCGCGGATCATGAGATACGCCATCGAGGCAACGGCAGTACAAAAGCGCTATGGCTCCCTGCAGGCGCTCGGCGGGGTGGACCTTTCCATCGAGGAAGGCGAATTCTTCGGCTTGCTTGGGCCGAACGGCGCCGGCAAGACCACCCTGATCTCCATCATGGCCGGGCTGAACCGCCCGGACTCGGGCAGTGTCAAGGTGATGGGTTTTGACGTGGTGAACGACTACCGCCTGGCAAGGCGCAACCTCGGGGTGGTGCCCCAGGAACTGGTGTTCGACCCATTCTTTACCGTGCGCGAGACCCTGCGCATCCAGTCCGGCTATTTCGGCCTGCGCGGCAACGACGCGTGGATCGACGAGGTGATGGAAAGCCTGGGCCTGGCCGACAAGGCCGACGTCAACACCCGCGCCCTGTCCGGCGGCATGAAGCGCCGCGTGCTGGTCGCGCAGGCGCTGGTGCACAAGCCGCCGGTGATCGTGTTGGATGAGCCCACCGCCGGGGTCGATGTAGAGCTGCGCCAGACCCTGTGGAAATTCGTTGCCGGCCTGAACCGCGATGGCCACACCATCGTGCTGACCACCCATTACCTGGAAGAAGCCGAGAGCCTGTGCAACCGCATCGCCATGCTCAAGAACGGCAAGGTGGTGGCGCTGGACGCCACCGCCAACCTGCTGCGCCGCCATGCCGGCGCCTGCCTGCACCTGAAGGTGCGCGGCGAGCTGCCCGCCGCGCTGGTTGCGCGCGGCACGCTTCACGTCAGCGGCGCTTACCGCTTTCAGCTGGCCGATTACGATGAGGTCGAGACCGTGTTGCAGCCGGTGCGCGCGGCCGGGCTGCACATCGAGGAACTGCAGGTGCAGACCCCGGACCTGGAAGATGTGTTCGTCGAAGTGATGCGCGACGCCGCCGCCAAGGAGGCAGCATGAGCACGCCCGAGCCGGCGAGCCGGCCCCGGCCCGCCGCCACGGCGGACGTGCGCAGCGGCTTTCGCACCCTGCTCTACAAGGAGCTGCTGCGCTTCTGGAAGGTCAGCGCGCAGACCGTCACCGCGCCGGTGCTCACCGCGCTGCTGTATCTGCTGATCTTTTCCCACGCCCTGGGCGACCGGGTGCAGGTGTACGAGAACGTGCACTACACCGCCTTCCTGGTGCCGGGGCTGGTGATGATGTCGATCCTGCAGAATGCCTTTGCCAACAGCTCGTCCTCGCTGATCCAGTCCAAGATCACCGGTAACCTGGTGTTCGTGCTGCTGCCGCCGATCTCGCACCTGGAATTCTTCGGCGCCTACACCATCGCCGCGGTGGTGCGCGGCCTGGCGGTTGGCCTCGGGGTGCTGCTGGTGACCCTGTATTTCGCCGTGCCGCCGTTCAAAGAGCCCCTGTGGGCCCTGGTTTTCGCGGTGCTGGGTAGCGGCCTGATGGGGGCGGTAGGCCTGTTTGCCGGCATCTGGGCCGAAAAATTCGACCATATCGCCGCATTTCAGAACTTTTTCATATTGCCTGCCACTTTTTTGTCAGGAGTGTTCTATTCAATCCACTCACTGCCGCCGTTCTGGCAGGCCGTTTCGCGCTTCAACCCGTTTTTTTACATGATCGATGGTTTCCGCTATGGCTTTTTCGGCGTCTCCGATGTCTCGCCCTGGCTCTCGCTGGCCGTGGTGGGCGGCGCCTTCATCGCCATCAGCGGCACGATCATCGAACTGCTGAAGCGCGGTTACAAATTGCGTCATTAAGGTACGCTCAAGCGTACGATAGAGAGTAGAGGCCTTTTCCATGGTTACCCCTGAATACGTCAAAAGCCTGATTGCCGCGGGCCTGCAATGCGAGCACCTGGAAGTGGCCGGCGACGGCGCGCACTTCGAGGCGGTGATCGTCAGCCCCGCCTTCGAAGGCAAGCGCCTGGTGCAGCGCCACCAGCTGGTCAACCAGGCCCTGGGCACGCAGATGGGCAACGAAATCCACGCCCTGTCGATGAAGACCCTGACGCCCGCCGAGTGGCGCGCTGCCTGAGGAGAGCGCCATGGACAAGCTAGTCATCACCGGCGGCGTGCCGCTGGCCGGCGAAATCGCCATCTCCGGCGCGAAAAACGCCGCCCTGCCGATCCTCTGTGCTTCGCTGCTGACCAGCGAACCCCTGGTGCTGGACAACGTACCCGAGTTGCAGGACGTCAATACCACCCTCAAGCTGCTGGGGCAGATGGGTGTGCACGTCGAGCGCTCCGGCAAGCGCGTGGTCCTGCACGCCGAGCACATCGCCAACCCGGTCGCGCCCTACGAGCTGGTCAAGACCATGCGCGCCTCCATCCTGGTGCTCTGCCCGCTGGTGGCGCGCTTCGGTTCGGCGCGCGTCTCCCTGCCCGGCGGCTGCGCGATCGGGGCACGCCCGGTGGACCAGCACATCAAGGGGCTTGAGATTCTCGGCGCCAAGGTCACCCTCGAACATGGCGACATCGTCGCCGAAGCCGGCCGCCTGAAAGGCGCGCGCATCGTCACCGACCTGGTGACTGTCACCGGCACTGAAAACCTGATGATGGCCGCGGTGCTGGCCGACGGCGAAACCGTGATTGAGAACGCCGCGCGCGAGCCCGAAGTGGTCGACCTGGCCCAATGCCTGATTGCCATGGGCGCGAAGATTTCCGGCGCCGGTACCGACCGCATCACCATCGTCGGCGTCAAGAGCCTGCACGGGGCCACCCACGCGGTGATGGCCGACCGCATCGAGACCGGCACTTATCTCTGCGCGGTCGCCGCCGCCGGCGGCAAGGTAACGCTTACCGGCGCGCGCGCCGACACCCTGGACGCGGTAGTGGAGAAGCTGCGCGAAGCCGGCAGCAGCATCGAAACCGGCGCCGACTGGATCAGGATCGCCGCCAGCGGCCGCCCCAAGGCGGTGAATGCGCGCACCGCGCCTTACCCGGCCTTTCCCACCGACATGCAGGCGCAGTTCATGGCCCTCAATTGCATTGCGGAAGGCACCGGCGTGGTGACCGAGACGATTTTCGAGAACCGCTTCATGCATGCCCAGGAGCTGTTGCGCCTGGGCGCCGAGATCGAAATCGAAGGCAATACCGCGGTCATCAAAGGCGTGCCCAAGCTGGCCGGCGCCACTGTGATGGCCACCGACCTGCGCGCCTCCGCCTCGCTGGTGATCGCCGGCCTGGTGGCCGAGGGCGAGACCGTGATCGACCGTATCTACCACCTGGACCGCGGCTACGAGAGCCTGGAAGCCAAGCTGGGCGGCGTGGGCGCGAGCGTTTCCCGACGCAAATAAGTGGCAAAGGCGGCGGCCGGGCAGGGCGCGCAGTGCTGCGCGCCTCCAGGGAGGTCCTGTCCGCGGGAGAGCTGTCCGCGGGCGTCATCTTCGTGCCCGGTCATGGCGCGGCCACGCCGGGGACGTAGAATAGGCTGCTTTCCCGTGAGCATGCTTGTTGCATAGACGCGCCTACGCTGCAAAAGAATAGCCAGCCGTCCCGACCTCGAAACACATGGCCCCGCCGTCCCCAAATACACAACCGCTCTCCGATCCGGGCTCCATCATGGGCCTGGAGCCGGAACCTCGCGCTTCCGACGCGAAATCGCCGTCCGCCGACCCGCCTTCCCAGCCGGCCACCCGCTCGGTATTCACCAAGTACGTCCAGCAACCGCGCCCCGGCGTCGATGAAGACAGCACCATCACCCTGATCGAGGCCGGCAAGCGCTCGCGCTGGGCCCAGGTGCGCGGCGACCTGGCCGGCGGCGTCACCTCCGCGATCGTCGCCCTGCCGCAGACCATCACCATCGGCGCCCTGGCTTTCGCCCCGCTCGGCCAGGAATACCTGCCGATCGGCATCCTGGCCGGCTTTTACTGCTCGATCGTCTCCGGGCTGATCACCGCCTGGGCCGGCGCCATTCCCTTTTCGGTGGGCGGGCCGCGGTCTTCTTTCTCCCTGGTGCTGGCGCTGATCCTGTCCACCCTGATGGCCGGCTACGCCGACCTTTACGGTGCCTCCGCCGCCGGCACCCTGACCGGGGTGACCCACGTGATCGGCCTGTCGGCGATGGCCGTGGGGTTGGCCGGGCTCCTGCAGATGCTGCTCGGGGTATCGGGCATCGGCGCCTACATCAAGTTTATCCCCCACCCGGTGGTGGCGGGCTTCATGAACGGCATCGCCTTCCTGATCCTGATCTCGCAACTGCCCTATCTGGCCGGGCTGGCGGTGCATGTGGACTGGTGGGACATCCAGGGCTTCTCCCGGCACCTGCGCCCGGCCACGGCCCTGGTCGGGTTGTTCACCTTCGCGGTGATCTGGGCCTGCAACCGCTTTGTGCCCAGGGTGCCCGGCCCGCTGGCCGGCGTTGCGCTCGGCACTGCCTTCTACTACCTGCTGCAGGCGATGTTCCCGCAGATGGCGCTGGGCCCGGTGGTCGGCGCCGTGCCGCCCGAATTTCCCAAGCCCACCATGGCGCCGGTGTTCTGGGAAAACATCTTCGATCCGCGCACCTGGCAACTTCTGCTCAAGGTCGCTCCCTCGATCGCCGTGCTGGCGGTGCTGGGCGCGCTCGAATCCCTGATGTGCGCGGTCGCCGTCGGGCAGATCAGCGGACGGCGCCCGCAGGCGAACCGCGAGTTGCTCGGTCAGGGCCTGTCGAACGTGGTCGGCAGCCTGTTCGGCGCCGTGTTCTCCGGCTCGACCACCTCGCGCACCGTGCTCAACTACAAGATGGGCGGGCGCACCCGGCTCTCCGGCACCGTGCATTCGCTGGTGATGTTGCTGGCCTTGATGACCGCGCACTCGTGGGTGGCCTACCTGCCGCACGTGGTGCTGGCCGCGGTGCTGGCCTTCATCGCCGTCACCATGTTCGACGGCTGGACCCGCCAGCTGGTCAAGCGCCTGTCGCACCGCCAGGTGCACCGCGAGGTGTGGACCAACGTGGCTATCGTGCTGCTGGTGACGGTGGCCACCGTCGCCTTCAACCTGGTGGTGGGCGTGCTCGCCGGGGTGATCGCCACCGCCGTGGTGTTCATCAGCAAGAGCAGCAAGACAGTGGTGCGGCGCACCCAGTACGGCGACAAGCGCCACTCGCTGAAACTGCGCAGCCAGGAGAAGACCGCCTTCCTGCGCGAGAACGGCCGTGAGATTGTCGTGTTGGAACTGGAAGGCGCGCTGTTCTTCGGCACCGCCGACCAACTGGCGCTGGAAGTCGAAGGCCTGCCGCGCACCACCACCTACGTCATCCTCGACTGCAAGCGGGTGATCGAGTTCGACGCCACCGGCGCGCACATCCTGCAGCAGATCAGCCGGCGCCTGATGAAGACCGGGCGGCGCCTGCTGCTCTCCTACATCACGCCGGCCGGACCGAACGGCAAGTTTCTCGGCGACATGGGCGTGAAGGCGGTGATCCCGCCCGAACTCTGGTTCCGCGATACCGACCACGCCCTGGAGTGGTGCGAAAACAAGCTGGTGACCCGTGCCTTCCCCGATGACGAGACGATTGCCGAAATGTCGGTCGGGCGCATGGGCCTGTCGCACAATTTCACGCCGGAAGAAGTCAGCCTGCTCGCCGCCGTCCTGCATCGCCACACCTACGCCCCCGGCCAGTATCTGTTCCGCGAGGGCGACAAGGGCGACCAGATGTTCGTGCTGGCGCAGGGGGCGATCACCATCAAGCTGCCGCTCAAGCAGCGCGATCCGGAGGCCGAATCGCGCCGCCTGGTCACGCTCAGCCCGGGCGTGATGTTCGGCGAGATGGTGCTGGTCGAGTCGCGCCCACGCTCGGCCGACGCGGTGGCCGAGGAATACTCGGTGGTCTACAGCCTGTCGCGCGACGACCTGGAGCATCTGTTCCACTCCAACCCGCGCCTGGCCACCAAGCTGATGCGCAACGTCAGCCGCATCCTCGCCGACCGCCTGCGCACCACCACCGAAGAGTTGCGCGCCGCGGAAATCTGATGCATCGCACCAGGACGGCCGGAAAAAGCGTCGCGGTGCGATAAAATAGCGGTTCCCCCAGAGTCCTGCGCGTGGCAAGCGTCCCGCTGTCGCGCGTAGAGACGCTTTCGCGTGCTCCTCATATGATTACACTAGCCCTCTCCAAGGGCCGCATCTTCGATGAAACCATGCCGCTGCTGGAAGCGGCCGGCGTCCGCGCGCTCGAGAATCCCGAGACCTCGCGCAAGCTGATCATCGGAACCAACCAGGCGGACCTGCGCATCATCATCGTGCGGGCGTCGGATGTGCCCACCTACGTGCAATACGGCGCCGCCGACCTCGGCGTGGCCGGGCACGACGTGCTGCTCGAACACGACGCCAAGAACGGCGCGGACGGCCTGTACCGCCCGGTGGACCTGAAGATCGGCCGCTGCCGCATGATGGTTGCGGTGTCCGAAGGTTTTGATTACGACAGCGCCGTGCAGCAGGGGGCGCGCATCCGTGTCGCCACCAAGTACGTCAGCGTGGCGCACGAGCACTTCGCCGCCAAGGGCGTGCACGTCGACCTGATCAAGCTGTACGGCTCGATGGAGCTGGCCCCCCTGGTCGGCCTGGCCGACGCCATCGTCGACCTGGTGTCGACCGGCGGCACGCTCAAGGCCAACCGCCTGCGCGCGGTCGAGCACATCCGCGACATCTCCTCGCGCCTGATCGTCAACCAGGCAGCGCTCAAGACCAAGCGCGAGCCGGTGCAGGCGCTGATCGATGCTTTCGAGAAAGCCACGGCGCATTCACGGGAAGACTGATATGGAAGTATTGCGACTCGATTCGACCGAGGCGGATTTCGACACCCGCCTGGCGCAGCGCCTGGCCTACTCGGAGGAGACCGACGAGGCGGTGGAACACGCCACCCAGTCGATCCTCGCCGACGTGCGCAAGCGCGGCGACGCGGCGGTGCTCGAATATACGGCCAAGTTCGACGGCCTGAACGCCAAATCGATGAACGAGTTGCGCATCGCGCCGGAAGAACTCAAGGCTGCCCTCGCCAGCATCCCCGCCAGGCAGCGCGAGGCGCTGGAAGCCGCCGCCGCCCGCGTGCGCAGCTATCACGAGAAGCAGAAAATGGCCTCCTGGAACTACACCGAGGCCGACGGCACGGTGCTGGGCCAGCAGGTCACCGCGCTGGACCGCGCCGGTTTGTATGTGCCGGGCGGCAAGGCGGCGTACCCCAGCTCGCTGCTGATGAACGCCATCCCCGCCAAGGTCGCGGGCGTCAAGGAATTGGTGATGGTCTCGCCCACCCCGGGCGGGCAGAAGAACCCGCTGGTGCTGGCCGCCGCCGCGATCGCGGGGGTGGACTTGATCTACACCATCGGCGGCGCGCAAGCGGTCGCCGCGCTGGCCTACGGTACGCAGACCATCGGCCAGGTGGACAAGATCGTCGGCCCCGGCAATGCCTACGTGGCCGCCGCCAAGCGCCGGGTGTTCGGTACCGTCGGCATCGATATGATCGCCGGCCCCTCCGAGATCCTGGTGATCTCCGACGGCAGCGCCGACCCGGACTGGGTCGCGATGGACCTGTTCTCCCAGGCCGAGCACGACGAGATCGCCCAGGCAATCCTGCTGTGCCCGCATGAAGCTTATATCGAGCGGGTCGCGGCCAGCCTGAACAAGCTGGTGGGGGACATGCCGCGCGCGGCCATCATCCACGCCTCCATGGCCGGGCGCGGCGCGCTGATCAAGACCCGCGACCTGGCGGAAGCCTGCGTGATCGCCAACCAGATCGCCCCGGAGCACCTGGAGCTGTCGGTGGCAGACCCCGATGTGCTGCTGCCGCAGATCCGCCATGCCGGCGCGATCTTCATGGGCGTGTACTCCAGCGAGTCGCTGGGCGACTACTGCGCCGGACCCAACCATGTGCTGCCCACCTCGCGCACGGCGCGCTTCTCCTCGCCCCTGGGCGTGTACGACTTCCAGAAACGTTCGTCGATCATCAAGGTATCCAAGGCCGGCGCCGGCACGCTGGGCAGGATCGCCGCTGAGCTCGCGTACGGCGAAGGCCTGCCGGCGCACGCCAGGTCCGCCGAGTTCCGCCTGTAGTTCCGTCTGTAATCCCGCCGGTCATCGTTTCCCCACTCTCGCTGAAAGCTGAAATCATGAGCAGCACCGCCCAACGCATCGTCCGGCCCGAGATCCAGGCGCTGTCCGCCTATCACGTGTCCGATGCGACCGGCCTGGTCAAGCTCGACGTGATGGAAAGCCCCTATCGCCTGCCCGACTGGCTCGCCAAGGAAGTGGGCGAGGTGGTGGCGAACCTGGCGCTGAACCGCTATCCGGTGCCTACGGCGCTCAAGCTGCGCGGCCTCATCAAGGAGGTCATGCAGGTGCCGGCCGGCTGCGACGTGCTGCTGGGCAACGGCTCGGACGAGTGCATCCAGTACATCACCGCCACCGTCGCCAAACCGGGAGCCGTGGTGATGGCCCCCGGCCCCTCGTTCGTGATGTTCCAGATGCAGGCGCAGTTCTACAACCTGAAGTTCGTCGGCGTGCCGCTGAATGCCGACTTCAGCCTGGACGCCGATAAATTCATCGCCGCGATGGCCGAGCACAAGCCGGCCCTGACCTGGATCGCCTATCCGAACAACCCGACCGGCAACGCCTTTGCCGTGGCCGATATCGAGCGCATTATCCAGGCCGCGCCGGGTCTCGTGGTGATCGATGAGGCCTACCAGCCCTTCGCCGGCGGCAGCTTCATGGACCGCCTGAACGACTTCGACAACCTGGTGGTGATGCGCACTGTCTCGAAAATCGGCATGGCCGGGGTGCGCCTGGGTTACGTGGCGGGCAAGCCCGAGTGGATCAACGAGTTCGACAAGGCCCGCTCCCCCTTCAACATCAACGTGATGACCGAGGCAGTGGCGATCAAGCTGCTCGAGAACAAGACGGTGCTCGACGAGCAGGCCGCCATCATCCTCAAAGAGCGCGAATTGCTCGCCACCGAGCTGAAAAAGCTGCCGCAACTGACCCTGTACCCCAGCGCCGCCAACTTCCTGCTGGCGCGCGTGAACGGCGAAGGTGACGAAAAAGCGGGCGCCGGCACGAAAGTGTTCGAGCGCATGAAGCAGCAGGGCGTGCTGGTGAAGAACTTCTCCGGCGGCCACCCGATGCTGGAGAATTGCCTGCGCCTGACCATCGGCGCCCCGGAAGAAAACCGCGCCATGCTCGGCGCGCTCAAAGTTGCGCTAAGCTAACCCCATTCCCCTCCTGCCTTGCCGCAGATACCCACCATGCGCACCGCCGAAGTTACCCGCAACACCAACGAGACGCAGATCAGCGTCAAGGTCAACCTCGACGGCACCGGCCGTGCGAGCTTCACCACCGGGGTGCATTTCCTCGACCACATGCTTGACCAGGTGGCGCGCCACGGCCTGATCGACATGGACATCGTCGCCAAGGGCGACCTGCACATCGACGCCCACCACACGGTGGAAGATATCGGCATCACCCTGGGCCAGGCGGTAGCCAAGGCGGTCGGTGACAAGAAGGGCATCCGCCGCTACGGCCATGCCTACGTGCCGCTGGACGAAGCCCTGTCGCGCGTGGTGATCGACTTTTCCGGCCGGCCCGGCATCGAATTCCACGTGCCCTTCAAGCGTGCCATGATCGGCGAGTTCGATGTCGATTTGGCGCACGAGTTCTTCCAGGGTTTTGTGAATCATGCCCTGGTGAGCTTGCATGTGGACAATCTGCGCGGCGAAAACGCCCACCACCAGTGCGAGACCGTGTTCAAGGCCTTCGGCCGGGCGCTGCGCATGGCGATCGAGCCCGATCCGCGCATGGGCCAGATCATTCCCTCGACCAAAGGCTCTCTTTAAGCAATGGGGCGGGCGCTGCTCGCGCGGCTGCTGGCCGGCTGGCTTGGCCTATGTCTCTGCGTGGGCGCGGGGTTTGCTTTCGCGCAAGAGGGCCCATATACCCATGAAGCCAGCCAGCTGGTGTTCGAGTCCACCCTCGGCGGCATTCCGCGCCAGGGTATACGAGACTACGAGGCGAGCCGGCCCGGGCTGGGGGTGGGCGTCAAGTACGGCCTGGAAGATCCGAAAATCTATGTCGATGTCTATGTGTACAACGCCGGGCGGGCCGTCATTCCCGAGGGGACAGGCGACCCGCTGGTGGTCGCCATGTTCGAGTCGGCGATGAGCGACGTCCGCCAGATGGGGGAGTCCGGCCGCTATCAGAATGTCAGCTTGATGGGCAACGACAGCATCACCCTGGGAGGCGAAACGGGAGCGCGCAGCGCCTTGCGCGGCCGTTTCGAATTCACCCTGGACGGCGCGGACGTCTATTCCCACGTCTACGTGCTGGCGGTGCACAATCATTTCGTCAAGATGCGTTTCACCTACCGGCGCGACCAGGCCGGCGCGGCGCAACCCCTGCTGGGGGCCGCGCTGGAGGGCCTGGGCAAGGTAGTCGGCAAAAACCTGCAATGAACACGTGATGCGATTGAAGCGACAACTTCAGAGGAAACAGCGGCGATGAGCGGCGTGGTGGCGGTGGTGGACTACGGCATGGGCAACCTGCGCTCGGCCGCCAAGGCGATGGAGAAGGTGGCGCCCGATGCCAAGGTGGTGATCTCGGGCGACCCGGACTTCATCCGCAAGGCCGACCGGGTGATCTTCCCCGGCCAGGGCGCGATGCCCGACTGCATGCGCGAAATGACCGCCTCGGGCCTGCGCGAAGCGGTGCTGGAGGCGGCCGCCAGCAAGCCTTTCCTGGGCATCTGCGTAGGCATGCAGATGCTGTTCGACTGGAGCGCCGAAGGCGATACCCCGGGCCTGGGCGTGTTCAAGGGCAAGGTGATCCGCTTCGACGGCAACATGCATGGCGCCGACGGCCTGCGCCTGAAGGTGCCGCACATGGGCTGGAACCAGGTGCACCATGATCGCGCCCACCCGCTGTGGAAGGGCGTGCCCGAGGACGGCCGCTATTATTTCGTGCACAGCTTCTATCCGCAGCCGGAGAATGCAGCCGACGGTGTCGGCAGCGCCGACTATGGGGTACACTTTACTTGCGCGGTTGCGCGGAACAATATTTTCGGCGTACAGTTTCACCCTGAGAAAAGTCATACAGCCGGACTCACCCTGTTTTCGAACTTCGCCTCCTGGAACCCCTGATTCCTCGACCCGCTCCCGGCTCCACGCGGCCCATGCTTATTTGGCGCCGCCCATCCGCCTCCCACTTTTCTCTCCCATTCCTACTCTGACTGATCCGGTATACGCATGTTGATCATCCCCGCGATTGACATCAAGGACGGCCATTGCGTCCGCCTCAAGCAAGGCGATATGGCTGACGCGACCGTCTTTTCCGAACAACCCGGCGATATGGCCACCCACTGGAAAGCACAGGGTGCCAAGCGCCTGCACCTGGTGGACCTGAACGGCGCGGTCGCCGGCAAGCCGAAAAACGAGGCTGCGATCAAGGATATTGTCGCCGCCCTCGGCGGCGAAATCCCGATCCAGCTGGGCGGCGGCATCCGCGACCTCGACACCATCGAGCGCTACCTGGATGACGGAATCTCGTACGTGATCATCGGTACCGCCGCGGTGAAGAACCCCGGTTTCCTGCACGATGCCTGCGGCGCCTTCCCCGGCCACATCATCGTCGGCCTGGACGCCAAGGACGGCAAGGTTGCCACCGACGGCTGGAGCAAGCTGACCAAGCACGACGTGATCGACCTGGCCAAGAAGTTCGAGGACTACGGCGCCGAGGCCATCATCTACACCGACATCGGCCGCGACGGCATGCTCTCGGGCGTGAACATCGAGGCGACGCTGAAACTCGCGCAGGCGATGCACATTCCGGTGATCGCCTCCGGCGGCCTGTCCAGCGTCAAGGATATCCAGGACCTGAAAAAGATCGAGAACGACGGTGTGATCGGCGCCATCGCCGGCCGCGCCATCTACGACGGCACGCTGGACTTCAAGGCGGCCGTGGCCGAAGCCGAGAAAGAGTAATTTCGGCAATCCGGCGGGGCTGTGGCCCCGCTTTGTAGCGTCGCTTGTGGCCGGTATTGTTGCATCGCCGTCGGCCGCGTTTTGTTGCCCTGCCCGCGCCGTGCGCGGGTTTTTGCCCAAGCCCATGCTCGCCAAACGCATCATCCCCTGCCTCGACGTCACCGCCGGCCGCGTGGTCAAGGGCATCAATTTCGTCGGCCTGCGCGACGCCGGCGACCCGGTGGAGATCGCGCGCAAGTATGACGACCAGGGCGCCGACGAGCTGACCTTTCTCGACATCACCGCCTCCTCCGACCAGCGCGACATCATCCTGCACATCATCGAGGCGGTCGCCTCGCAGGTGTTCATTCCCCTGACCGTGGGCGGCGGGGTGCGCAAGGTGGAAGACGTGCGCCGCCTGCTCAACGCCGGCGCCGACAAGATCAGCATCAACACCTCGGCGGTGCAAAACCCGCAACTGGTGGCGGACGCCAGCAACAAGCACGGCGCCCAGTGCATCGTCGTCGCCATCGACGCCAAGCAGACCGCCCCCGGCAAATGGGAGGTGTTCACCCACGGCGGGCGCAACGCCACCGGGCTGGATGCGATCGAATGGGCCCGCAAGGTCGAAAGCCTGGGGGCGGGCGAGATCCTGCTCACCAGCATGGACCGCGACGGCACCAAGAGCGGCTTCGACCTGGGCCTGACGCGCGGCGTGTCCGACGCCGTCGGCATCCCGGTGATCGCCTCCGGCGGGGTCGGCAACCTGGAAGACCTGGCCGACGGCGTGACCCAGGGTCACGCGGACGCGGTGCTGGCGGCGAGCATTTTTCACTATGGCGAGTACACCGTGCGCCAGGCCAAGGAATGCATGGCCAAGCGGGGCATCGAAGTGCGCCTGTAGCCGCCAGCCATGCCCGCCCGCCGGGGCGCGCTCGTCGCATACGTAGTTGCCACGATCAAGTTCCTGGAGTCCGTGCCGATAGCGAACAGGTAGCCTGGCGCCTTGTTTTTCCTCGCCGGGTCCTTTTCCGTCAACCCTGGAACCTTGCCATGGGCTCGATTGCCGCTGTTTTTTCCGCGACCGCCGCCGGCGGATCGGTGGGTGGCTCCGCCGGCACCGGTGCGCTCGAAGCCCAGAAGACGCAGTGCGAGCGGCAATTGTCGGACTGGGTCAATTGCGCTTCCGCCAAAACGCCGGAGGGCAAGGCGAAAATCGCGGAATTCACTACCAAGCTGGCGACCATCAACGCGCAAATCCAGCAGGCCGGCAAGGCCCGTGAGCAGGCCGGGAGCGCGGCAACCCGTCCCGATACGGCGGACAATGCGTCCAACGCGACGACCAAGGCGGCGCCGGGTGCGCATCTTTTCTCGCCTCTGGGCTCCAGGCTGGATACCTACGCCTGAGGCGCCAAGAGCCGCTCAGGAGGGATTGAGCAGGATGATGCTGATGCGACGGTTTTCGCGCCGGCCCTGTTCGGACTCGTTGGAGGCGCGCGGGCGGGTCTGCGCCAGGCCGGAGGCGGTGAGCCGGTCGGCACTGATGCCGCGTTCCTGTAGCGCCCGCGCCACCGCGGCGGCGCGCGCCGAGGACAGCTCCCAGTTGGACGGAAACTGCGGGTTCTTGATCGCCTGGTTGTCGGTATGGCCTTCGACGATGACCCTGCCCTTGCTGGCGCCCACCGCTTCGGCGATGCGCGCCAGGGTCGCCTGCGCGCCAGGGGCGGGCTGCGCGGTGCCGCTGGCGAACAGCGCGCTGTCGGCGATGTCGATCACCCAGCCGTTGCCGCGCGGGCTCACCGCGATGCTGCCGCTGCCGCGCAGGTCGGCGAGAGACTGGCTGAGCTTGTCCATCGGGGTGGGCGCGGCCGGCGTGGCCTGCGCCAGGGGGGCGGTCGGCCTGGCTTGCGGCGCGGCGCCGGTTTCCTGCGGCGCGCTGCTGACCGGGCGCGGCTCGTCCGTCGGGTAAATGGGAGCGGCGGCGTGGGCGGCCGTGATTTGCGAAGGAGCCGGGGCAGGGCGGGCGACTTCGGCCGGCGCCGGGCGCACGGGTTCAGCCGGCGCGGCAGGCGTGGCGATTGCGGCAGACGTGCTGATTGCGGCAGACTTGGCGATTGCGGCGGGCTCGACGGCGGCGGTTTGCGCAACCGGCGCGGGCGCCGGGGTCGGCAACTGCGTTTCGGGAGGCCTCGGGGCGGGCAATTGGCTCTCGATCGGCACCGCGGGCAGGCGGATGTCGCGCGCGCTGTGCGCCGGCTGCTTGTCCGGTGGTGCCGTGCCCGGTTCGGTCAGCTTGGGTAACCTGGCGTAGAGCGCCAGGAACAGCACGAACAACAAGGTGATGAAGTCGGCGTAGGAGACCATCCAGCGGTCGGTGCCGGCCATGCCCTCGCCGCTGTCTTCGTCGCTGGTCGCGATCAGGCGGCGCATCAGGCGACCTTGCGGATATGCACGACGTTGGTGGCGCGTTCGCCGGCGGCGATCAGGGTGCGTTCGACCAGGCGCGGCTGCTTGTTCTGCGCGATCATGATCAGGCCGTCGATGCGCAGCTCGTCGCGCAGGGTGAGTTCGAAAATCATCCCGCGCAGCTTGGCGGCCAGCGGCAGGAACAGCAGGTTGGCCAGGGCCAGCCCGTAGATGGTGGCGGTGAAGCAGCTGGCGATGCCGGCGCCCAGCTTGGCGGCGTCCGACAAGCCGTTCATCACGTGCAAGAGGCCGATCACCGAACCGAGAATGCCGACGGTGGGGGCGTAGGCGCCGGCCGATTCCCACATGCGCGCGGCGCGTTTCAGGCGCGCGTCGCGGATGCGTACGTCCAGCAGCAGGTTCTCGCGGATGTATTCGGGTTCGTGGCCGTCGGCGATCATTTCCAGGCCGCTTTTCATCATCGGGTCGTCCACCGCATCGGCCAGGCCGTCGAGCTTGAGGGAGCCCTTGCGGTAGGCGATGGTGGACCAGCCGACGATCTCGCTGATGTAGTCGCGGCGCTCGGTCACCGGCGGGCGGCGCAGCCAGCGCAGCAGCGACAGGCCCATGCGGAAGTCTTTCGGCGAGCTTTGCGCGATCACCGCGCCCAGGGTGCCGCCGAATACCAGCAGGAAGGCGGCCGGGTTCAGGAGCGAGCGCAGCGAAGCCCCTTCCAGGGCCTGCCCGGAAAAGATGCTCAACAGCGCCAAACCCAGGCCCGCTAGGGTCATGTAGAACATGGCAACACTCCAGCGCCCGCGGGAAAAGGGAATGGGGGACGCGAAGCCTATGGTCGCGCAGGCGGGCGCTTCCCATACCCATGAAAAGCCGGGGTTTTGCGCTTCAGTTTCCCGCCGGGGTGCCGATAAAGCGCGGGAAATACTGATTAAGTGGGCTACGCCCCCCTCACTTGCGTTTCGCAACCCCCGATATCAGAGAGAGGGGCACCGCGCATCTTCCTGTTTTCGGGACTTGTTCAGCGTTTCCCGCGTTTTTGCCTCGCCGGCGCGGTCTTGATCCTTCCCTTGCGGCACGCATCTATGTCCAATCGCCGGCAAGCGGCGCCTACAGGCTAAAATACCGTCATGGAATGGCTAGAAAAAGTGAAATGGGATGAGCGCGGGCTGATTCCGGTGATCGCCCAGGAGGCATTCACCAATCGCGTGCTGATGTTCGCGTGGATGAATCGCGAATCCCTCCAGCTGACGGTGGACAGCGGCAACGCGGTCTACTGGTCGCGTTCGCGCAACCGCCTGTGGAAAAAGGGCGAGGAGTCGGGCCACGTGCAGAAGGTGCGCGAGATCCGCCTGGACTGCGACGAAGACGTGATCCTGATCAAGGTCGAGCAGGTCGGCGGCATCGCCTGCCACACCGGGCGCCACAACTGCTTTTTCCAGAAATACGAAAACGGCGACTGGGTGGTGACCGACCCGGTTCTCAAGGACGAACACGAGATCTACGGCAAATGAGCGACGCTGTCCTGCAACGCCTGGCCGAGGTGATCGCGTCCCGTCGCGGTACCGACCCGGACAAGAGCTATGTCGCGCGCCTGTTCGCCAAGGGCGGTGACGCGATCCTGAAAAAGATCGGCGAGGAAGCCACCGAGACCGTGATGGCGGCCAAGGACGGCAAGCCGGCGGCGTTAGTGGCCGAGATGGCCGACCTGTGGTTCCATTGCCTGATTGCGCTGGAGCAGCATGGCTTGAAGCCCCAGGACGTGCTCGACGAACTGGCGCGCCGCGAGGGCCTCTCCGGCCTGGACGAAAAAGCCGCGCGCAAGGACGCCTCGCGCAGCGACGCTGAAGCCCTGAACGCCAAATACAAATAGCCCATTCAAGTGAGCGCCATGCATACCGACCCCAATTGCATTTTCTGCAAGATCGTCGCCGGCCAGATTCCCAGCAAAAAGGTTTACGAAGACGAGGAACTGATCGCCTTCAACGACATCCACCCGGCCGCGCCGGTGCATGTGCTGCTGGTGCCGAAGGAACATTTCGCCTCCCTGATGGATGCGCATGCCCGCCACGAGCAGTTGCTCGGCCGCATGCTGCTGCTGGCGCCGCGCCTGGCCAAGGACCAGGGCGCCAAGGAGGGGCAGGAGGGCGGTTTCCGCGTCGTCATCAACAATGGCCGCGATGGCGGGCAGGAAGTGTTTCACCTGCACATGCACATCATGGGCGGCCCGCGCCCGTGGACCCGGATGGCCTGAACCTGGCGCCCGGTTTGGCGTACAATATGTTTCAGTAGCAAAGGTTTCAGCAGTAAAGGCCGGTGCCAGGCACCGGTGCTGTAGACGTGGCTAAGAAATAATGAAAAACGACGCTGCGTAGCAGGTGCCGCCGGAAATCCCGGGGCGCCACGGGGATGCGCATGCGATTGCGCTCGGCCCCGGTCGACCATAACCACGTTTCCACGTTTTGCAGGAGTAATGTCATGGGTTCCTTTTCGATTTGGCACTGGCTGATTGTGCTGGTGATCGTCATGCTGGTGTTCGGCACCAAGAAGCTGCGCAACATGGGTTCGGACCTGGGGGGCGCGGTCAAGGGCTTCAAGGACGGCATGAAGGAAGGCGCCGCGGCGGACAAACCCGCCGACCCGGCGGCGCAGGTCGGCCAGACCATCGACGTCAAGCCCGAAGAAAAGACCAAGGTCTAGTCGGCGCGGCAGTTCGCGCCGTGACGCCGTGCCCGCGCTTGCCGCGGGTAAGCCTTGGCGCGGCTGCTTTTCTGGACCCTAACTTTCCGGACTCATCATGTTCGACGTCGGTTTTTCCGAAATGATCGTCATCGCGGTCGTGGCGCTGGTCGTCATCGGCCCCGAGAAGCTGCCGCGCGTCGCCCGTACCGTGGGCGCGCTGCTGGGCCGCATGCAACGCTACGTCAACGACGTAAAAGCGGATATCAACCGCGAGATCGAACTCGACGAGCTGAAAAAGATGCACACCTCGGTGAAAGAGGCGGCGCAAAGCATCGAGACTTCGGTGAAGGATGCGGTGTCCAGCTTCGAGCAACAGGGGCAGGAGATGAATGCGGCCATCAGCGGCGATGCGACGGTCGCGGCGCAGACCGAAGCCGCCGCGCCAGGCGCGCCGATGAGCGATGCCGACCTGGCAGCCGCCATTCAGGCAGCCCAGGACCAGGCACTGGCCGAGCCCACCTCTGCCGCCGCCGCGCCGATGAGCGATGCCGATCTTGCCGCCACCATCCAGGCCGCGCAGGACCAGGTGCCGGCCGGGCCCGCCCCTGCCGTGCCGGCCAGGACTGCCGCGTGAACGACTGCCGCCTGAACGATGGCCGCGTGAACGACCGCTGCCTGAACAAGACAAAGAAATCATGAGCGAAGAAGGCCTGCAGGAATCATTCGTATCGCACCTGGTCGAGTTGCGCGACCGGCTGCTGCGCGCCATGATCGCGATCGGCGCCGTGTTCCTGGTGCTGTGGTTCTACCCCGGCCTGTCGGCGATCTACGATCTGCTCGCCGAGCCGATGATCAAGACCCTGCCGCGCGGCACCACCATGATCGCCACCGGCGTGATCACGCCCTTCCTGGTGCCGCTCAAGGTCGGCATGATGGCCGCCTTCCTGATCGCCCTGCCGATGGTGCTGTACCAGGCCTGGGCTTTTGTCGCGCCGGGCCTGTACCAGCATGAGAAGAAGATGGCCCTGCCGCTGGTGGTGGGCAGCACGGTGCTGTTCCTGTCCGGCGTGGCCTATTGCTATTTTGTCGTGTTCGGCTGGATGTTCAGCTTCATCATCCACTTCGCGCCCAAGAGCATCACTCCAGCGCCGGACATCGAGGCCTATCTCAACTTCGTGCTCACCATGTTCGTCGCCTTCGGGGTCACCTTCGAAGTGCCGCTGGTCGAAGTGGTGCTGGTGCGCACCGGCATGGTCACGGTGGCCAAGCTGCGCGAGATCCGCTCGTACGTGATCGTCGGCGCTTTTGTCGTCGCCGCCGTGGTGACCCCGCCGGACGTGGTCTCGCAACTGCTGCTGGCGATCCCCATGTGCCTGCTCTACGAGTTCGGCATCCTGCTGTGCTTGCTGGCCGAAAAGGTGTGGGGCAAGCCGCAGAGCCGCGCGGAAGTCGATGCGGCGGCCGATGCCGATGCGTCTTCCACTTCGACCTGACCGGAGGCGCTGGATACGCGCGGCAGGCGCCTGAGCCTGCCGAAACAACAGGGGCCGCTGATGCGGCCCCAGGTTGTTGACAAAGGGGGCAAGCCCTCTTTGAATCCCCCGAAGTCAGAGCGAGCGACGCGGGAGTTGGCATGGCCCTGTTCGCAACAACCTGCTTTGTCAGCGGTCCAGGGCCGCTGATGCAGCCCTTTGCTCTTCCCCGCGCCAAATTCAGCGGCGCTTCGTATCGCCGCCTTTGAATCGCGCATTCAGATCATCGACTACTCGTCGTCTTCCTCTTGCTGCGGCCTTTGCTGGCGCTGCTGCTGCGGCGAAGGCTTGGGCCGCTTGCCGATGGTCACCGACAAATCCTGCGGCTTGTTCTCGCGCAGGATCTTCATTTTCGCCTCGCTGCCCGGCGCCAGTTGCGCGATCACATTGAGCATGTCGGAGGAGTCGGTGACGGTCTTGCCTTCGATCTCCATCAGCACGTCGCCCGGCTTCACCCCGCCCTTGTCGGCCGGGCCGCCCTTCATCACGCCCGCGATGATCGCGCCCTGGTTTTTCGGCAGCTTGAAGGACTCGGCCAGCTCGGGGGTAATCTCCTGGATCTCCACCCCGATCCAGCCGCGCGTCACCCCGCCGGTGGCGATGATCTGCTCCATGATCGACTTGGCCATGTTCGAGGGAATCGCAAAGCCGATCCCCAGGCTGCCCCCCGACCGCGAATAGATCGCCGTATTCACGCCCAGCAGGTTGCCCTGCGCATCGACCAGCGCGCCGCCCGAATTGCCCGGGTTGATCGCCGCGTCGGTCTGGATGAAGTTCTCAAACGTGTTGATGCCCAGGTGCGAGCGGCCGAGCGCGGAGACGATGCCCATGGTCACCGTCTGCCCGACCCCGAACGGGTTGCCGATCGCCAGCACCACATCGCCCACCTTGGCCGACTCCGGGCGCCCGAACACGATCGAGGGCAAGCCCTTCAATTCGACTTTTACCACCGCCAGGTCGGTCTCCGGGTCGCTGCCCACCACCTTGGCGCTGGCGCGCCGGCCGTCGGCCAGCAATACTTCGATCTCATCGGCCGACTCGATCACGTGGTGATTGGTCAGCACATAGCCCTCGGAGCTGACGATCACCCCCGAACCCAGGCTGGAGGCGCGGCGCTTTTCCTGCTGCTGGTTCAGCTCGCGGCCGAAGAAATGGCGAAACAACGGGTCGTTCAGGAACGGATGCTTCTGGCTTTTCACTTCCTTGGAGGTGAAAATGTTCACCACCGCCGGCATCGCCTTTTTCGCCGCGTCGCTGTAGCCGCTGCCCGGCTTGCCCGGTTCCAGCGTCCCCAAAGGTGAAGGCGCCGCCTGCGCCACGGTGACCGTGCCGGCTCCCGAATTGGTGGTCGTCACCGGGCGCAGCACCAGCCACTCGGGCTTGAGCGTAGCCACGACGAACCAGATCGCGATGCAGACCGTGATGGTCTGCGCGAAAATAAGCCACAAATGCCGCAACATGGAGAAGGAAATGACCCGGGAAGAAGTACGCGGATTGCTCGATACCTGGCTGGAACCGGCCCGCTTTCGAGATTATTGCCCAAACGGCCTGCAGGTGGAAGGGCGTAGCGAAATCCGCAACGTGATTAGCGGGGTCACCGCCAGCCTGGCGCTGATCGAAGCCGCGGTGCAAGCGCGGGCGGACGCCCTCCTGGTGCACCACGGCCTGTTCTGGAAAGGCGATGACATGCGCATTACCGGCACGAAAAAGCGCCGCATCGAACTGCTCTTCAGGCACGACATCAACCTGTTCGCCTACCACCTGCCGCTCGATGCGCACCCGGAGATGGGCAACAACGCCAGTCTGGCGCGGCAACTGGGCTTTTCCCTCACCGGGCGCTTCGCCGACCAGGAAATCGGCTTTCTTGGCGAATTGCCCCAGACCATGTCCGCCGGCGCGCTCGCCGCGCAGGTTGGCGAACGCCTGGGCCGCCCCGCGTTGCTGGTCGGCGACACCACCCGGGCGGTACGCAAGGTGGCTTGGTGCACCGGTGGCGCCCAGGGCTATTTCGAGCAGGCGATCGCTTGCGGCTGCGAGCTTTACCTGAGCGGCGAAATCTCCGAACAGACCACCCACCTGGCGCGCGAATCCGGCGTGCCCTACATCGCCGCGGGCCACCACGCCACCGAACGCTACGGGGTGCAGGCGGTGGGCGAGCGCCTGGCGCGCGAGACCGGCATCGCGCACCGCTTCATCGAGATCGACAATCCCGCCTAGCCGCGCCGGATGCTGCAAAAACAAAAGGCCGCCTGCGCGGCTTCGCAGTCAGGAAAAGACCTCTCGCGCGGCCTCGCGCCCAGAAAAAGGCCGCTTGCGCGGCCTGTTGGGTTGCCCTTGGTCCTCGCCTACTTCTTCAGCGAATCACGAATCTCACGCAGCAGCAGCACATCCTCCGGCGTCGCCGGCGCGGGGGCGGGTGGCGGGGCCTCGGCCTTTTTCAGCTTGTTGATCTGCTTGACCATCAAAAAGATGATGAACGCCAGGATCATGAAATTGAGCGCGATGGTAATGAAATTGCCGTAGGCGATCACCGCGCCGATTTTTTTCGCTTCCGCCAGCGGCAGCCCGGCCGCCTGGCCGGCCAGCGGCAGGTAGTAATTGGAGAAGTCCAGCCCGCCGACCACCCTGCCGATCACCGGCATGATCAGGTCGCCGACCAGGGAATCGACGATCTTGCCGAAAGCCGCGCCGATGATCACCCCGACTGCCAGGTCGATGACGTTGCCCTTGACCGCGAACTCCTTGAATTCATGCACCATTCCCATCTTTTGCTCCGTTTTCATCGTCCTTGTCGGGTGAGGGTACTCCGCCCAATGCGCCCTTGGCAAGCTTGCGCGCTCCCCGTATACCGCGCAAGCCCATGAATAAACAGGGAAAAATCTGAAAAACTTTTATCCCTGCTGACGATCCGGTATAATCGCGCGTTTGGCTCGGTGTCGATGCGGCCGTACGTTCCACGAGGGGTGGGGCAGGCAGCGCGCTCCGGGTACAAACGGCACCGTAAAGCGGACCCATTTTCTTAAGCTTTTGAGGCTTTTATGAGCAACGAGCAACCCGTGGACAAGGACCGGCGCAACGCCCTGGTCGCCACCGGGGTCGTTGGCGGCATCGGCACCCTGTGCACCGCCTGGCCCTTCGTCAATACCTTCGCACCTTCGGAAAAAGCCAAAGCAGCCGGCGCTCCCGTCGAAGTGGACATCGGCGCGCTGAAGGAAGGCGAGATGATGGTCACCGAGTGGCGCGGCCAGCCGGTCTGGGTGCTCAAGCGCACCAAGGACATGATGGCTTCGCTGACCAAGACCGAAAGCGAAGTGGCTGACCCCGACTCCAAGCGCAAGCAGGACGAGCTCACCCCCGAATACTGCCGCAACAAGTTCCGCGCCCGCGAAGACCACAAGGAAATCTTCGTGTGCGTCGGTATCTGCACCCACCTGGGCTGCTCGCCGTCGGGCCCGTTCCCGGCCGGCTCCCAGCCCGCCCTGGGCGGCGACGCCGGTTTCGTCTGCCCCTGCCACGGCTCGACCTTTGATCTGGCCGGCCGCGTCTGGAAAGCCAAGCCCGCGCCGGACAACCTGCGCATCCCGCCCTATAAGTACCTCTCCGACTCCAAGCTGCTGGTCGGTGACGACGGGAAAGGAGCCTAAGCCATGGCCGCAGGCAAAAAAGAACCCGTGGTCGTCTCCGGCCTGGGCGCATTGGACAAGCCCGCCAGCGGGCTGCTGACCTGGGTGGATGCGCGTTTTCCGCTGATGGAAAACTGGCGCGCCCACATGAGCGAATACTACGCGCCGAAGAACTTCAACTTCTGGTACTTCTTCGGCTCGCTCGCCCTGCTGGTGCTGGTGATCCAGATCGTCACCGGCATTTTCCTGGTGATGCACTACAAGCCGGACGCGCAAAAGGCCTTTGAATCGGTCGAATACATCATGCGCGAAGTGCCCTGGGGCTGGCTGGTGCGCTATATGCACTCCACCGGCGCCTCGATGTTCTTCATCGTGGTCTACCTGCACATGTGGCGCGGCATGCTCTACGGCTCCTACCGCAAGCCGCGCGAGCTGGTGTGGATTTTCGGCGTGATGATCTTCCTGTGCCTGATGGGCGAAGCCTTCTTCGGCTATCTCCTTCCCTGGGGCCAGATGTCCTACTGGGGCGCCCAGGTGATCGTCAACCTGTTCGGTGCGATCCCCGTGATCGGCCCCGACCTGTCGATCTGGATCCGCGGCGACTACGTCGTGTCGGACGCCACGCTGAACCGCTTCTTCTCCTTCCACGTCATCGCCATTCCCCTGGTCCTGCTGGGTCTGGTGGCGGCGCACATCCTGGCCCTGCACGAAGTCGGTTCGAACAACCCCGACGGCGTCGAGATCAAGGACAAGAAGGACGCCAACGGCATTCCGCTGGACAGCATCCCCTTCCACCCGTACTACACGATCGGCCACGACCTGTTCGCCGCCGTGGTGTTCCTGATGGTGTTCTCCATCATCGTGTTCTTCGCGCCGGAAATGGGCGGCTACTTCCTGGAATACAACAACTTCATTCCGGCCGACTCGCTCAAGACCCCGCCGCACATCGCCCCGGTCTGGTACTTCACGCCTTACTACTCGATCCTGCGCGCGATGGTCTGGAACTTCTTCTGGGTCGACGCCAAGGTGTGGGGCGTGATCGCGATGGGCGTCTCGACGCTGATCTTCTTCTTCCTGCCCTGGCTGGACCGCTCGCCGGTGAAGTCGATCCGCTATCGCCCGACCCTGCACAAGGTGATCTACGGCGTGTTCCTGATCTGCTTTTTCATCCTCGGCTACCTCGGCACCCTGGCGCCGACCGACGGCCGCACCCTGGTCTCGCAGATCTGCATGGTCATCTACTTCGCGTTTTTCCTCGGCATGCCGTGGTGGAGCCGCATGGGCCAGTTCAAGCCCGTGCCCGACCGCGTGACCATGTAAGGGGAGTGATCACAACATGAAAAAACTGATTTCGACTCTCCTGCTGGCGCTCGCCGCCGGCCTGCCGCTGTCGTTTTCCTCCGTGGCTTTCGCCAACGAGGAAGGCGTGCACCTGGATCACGTGGAAGACCGTTCCACCAACGTGCAGTCGCTGCAGAACGGCGCCAAGCTGTTCGTCAACTACTGCCTGAACTGCCACGGCGCGCAGTCGATGCGCTACAACCGCCTGAAGGACATCGGCCTCACCGACGAGCAGATCAAGGCCAACCTGCTGTTCACCGCCGACAAGGTGGGCGAGACCATGACCATCTCGCTGACCAAGGCGGACGGCAAGGCCTGGTTCGGCGCGGCGCCCCCAGACCTGTCGGTGATCGCCCGTTCCAAGAGTTCGGAAGCCGGCAGCGGCGCGGACTGGCTCTACACCTACCTGCGCACCTTCTACCGCGACCCGGAGCGCCCCACCGGCTGGAACAACCTGGTGTTCCCGAACGTCGGCATGCCGCACGTGCTGTATGAACTGCAGGGCGAGCAGCGCGCCGTGTTCGTGCAGGAGAAGAACCCGCACGAAGAAGGCAAGACCATCACCAAGTTCGAAGGCTTCGAGATTGAAAAAGCCGGAACGCTCTCCAAATTGGACTATGACAAGGCGGTTGCCGACCTGGTCGGTTTCCTGGTCTGGATGGGCGAGCCGGAAGCGGCGCACCGCAAGCAGCTCGGCATCCTGGTCCTGCTGTTCCTGGGCCTGCTGCTCCTGCCCTGCGCCTGGTGGCTGCACCACGTGTACTGGAAAGACATCCACTAGCAGGTTCAGGCAAAAGTAAAAACCTACTTTTGCCTGGTTCTGCAGTGCATGAGAATCGCTGGCGGAGCCAGTCGATTCCCATGGCGTAACTGCAACGAAAAAGCAACTGCCCAGGCAGCTTCGCTGCAATAGGGGCGGTAGACCCAAATTGACCGGGCGGTAGTGCCGTCCGGGTCAACCGGGGGCGCGGTATACGCGCCCTGCGTTTTTCAAAGGCCGCAATCATGATGGTTCTCTATTCGGGCACGACCTGTCCCTTTTCGCATCGCTGCCGCTTCGTGCTGTATGAAAAGGGCATGGACTTCGAGATCAAGGACATCGATCTCTTCAACAAGCCGGAAGACATTTCGGTGATGAACCCGTATGGCCAGGTGCCGATCCTGGTCGAGCGCGACCTGGTGCTCTACGAGAGCAACATCATCAACGAATACATCGACGAGCGCTTCCCGCATCCGCAACTGATGCCGGCCGACCCGGTGATGCGCGGCCGCACCCGCCTGTTCCTGCTCAATTTCGAGCGCGAGTTGTTCATCCACATCGACGCGCTGGAAAAGGGCAACCAGAAGCAGCAGGACAAGGCGCGCGAGCGTGTCACCGCCGTGCTGACCCAGCTGGCCCCCAACCTGGCCAAGCAGAAGTGGATGCTCGGCGAAGAGTTCACCATGCTCGACGTCGCCATCGCCCCGCTGCTGTGGCGCCTGGACCACTACGGCATCGACCTGCCGCGCCAGGCCGCCCCGGTGATGAAATACGCCGAACGCATTTTCAGCCGTCCCGCCTACTTCGAGGCGCTCACGCCCTCGGAAAAGGTGATGCGCAAGTAAGTCATATAGCAAGACAGCCCGGGCCGCCCGCGCGGCCCGCGCCGCCGCGCGATGGACCAAAGGACATCAAATGGCAGAAACGCCTGAGCAATCGAACCATCCCTCGACCAAGCCCTACCTGATCCGCGCGATCTACGAGTGGTGCACCGACAACGGTTTCACTCCCTATCTCGCGGTGGTGGTGGACGCCAGCACGCGCGTGCCGATGGAGTTCGTCAAGGACGGCCAGATCGTCCTCAACGTCTCCTTTGAGGCCACCAACGGCCTGAAGATGGGCAACGACTACATCGAGTTCGCCGCCCGCTTCGGCGGCGTGCAGCGCGACATCATGGTCCCGATCGGCCGCATCGCCGCCATCTACGCCCGCGAGAACGGCCACGGCCAGGGCTTCGAAGTCACCGAGCTGGTTTCCGACAATCCCGACGCCAAGCCCGACGCCAAGGTCGATGACCTCAGCCCCTCCACCGCCCCCGAACGCCCCGCTCCCGGCGGCAAGCCAAAACTGACCGTCGTAAAATGACTTGCAGTGGGAGCACAACGCGCTTCCAAGCCGGCAAAAAGCAGGTTTGGTCTTTTTGCCGTTCACCATGCCGGCTTAGCTCAGTTGGTAGAGCAACCGCCTTGTAAGCGGTAGGTCATCTGTTCGATTCAGATAGCCGGCACCATAAAATCAATGACTTAACTCTCATTTCCGCTTGCCGGATTTTGGGTGGGTTATGAATGGGTTAGGTCTCACGTCCTGCTAGCCGCGATGGGAGGCTTGGTTTCAGCCTCACACCTTGTCGTGTCGCACTGTTGCGCGCGTGACAACCTGCGCCGGCTACCGCCAATCCTGGTGGTTGACGACCTGAGTGGCGCTCCTCTCGGGGGTGCGCCGCTTTGGCAAAGCCTTTATTTCCGATCCAGGCCGGACGTACGAGCTGGCCCGCCGATGGCTGCGCAGCTCCACCGCGGTCGACAGTCGCCGGCGGGCGCAGTGCTGGAAGCAGCAGCGACTGTGGCGCAGGCCGAGCATGAGTCCCACCGAGGCTTGGACGGCGATGGTGTCCTATTCTTCGGGCGGCGGGCGCGGCCGCTGTTCCGCCTCAGGCACCTGCCAGACGGCAGAGCGTTTTCCCCTTGGTGTGGCAATTTGGGGGTATCCTGCAGTTATGCCAACCGGCACGCAGCAAATACCGTGAATGGAATAACCATGGCCAAGGGGCAGGTACGCGGCAATCGCGAAACCAAAAAACCGAAACAACCCCCGAAGCCTGCCGCCGCCGTGCTGCCCTGGGGCGGCGCCAGCGGCAAAAGCGTCGACGTAGCAAGGAAGAAGTAGCGCATCCCGTAGCAGCGAGACCACCGGCCGGCCGGCGGATTGCCGCTGCGTCGTTGCTCGCATGACTGTGCCACCTCAGGCCGGTCGTTGCACATGTAGTCTCGCTTTCCATTTACAACGCACGCACGCTTGCGGTTTCGCGAATGCTTCGCGAAATCCGGCTCCCCCAAGCCGCAGCCATCTCCCGCGTTGTCCCCGATCAATCTCGGCGCTCCAAGCGCCGGGCGCTGTGCCCGGAAGCAACCGGGAAGATGTCCAGCAACGTGCGCATAGTGGCTTGCCACAGTAACGCCGCGCGCCTGTGCTGGCTGGAAAGGCGCCATGCATTCATTGCTCGGAACCCCCTTCGGGCACCGCGCCCCGCCCGCTCCCTGGAACGACAAGTCTCCCGTGCGGGAGGAATTGTTCGGCATCGAGCGCCTGGAGCAGCATGCGGCCAGCCTGGCGGCCGCGCAGACGGTCACCCTGCACCCGCCGCGCGGCCTGCTGCTGCGCACCCGTTTCAACGACAACGCCGCCGTGCTGCTGGCCGCCTACCGAGACAGCGCGGCCGCGTTCCGCAGCGGTGCGGGCGTGGTGCCGGCAGCCGAGTGGCTGCTGGACAATTACCACCTGGTCGAGGAACACATCCGCGAAGTGCGCAGCGACCTGCCGCCGGGCTACTACCGCCGCCTGCCCAAACTGGCCGGCGGGCCCTTCGCCGGCTACCCGCGCGTGTTTGGCCTGGCCTGGGCCTTCGTGGCGCATACCGACAGCCATGTCGATGCCGACATCCTGCGCCGCTTCATCGCCGCCTACCAGACGGTGCAGCCGCTCACCATCGGCGAATTGTGGGCAGTGGCCATCACTCTGCGCATCGTGCTGATCGAAAACCTGCGCCGCCTGGCCGACCAGATCACCGCCGGCAAGGACGCGCGTGCCGATGCCGATGCACTGGCCGATCGGCTGCTCGCCGACGGCCGTGCCTGGTCCGCGCTCGACCACGACATTGCCGCGCGTTCCGCCGAGCCGCTCTCCGAGCGTTTCGCCGCGCAACTGGCCAAACGCCTGCGCGACCATGATCCGCTGACCACGCCCGGCCTGGCCTGGCTGCAGGAGCGCCTGGTGCTGCAGGGCACGTCGATCGAGGAGGCGGTACAACATGCCCAGCAGCGGCAGGGCGCTTCCAACGTGACGGTGCGCAACATCATCACCAGCCTGCGGATGATCTCCGACATCGACTGGGCAGATCTGTTCGAGAGCGTCAGCCTGGTGGACGCCCGCCTGCGCGATGCCAGCCCTTTCGCGGCGATGGATTTCGCCACCCGCAATATGTACCGCAGCGCGATCGAGCAGCTCGCTGAAGGATCCTCCAGCTCCGAACTGGCGATCGCCGATGCCGCGCTGCAGGCCGCGCAAGCCGCCGCCACGGCAGCGCCGGGCAACGGGCAGGAGCAACGCATGGCCGATCCCGGCTATCACCTGATCGCCGAAGGCCGGCTGGCGCTGGAAAAGAGCATCGCCTTTCGCCCGCCCGCTCGCCTGGCGATCAGCCGCCTGAGCCTGCGCTTGGGCATCGCCGGCTATGCGGGGGCCATCCTGCTGCTCGGCGCATTGCTGCTTGCCTGCGCCCTGTGGCTGATCCGGGTGCCGGCGCTGGCCCCCGGCCTGATCGTGCTGCTCGCGCTGGCCGGCTTCATTCCCGCCACCGAGCTGGCCAGCACGCTTGTCAATCGCGCGGTGACCTGGAGCTTCGGGCCGATGGCCTTGCCGGGCTTGGAGCTGGCCACCGGCGTACCGCCCGCGCTGCGTACCTTGGTCGCGGTGCCCACGCTGCTCACCAGCGAGGCCGACCTGCTGGAACAGATCGAACGGCTGGAGATCCACTACCTGGCCGGTGGCGGCGGCGAACTCACCTTCGCGCTGCTCTCCGACGGACTGGATGCCGACGCGGAACACCTGCCCGGCGACAGCGCACTGCTGGCCAGCGCCGCCGCCGCCATCAATGAGCTCAACCTGCGTCATGGCCCGGGCCCGACGGGCGCGCGCTTTTTGCTGCTGCACCGGCGCCGCCTGTTCAACCCCGGCGAGAACAAATGGATGGGCTGGGAGCGCAAGCGCGGCAAGCTGCACGAATTGAACCGCCTGCTGCGCGGCGCCACCGATACCACCTTCATCCCCCTGCCGGATTGCGCTTCGCAAATGCCTATCGGCGTGCGCTACGTGGTCAGCCTGGATGCCGACACGCGCCTGCCGCGCGACACCGTGCTGCGCCTGGTCGGCAAGATGGGGCATCCGCTGAACCAGCCCCGCTTCAGCGGCGCACTGCAACGCGTGGTCGGCGGCTACGCCATCCTGCAGCCGCGCGTCACGCCCTCCCTGCCGGTGGGCCGCGAAGGCTCGCTGTACCAGCGCGTCAGTTCCGGCCCGGGCGGCATGGACCCTTACGCGGCAGCCGCCTCCGATGTCTACCAGGACATGTTCGGCGAAGGCTCGTACACCGGCAAGGGCATCTACGACATCGACGCTTTCGAGGCCTCGCTGGCCGGCCGCGTGCCCGAGAACACCATGCTCAGCCACGATCTTTTCGAGGGCGTGTTCGCGCGCGCCGGCCTTGCCTCCGACATTGAGTTGGTCGACGAATTTCCCTCGCGCTACGACGTGGTGGCCCAGCGCGGCCATCGCTGGACGCGCGGCGACTGGCAGTTGCTGCCGTGGATCTTCGGACCGCGAAAAGGGCCGCGCGCGGTCTCCGGCGTGGGCCTGTGGAAAATGCTCGACAACCTGCGGCGCTCGCTGCTGGCACCCTCCACCCTGATCACCCTGGGCGCCATCTGGCTGCTGCCCCTGCATACCGCCTTCCAGGCCACCTTGCTGCTGCTGGCGGCGGGTGCCCTCCCGATGTTGCTGCCGGGCCTGTTCGCCCTCGCGCCGCGCCATGCCGAGATCCGCATGCGCAGCCATCTGGAGATGCTCGCCGGCGACCTGCGCATGGCGCTGCTGCAGATTTTCTTCTCGCTGGCCTTCGTTGCCGACCAGGCCTGGCGCATGGCGGACGCGATAGCCAGGACACTGCTGCGCCTGGGTGTCACGCACCGGCACCTGCTTGAATGGACCACTGCCGCCCAATCCAAAGGCACGCCGCGCCTGGGCCTGCGCGGCTTCTACCAGCAGATGGCCGGCGGCGCCCTGCTGACCCTGCTCATGCTCCTGGGTGCCGTGATCTTCGCGCCCGCCTGCTGGCCGGTGTTCCTGCCGCTCGGCTTGCTGTGGCTGGCCGCGCCCGCCCTGGCACTGCGGGCCAGCCGGCCACCCGGCATTGCCGGCCGCATGGCCATCTCCAGCGCGCAAGCAACACAGTTGCGCCTGGTCGCCAGGCAGACCTGGCGCTACTTCGAGACCTTTGTCACCCCGGCGGACAATATGCTGCCGCCCGACAATTTCCAGGAGACCCCGAGGCCCGTCCTGGCGCATCGCACCTCACCGACCAATATTGGCCTGTATTTGCTGGCCACCATTGCCGCGCGCGACTTTGGCTGGGCCGGCACCCTGGCGGCCACCGAACGCCTCGAGGCCACCTTCGCGGCCATGCGTCGCCTGGCGCGCTTCAAGGGGCATTTCTTCAACTGGTATGCGACCGAGGACCTGCGTACTCTGCCGCCGGCCTATGTCTCTTCGGTAGACAGCGGCAACCTCGCAGGGCATCTGATCGTCGTCGCCAATACCTGCGAAGAGTGGATCGTCGCGCCCCTGGCGGCGCAGGCACGCGTGGGCGTTACCGACAATCTGCGGCTCGCCTTGCAAGCGCTGCATGCCCTGCCGGCGGCAGCTGCCCAGCCCCGGCTGGTTGCGCTGCTGGAAGAGATCGACACGCGACTCGCAGGCACATTGCCGACGGAAACCTTGTCTCCGGCCTTGAGGCGCCTGGGCGAGAAAGCCGCGAAAACAGCCGCCGAGCTGATGCCCGTCTCGGACACCGGGCCGGCGGCGGACCTGGTGTTCTGGATCCGGGCGGTTGGCCATGCCCTCGCCGAACATGAGCAGGACCAGCAACAACGGGAGACGCCGCATCGCCTGCGGGACAGGCTGCGCGCCATCGCGGCGGAGGCACGTGCCATTGCATTGGAGATGGACTTCGCTTTCCTGCTCGATCCCGAACGAAAACTGCTCTCGATCGGCTTCTCCCTGCCCGACAACAAGCTCGACCCAAGCTGCTACGACCTGCTCGCCTCCGAGGCGCGCCTGGCCAGCCTGTTTGCCATCGCCAAGGGTGACATCCCGACCCGGCACTGGTTTCGCCTCGGCAGAACAGCCACGCCGGTGGGCAATGGATCTGCACTGATCTCCTGGTCCGGCTCGATGTTCGAATATCTGATGCCCTCGTTGGTGATGCGCGCGCCCATCGGCAGCCTGCTGGAGCAGACCAACCGCCTGGTAGTGGAGCGGCAAGAGGCCTATGGCGATTCCCTGGGCGTGCCCTGGGGCATTTCCGAATCTGCGTACAACGCACGTGACATGGAGTTCACCTATCAATACTCGAACTTTGGGGTACCCGGCCTGGGCCTGAAGCGCGGGCTGGCGGACAACCTGGTGATCGCCCCTTACGCGACGGGCCTGGCCACCATGGTCTACCCGCAAAGCGCGCTGCGCAATTTCAGCCGCCTGCGGGCCAAGGGCGCGGCCGGGCGCTATGGCTTTTACGAGGCGCTCGATTTCACCCGTTCGCGGTTGCCGGAAGAGGCGCGCTTTGCCGTCGTGCAAAGCTATATGGCGCACCACCAGGGCATGACCATTGTTGCCCTGGCCAATAGCTTGCACGACGGGCGGATGCGCACCCGCTTTCATCGCGAGCCAATGATTCAGGCGTGCGAGCTATTGCTGCAGGAACGCCTGCCGCGCGAAGTCGCGGTCGCGCGCCGGCGTGCCGCGGGCATGGAAAACCCGCCGGCCGAACTGAAGGACGGCGTGCCCAGCCTGCGCCGTATTGCCGGCACCGGTGGTGGCCCGCCTGTCACTCACCTGCTGTCGAACGGCCGCTACGCGGTGATGTTGACGGCGACCGGCGGCGGCTACAGCCGCTGGCGCGACATGGCCGTCACGCGCTGGCGCGAGGATGCGACGCGCGACCCCTGGGGCTCCTTCGTTTTTCTGCGTGACCAGGAAGGCTATCAGGCGTGGGCAGTCAGCGCGACCGAAGGCGCCGAAGCCCTGTTCAGCGAAGACCACGCGGCCTTCACGCGCCATGATGGCAGCCTGAGCGCCACCTTGGAAGTGGTGGTGTCCGGCGAGGATGACGGTGAGGTGCGCCGCGTCTCGCTGACCAACAGTGGGCGCCACACGCGCAGGATCGAACTGACCTCCTATGCCGAACTGGTGCTGACCACGGCCGCTACCGACAATGCCCACCCGGCCTTCGCCAAGATGTTCGTGCAGACCGAGCATCTGGCCGAGTTCGGCGCGTTGATCGCCACGCGGCGGCCGCGCTCGCCCGATGAACTGCCGGTCTGGGCCGCGCACATCGCGGTGGTCGAAGGCGGCGCCGCCAGCGAGCCGCAATATGAGACCGATCGCGCCCGCTTCATCGGCCGGGGGCGCGGCCTCGCCAATGCCGCCGCGCTCACGGACGGCCAGCCGCTATCAGGTACGGTTGGCACCGTGCTCGATCCGATCTTCTCGCTCAGGCAGGCGGTGAGCATCGCGCCCGGGCAGATGGTGCGGGTGGCCTTCTGGACCCTGGTGGCGGACTCCCGCGCGGCGCTGCTGGATTTGATCGACAAGCACCATGACCGCAGCGCTTTCGAGCGCGCCAAGACGCTGGCATGGACGCAGGCGCAGGTTGAGTTGCGCCATCTGGACATCAACGCCGACGAAGCGGCCGACTTTCAGCGCCTGGCGGCGCCCATCCTCTATGCCGACGCGCGCTTTCGCGCCCCCTCGGACACCCTGGTGCGCGGCGCGGGCCCGCAATCGGGCCTGTGGCAACACAGCATCTCGGGTGACCTGCCGATCGTGTTGCTGCGCATTGACGACATCGAAGACATCGCGCAGGTGCGCCAGCTGCTGCGCGCACACGAGTATTGGCGCATGAAACGCCTGGCGGTGGACTTGGTGATCGTCAACGAGCGCGCTTCCTCCTACATCCAGGACCTGCAGATCGTCATCGAGACGGCGGTGCGTAGCAGCCAGGCGCGACCGCGCTTCGGCCATGAGCTGGCCCAGGGGGCGGTCTACGCCTTGCGGGCCGACCTGATGGGGCTGGAGGCGCGCACCCTGCTGCAGTCCGCGGCCCGGGTGGCGCTGCTGGCACGCCGCGGCCCGATCGCCCATCAGCTTGCGCGCTTGCCGGCCCGCGGCGGCGGGCCGGTGCCCGCGCGCGGACAGACCTCGAAGAGGCCGGCGCCGCAGCCCGCCGCGCCTCCGCCGGGACTGGAGTTCTTCAACGGCCTGGGCGGCTTCGGCGATGGGGGCCGCGAATACGTGACCGTGCTGGGCACAGGGCGTGATACACCGGCGCCGTGGATCAACGTGATCGCCAATCCGCAGTTCGGCTTCCAGTGTTCCGCGGAAGGCAGCGGCTATACCTGGGCGGAGAACAGCCGCGACAACCAGCTCACGCCCTGGTCGAACGACCCGGTGTGCGACCCGGCCGGCGAGGCGCTCTATGTGCGCGACGAAGACAGTGGCGCCTTATGGACCGCCACCGCGCAACCGATCCGCGAAGAAGGCACCTACATCGCACGTCATGGCCGCGGCTACAGCCATTTCGAGCGCCAGGCCCATGACATCTCGGCCGAGCTGCTGCAATACGTGCCGCTCACCGATGCGGTAAAGATCTCGCGCCTGCGCCTGCGCAACCTCTCCGCCAACCCGCGCCGTCTTTCGATCACGGCCTACGTCGAATGGGTGCTGGGCACCTCGCGCGGCGCGGCCGCCCCCTTTGTCAGTACCGAGATGGACGCGGCCACCGGTGCAATGCTGGCGCGCAACCCGTGGAATATCGCCTTCCCCGGGCGCGTGGCCTTCGCCGACCTGGCCGGGCGCCAGACCAGATGGACCGCGGACCGCACCGAGTTTCTCGGCCGCAAGGGCTCGATGGCCGCGCCGGTGGCCCTGCTCGGCGCCACGCCTCTGAGCGGGGCCACCGGCGCCGGCCTGGACCCCTGCGCGGCCTTGCAGACGGTGGTCGATCTGAAGGCGGGCGAGAGCATTGAGGTGGTCTTCCTGCTCGGGCATTGCGCCTCGGCGCAAGAGGCATCCGCCCTGGTGCAGCGCTACCGCGGCGTCGACCTGGATGCCGTGCTGGGCGACGTGACCGCGCATTGGAACGACGTGCTCGGGGTCGTGCAGGTCAAGACCCCAGACCGCGCGATGGACCTGATGCTGAACGGCTGGCTGCTCTACCAAACCCTGGCCTGCCGCATCTGGGCGCGCTCGGCCTTCTACCAGGCCAGCGGCGCCTATGGCTTTCGCGACCAGTTGCAGGACGGCATGGCCTTGACCTTCGCCCAGCCGCAGGAGACGCGCAAGCACCTGCTGCGCGCCGCCGGCCGGCAATTCGTCGAGGGCGACGTGCAGCACTGGTGGCTGCCGCATACCGGCCAGGGTGTGCGCACGCGCATCTCCGACGACCGTGTCTGGCTGGCCTACGCCGCCGCGACCTACATCATTTGCTCCGGCGACGGCGCGGTGCTTGACGAGCCGGTGCCCTTCATCGAGGGCCCGCAGCTGCACGGCGGCGAGAGCGACGCCTTCTTCCAGCCGATGATCGCCGATGCCTCGGCCTCGCTTTACGAGCACTGCGCGCGCGGCCTGGACCAATGCATCCTGCTTACCGGTACGCATGGCCTGCCTCTGATGGGCTCGGGCGACTGGAACGATGGCATGAACCGCGTTGGCGCCGAAGGGCGCGGCGAAAGCGTGTGGCTGGGCTGGTTGCTGATCCGCACCATCGAAATGTTCGCGCCGCTCGCGCAAACGCGTGATGGCGAACGCGCCGCCCGCTGGCGCGCGCACACGCAGGCGGTCCGTGAAGCCCTGGAACGCGAAGCGTGGGACGGCGCCTGGTATCGCCGCGCCACTTTTGACGACGGCACCTGGCTGGGCTCGGAGGCGAATGAGGAATGCAGGATCGATTCGATCGCGCAATCCTGGGCTGTGCTTTCGGGTGTCGCCGACCCGGCACGCGCGGCGACTTCGATGGCTTCCCTGCAGGACAAACTAATCCGCCAGGCGGATGGCGTCGCTCTGCTGTTCACGCCACCGTTCGACAAGACCACGCAAGACCCCGGATATATCAAGGGCTACCCGCCTGGCCTGCGCGAAAACGGCGGGCAATATAGCCATGCCGCCATGTGGAGCATCCTCGCCTTCGCCAGCCTCGGGGCTGGGGACCAGGCCTTCGACCTCTTCAGCTTGGTCAATCCCGTCAATCATGCCCGCACGCCGCAGGAAGCCGGGCGCTACAAGGTGGAACCCTATGTGGTGGCCGCCGATGTGTACTCCGTGGCACCGCACGCAGGGCGCGGCGGCTGGACCTGGTACACCGGCTCTGCGGGCTGGATGTACCGGGCCGGGATGGAGGGCATCCTGGGCATACGCCGGGAAGGTGCGTTTTTGCTCATCGACCCTTGCATCCCTTTAGCCTGGCCGGGTTTCTCCGCGACGGTGAAGGTGGAGGCAAGTTCCTACGAGATCCAGGTGACGGCGTCGTCAGCCCGGTGCCGCGGCATCTCGTATGCGATGCTCGATGGCGTGCCGATCGATTGCAGGGCGGGCCGGGCGCGCGTGCCTCTGGACGGGGCAAGACACGAGTTGCGGGTGTCGATCTAAATCGATGCCCGAAAGAATTTGGTTCAATCCGGTGAGCAAAAATGGGCTTGGGAGGATGTAACGGCGGTTGTCGATGCCAGGAATCATACGAGGGCTTCGAGGAAGAGGGGCATCTCGTCGCCATACGGGAAGCGATCGCGGGAAAGAGTCTTGAACTTCTTGGTGCCGTCGGTGGGGTTGACGCTCTTGTAGAAGCCCTATTTAAACAGGGAGAAAGAACAAATAACAATGCGGAAGAGATACACTGTCAGTCTTGTAAGCGGTAGGTCATCTGTTTGACTCGGATAGCCGGCACCAATTTTCTCCCGCCCCCTCAACGCACCGTGGCCAAGTCCGCCGAACCCAAGCTTACCGAACGGGACTTCGAGCGCATCGCGCGCGCCTTGGCCGAGCCGCGCCGCTACGAGATCCTCAAGCAGATCGGCGCCGCCGGCGCGCCATGCCCGTGCAGCGCGCTGGACCAGGGGCAGAAGGTGAGCGCCGCCACCATCTCGCATCACATCAAGGAGCTGGAAACCGCGGGCCTGGTGACCATCGAGCGTGCCGGCAAGTTCATGAACCTGTCGATCCAGCGCGAAGTGCTGCGCGCTTACCTGGACCGCCTGGCCAAGCTTTGAGCCGGTACTGAACCCCTCGATGAAAAAGCGCGGCCTGTCGGCCGCGCTTTTGCGTTTGAGGCAGGCGGGGCGTTTACTTCTTCGCCTGCGCCACCAGCACCGGCGCCTCGCGGTACATCTCCGGAAACATGCTTTTCAGGAAGCCCAGCTTGGGCAGGTCATAGGTCGCGATATACGGCTGGCTCGGGTGCAGCGTGGCGTAGTCTTGGTGATAGTCCTCGGCGGCGTAGAAGGCCGGCAGGGCGCTCACCTCGGTGACGATTTTCGACTTGTAGGTGCCCGCCGCATTGAGTTGCGCGATGTATTGCTGCGCCACTTTCTGCTGCTCGGCGCTGGTGTAGAAAATCGCCGAGCGGTACTGGGTGCCGACATCGGGAAACTGGCGGTTCAGTTGGGTCGGGTCGTGCGCCACCGAAAAGTAGATCTGCAGCAGCTTGCCGTAGCTGATCTTTTTCGGGTCGTAGGTCACCTGCACCGATTCCGCATGCCCGGTACTGCCGCGCGATACGGCGTCATAGGTGGCTCCCTTTTTGTCGCCGCCGGCATAGCCCGACACCGCGCCGATCACACCCTGGGTGTGCTGGAACACCGCTTGTACGCCCCAGAAGCAGCCGCCCGCGAATACGGCGGTCTCGGTGCCCGCCGCGCCGGCGCTTACGTCCAGCGCCGGCGCCGGAATCTTCACGGCGCTCTCCGCCGCCGTGCCGCGCCCGGCGAGAAACACCGCGCCGCCCAGCAGCAGGCATAACGCCAGCAGCCAGATGTCCTTCAGGGTGGTCAGTTTGCGCGCCTGGCCGGGGGCCGCGCCGGATTGCCTGTTTTTCATTGCCGTTCCTGTGCAAGGGGATTGTCACAGGATACGCCCACCCGGGCGCCCCGGATGCGCGCGGCGCATCCGTAAATTTCCCTATGCCGCTGTTCTTTATGCCAGCGGCCACGCGGCCTTCAGCGCGACTTCGAGCGGCCGCCGGTATGCGAGGGCCGCGATTTGCTGCGACCCTTGCTGCCGTAGCCGACGCCGGCCTTGTCCAGCGCGATGGCGACGGCCTGCTTGACCGCCTTGCCCTTGTTGGCCGGGTGGTTGTTGCCGATCTTGCCGCTGCGCTCGTAGCTGTGGGTCAACTCCTTGATATTGGTCGAAATCGTCGCGCGGCTGCTGCCGGATTTGAGGGGCATGGTGGTTCTCCAGGAATTGAACTCGTCGGCACGGATACCGGATAGCAGCAATGCGCATACCGCTTAGGCGGACCGCTTGGCCGTGCGAGCGGCAGTAAGACTTACCGGGCTGGGTAATTCCTGCGCGCGGCGCGCTATGCCGGACGCGATGCAGGGGCGGGAGCGCACATTGCTTCAAAAATAAATCCACTAGAACCGCTGCGCAGGAGGCATCATGAACACCAGGCGCGAAGCCACCGGCAAGGACCAGGGCCAAGCCAGCGAGCCACACCCGCAGGGCCATTACGCGCCGGGCAAGGGTATCGGCCTGCAGCCCAACCCACCCGCGCCCCAGCCTGAACAGCCGCCCATGGCTGAACCCCGGCCCGCCAGAGTGCCGCCCGGCGGCGGCACCAAACGCGGCCAGCGATGAAAGGACCGCCATGTCCACCGTCCTGCAACAACAACATCAACAGGAGAAAAAAATGGCAGAAAGCCGCTCCCCCTTGCAAGACGACTATCTTGCTTCCCTGCGCGACGGCCAGGTGCGCGTCGCCATCTACCTGGTCAACGGCATCAAGCTGACCGGGCGCATCCACTCCTACGACGTGTACGTGGTGATGCTGGAAAACGCCGGCACGCAGCTGGTCTACAAGCACGCCATCTCCACCATCATTCCGCACGATGGCGCGCAGGAGCTCAAGCCGCGCCCGCCGCGCATCGCGCGCGAGTAAACGCTGTCCCCGCGAGTCGCGGGACATGCGTTGCGGGAAATGCATTGCGGGAGATGCATTGCGGGAAATGCATTGCGGGAAATGCGGCCGGGGCAGCACCCGTGCATGCGCATGCCTTGAGCGGATCGCGGCCGGCCGGTAAAGCCTGCCGGTGTTCGCGGGATCACCATTTGCTCGATCAAGGGCAGCAGCAGGATTTTGCTGCGACGGGGCGTCATTCCCGCGCGCCGCGGCCCGCGCCATCATCGCGATGTTGCACGGCCGATGAAGCATCCGGCCGCGGGTGCGGCGTCCCGGCGACCTGCCACACTTTGAAAGGAAAACATGATGGATACCGGAACCCGCATCCATTCCCCCACCGCCGGCCTGACCGAAGGCGGCAGCACCTATGGCGTGTATGCCGAGGCCTATGATCCCGACAATTACTGGGATCCGAAAAAAGGTCCCGGTCCGCGCGTGATGGCGGCCAGTACCCTGGAAGACGACAACGTCGTCAACCAGGCGGGCGAGAAGCTGGGCGAGATCACCGAGATCATGATCGATGTGCCCACCGGCCGCGTCGCCTACGCGGTGCTCTCGGTCGGCGGTTTCCTCGGCATCGGCGACAAGTTGCTCGCCATCCCCTGGCGTGCGCTGCAGATCGACCCGTCCAACCACCGCTTCGTCCTGAACACGAACAAGGAGCGCATCAAGGAGGCCCCGGGCTTCGACAAGGACAACTGGCCTTCGATGGCCGATGAGCGCTGGGCCATCGAGCTGCACAATTACTACGCGGCGCCGTATTATTGGCGTTAAGCGGTAGAGAGCCTGGCTGAAAGGGGCGCCTGCGGGCGCCCCTTAGGTTGTTGACAAAGGGGCAAGCCCCCCTTTGAATCCCCCGAAGTCAGAGGGCGCGGCGCGGCGAGTTGGCGTGGCCCTGTTCGCAAAAACCTGCCTATGAGCAGTTTGGGGAGCCCCCTTTCCCATTGCCGCTTGCCAAAGCGGCGCCGTCCCCGCTGATTTAGCGTGGTTTTCAGGCCAGGGCGGCAATCACCTGCGCCGTGCCGCGCACCCGGCCCAGGCGCGGGAAGATGCGGGCGACGGTGTTCTTGTGGCCTTCGTCGTCCAGCGCCCGCATTGCGTCTTCGGCGAACACCTGGTGGTAGCCCAGTTCGTTGGCGGCGCGGGCGGTGGATTCGACGCCGAAGTTGGTGGCGATGCCGCCGAGCACAATGGTGTCGATGCCGCGCCGGCGCAATTGCAGGTCGAGGTCGGTGCCGTGGAAGGCGCCCCATTGGCGCTTGGTGACGATGATGTCGCGCTCGTCGCTGCCGATCGCCGCCACGTGCGTGTCCCAGCCGGCCGGCATGGCGGGCGGCAGGGTGAGGGTGGTGTCGGTGAGGAGCTTGAGCGCGGCGGGGCCGGCGGGGAAGGCGACCTTGACCAGCACCACCGGGCTGCCGAGAGCGCGGAAGCGGCCGGCCAGTTGCGCGGCGTTGACGAGGACGGCATCGGCGCCGCCGGCGGGGACCATGTTCACGATGCCCTGTTGCAGGTCGATCAGGACGAGGGCGGTTTTGGCGGGATTGAGTTCCAGGGTGGACATGTGGTGCTCCATTGCGTGGTCGATGGTCCGGCGGGCTTTGTTGATGATCAGCAAAGCCGAGGACGAACGGGGCCGCGGGCGGCGCCAGGGGGCACCGTCCGGGACCGGACCATCCGGGTTAAAATATGAATCTATCCTCACATTCATAATATGAGAGAGTCCTCACATTTGTCAAGCGCGGGGCCGAAGGCGCCGTCGCAGGCGCGCGGCGAGAAGCGCGTGGCCGAACTGAAGGCGGCAGCCGAGTCGGTATTCGCGGAGCAGGGGTATGAAGCGGCCACCATGACGGCGATCGCCAAGGCGGCGGGCGCGCCGATCGGCTCGCTGTACCAGTTCTTCCCGTCGAAGGAGGCGCTGGCGCTGACCTTGATGGCGCAGTACCTGGAGGAGGCGGCGGCGCTGATCGCGAAATTGAAAGAGGGGCCGGTGCTGGACGCGCGGACCCTGGCGGAAGAGTTGATCGGGCGCTCGGGAGGCTACCTGAAGGCGCACCCGGCGTGGACCGTGCTGGCGGAGGCGCCGGCGCTGGTGGCGGTCAAGCCGGATGCGCGCAGCACCCTGGCGCGCATGCTGGAGGAGATCCTGCTGGCCTGGGCGCCCAAGGTGCCGAAGGCGGAGATGCGCGCCATCTCGACGGCTGCCTGGCAGATGGTGAAGTCGGCCAATGCCCTGGCGCGCGAACTGCCGCGCGCCGAGGCGCAGAAGGCGGCGGCGGAGATGCGCCTGGCGCTGGAGGGTTATCTGCGCGCGCGGGCCGGGCTGAAGTAGGGCGGGTCAGGGCCGGGCAGGGGCGCTACAGCACCTTGTTCATGTAGCTGCTGGTGACGGCGAAGCCGAGCTTGGCGTAGAGCGCTCGGGCGTTCGGGTTGTGAGCGAACACGTTCAGGCCGAGCACGGCGCAGCCGGCTTCCTTGAGGCGCTGCTGCGCTTCGCGCAGGGCGGCGCCGGCGTGGCCCTGGCGGCGGAATTGCGGGTCGATCAGGATGTCGTAGACGAAGGCTTCGCGCTGGTCCGGCGCGTGATGCAGCCACAGGCTGCCGACCTGCCGGCCATCGTCGGCGAGGATGTTGTGGAACTGGTGGCCGGGCGTGGCCAGGCCTTGCGGCAGGGTCTCGGCGGTCTGCTTGCGGACGAAGGCTTCGGCCTCGGCTTGCGTGATGTGGTCGGCCCGCATGCGGTCGGCGGCGTAGGGGGCGGGGTGGGCGTCGATGAAGGCGGCGTAGTCGGCTTCGGACATGGGCTGCAGTTGGGTCATTGAGGACGCGGTGGCTTTTTATTGGGGCGCAAGCTTTACGCCTGCGCCAGGTTGGCGGCAAGGGACGAGGAGAAGACGCCAAGAAAAAGGCGCAAACAAAAAGGCGCAAACAAAAAGGCCACCCGAAGGTGGCCTTTGCAAGGCAAGGGCGAGAAATTACGCAAACCCGTTTACGCAAATTCCGCCATTGCCGTCTTCATCTTCTGCATCGCCTTGACTTCGATCTGGCGGATGCGCTCGGCGGAGACCTTGAACTCGGCGGCGAGGTCGTGCAGGGTGAGCTGCTCCTTCTCGTCGGCCAGCCAGCGCGCCTGGATGATGCGGCGGCTGCGCTCGTCCAGCGATTGCAGCGCTTGCGACAGGCCTTCACTGCGCTTGGTCTCGATCTCCTGGTCTTCCAGCAGGCGCGAGGGCTCGTCGTCGGCGTCGGTCAGGTAGGCGATGGGGGCGAAAGTCTGCTCTTCGCTGGCATCGGCGGGCGCTTCAAACGTGACATCGCCGCCCGCGATGCGCATTTCCATTTCCTTGACTTCTTCCGGCTTGACGTTCAGCTCTTTCGCCAGGTTTTTCACCTCTTGCGGGGTGAAGGAATCCAGGCCGGTCTTGTGGCTGCGCAGGTTGAAGAACAGCTTGCGCTGGGCCTTGGTCGTTGCGATCTTGACCAGGCGCCAGTTGCGCAGCACGTACTCATGGATCTCGGCCTTGATCCAGTGCAGCGCAAACGACACTAGGCGCACACCCCGTTCCGGGTCAAAACGTTTAACCGCCTTCATCAGGCCGATGTTGCCTTCCTGGATCAGGTCGGCGTGCGGCAGCCCGTAGCCCAGGTAGCCGCGCGCCACGGCAACCACCAGGCGCAGGTGCGAGAGCACCAGCTTGCCGGCGGATTCCGTGCTTTCAGTGTCGCGGAAGTCGCGCGCGAAGCGCAGTTCTTCCTCGGGCGTGAGGATCGGGAAGCGGTTCACCGCCGAAATGTAATGGTCGATGCTGCCAACGGTCGAGGGAACCGGCAGGTTCCACGCGCCCGTGGAGGGCAGGGTGATGGCGTTGCTCATGAAACTCTCCTTCCGAGCAGGCCCAGGCTTGTGGCCCGGGTCGCGATTGGTTGATGCTGATTTTAGCACTCTTCGTCTTCGAGTGCTAATGGGGACGAAAGTTCCGAGTTCAAGGGCGAGCGCTGGTTCTGCCCTGCAGCGCCTTCCTCTGGATAAACGTACAGAGGTTTGATGATGTTTCACTTTAAGCTCCGTAATGGAACCCTTTGTTTTTACGTGATTATCATTTTTAGATGATTTTGAGGTGTGACCCGTAAGTCCTTGTCCTGAAAGAAGAAAACGCGAAATGCCGCTTGCATTCCCTTTCTCGCTGGTCTAGAGTGGGGGAATGTAGGAAAAAGTGGTGAAAAATGGCGCAAACTAGCCAGATTCGGCGTAGTGGCGTCCGGGCGATCGTGCATCCGGAGGTGCGCTATCGCCCTTTTTCACTTGGCTGTTCCGTTTTTCCATTCGTTTAAGCGACAAGGCGTATTCCCACCATGTTCCAGGGCAGTTCCAATCTTAGTTTGGACGCCAAAGGCCGGATGGCGGTTCCGTCACGGCACCGGGACGCATTGCAATTGCAGTGCGAGGGACGCCTCACGCTCACCAAGCACCCGCACGGCTGCCTGCTGCTGTTCCCGCGCCCGGTGTGGGAGCAGCACCGCGAAAAAATCGCCGCCTGGCCGATGCAGGCCAAGGCCTGGCAGCGCATTTTCCTCGGCAATGCCGTGGATGTGGACATGGACAACGCCGGGCGCCTGCTGGTGACCCCCGAATTGCGCGACGCCGCCCAACTGACCAAGGACGTCATGTTGCTGGGCATGGGCAGCCACTTCGAAGTCTGGGATGCGTCCACCCTGGCCAAGCAGGAGGCGGAAGCCATCGCCCAGGGCATGCCGCCTTCGCTGGAAAACTTTTCGTTCTGACGGGGGGTAAGTGAATGCGCCCTTTGTCCATCGCACGGTTTTGCTCGGTGAAGCCGTCGATGCGCTCGCCGTCAAGCCGGACGGAACCTATGTCGACTGCACGTTTGGACGCGGAGGCCACAGCCGGCTGATTTTGCAGGCGCTGGGCCCGGCGGGCCGCCTGATCGCGCTGGACAAGGATGTGGAGGCGGTCGCGGCCAGCAGTGAATTTGCAGGCGATACACGGTTTTCGATGGTGCATGCGGGTTTCGCCTCCCTGGCGGCGGTGCTGGAAGCCAAAGGGGTGGAGGCGGTGGATGGGGTGCTGATGGACCTGGGCATCTCCTCCCCGCAGATCGACGACCCGGCGCGCGGCTTTTCGTTCCGCCGCGACGGGCCGCTCGACATGCGCATGGACACGAGCAAGGGCATCACGGCGGCGGAGTACCTGGAGACGGCAACGGCGGCGCAAATCAGGGAGGTGTTAAAAAATTATGGGGAAGAACGGTTTGCTGTTCAGATTGCACAGGCGATTGTTGCTCGCCGCGCAGAGGGGGGGAACCCTCTCGCCACAACGGGCGAGCTTGCCGCCCTCGTCGCGGATGTCCTCCGCCAGCGGCGCGCTAAACCGGAACCGGGGCAAGATCCGGCCACCCGCACCTTTCAGGCTCTACGGATTTACATCAATCAGGAGCTTGAAGAATTGCAAACAGGGCTAGAGGCGGCCATGGACGCGCTGCGCATCAAGGGGAGACTCTCGGTGATCAGTTTTCACTCGCTTGAGGACCGCATGGTCAAGCAGGCGATGCGCGCGCGCGCCCATCCTCCCGAGCCGCCCAAGGGCGTGCCCCTGCGGGTTTCCGAATTGCCGGTCGCCGGCTACAAGCTGATCGGCAAGGCGCGGCGTCCTGGCGCGGGCGAGGTTGCCGAAAATCCGCGTTCACGCAGCGCCATCCTGCGCGTCCTTGAGCGGGTGGCGGCATGACCCGCGTCAACCTCGCCATCCTCGTCGGCATCCTGCTGTGCGCGCTTGCCACCGTGACTTCGACGCACCGCGCGCGGCTGCTGTTTGTCGACCTCGAAAACGAACAAACCCGCCAGAAGCAGATCGAACTGGAATGGAACCAGCTGCAACTGGAACAATCGACCTGGGCCAAGCACGCCCTGGTGGAAAGCATCGCCGTGCGCCAGCTCGGCATGCACACGCCGGACGCGCGGCGCCTCACTTTTGTCGCTCCCGTGGCGGCAGGCGCGGCTCCTGCGGCTTCGGCCTCCGCTTCTGCTCCCGCCTCCGTCCCGGCAGCCGAAGCCGCCGCGGGGGTCCGCTGATCATGATGACCGCCACGCCCAGCCCGGTCCTGCAGCTGCGCCTGCCCCTATGGCGCTCGCGCATGATGCTGGCCTGCGTATTCGTGGGCTTCATGGCCCTGATCGCGCGCGCCGTGTTCCTGCAGGCGTGGGATACCGACTTCCTGCAGCAGAAGGGCGACAAGCGCGCCATCCGCGACATCGAGATTCCCGCCTACCGCGGCAAGATCACCGATCGCAACGGCGAAATCCTCGCTTCCAGCACTCCCGTGCGCTCGATCTGGGCGATTCCCGACGATGTCGCCGCCACCCGCGACCAGGTGCGCGAATTGGCGCACCTGCTGGAAATGCCGGTGGACGAACTCGACAAGAAGATCTCCGACCCCAACCGCGATTTCGTCTACCTGAAGCGCCAGTTGCCGCCGGAGATCGCCGAAAAGGTGGCCGAGCTGAACCTGCCCGGCATCTATCAGCAGCGCGAATTCCGCCGCTACTACCCCGCCGGCGAAGTCGCCTCGCATCTGCTCGGGTTCACCGGTGTCGATGAGGTCGGCCAGGAGGGCATCGAGCTGGCGTTCCAGCCAAGCCTGGCGGGCATGCCCGGCAGCCGCCGCGTGCTCAAGGACCGGCGCGGCAACGTGGTCGAGGACGTCGCCAGCATCCGCGCGCCGCGCGAAGGCCGCGACCTGGCCCTGTCGATCGACAGCAAGATCCAGTACATCGCCTACAGCCAGCTCAAGCAGGCGGTGGAAATGCACAAGGCCAAGGCCGGCGGCATCATCGTGCTCGATGCCAGGAGCGGCGAAGTGCTGGCCCTGGCCAACCTGCCGACCTTCAACCCGAACAACCGCGCGGGCCTGACCGGCGCGCAGTTGCGCAACCGGGCCCTCACCGACACCTTCGAGCCCGGCTCGGTGATGAAGCCCTTCACCGTGGCCCTGGCACTGGAAGAAGGCAAGGTCAGGCCCGATACCGTGATCCAGACCGCGCCCGGGCGCCTGACCATCGGCAGCGCCACCATCAGCGACGCGCATGCCGGCGGCGCGATGACGGTGTCCGAAGTGATCCAGAAGTCGAGCAACGTGGGCACGGCCAAGATGGCCCTGCAGCTGGACCGCGAAGACATGTGGGCGATGTTCAACCGGAGCGGCTTCGGCACCGCCCCGCACGTGCAATTCCCCGGCGTGGTATCCGGCAAGGTGCGCGCCGCCAAGACCTGGCGCCCGATCGAGCAGGCCACCATGGGCTACGGCTACGGCCTGTCGGTCTCGCTTTTGCAGCTGGCGCGCGGCTACACCATGTTCGCCCGCGACGGCGACATCGTGCCGGTGAGCTTCACCAAGACCGATGGCCCGGCGGTGGGCACGCAGATCATCTCCCCTGAAGTCGCCCACGCCATGCGCGCCATGCTGGAAGCGGCCGCCGGCCCGCACGGCACCGCGCCGCGCGCCCAGGTGATGGGCTATCGCGTCGCCGGCAAGACCGGCACCGCGCACAAGCAGGAAGGCAACGGCTACGCCGAGCACAAGTACCGCGCTTCGTTCGTCGGCTTCGCCCCGGTCTCCAACCCGCGCCTGATCGTCGCGGTGATGATCGACGAGCCCACCGACGGGCGCTATTTCGGCGGCGACGTGTCCGGCCCGGTGTTCTCGGCGGTCATGGCCAACGCCCTGCGCGCCCTCGGGGTGGCGCCGGACGCCCCGATGAAACCCATCGTCCTGCCCTCGGCGGCGGAGCAGATCCGTGAAAGCACATGAGATCCTCGCCATGCTGAGCGCCCAGGGAGTGGCGGTGCGCGAACTTGCCGCCGACAGCCGCGCGGTTGGCGCGGGCGACGTGTTCCTCGCCTATCCCGGCCACAACGCCAGGAGCGACGGCCGCAACTACATTCGCGACGCCATCGGGCGCGGCGCCGCCGCTGTGCTGTGGGAGCGCTCGGGGTATGACTGGCCCGAAGACCTGCATGTACCGCAGGTGCCGGTCGAGGGCCTCAAGTCCCTGGCCGGCCCGCTGGCATCCGCCCTGTACGGTGCGCCTTCCGAGCAGCTTGAGATGGTGGGCGTGACCGGCACCAACGGCAAGACCTCGGTGAGCCAGTGGGTGGCCCAGGCCCTCACGCTGTGTGGCCGCGGCTGCGGCGCGATCGGTACGCTGGGCGCGCAGTACGGCAGCTTCCAGCAGTCGATCCCCAACACCACGCCAGACGCCATCGTGCTGCAGCGCATGCTGCGGCGCATGCTTGACGCCGGCGCGCACGCCTGCGCCATGGAGGTGTCCTCGATCGGCCTGGAGCAGGAACGCGTCGCCGGCATCGCTTTTGACATCGCGGTGTTCACCAACTTCACCCGTGACCATCTCGACTATCACGGCAGCATGCGGGCCTACGAAGAGGCCAAGACGCGCCTGTTCACCTGGCCGGGCTTGAAGTACGCGGTGATCAACATCGACGACCCGATGGGCGTGCGCCTGATGGCGCGCCTGGCCGACCGCATTGACCGCATTGCCTACTGCATCGCCGGCAAGTCGCCGGTCGCCGAGCACGTCGAGGACGAAGGGCGCATCACCGCCAGCAACATCCGGTATGGCGATACCGGGGTACGCTTCACCGTCACCTGCGATTGGGGCATAGCTGAAGTGATGGCGCCGGTGTGGGGCGAGTTCAACGTTTCCAACCTGCTCGCGGTGTTCGGGACGCTGATGGCAGCCGGGGTGCATTTCAATCAGGCAGTGGCCGCGCTCGGCCAGCTGACGCCGCCCGCCGGCCGCATGAACGCGATCGCCATGCCCGGCAAGCCGCTGGTGGTGATCGACTACGCCCACACGCCGGACGCGCTGGAAAAGGCGCTCGCCGCCCTGCGCCCGACCGCGCAGGCGCGCGGCGGCAAGCTCGCCGTGGTGTTCGGCTGCGGCGGCGACCGGGACGCCGGCAAGCGCCCGCAAATGGGCGCGATCGCGACCCGGCTCGCCGATCAGGTGATCGTGACCAGCGACAACCCGCGCAGCGAAGACCCGCAGGCGATCATCACCCAGATTCTGGGCGGCGCGCCCGCCGCGCTCATCGAGCCGGACCGCGCCAGGGCGATCCAGTTTGCGGTGGCGGGTGCGGCCCCCGCCGACGTGGTGCTGGTGGCTGGCAAGGGCCACGAGGAATACCAGGAGATCGCCGGCAGGCGCATCCCCTTCTCCGACCATAAAATTGCCATAATTGCGCTGGAGAATAACGCATGATGTTGTTGTCCGAAGCCGCCCGCGCTCTGCAACTCGCGCCGCCGGCGCGGGACGCTGCCTTTGCGCGCGTCAATACGGACAGCCGCGCGCTGGCCGCGGGCGACCTGTTTGTCGCTCTTGCGGGTGAGCGCTTCGATGGCCACAGCTTCGCCAGGCAGGCGCTCGAACAGGGCGCCGCCGGGGTTCTCGTGAGCCGCGACCTCGGCCTGGACGCGCAGATCGTCGCCGCCGACAGCAAGCTGGCCCTCGGCGCGCTCGCCAAATTCTGGCGCGCGAAGTTCTCCCTGCCCCTGATCGCGGTGACCGGCAGCAACGGCAAGACCACCGTCACGCAGATGCTCGCCAGCATCCTCACCGCGCACGCGGGTGAGAATGCCTTCTACACCCAGGGCAATTTCAACAACGACATCGGCCTGCCGCTCACCCTGCTGCGCCTGCGCGGGCATCACCAGGTCGGCGTGGTGGAACTGGGCATGAACCACCCGGGCGAGATCGCCTATCTGTCCGATATCGCGCGCCCGACCGTGGCGCTGGTGAACAACGCGCAGCGCGAACACCAGGAGTTCATGAAGTCGGTGGCGGACGTGGCCGCCGAGAACGGCTCGGTGTTCAGCACCCTGCCGGAAGACGGCATCGCCGTGATCAACGCCGACGACGAGTTCGCCGGTTTCTGGCGCAAGGCGGTGCGCGGCAAGGAAGTGATCGACTTCGGCCTGAAGACTTCGTCGGACGTGACCGCCAAGGTAGAGGCCGCGCAGTTCGGCAGCCATCTGGAAATGATGACCCCGCAAGGCAATGCCGAAGTGGTGCTGCGCATTCCCGGCACGCACAACGTGCTCAACGCCTGCGCCGCCGCCGCCTGCGCGCTGGCGGCGGGTGTCCCGCTCGCCGCGGTTGCCGAGGGCCTGTCCGGCTTCACGCCCTACAAGGGCCGCCTGCAAAAGAAGGTGGCGACCAGCGGCGCGGTGGTGATCGACGATACCTACAACGCGAATCCGGATTCGGTGCGCGCCGCCATCGACGTGCTGGCCGCCTGCGGCGGCGATTGCGTGCTGGTGCTGGGCCGCATGGGCGAAGTCGGCGACGACGGCCCGAAGTATCACGAAGAAGTGGGTGCCTACGCGCGCGAGCGCGGCATCCTGGAACTGCTGGCGTTCGGCGAAGAGACCGCGCCCACCGTGGCGGCCTTCGGCGCCGGTGCCGAGCGTTTCGCGCGGATCGAGGACTTGAACGCCAGCGCGCTGGCGCGTTCGCGCCCCGGCGTCACTTTTCTCGTCAAGGGCTCGCGGTCGGCGCGCATGGAGCGCGTGGTCGCAGCCCTGACGGGAGAGCAAGAGATTGGAGTGCATTAAGCATGCTGCTTGAATTGGCCCAGTGGCTGGCGAAAGACATCCGCGCCTTCAACGTGTTCAGCTACATCACGTTGCGCGCGGTGCTGGCCACGCTCACCGCGCTGGCCATCGCGCTGATCGCCGGCCCGGCGGTGATCCGCAAGCTGACCGCCTACAAGATCGGCCAGTCGGTGCGCTCGGACGGCCCGCAGACCCATCTGGTCAAGGCCGGCACGCCGACCATGGGCGGCGCGCTGATCCTGCTGGCGATCGGCATCTCGACCCTGCTGTGGGCGGACCTGACCAACCGCTTCGTGTGGATCGTGCTGGTGGTGACCCTGGGTTTCGGCGCGGTGGGCTGGGTGGATGACTGGCGCAAGGTGGTGCACAAGAACCCCAAGGGCCTGTCCGCCAAGGAGAAGTATTTCTGGCAAAGCCTGGTCGGCGGCATCGCGGCCGTGTACCTCGCCTTTGCCGTCTCGGCGCCGAATGCCGACAAGCTGGTCGAACTGGTGATGCGCTGGGTCGCTTCCGGCTTCACCATGGAACTGCCGGAGCGCGCCGACCTGATCGTGCCCTTTTTCAAGACCGTGACCTATCCGCTGGGCGTATTCGGCTTCATGGCGCTTTCCTATTTCGTGATCGTCGGCACCTCCAACGCGGTGAACCTGACCGACGGGCTGGACGGCCTGGCGATCATGCCGGCGGTGATGGTGGCTTCCGCCCTGGGCATCTTTGCGTATGTGACCGGCAGCGCGGTGTTCTCCAAATACCTGCTGATCCCCTTCATTCCCGGCGCCTCCGAACTGATGGTGTTCTGCGCGGCACTGGCGGGGGCGGGGTTGGGCTTTCTCTGGTTCAACGCCTATCCGGCCCAGGTGTTCATGGGCGACGTCGGCGCGCTGGCGCTGGGCGGCGCCCTGGGCACGGTGGCGGTGATCGTGCGCCAGGAGATCGTGCTGGCGATCATGGGTGGGGTGTTCGTGGCCGAGACCTTGTCGGTGGCCCTGCAGGTGCTGTACTTCAAGTACACCAAGAAGCGGTACGGCGAAGGCCGGCGCATCCTGCGCATGGCGCCGCTGCATCATCACTACGAACAGATGGGCTGGAAGGAAACGCAGGTGGTGGTCCGCTTCTGGATCATCACCATGATGCTGGTGCTGTTTGGTTTGTCGACCTTGAAGTTGCGTTAACTGCTGGATGGAAAGAGACGTTTCGCAGATCATGAGCTGGGAAGGTAAAAAAGTCCTCGTGCTGGGCGCCGGTGAATCGGGCCTGGCGATGGCTCGCCATCTGGCCGGGGCCGGCGTGTCCCTGCGCGTCGCGGACACGCGGGACAACCCGCCCGGCGCGCCAGCCCTGCGCGAGGCGGCGCCTGAAGCCGAGCTGGTGTGGGGCCCGTTTGCCGCCGCTCTGTTCGAAGGCATGGATGCGGTTGCGGTATCGCCCGGCGTGCCGGTGAGCGGGCCGCTGGCCGATGCCGCCGTGCTCGAAGCCCGCGCAGGCGGCCTTTCGTTTGTGGGTGACATCGAACTCTTTGCATTGGCGCTGGCAGACGAAAAGGCGGCCAGCGGATACGCGCCGAAAATCCTCGCGATCACCGGCACCAACGGCAAGACCACGGTCACCGCGCTTACCGCGTACCTGGCCAACCGCGCCGGCAAGCGCGCCCTTGCTGCGGGCAACATCAGCCCGGCGGCGCTGGACGCCTGGCATGCCGCCAAAGCCGGGGGCAGCCTGCCCGACATCTGGGTGCTCGAGCTCTCCAGCTATCAGCTCGAGACCACCAGCAGCCTGGTCCCCGACGCGGCGGTGATGCTCAACCTTTCCGAGGACCACCTCGACCGTCACGGCGGCATGGCGGACTACGCCGCCGCGAAAGCGCGCATCTTCGCGGCCGGCGGCCTGCAGATTCTCAACCGCGACGACCCCGCCAGCCTGGCAATGCGCCGCCCCTTCGTGCCCAAGGGCAAGAAGGACGCGCCGCCGGTGGTGGTGACTTTCGGTTCCAGCGAGCCGCAGTCCGAACATGAATACGGCCTGGCCAAGGAAGCGCGTCCGGGCGGCCTGACCTGGCTGGCCGAAGGCACGGAGGATGGTCCCAAGCGCCTGATGCCGGTCGAGGTGCTGAGAATCAAGGGCCTGCACAACGCCCTGAATGCGCTGGCCGCGCTCGCGCTCAACCGCAGCATCGGCCTGTCGCTCGCGCCGATGCTCAAGGCCCTGACCGATTACGCCGGCGAGGCGCACCGCGTGCAGCCGGTCGCCGAAGTGGCGGGCGTCACCTACATCGACGACAGCAAGGGCACCAACGTCGGCGCCACCCTGGCCGCGCTGGGTGGCCTGGGCAGCGAATTGCGCAACGGCCGCAAGCTGGTGCTGATCGCCGGCGGCGACGGCAAGGGCCAGAACTTCGAGCCCCTCGCCGTGCCGGTCGCGGTGTATTGCCGTGCGGTGATGCTGATCGGCCGCGACGGCCCCGCCATCGGGGAGGCGCTGCTTGATGGCGGCGTTCCGCAGACGCGCTGCGAGGGCCTGCCGCAAGCAGTGCAGGCGGCGGCGCGCGCCGCCCAGCCCGGCGACATCGTTTTGCTCTCGCCGGCCTGCGCCAGCCTGGACATGTTCCGCAATTACGCGCATCGCGCCGAGGTGTTTGTCGAAGCGGTGCGCGAACTCGGGCGCGGCGATGCCGCCGGCGAGCCCGCGGACACCGCCGATGTTTCCGCCGGTGCGGCGATGGAGGGTGTGGCCGCCACCGAAATTCCCGCTGCTGAAGAAATCGCCGCGCAGCCGCTGGCGGCCGAAGTGCCCGCCGCTGTCGAACCTTCCATGCCGGCAGTGTCCGATGCACCTGTCCTCGCGTCGATCGCTGCCGGGCAGGTGCCGGCACCGGCTGAATCCACCGCGCCTGAGCCGGCACCCGAACCCCAGGGCCGGGCCCCCGAACCCCAGACCCCGGCTTCGGCTGCGCAGCCCGAGCCGGTAGCGCCGGCCGTGACCCCGATGGAGCCGGCGTCGCCGCCTTCGGACGTGGGCGAGCCGGTGAGCGCGCCCGCCGATGAGACCGGCGATCCGCTGCCCGCCTCGCCCATCGAGCCTGCCTCGCCGGGCGCGGGGCAGGCGGCGGACGTACATCCTGATACCGAACCGGCGCCCGCCGCGCCACCGTCCGCACCGGCCGCCGGCACCGGCGAGGCGGCGGACGGCCACCCGAACGGCGAGTCCAAACAAGACCACCCGCAGGGAGGCCATCATGGCTAAGACCGCCAGCCTGCGCGGCGCCATCGGCGGCTTCGGCGGCGGCACCGTCGCGCCCTCGCGCTTTGCCGACTACGACCAGGCATTGATTTGGGTGAGCGCGCTGCTGCTCCTCACCGGCCTGGTGATGGTCTATTCGGCCTCGATTGCCTTTGCCGAAGGCTCCAGCTTCACCGGTCACCGCGCGCATTATTTCCTGGTGCGCCACGTGCTCTCGCTCAGCCTGGGCGCGCTGGCCGCCTACGCGGTGTTCCAGGTGCCGATGCAGATCTGGCAGCGCTACGCCCTGCCGCTGTTCCTGCTCGGGGTGGTGGCCCTGGTGGTGGTGCTGATTCCCGGCATCGGCAAGAGCGTGAACGGGGCGCGGCGCTGGATTCCGCTGGGCTTCATGAACGTGCAGCCCTCCGAGATCATGAAGCTGCTGGCCGTCCTGTACGCGGCGGACTACACGGTGCGCAAGGCGGCGGTGATGCATTCGCTCAAACAGGGCTTCATGCCGATGGCGATCGCCATGGTGTTCATCGGCTGGCTGCTGCTGCGCGAGCCGGACATGGGGGCCTTCGTGGTGGTGGTGAGCGTGGCCATCGGCATCCTGTTCCTGGGCGGCATGAACGCGCGCCTGTTCTTCGGCCTGATCATCGTGCTGTCGATCAGCTTCGCCCTGCTGATCATCTTCTCCGAATACCGGCGCCAGCGCATCATCAACTTCATGGACCCGTGGAGCGATGCCTTCGGCAAGGGCTACCAGCTCTCGCACGCGCTGATCGCCTTCGGGCGCGGCGAATGGTTCGGCGTGGGCCTGGGCGGCAGCGTGGAAAAGCTGTTTTACCTGCCGGAGGCGCATACCGACTTCTTGCTCGCCGTGATCGCCGAGGAACTCGGCCTGGTGGGCGTGCTGACCATCATCCTGATGTTCTTCTGGCTGGTGCGCCGTGCCTTCGAGATCGGCCGCCAGGCGCTCGCGCTGGAGCGCACCTTCCCGGCGCTGGTGGCGCAGGGGATCGGCCTGTGGCTCGGCGTGCAGACCCTGATCAACATGGGCGTGAACATGGGCCTGCTGCCGACCAAGGGCCTGACCCTGCCGCTGATGAGCTATGGCGGCAGCGGTATCCTGATGAATTGCGTGGCGCTGGCGGTGCTGGTACGCGTGGACTACGAAAACAGGCGCCTGATGCGAGGGCTCAAGACATGAGGCGCCTGTTTCGGTGCAGGCCAACTTGCGCGAAGCGCAAGTTTGGCCGGAACCAGAACCGCGGCCCGGGACGCGCAGCGTCCCGCCGGGCGCGCGTATTCGCGCCCGGGATGCGGGGACTCAAGACATGAACAATTCCAACACGCAGATCCAGGTGAAGCTGGACGCCAAGACGGCGGGCCTGCCGGTGATCGTCATCATGGCCGGCGGCACCGGCGGCCACGTGTTCCCGGCGCTCGCGGTGGCGCGCTGGCTGGCGGATGCGGGCTATCGCATCGTGTGGATCGGCAACCGCACCGGCATGGAAGCGGACCTGGTGCCCAGGCATGGTTTCGAGATGGAGTGGATTTCGTTCTCCGGCCTGCGCGGCAAGGGTCTGGTGACCAAGCTGATGTTGCCCTACAGGCTGCTGGTGGCGTTCGCGCAGTCGATCGCCATCATCAACCGCCTCAAGCCGAAGGCGGTGGCGGGGTTCGGCGGCTACATCAGCTTTCCCGCCGGGATGATGGCGGTGCTGCTGGGCCGCAGCCTGTTGCTGCACGAGCAGAACGCGATCGCCGGTTTGGCCAACAAGGTACTGGCGCGGGTCGCCGACCGCGTGATGACGGCTTTTCCGGACACGCTGCCCAAAGCGGTGTGGACCGGCAACCCGGTGCGCAAGGAGATCACCCGCCTGCCCGAGCCGGCGCGCCGCTACGGCATGCGCGAAGGCGCGCTGCGCCTGCTGGTGGTGGGCGGCAGCCTGGGCGCGCAGGTGCTGAACCAGACGGTGCCGCGTGCGCTGGCGCTGCTGGCCGTCGACCAGCGCCCGCAGGTGACGCATCAGGCGGGCGTCAAGAATATCGAGGCCTTGCGCGCCGAGTACCAGCGGGCCGGGGTGACCGCCGATGCGGTGCCCTTCATAGAAGACATGGCGGCCGCGCTGGCGCAGGCCGACCTGGTGATCTGCCGCGCCGGCGCGATGACGGTGGCCGAAGTCGCCTGCGCCGGGGTGGCCGCGCTGTTCGTGCCGCTGCCCGGCGCGGTGGACGACCACCAGAGCGCGAACGCGCGCTTCCTCGCCGACGCGCAAGCCGCATTGCTGGTGCCGCAGCGCGATTTCAGCGCCGAGAGCCTGGCCGCCACCCTGAAAACATTGACCCGCGAGAAATGCCAGGCGCTGGCCGCGAAAGCGCGCGCCCTGGCCAAGCCGGACGCCACCGAGGTGGTGGCGAAGGGCTGCCTGGAACTGGCGGAACGTTCGGAAAAGCAGCGAGCATGAAACACAAAGTCAAACGCATCCATTTTGTCGGCATCGGCGGCTCGGGCATGAGCGGCATCGCCGAGGTTTTGCTCAATCTCGGTTACGAGATCAGCGGCACCGATTTGTCCAGCAACGCCGCCACCCAGCGCCTGGCCGGACTGGGCGCGAAGGTGATGCAGGGCCACGCCGCCGCGCATGTCGCCGGCGCCGACGCGGTGGTGGTATCCACCGCGGTGGACAGCAGCAACCCGGAAGTGCAGGCCGCGCGCGCCGCGCGCATCCCGGTGGTGCCGCGCGCCCTGATGCTGGCCGAGCTGATGCGCCTGAAACAGGGCATCGCGGTGGCCGGCACGCACGGCAAGACCACCACCACCAGCTTGACCGCCAGCATCCTCGCCGAAGGCGGGGTCGATCCGACCTTCGTGATCGGCGGGCGCCTGAACAGCGCCGGGGCCAACGCCAAGCTGGGCACCGGCGAATTCATCGTGGTCGAGGCCGACGAGTCGGACGCCTCCTTCCTGAACCTGCAGCCGGTGATCGCCGTCATCACCAATATCGACGCCGATCACATGGAGACCTACGGCCATGACTTCGCGCGCCTGAAGCATGCCTTCGTGGACTTCACCCAGCGCCTGCCGTTCTACGGCACGGCCGTGCTGTGCGCCGACGACGTGCACGTGCGTTCGATCATGCCCCTGGTGAGCAAGCCGGTGGTGACCTACGGCACCGGGTTCGACGCGCAAGTGCGCGCCAGCGACGTCAATGCCGATGGTGGGCAGATGCATTTCACCGTGCATCGCGAAGGCGAGGCGCCGCTGCCGATCACCCTCAACCTGCCGGGCCAGCACAACGTGCTCAACGCCCTGGCGGCGATCGCGGTCGCCACCGAGATCGGCATCAATGACGCGGCGATCCAGAAGGCGCTGAACGAATTCTCCGGCGTGGGCCGGCGCTTCCAGCGCTACGGCGACATCGCGCTTGCCGCTGGCGGCAGCTTCACCCTGGTCGACGACTACGGCCACCACCCCGTCGAGATGGCGGCGACGGTGGCCGCCGCGCGCGGGGCCTTCCCGAACCGCCGCCTGGTGCTGGCCTTCCAGCCACACCGCTTCACGCGCACGCGCGATTGCTTCGAGGACTTCGTCAAGGTTCTTTCCACCGTCGATGCCCTGGTGCTGGCCGACGTGTACCCGGCGGGCGAGGCGCCCATCGTCGCCGCCGACGGCCGCGCCCTGGCGCGCGCCATCCGCGTGGCCGGCAAGGTGGAACCGGTGTTTGTCGAGAACATGGCCGAGATGCCGGCGGCGGTGCATCAGGTGGCGCGCGATGGCGATGTGGTGATCTCGATGGGCGCCGGCTCGATCGGCAACCTGCCGCGCGAGCTGGCGGGAGGGGCGAAATGAGCACCGCGAAAAAAGTGGACGTGAGCAAGTTCGGCCGGGTCGCCGTGATGCTCGGCGGGGCCTCGAGCGAGCGCGAGATTTCGCTGCTCAGCGGCAACGGCGTGCTCGAGGCCTTGAGGGAGAAGGGCGTCGATGCGCACCCCTTCGACCCGTCCCTGCGTGACCTCTCCGAACTGCGCCTCGAAGGTTTCGACCGCTGTTTCATCGCCCTGCACGGGCGCGGCGGCGAGGACGGTACCTTGCAGGGCGCGCTGGAGTTGTTCGGCATTCCCTACACCGGCAGCGGCGTGATGGGTTCGGCGATCGGCATGGACAAGTGGCGCACCAAGATGATCTGGCAAAGCGCCGGCATCCCCACGCCGCGCTACCGCATTCTCGAAGGCAATGAAGACTGGAACGAGGTGGCCAAGGACCTCGGCCTGCCGCTGATCGTCAAGCCGGCGCGCGAAGGCTCGACCCTGGGTCTCACCAAGGTGACCAACTCCTCGCAACTGCCCGCCGCCTATTACCTGGCCGCGCGCAAGTTCAAGGACACCGCCCTGGCCGAGGAATTCATCTCCGGCGCCGAGTACACCGCCGCCGTGCTGGGCGACACCGTACTGCCGCTGATCCGCATCGAGGCCCCGGCCGGCAATTACGACTACCAGAACAAGTACTTCACCGACGACACCAAGTACATCTGCCCCTGCGGCCTGCCCGAAGCGGTCGAAAAGGAACTGCAGGCCATCGTCCTCAAGGCCTTCAGGCTGGCCGGCTGCAGCGGTTGGGGCCGCATCGACATCATGATGAGCCCGGAAGGCAAGCCCAGCCTGCTGGAAGTGAACACCAGCCCCGGCATGACCGGCCACAGCCTGGTGCCGATGGCCGCCAAGGTCGCCGGCATCAGCTATCCCGACCTGTGCGTGAAGATTCTGCAGTTGTCCCTGGAGCCGCGCAAATGACCAGATACCTGCTGGTACCTGTCGTTGCTTCGGGCTCTTTCGTCGCTTTTGCCTTGATGAATCGTCCGGCTCTGCCGGCGATTCGGAACAAGCTGAACCGGCAAAAAGTAGGCTTTTACTTTTTGACGAATGTGGAATGACCCTCTTGCCCTCAACCGCCTCACGAGAATCTGCGTGATGATCGCCCTCGCTTTCTCCGTGTACACGCTCGCCAAGTGGGTGGCGGCGCGGCCGGTGTTCGCCATCCGCGCGCTCACCGTGGAAGGCGCGGACGGCCAGGTACTGGCGCACGTGACCGGCCAGCAGGTCGCGCAAGTGTGCGTGCCGCGCCTGCGCGGGACCTTTTTCACCGCCGACCTGGAGCAGGCGCGCGACACCTTCGAGACCCTGCCCTGGGTCCGCAAGGCAAGCGTGCGCCGCCAGTGGCCGAACCGCCTGGTGGTGTTGCTGGAAGAACACCGCGCCCTGGCGCGCTGGAACGACGACGCCGGCAACCGCTTCGTCAACCCGCAGGGCGAGGCCTTCAGCGCGCCGGGCGAGACCAAGCTGGGCGCGACCCTGCCCTTGCTCACCGGCCCGGAGGGCACCGAGAAGGATGTGGTCAGGCGCTACGGCGAGATGGTCGGGCTGTTCAACCGGATCGGCAAGGCGCCGCGCGTGGTGGCTTATTCGCCGCGCCAGGCCTGGACCGTGAAACTCTCCGATGGCCTGGCGATCGAAGTGGGGCGCGAGCAGACGCAGGTTTCGGTGAGCGCGAGGCTGGAACGGTTTGTCGCCAATTACGGCAATACGCTGGGCCGCACGACCGCGAAGGTGGAGGCAGTGGACCTGCGCTACCCGAATGGTTTCGCGGCCAAGGTGGTGGGGCTGCGCGCACCGGGTGCCGCGGCGCCCGCGCCGCTCAGGCCCAGGCCCAAAAAGCCGGCGCGCAGCGGTGCATGAAGGACTCAGGGGATAAGGCATGAACAAAAGCAGGGACGTGGGTGATCTGATCGTGGGCCTGGATATCGGCACCTCGAAGATCGTTACTGTCGTGGCTGAAGTGACGCCGGAAGGGCGCATGCAGATCATCGGCACCGGCAGCCACGAGTCCAAGGGCCTGAAAAAGGGCGTGGTGGTCAATATCGACACCACGGTGAACTCGATCCAGCGCGCCCTCGAAGAAGCCGAGCTGATGGCCGACTGCAAGATCTCGCGCGTCTACACGGGCATCGCCGGCAGCCACATCAAGAGCTTCAACTCGCATGGCATGGTGGCGATCAAGGACAAGGAAGTCACCCAGTTCGACATCGACCGCGTGATCGAGACCGCGCGCGCCGTGAACATTCCCACTGACCAACAAATCTTGCATATCCTGACGCAGGAATTTATCATTGACGGCCAGGAGGACGTACGTGAGCCCCTGGGAATGAGCGGAATGCGGCTGGAAGTCAAGGTGCACATCGTCACCGGCGCCGTCTCCGCCGCGCAAAACATCGTCAAGTGCGTGCGCCGCTGCGGTCTTGAGGTCGGCGACCTGATCCTGCAGCCCCTGGCCTCCAGCCTGGCATGCCTGACCGAAGATGAAAAGGAACTGGGTGTCGCCCTCGTCGATATCGGCGGGGGCACCACCGACGTGGCGGTGTTCACGCAAGGCGCGATCCGCCACACGGCGGTGATCCCGATCGCCGGCGACCAGATCACCAACGACATTGCGATGGCCCTGCGCACCCCGACCCCGGAGGCGGAGGACATCAAGCTGCGCTACGGCGTGGCGATGCAGCGCCTGGCCGGCGCCGAGGAGATGATCGAGGTGCCGGGTATCGGCGACCGAGGGCCGCGCAGCATGAGCCGCCAGGCCCTGGCCGCGGTGATCGAGCCGCGCATCGAGGAGCTGTTCTCCCTGGTGCAGCAGAGCCTGCGCGAGTCCGGCTACGAGGAACTGCTGTCGTCGGGCATCGTGCTGACCGGCGGCTCGGCGAATCTGCCGGGCATGGTCGAACTGGGCGAGGAGATGTTTGCCATGCCGGTGCGGATCGGCGCCCCCAAGTACGAGGGCAGCCTGGCCGACGTGGTGAAAAGCCCGCGTCACTCCACCGCCATCGGCCTGCTGTACGAAGGCATGGCGCAGCGCCAGCATCACGGGCGCATGTTGCAAAAGACGGGATCGTTCAAGAATCTGGCGGGTCGCATGAAGGCCTGGTTTCAGGGCAATTTCTGAGCCGCGCGGCCGGTGGCCGGTAACGGTGCAGGTGTTTTGGAGTAAGTGGTAAAGCGGTAGCGGACCTGGTGATTAGGGGCTGTAGGCTGGGGAGCGTGGAGCGTGCTCTACCTCCGCCAGCCGGCATCCCCGAATTTCTAGCTCCGTCCTTTGGGTGAAGTTAATCGAGCTTTTAGGAGATAACCATGTTTGAAGTTGTGGAAACCCAAACGAGTGGGACCATCATCAAGGTGGTGGGCGTGGGCGGCGCCGGCGGCAATGCCATCACCCACATGATCTCGCGCGAGGTGGCGGGGGTGGAGTTCATCGCCGCCAACACCGATGCGCAGGTACTGGCGCGTTCGCGCGCCCGGACGCAAATCCAGCTCGGCGCCACGGGCCTCGGCGCGGGCGCCAACCCGGAACGCGGCAAGGAGTCCGCCGAATCCGAGCGCGAGCGCATCCGCGAGGCGCTGGAAGGCGCGCACATGGTGTTCATCACCGCCGGCATGGGCGGCGGCACCGGTACCGGCGCCGCTCCCGTGGTCGCCGAGATCGCCAAGGAGATGGGCATCCTCACCGTCGGTGTGGTGACCAAGCCCTTCCTGTTCGAAGGCAGCCGCCGCATGCGCTCGGCCGAAGCCGGCATCCAGGAGCTGGGCAACCACGTCGATTCGCTGATCGTCATCCTCAACGAGAAGCTGATGGACGTGCTCGGTGAAGACATCTCGATGGAAGAGGCCTTCAAGGCCGCCGACGACGTGCTGCACAACGCCGTGGCCGGCATCTCCGAGATCATCAACCAGCCGGGCCTGGTGAACGTCGACTTCGAGGACGTCAAGACCGTGATGGCCGAGATGGGCATGGCGATGATGGGTTCGGCCTACGCCGAAGGCATCGACCGCGCGCGCATCGCCGCCGAGCAGGCTGTCGCCAGCCCGCTGCTCGAAGGCGTGGACCTGACCGGCGCGCGCGGCGTGCTGGTCAACATCACCGCCAACAAGTCGCTGAAGATGAAGGAAGTGCGCGAAGTGATGGAAACCATCAAGCACTTCGCCGATCCGGACGCGCATGTGATCTTCGGTTCGGTGTTCGATGCCGAGATGGGCGAGAAGCTGCGCGTCACCGTGGTGGCAACGGGCCTGGGCCGTGCCCAGGCACGCCGCGCCGAAAAACCGCAACTGGTGCCGCAACCCATGCTGCGCACCGGCACCGACAACCACGTCGTGGCTGTCGGCCAGTACGAGCAGCCGGGCGTGGACTACCACCAGCTCGAGACCCCGGCGGTGTTCCGTTCGGGCCGCGCCGACCGTAGAGCCCAGGTCGAGGCGCTGCAGCAGGCCGGGATGGACAAGTACGAGATTCCGGCGTTCCTGCGCAAGCAGGCGGACTGATCGTAGCTTGCGGAAACAAAAGGCCACCTTCGGGTGGCTCAGGTTGTTGACAAAGGGGAGCAAGCCCCCTTTGAATCCCCCGAAGTCAGAGGGAGCGGCGCGGGGGTTGGCGTGGCCCTGTTCGCAGCAACCTGCTTTGTCAGCAGTCTGGGCCACCTTCGGGTGGCTTTTTTGTTTCACAATGCGGCTGGCGGCGCCAACAACAATCCACGGCGGCCGCGTATCAACGGAGGCGACAAACATGCATCACGCAGCAAGCCGGCGCGCGGTTCTCGCGCGGGCCCTATTGGCTCTCGGTATTCTAGGCGGCGCGGCCCTCGCGCCCATCCACGCGCAGGCCCAGGCCTACCCGAACAAGGCGGTGCGCATCATCGTCCCCTTCCCGCCGGGCGGGCCGGTTGACGTGACCGGGCGCGGCGTGGCGCAAAAGCTTGCCGAGCTGTGGGGCCAGCCGGTGACCATCGACAACCGCGCCGGAGCCGGCGGCATCGTCGGCGCCGAAGTGGCGGCAAAGGCACCGAACGACGGCTACACCATCTTCATGTGCGCGATTCATCATTCGGTGATCCCGGCGCTCAAGTCCAAGCTTTCCTACGACATCGAGAAGGATTTTGTGCCGGTATCGTTCGGGGCGACATTCCCGATCGTGCTGGTGACGCATCCCTCGCTGCCGGTGTCGAATGTGAAGGAGCTGGTGGCGTATGCCAAAGCTAATCCGGGCAAGCTGTCGTTCTCCTCCTCCGGCAACGGCGGCGGGGTGCACCTCTCGGCCGAGCTGTTCAAGAGCCTCGCGCACGTCGACATGAACCACGTGCCCTACAAGGGCAGCGCCCCGGCGATGACCGACTTGCTCGGTGGCCAGGTGCAACTGATGTTCAGCGACGCGCCCACCGCGCTGCCCCACGTGCGCACCGGCAAGCTCAAGGCGCTCGGCGTGGGCAGCCCGAAGCGCTCGGCGCTGCTGCCGGAGTTGCCGACGATCGCCGAGAGCGGCTTGCCGGGTTACGAATCGTATTCGTGGACCGCCTTCGTGCTGCCGGCCGGTACGCCGAAAGAAGTGGTGGCCAAGCTCAATGCCGACCTGGGCAAGGTGATGAGCCAGCCGGAACTGAAAGAGCGCATGCTCACCGCCGGCGCGGAATTGCAGCCGGGTACGCCGGAAGAATTCGCGCGCACTCTCAAGACCGAGATCGCCAAGTGGGGCAAGCTGGTGCGCGAGGCGAAGATCACCGCCGACTGAGCGGCAGGCCGGCGCAAGGCCAGGCCACCCGCGGGCGGCTTGGTTATTGACAAAGGGGCGAACCCCTTTGAATCCCCGAAGTCAGAGAAAGCGGCGTGGGAGTTGGTTTGACATTCCCCGCGACAACGCGCCTTGTCAGCAGTCAGGGCTGCCTACGGGCGGTCTGGTTGTTTCAGCGCCGCGTAGGCTCCTGGGCGGGCATCGCCAGGGGGCGTGGCAGCCGCCCGGGCACGCGCGCGGAAAAGGAGTTGCGGTTTTGCCGGACTGTCTTCAGAGGGGAAAGCCGGTGAAATCGCGCAGAAAGCGCAAGAATTCCGCAATCGCATTTCAACTACATTTAGCGTTTTGTACCGCGTATCTTTATCGCCATCTCCCCGACGATTGGAACCGCGATGCACGACTCCCTCACTTTCCGCCAGGAACGCTTTGTCTTCGAATACCTGAAAGACCAGAACGCCAGCGCCGCCGCCGCGCGCGCCGGCTACACGGCGAAAAATCTCGCCTCGCAGGGCAGCGAGCTGATGGGCAACCCCGCCATCGCGGACCGGATCCGCTTCGAGATGCAAAGCATCCTCGCCGAACTGCGCTGCTCCGCGCTGGAACTGATGAAGCAGCGCATGCGCGCCGCCTTCTTCGACCCCGGCAAGCTGCTCAAGGGCTGGGACCCGGTGCCGCTCGATGAACTGGACGCCGAAACCCGCGCCGCGCTGGACGTGAGCACGGTGCTACGCAAGGGCGGCCCGGTGGTGCGCGTCAGGCAGGCGGACCGGCACAAGGCCCTTCGCGCCCTGGAGCGGGTGCATGAAAGGATGGAGATGCTGAACCAGCGGTATTACGACAAGCTGGAGCGCGAGGGCAAGCTCCCGAGCCTGGAGGAGATCGAGGCGATGGATGGGGGCGGGGTGGACCCTGATGTGTTCACAAGCGAGCACGCCCAGGAGCACGCGAATTCGCGAGCAATGCCCGACAATCCGGTTGACGAAATTCCGGAACAACCTCAGGTTTTGTCAGGTGCGGCGCCGCGAAGTGCAGCGCAGGCCGCGCGAATTTCCGAAAAACCTCAGGTTCTGTCAGGTCCGGTGCCGCAGCCGGCGCAGGCGCCTCACGCATTTGCTGAAAAAGATCAGGTTTTGTCAGGTTCGCAGCTTCTGTCGCAGGCCGTGCCGCCCTGGGCGGGTGGGCCGGCGTGGGCGCGGCGGCATACGGCGCCGGATGCGCTGGTGGTCGCCTAGCCGCAGCGTGGGCCGCCAGCAGCGGGCAGCATGATTGATCCGCTTCAAGGCAGCGGGGGCGGTTGGGCCTTATTATTGCGTGTTGATGAATCGAGGGCGCTTGCCGCCTTTGTTGCTACATTTTTGTCACTCAACCCGTTTTGCGGCCCGGCCGCCCCCTGCCCATGAACCGTCGCCTTCCCGCCCTGATATCCCTGCTCGCCCTGCTGCCCATGCTCGGGCTGATGTGCATGTCCACCGCGCATGCGCAAACCTACCCGGCCAAGCCGATCCGCCTGGTGATCCCCTTTCCGCCGGCGGGCGCGACCGACATCACCGGACGCATGCTGGCGCAAAAGCTCGGCGATGCGCTCGGCCAGTCGGTGGTGGTCGACAACAAGCCGGGCGCGGGCGGCTCGATCGGGTCGGACATCGTCGCCAAGGCGGCGCCGGACGGCTACACCATCCTGATCGCCACCTCCTCCACCCACTCGGTGGGTCCGGCGCTCAACCCCAAGCTGCCCTACGACACGGTGAAGGACTTCACGCCGATCATCCAGCTGACCGATTCGCCCAACCTGCTGGTGGTCTCGAGCAGCCTGCCGTTCAGGAGCGTGCCGGCGCTGGTCGCGGCGGCCAAGGCCAACCCGGGCAAATACAACTATGGCTCCTCCGGCGTGGGCACGGTGATCCACCTGACCACCGAAGCCTTCAAGCTGGCGACCAAGACCGATATCGTGCACGTGCCCTACAAGGGCACGGCGCTGGTGTTTCCGGACCTGGCCACCGGCCAGATCACCATGCTGTTCGACAACATCGTCTCGGCCCAGCCCAGCCTGCAGTCGGGCAAGGTGCGCGCCCTGGCGGTGACCTCGGCCAAGCGCAGCGCGCTGATGCCGGAGCTGCCGACCCTGATCGAAGCCGGGGTGCCCGGCTTTGCCAACGACGTGTATTTCGGCCTGTGGGCGCCGGCCGGCACGCCCAAGGCGATCATCGACAAGCTCAACGCCGCCTCCAACAAGATTCTCAAGACGCCCGAGTTCCGCGAACAACTGGCGCGCCTGGGCGCGGTGCCGGTCGGCGGCACCGCGCAGGACTTCGCCAAGCGCATCAACAGCGACACCGAGAAGTGGAAACAGGTGGTCAAGGAAGCCAACATCAAACCCGAATAAATCCACGGGCAGAGGCGGTGCGCGGCGCCGCCCTCTTATCAGGTCCATCCGCCGCCGTGCGCGTCAAGCGCGGCTAAGATGTGTAGTTCATCCGCCGGCCCCTTTCGCAGTTCCCGCTAGTCCTCTTTTCCTTCGGTAGCCATCATGCAATTCAACTGGACCTTCCCCTACGCCACCAAGCGCATCCCCCTCTACGCGCGCAACGTGGTCGCCACTTCCCACCCGCTCGCCGCGCAGGCCGGCCTGCAGGCCCTGGCGCGCGGCGGCAACGCGGTGGACGCGGCGCTCGCGGCCGCCATCACGCTGACCATCGTCGAGCCGATCTCCAACGGTATCGGCAGCGACGCCTTCTGCATCCTCTGGGACGGCAAGAAGCTGCATGGCCTGAACGCCTCGGGCCGCTCGCCCGCCGCGTGGAGCGTGGACTACTTTAAAAAGCTGGGGAACCGCCCGGAGCGCGGCTGGAATTCGGTGTCGGTGCCGGGCGCCGTCTCGGCCTGGGTGGCGATGTCGGAGAAGTTCGGCAAGCTGCCCTTCGAGGACCTGTTCGAATCGGCGATCCGCTACGCCACCGAGGGCTATCTGGTCACGCCGATCGTGCAGCAAAAGTGGAAGGCCATGGAGCCGATCCTGAAAAGCCAGCCGGGCTTCGCCGCGCACTTTCTGCCCAAGGGCCGCACGCCGCATGTGGGCGAGAACTTCATCCTGCAAGGCGCGGCCGAGACACTCAAAAAGATCGCCGCCACCAAGGGCGAGGCCTTCTACAAGGGCGAGCTGGCCGAGAAGATCGCGGCGCACTCCAAGGCCAACGGCGGCGTGATGACAGTGGCCGATCTGGCCGCGCATACCTGCGACTGGGTCGAGCCGATCAGCACGGACTATCGCGGCTACACGGTGCATGAGATCCCGCCGAACGGCCAGGGCATCGCCGCGCTGATGGCGCTGGGCATGCTGGAGAACTACGACCTCGCCGCGCTGGACCCGGACGGCGTCCAGAGCCAGCACCTGCAGATCGAGGCGATGAAGCTGGGCTTCGCCGACACCTACGCGCACGTCAGTGACGCGAAGACGATGCGCGTGACCCCGGCGCAGATGCTCGACCGCGCCTACCTCAAGGAGCGTTCGAAGCTGATCGACCCGAAACGCGCCACCGCGTTCAAGGCGGGCTCGCCGCCGAAGGGCGGCACCATCTATCTCACGGCGGCGGACAAGGACGGCATGATGGTCTCCTTCATCCAGTCCAACTACATGGGCTTCGGCTCGGGCGCGGTGGTCGACGGCTGCGGCATCTCGCTGCAGAACCGCGGCTACGGCTTCACCATGGAAGAAGGCCACCCCAACGTGGTCGAGGGCGGCAAGCGGCCCTTCCACACCATCATCCCCGGCTTCGTCACCAAGGACGGCAGGCCGCAGATGAGCTTTGGCGTGATGGGCGGCAACATGCAGCCGCAGGGCCACCTGCAAACGCTGGTGCGCATGCTCGACTACAAGCAGAACCCGCAGGCGGCCTGCGACGCGCCGCGCTGGCGCCACGCCGGCGGCATGGCGATCAACGCCGAGATCACCATGAATACCGGCCTGGTCGACCAGCTCAAGGGCATGGGCCACGAGATTGCCACCTTCAACGATTCGTACATGGACTACGGCTCCGGCCAGTTCATCTGGCGCTGCGAGGAGGACAGCAAGTTCACCGGCTACATCGCCGCCTCCGACGCACGGCGCGACGGGCAGGCAGTCGGCTACTGAGCAAGCGGCCCGGCGAAAAGCGCGGTACGCCGGGCATGGTCGAGCGAGCACAGCGGATGATCGTCGCCATTACCGGCCATCAACGCTGGCCGGAGGCAGCGGATGCGCCAATCCGCGCCGGCATCGCGGCGGCACTCGCGGGCGCGGCGCGGCCGCTGGTGGGCGCGACCTCGCTGGCCGCCGGCGCCGACCAGCTATTCGCGCGCATGGTGCTGGAGGCGGGCGGCGCGCTGCATGTGGTGGTGCCTTGCGCGCGCTATGAGGAGGCGTTCGCGGATGAGGCAGCACGGGGCGAGTACCGATACCTGCTCGCGCAAGCCGCCGAAAGCGAGCAGCTTGCGCATGCGCAGCCCTCGGAAGAGGCCTACGCGCAAGCGGGGTTCCGGGTGGTGGACCTGTGCGACCTGTTGATCGCGGTCTGGGATGGCGCGCCGGCCCGGGGCAAAGGCGGCACGGGTGAGGTAGTGAACTACGCCCGGCAGCGCGGCAAGCCGGTCGGCATCGTGTGGCCCGGGGGCGTGAAGCGGCAATAGACGCTGGCCCACTGCGCGCGGGTCGGACGCGTTCAAACCATCCTCAATCGTCACCAGGTCTTGGCGGGTTGTACGACAGGCCAATGAGAGGAGAGGAGATCCGCTTCGAAGCGGATCTTCCCGCAGACGGTGCTCTTTAACATTTGATTGCTACTGCCGCAGCGCGGTCCGGGCAAACAACAAGCCCCGCTTGCGCAGGGCTGCGGTGTCACGAAAAAGCCCCGCTCTCGCGGGGCTGCGGTGTCACGAAAAAGCCCCGCTCTCGCGGGGCTGCGGTCCTACGAAAAAGCCCCGCTCTCGCGGGGCTTTTGTGGAACGTAGAGCCGCTTACTTCTGCGTGCCCACCACTTCGATCTCGACGCGGCGGTTCTTGGCGCGGCCTTCGGCGGTCTTGTTGTCGGCGACGGGCTGCTTCTTGCCCTTGCCTTCGGTGTAGACGCGGTTCGACTCGACGCCCTTGGAGACCAGGTAGGCCTTGACGGACTCGGCGCGGCGCACCGACAGCTTGTCGTTGTAGGCGTTGCTGCCGATGCCGTCGGTGTGGCCCACGGCGATGATCACCTCGAGGTTGATGCCGGAGAGCTTGCCGACCAGTTCGTCGAGCTTGGCTTTCGCTTCAGGCTTGAGGACCGACTTGTCGAAGTCGAAGAAGGCGTCGGCGGCGTAGGTGATCTTCTGGTTCACCGGCGCGGGCGGGGTGGGCTTGGGCGGCGGCGTGACGACCGGCGGGGCGGGCGGCGGGGCCTGCACCTTGACGAGGTCGGGATCGCATTCGGCGATCGCGGCGGCGGGGGTCCAGTACCCGGTGCGCCAGCACAGGTTGCCGATGCGCGGGTCGCCCACGTTGGAGCTGCGCACGATCACGCCGCGCGCGTCCTGCACGTAGGCGTCCTTGGATTGGGCATGCGCGTTCACAGTGAGGAAGGCGCCGATGCCGGCGAGCAGCAGCGCCAGCGTGGTGGAAGTTTTCATCGAGGTTCTCTCCGGGTCGGTGTTCAGTTGTTCTGCGCGTCGCGTAACGCGTGCGTGAAGCTTGTTGCCACCCCGTCGGGAAACCATGAACACGCTCGACACGCCCCTGCTTGCGGCGGCGATCGCCTGCTCGCCGAAAGCGCGGTTCATGGAGTCTCCTGACAGTGGGTCAACCCGAATTTTTGTGGCATCGGGATGGGCACCACTTTAGGGCAGTCGCCGGTAGGAAGGCCGCCCGAAGCTCTCCGGTTTTCTTGTAGGACAAGACCTACAGTTGGCCTACAGGCGCAGCTGGCCTGAACGGGTAACAGGGGCCGGCGGCCGCGGACAGAAAGGGCCATGGGCGAGAGCGCTCCCGGGCGCAAGCGAGCTTGGGCGAATCCGGCCGCAGGTGAAAGCGACGGTAGGCGGAAGCCGTCGTGGGCAGAGGCCATCGGGGCGCGGAAGCCGCCGCCGATCGGATCATGCCAGGCGCCGCCGGGCTGGCGCACGGCGGCCTTGCTTGGAATCGGGACCAAGTGCGCCGGCTTAAATCGCCTGCGCGCTGCGCGGAACTCGCAGCGGGCGGACGGGTTAAGCCTGGCGCGCGCCGGCAGACAGGCCGGCGCGGGTTCGATCAACAGCCGGCCAGGCTCAGGTCTCGTCGACCTTGGGCACAGGCGGGTTGACCAGCTTGGGCGCGCTGACCGCGCGTACCGGCTTGGAGGTACCGGCGGCGGCGCGGATGCGTTCGCGTTCGCCGAGCACCTTGACGGCGTAGCCGGAGTCCTCTTCGGCCAGCGCGGCGCCGGAGTAGGCTTTCAGGCCGGGTTCGATACCCCCGAAACGGCTGATGTAGTCCTTCAGGATCAGGGCGCCGACCTTGATGTTGGCGACCGGGTTGAGCACCGCGTCCTTGCCGCCCAGTTCCTCGAACTTGTCGAGGTGGTACTTGGGGATCACCTGCATCAGGCCCTGGGCGCCCATGACGGACTCGGCGAAGGGATTGAAGCGCGATTCAATCGCCATCACCGCCAGGATCAGGGTCGGATCGACGCTGGTTTCGCGGCCCGTCAGGTAGGCGGCGCTGACGATCAGTTGCGTCGCATCGGTCGATACCTGGTACTTTTTGGCCAGGTAGTTGGCGATGCGCTTGTGCTCCGCGGGGTCGCCCAGGTTGGCGGCAACGACCACGCGATCGACACCGGCGGGCGGAGCCACCGGCGCTTCGGCAGCCGTATCGGCCGCCAGGATTTCCGCCACCCGGGCGGGGTGAACGGCTTCCAGGCCTTGCGGGACCGGGGCTTCCTGCTTGGCAGCGACGACCGGCGCGGGGGCCGGGGTGGCGTGGCTGAAGGTCTGGACTTCCCAGGTGACCAGGGCGATCAGACCCGCCAGCATCAAACCGCCTTTGGCCAGGCTGAACATGGCCAGGGCGAGACTTCTAAAACTGCTATACGACAAACGCGACACGTAGTCCTCCTATCTCTGCAAACCTTGCGAACGACAGAAGCCCTTCCATGCCATTGGAATGTCGGGACTTCAGACGGACGTTTCAGCCTGCTTCGCAGTCGAGGGTCTGGTTGGGGCTCACGCGTTGTCCCCAAGTTCCGCCAGACCGGAAGCGCCACCGGCCAGTGCAAGGTGCACGGCTACAGATGACGCAATCGATTTCAAAAAACCGCAAGGACGATATTCCGACCTCACAGCCTTCACAAAAGACAAAGGGGATGCGAGTGTCAAATCTCGTCCTCCCCTTGAATGGCGCGAATAGTACGTTGGCCCGCCTAGAGCGGTCAACCTATTTTTTGTGTAATTTAAACAAATACTTACGCAAAAGTTAGTGGGAAACTCCAGCAAAATCAGGTGCTTGGCGCTATACTCCAAAACGTTAATTAAGGTATCGATAAATAATCTTGAAATATCAAGACCTTAGGGGATTTATTCAGGGTCTGGAGCAGGCTGGCGAGCTGAAAAAAATTGTATCGCCAGTGTCCCCAAACCTGGAAATGACCGAGATTTCCGATCGTGTCCTGCGTTCGGGCGGGCCGGCGCTTTTGTTCGAAAATCCCGCTTCCGGCGACATGCCCGTGCTGACCAATCTGTTCGGCACGGTACGCCGGGTGGCCCTCGGGATGGGGGTTGATGCGGCTACCGATAGCGAGTCCTTGCGCAAATTGCGCGAGGTCGGCGAGCTGCTGGCGACGCTCAAGGAGCCCGAACCACCCAAGGGTTTGAAGGACGCCTGGGACAAGTGGCCGGTGCTCAGGCAAGTGATGAACATGGCACCCAAGGTGGTGTCGAGCGCGCCTTGCCATGAGGTGGTTTGGGAGGGCAAGGACGTCGATCTCGCGCGCCTGCCGGTGCAAACCTGCTGGCCGGACGACGCGGCGCCGCTGATCACCTGGGGGCTGACGGTGACACGCGGCCCGCACAAGACGCGGCAGAATTTGGGCATCTACCGGCAGCAGGTGATTGCGCCCAACAAGGTGATCATGCGCTGGCTGGCGCATCGCGGCGGCGCGCTGGATTTCCGCGAGCACGCCAGGCGCTCGCCCGGGACGCCGTTTCCGGTGGCGGTGGTGCTGGGCTGCGACCCGGCGACCATTCTCGGGGCGGTAACGCCGGTACCGGATTCCTTGAGCGAATACCAGTTCGCCGGCCTGCTGCGCGGCTCGCGTACCGAGTTGACGCGCTGCATCGGCAACGATTTGCAGGTACCAGGCAGGGCGGAGATGGTGCTGGAGGGCAGCATCCGGCCGGACCCGGCGGACGCGAGCGGCTACGAAACCGCGCTCGAAGGTCCGTACGGCGACCACACCGGCTATTACAACGAGGTGGAGCGTTTCCCGGTCTTCACCATCGACCGCATCACCTTGCGTCGCAATCCGGTCTACCACTCGACCTATACCGGCAAGCCGCCGGACGAGCCGGCCACCCTCGGGGTGGCGCTGAACGAGGTGTTCGTGCCGCTGCTGATCAAGCAGTTTCCCGAGATCACCGATTTCTACCTGCCGCCGGAGGGCTGCTCTTACCGGCTGGCGGTGGTGAGCATGAAAAAGGCGTATCCGGGCCATGCCAAGCGGGTGATGTTCGGCATCTGGAGTTTTCTGCGCCAGTTCATGTACACCAAGTTCATCGTGGTGGTCGACGAAGACATCGATGTGCGCGACTGGAAGGAAGTGGTGTGGGCGATCACCACCCGGGTCGACCCGGCGCGCGACACCCTGGTGGTGGAGAACACGCCGATCGATTACCTGGATTTCGCCAGCCCGGTGGCCGGCCTGGGGGGCAAGCTGGGGATCGATGCCACCAACAAGTGGCCGGGCGAGACCAGCCGCGAATGGGGCCGGCCCATCGCGATGGACGCGGCGGTGAAGGCGAAGGTGGACGGGATGTGGAAGGACCTGGGACTCTGACCCGGCGCGGCGCGTGGATGCGCGCCGGACCGTGGACCGTGCGCGATCGCCTTCCCAATATCAGGGCGCGCCTGGCTGCGGGCTGGCGGCGGGCCGCCGCGTAGACACCGCCACTCATGTCAGCCAGGACTTACTTTCCGCGAAAATCCTCATAGGTGCGGAATAGCTGATACCCCGCCCAGCCCATGGCAGCGGCGCGGGCCGCCAGTTTCCAGACCCCGCCGAAGGGCAGGCGCCCGACCACCGCGCCGGTCACGGCAGCGGCGAGCGGATTGCGCCTGAGCACACTGGACAGGCGCACCCAGCGCTGCAGCTTCTCGCTGCGCACGGCCCCCGGCTGCAAACGGCCAGTCAGGGCGCGCAACTCCAGGCGCTCGGCGGCGGCGCGGGTTTGCAGCAGCTCCTTTTTCAGGGTGTAGCGCAGGTAGGGGTCGTCGGCCATCATGCTCTCCCTATATAGATATCAGCGGCGGCCGAGCGCCGCGGCATCGGCCTTGAGTTCGGCGATGGTGGCGGCAAACGGTTCGGGGTGGTCCTTCAGGCGCGCGCGGATCTGCAGGACGGCGACAGCGGTGACCACGGCGTAGAGCAGGGCCAAACCGAAAATGGCGGTGAGGCGATAGCTGTCCCAGAACAGCACCGCGATGCCGAAGGAGAACAGGCCGATGGCGAAAATCGAGAACAGCAGGGCGGCCACGCCCAGCGCCAGCAGCATGCCGATGCGCGCGCCCTGTTCGGCCACTTCCACGCCCAGCAGTTCGAGCCGGGTGGAAAGAACGGCGAGCAGAGTGCGCAGCAGGCGGCGCGCGTTGCCGATCAGGCCGTACCCGGCCGGATCGCCGGCGCCGCCAGGCTCATCCGCCATCGCCGGCGTTTAGCGGCGGTTGACCAGGAGGCCGAGCACGAAGCCCAGCGCGGCGGCCACACCGATGGCTTGCCAGGGATTGTCGTGCACGTAGTCGTCGGTGGCGCGCGCGGCGGCCTTGGCCTTGTCCGCTACCGCGTATTGCGCGTCGGCCATCTTCTCCTTGGCGATGCGCAGCTTGATGCGCAGCTTGTCGCCCAGGTCGGCGAGCTTCTCGCCCGAGGCGCTGGCCATCGACTTGACGATCTCGTCGGCATCGTTCATCAGCGTCTTGGCGTCGGTCATCAGTTCGTTGCGTTCGGCTTCGGTCGTCATGGCGGGTCCTCGAATGGCTGTTGTTGGAGACGGAGGGGAATTATAGGCCGGGCATGTGAAAGCTCAAACAACAAGCGCGGCAAACCTTTGCGAAAACGCAAAGATACAAAAACAAAACCGGGCGCGAGGCCCGGTTTTGGCAGTTCGAAAGTCTGTCGACTTAGAACGAGTACTTCAGGCTGACGGCCCAGTTGTTGCCCTTGATGCTGCTGCCGTTGTCCACTTTGGACAGCTTGCCCATGTCTTCGTATTCAACGCGAACACCGATGTTCTTGTTGAAGTTGTAGCCGATGCCGATACCGGCCAGCAGATCGGTCTTGTTGCCGTTGCCGGAGTTCTGGCAAGCGCTCAGGGCGCCGGAACTCACGCAAGCGTTGCCGCCCTTGACGTTGTTGAAGGCAACGCCAAGCTTGCCGAACAGGTAGAAGTCGCTGCTCAGCGGCAGGGTGCCGGTACCGGCGACGCCAAAGCTGTTGGCCTTGTAGCTGCCCGTGCCGGACACGCCGGGAACGTTGGTGACGATGTTGTAGTTGTAGCGGCCCAGATCGACGTATTGAGCTTCAATGCCCCAGTTCGGGGTGAATTGGTAGCCACCGTACAGCTTCCAGCTGGTCTGGCTCGAATCGGTGCTCTGGGTGCTGGCGGTGAAGGCGCCGCTGCTGGCGGAAACGGTACCCATCTTGGCTTGGCCCTGGCCCACGCCGACACCGGCGTACCATTGAGCGGAGGCCGGAGCGGCTACAAAAGCGCCAGCGATCGCGGCGGCTATCAGAATCTTTTTCATGTTGCAAATTCTCCTGTCGGAACAACGAAATACAAGAATTTAGGACTTTTGTTCTGCACTACTACAGGGCGGATTTTAGGCGCACCGCACCATACCGACAAGTTAAACAAATAAAACAACAAGCTAGCGTAGGCTTTTTACAACGATTCCCCCTGTTTTGGGCAAGGATAATCCCCATAATTGTGCATCAACCCAAAACAAGCTCAAAAGTCAGCGAGCGCTAACCTTCGCTGTAGACCCACTGCAACAAGGCGTCATGCGCGCCTTGGGCGGCCGGCGCCCCGGCCGCGTTGACCAGGCAAACCACCGCATAGCGCTTGCCGGAGGCGGCCAGCACGTAGCCGGCGATCGCGCGCACGTCGTTCAGCGTCCCGGTCTTGATATGCGCCTGGCCGGCCACGTCCTTGCTGCGCAGGCGGCGCTGCATGGTGCCGTCGTAGGCCACCAGCGGCATCGAGGACATGAACTCGGGCATCACTGGGCTGCGAAAGGCCGCCACCAGCATGCGGCCCAGGCTCTGCGGCGAGATGCGCTCGACGCGCGACAGGCCCGAACCGTTTTCCATCACCAACTCGTCGCCGCCGATCTTTTTCTCCAGCAGCCAGGTGCGCACCGCGCGCGCCGAGCGGTCCGGCGTGGCCGGCAGGCGCAGGATTTCGCGGCCGATGGAGAGGAACAGCTCGCGCGCCATCACATTGTTGGAATACTTGTTGATATCGCGGATGGTCTCGGCCAGGCTTTCGGATTCGATCTCGTAAGTCAGGCGCGCGCCGGCCGGCAATACGCCATCGCGCACCTCGCCGGCCAGGGTGCCGCCGGCGTCCTGCCAGAGCTGGCGGATCACCGCGCCGGAATACTGCGCGGCCGACAGCTCGAAGGGGTGCACCCACAGGCTCTTCACACCGCAAGCCAGCGCGTAATTGCCGCTCACGGCGATGCCGCCGGCGGCATCGATGCGCAGCTTGATGCCCGGCCCGCGCAGATCGGTGCAAGGCCCCTGCACCAGCTTGACGGCGGAGCGCACCGGCAGGCCGGCGGCGCGCGGCTCGGCCGTCACCAGCGCGCTGCCGTTGGCCTCGTCCGGCGCGAAGGTCAGCGCGAAGGCCTTGAAGTTGACCAAGAGCGCATCCGGCCCGGCGTTGTAGGCGCGCAGCGGGTCGCCGTCGAACTTGGCGGCATCGTAGGCGGACACATCGAAGGCGCTGTGGTCGAGCACGATGTTGCCGCGGACCTCGCGGATGCCGCGCGCGCGCAGGCCGCGCATCGCCAGGGCCAGGTCGTCCTGGGTCAGCTTGGGGTCGCCGGCGCCCTTGAAGATCAGGTCGCCTTCGAGCACGTCGCCGCGGCGCGTGCCGTTTTCGTAGATGCCGGTCTTCCAGATGAACGAGGGCCCGAGCAGTTCGAGCGCGGCGTAAGTGGTGACCAGTTTCATCACCGAGGCTGGATTCATCGGCCGCTCGGCATTGATGCTGAGCATCGGCGCGCGCGCGCCGACTTCCTGCACATAGATGCCCACCGTACCCGGCGCGACGCGCGCCAGCTTGAGCGCATTGGCGACCGTGGGCGGCATCGACGCCGGTACCGCCTCCTCAGGCGACGCCTGCGGCGCCAGCACTTGCGGCGAACCCGACGCGGGGGCCTGTTGCTGCACCGGTGGCTGAACCTGCGGCTGCATCTGCTGCTGCGCTTGCGCCTGCGGCTGCGCGTTCAATGCACCGGCATACCCCACGCCGACAGCCAGCAGCAGCGCCGCGCCCTGGGTCTTGCTGTTTACTCGCATCCTTGCTCCGTGTCCACGCGGCAGCGGCGCCCGTGGTTGACGCGCGCCCCGCGTTCGTTGCCCAGCGCCGCTTTGCGCGGCACATCGTTATGCATGCAGGCTTGTTGGTACAGCCGTTGCTTTGATTATCACATGCAGAGCAGGCGCATGCGGCATTTCACCCCGTGGCGGCCTTGGCATCGTCCGATTGGCAGCAAGCGCGGTGGACTGCTAACTTGCAAACAGGCCGGATTTTCCCTAGCTTCTCGGTCAACAAGGTAAAACCGACATGCGTTAGCCTGAATGTGTGGCAGTTCCTTTTCGCAATGCATCTCTTCGGAGGACATGATGAACACCGCCGCCTTGCCCGTCCCGGCTTCCGTCCCCTTCACCCTGCCCCTGGCAGGCTACAAGCAGGTCTACGACTGCGCGGATGTGGAAGAAGCGATGCAGGAAATTCGCCCCGGGCAAAACGACGCGCTGCTCGATACCTACCAGAAGATGCTGCGCATCGGCGGCAACCGCTTCGCGGTCAAGCCCTCCTCGCTGCCGGTGATGGAAAAGCTCTACGAAGACCTGCCCAATTTCTCCGCGGTGCTGGACGACATCAGGCGCCAGCTCTCGCTCTGCGTCACCAGCCGCGACCGTCTCGAACTCGCCCCCATGCTCTTGCTGGGCGACCCCGGCATCGGCAAGACCCATTTCGCCAGGCGCATCGCCGACCTGCTGGGCACCGGCTTCGGCTTCATCTCGATGAGTTCGCTCACCGCCGGCTGGATCATCGGCGGCGCCTCCTCGCAGTGGAAGAACGCCAAGCCGGGCAAGGTGTTCGAAACTTTCCTGCGCGGTGAATACGCCAACCCGGTGATGGTGGTCGACGAGATCGACAAGGCCGCCTCCGACGGTGCCTACGATCCGCTCGGCGCGATGTACAGCCTGCTGGAGCACGACACGGCGAAGGAATTCATCGACGAGTTCATCGAGATCCCGATCGATGCCTCCGAAGTCGTCTGGGTTGCCACCGCGAACGACGCGCGCCACATCCCCGAGCCGATCCTCTCGCGCATGAATGTCTACGAGATCGAAGCGCCCGATCACGACGCCGCCTGCCGCATCGCGCGCGCCATCTACGGCGACATCCGCGACTCGCACGACTGGGGCAAGCGCTTCCCCGCGCTGCCATCGGAGGCCGTGCTCGATTGCCTGGCGGAACTCTCGCCGCGCGACATGCGCAAGGCGATCAACCAGGCCTTCGGCAACGCCAGCCTGGCCGGGCACGACGAAATCAGGGTCGAGGACATCGAGCGCCGCGAAGCGAAGAAATCCCGCATCGGCTTTTAAGGGAGCCGCGACGATGTTCCGCTGGGATAACGTCGGCGCGACCAGCATACGCCTTGGGGGCGTCGGCGCCACCAGAATGCGCCTTGAGGGCGTCGGCGCCACCAGCATCCACCTGGAAGGCGCGAGCATGGACAGCGCGGGCTCGGCCGCGCCCGAGCCCGCGCTGCACACCCTGCTCGATGCTTGCGCCATCCCCATCGTCGTGCACGACTACTGCCGCGCCGCTATCCTGGGCAACGCCACCTTGATCCAGCATCGCGGCCGCCATTTCCTGCTCACCGCCGCCCACCTGTTTGACAACGCACCACGCTGCGGCAACTGGCTCGCCCCGGCGCGCGAAGACGGTGCGCTGCTCTCCCTCGAAGGGGCGCTGGCGCGCCGGCCGATCGACAAGCTGCGCCACCTCGACCTCGCGCTGATCGACTTGCGCCACGTCAAGGCCCTGCCGCGCCTGCTGCGCGGGCGCCATGCCTTGTCACTCGACGATGCTGCTCCGCCGCGCGGCGGCAACAGCGGCACCAGCGGCGATACGGTCTACGCGGTCTCCGGCTTTCCCGCCGCCTGGTCGCAGTTCGAGCACGGCTGGCTCGCCGCCAAGCGCCTGACGGTATTGACCCGGCGTACGCGCGATGCGCGGCAGCGCGCCCGCCACGACCGCGTCTACGATTACGGGCACGTGGCCCAGGCAAGCAGCGGCGCGTGGATCCATACCCCCGCGCTCGAAGGCATGAGCGGCGCCGGCATCTGGGCCCTGCGCCCCGGCAACAACGGCTGCCACCACGCGCGCCTGGCCGCCGTGCAGTCGGCCTTCGTGCATAGCCGCTACCTGCGCGGCTACGATGTGCAGGCGGCGTTGCCCCTGCTGCTGGAAAGCGACGCGCGCGCGGCCTGAGCCCCTCCCGATGTGGCACGATAGATGCGGCAGCGATGCCGCATCCATCGAGGTCCACATGGTCATCTACACCCCGCCCAAAGCCGCCACCCACATCCCCGTCATTGACCTGGGGCCAAGCTTCACCGACAGCGCCGGGCAGCGCAAAGCCGTCGCCTGGGAAATCCACAAGGCCTGCCGCGACGTCGGCTTTTTCTATGTGCGCAACCACGGCGTAAGCGCCGAGCTTGTCGCCAACGAGTTCGCCAGCGCCCAGGCCTTTTTCAGCCTGCCGCCGGCGCAGCGCATGGCCCTGCACATGATCAACTCGCGCAACCGCGCCGGCTACGAAGGCATCGGCGGCCAGACCCTGGATACGGACGCGCCGCCCGACCTGAAGGAAAGCTTCTATACCAATCTCGACCTGCCCGACGATCACCCTTACGCCGCGAGCGGCGCGCGCGGCTACGGCGGCAACCAGTGGCCCGAGCCGTCCCGGTTGCCCGGGTTCCGCGACCAGCAGCTCGCCTATCACGCCGCCATGCGCAAGCTCGGCTTTCACCTGATGCGCCTGATCGCGCTCTCGCTCGATCTGCCGGAGGACCACTTCCTCCCGCTCTACGCAACCCCGCAGTGCACCCTGCGCATCATCAAGTACCCGCCGCATCCGGAAAGCAGCCAGTTCAACCAGCTGGGGGCCGGCGCGCACACCGACTGGGGCGGCATCACCCTGCTGGCGCAGGACGATATCGGCGGCCTGGAAGTGCGGAACGCGGATGGCGACTGGCTCGCCGCCACGCCGGTCCCCGGCACCTTCGTGATCAACCTGGGCGACATGATCGCGCGCTGGACCAACGGCCTGTACCACTCGAACATGCACCGCGTGCTCAACAACCTTGGGGCAGGACGCGACCGTTACTCGGTCGCCTGCTTTTTCAGCCCGGACCGCGGTTCGACCATCGCCTGCCTGCCCACCTGCACCGACACGGACAATCCCCCGAAGTTCGCCACCTGTACGGCGGGCGAGCACCTGGACGAGATGTTCCGCCGCAGCTACGGCGCGCCATAAAGCAGCAGCGGCCAGGAAGCGCCAGGAAGGTTCGGCGATACGCACCGCGCGCAGCGGGCGCGGGAGCCGCGTGATGAAGCGGGGTGCACGACTACCAGCGCCCGCGTTCGCCCGGCCCCACGCCCGCGAAGCTATCCACCAGGAAATCGACAAAAGCGCGCACCCGCGCGGCGCCCTGGTGGCGCTGCGGATACACCGCGTAGATGTCGGCCGGCGGCGTGCTGTAGTGGTCCAGCACCGTGACCAATCGTCCGCTGCGCAGGTAGCGGGCGATGTCCCACTCGGCGCGCATCAGGATGCCTTGGCCGTCCAGCGCCCAGTTCACCGCGATCTCGCCGTCGCTGGTGGAAAGGTTGCCGCGCACCTTGACCGCCTCGCTGCGCTTGCCCGAGGAGAGGCGCCAGGTGCCGTAGGCCTCGTCGCCCTGGCGGATGCCGATGCAGCTGTGGCGCGCCAGGTCGTTCGGCACCTTGGGTACGCCATGCCTGGCCAGATACGCGGGCGAGGCGCACAGCAGGCGGCGATTCGGCGCCAGGTGCCGCGCCACCACGCGCGCATCCGGCGGCTCGCCGAAACGAACGCAGACGTCGAACGCATCTTCGGCCGGCGGCGGCGGGTCCACCGTCAGCTGCAACTGCAGCTGCACCTCGGGGTTGCCCTTGGCGAAACGCGAGATCAGCGGCCCCACGTGGCTGCGCCCGAAGCCCAGGGTCGCGTTGACCCGCAGCAGGCCCTTGGGCGCGGCGATGCTGCTGGCGACCAGTTGCTCCATGTCGTCGATCTCGGCGAGGATGCGCCGCGCATGCGTCAGGTAGATTTCGCCTTCCTGCGTCAACCCGATGCGCCGCGTGCTGCGGTTGAGCAGCAGCACGCCCAGGCGCGCCTCCATCTGCGCCAGGCGCTTGCTCACCGCGGGCGTGGTCACCTCCAGTTCGCGGGCGGCGGCGGAAAAGCTGCCGGCGCGCGCCAGCAGGCTGAAAAACGCCATGTCGGAAGGCAGGGCCATTGTTAACCTGAAAGAAACAATGGCATAACTTTACGCGCCGCCGTTGAATCCGTCCAATGCGTAGAGTCGGGGCTCTTTTCCCTTTTGGCATGCACTCCCATGAAGACCTACAAGATCGCCTGCATTCCCGGAGACGGCATCGGCAAGGAAGTGATTCCCGCCGGCCGGACCGTGCTCGAGGCCTTGGCCGCCACGCAAAAGAACTTCCGCTTCGAGTTCTCTTCCTTCGACTGGGGCGGCGACTACTACCGCAAGCACGGCGTGATGATGCCGGAGGGCGGCCTGAACGAGATCCGCGATGCCGACGCCATCCTGTTCGGCTCGGCGGGCGATCCGCACATTCCCGACCACATCACCCTGTGGGGCCTGCGCCTGAAAATCTGCCAGGGCTTCGATCAGTACGCGAACGTGCGGCCGACGCGCATCCTGCCCGGCATCGACGCGCCGCTGAAGCGCTGCAAGCCCGAAGACCTGAACTGGGTGATCGTGCGCGAGAATTCCGAAGGCGAATACTCCGGCATCGGCGGGCGGGCGCACCAGGGGCACCCGATCGAGGTCGCCACCGACGTGAGCATGATGACCCGCGCCGGCGTGGAGCGCATCATGCGCTTCGCTTTCCGCCTGGCCCAGTCGCGTCCGCGCAAGCTGCTCACGGTGGTCACCAAGTCGAACGCGCAGCGCCACGCGATGGTGATGTGGGACGAGATCGCGGTGCAGATTTCCAGGGAGTTTCCGGATGTAAAGTGGGACAAGGAGCTGGTCGATGCCTGCACCGCGCGCATGGTGAACCGCCCCGCCTCGCTCGATACCCTGGTCGCCACCAACCTGCACGCCGACGTGCTCTCCGACCTCGCCGCCGCGCTCGCCGGCAGCCTGGGGATAGCGCCGACCGGCAACATCGACCCGGAGCGCCGCTACCCCTCGATGTTCGAGCCGATCCACGGTTCTGCCTTCGACATCATGGGCAAGGGCCTGGCCAACCCGGTCGGCACCTTCTGGTCGGCGGTGATGATGCTGGAGCATCTGGGCGAGATGGAAGCGGCGCGAAAGCTGATGCAGGTGATCGAAAGCGTCACCGCCGATGTCTCGCTGCACACCGGCGACCTGGGCGGCAAGGCGACCACCGCGCAGGTGACCCGCGCGGTCTGCGAGCGCCTGGCCGGCGCGCAGAAGATGGCCGCTTAAACAGGAAGGCAGTACCCCGGGCCGCGACCCAAGCGCACGACGCAAAAAGCGCGGCCCGCTGCAACACCACAATTCGGAGACAAACATGCATATGACCCTCAAGCGCGGGGTAGGGACGCTGTTGTGCGCACTCGCCCCCGTGGCAGCGACAGCGCAGTCCTACCCGGCGCGTCCGATCACCCTGATCGTCCCATTCCCGCCCGGCGGCACCACCGATGTGCTGGCGCGCAGCCTGGGCCAGGACCTGGGCCGTGCCCTCGGCCAGCCGGTGGTGATCGAAAGCAAACCCGGCGCGGGGGCGACCCTGGGCGCGGACTACGTCGCCAAGAGCAGGCCGGACGGCTACATCCTGCTGCTGGGCGCGGTACATCACGTGGTGGCAGCGAACGTCTACAAGAAACTGCCCTACGACTTCTCGCGCGACCTGGCGCCCATCACCACCATCGCCCTGGTGCCCAACGTGGTTACGGTGAACGTGAAATCCACCGCGAACTCCCTGGGCGAGCTGCTCGCCATGGCCAAGGCGTCGCCGGGCAAGTATTCCTTCGGCTCCAACGGCCTGGGCACCGCGCAGCACCTGCTGCTGGCGCAGATGGAACAGTCGGCCGGCATCAAGCTGCTGCACGTGCCCTACAAGGGCAGCGGCCCGCTCACCACCGACCTGCTGGGCGGCCAGGTGGACCTGTCCTGCGACACCATCACCCCGGTGCTGCCGCATATCAAGGCCGGCAAGCTGCGCGGCCTGGCGGTGGTCAACGACAAGCGCGTGCCGCAGCTGCCCGAGGTGCCGACCGTGGACGAGGCCGGGCTCAGGGGCATCACCGTGCGCAGCTGGTTCAGCGTGGCCGGCCCGGCCGGGATGCCCAGGGACGTGGTCGCCAGGCTCAACACCGAAATGGTCAAGGTAATCAACTCGGTGGAATTCAGGCAGCGCATGGCCGACATCGGCGCGCAAGGCGTGGGCGACACCCCCGAGCAACTGGCCGCGCGCATCAAGGAAGATACGGAGCGCTTCGCCCAGCTGGTGAAGACGGCGGGCATCACCATCGAGTAGCGCGGCGGCAGCGCCGGCGCGGGACGGTACGAATCCTGCAATGATCCGTCCATGCAGGCCGACCCCGCGCGCCGCTGGCGCAAGCCGAAGCTGGTCGATTCGCCCTCGCTGTACTTGCAGCTGGAAGGCGCGCGCCAGCATACCCTGGTCACCGAGTACTCCGGCGAAGCGACGCTGACTGGCTGGCACCGCCACGCTTTCGGGCAGTTCCTCACCCCCGCGCGCGGCACCTTGCGGGTGCTCACCAAGCACTGGCTGATGGTGGTGCCGGTAGGTTACGGCGTGTGGGTGCCGGCGCAGCTCACGCACGCCACCATGACCCATGACCACAGCCTGATCTCCGCCACCTGCCTGGCCACCCAGGCTGCGCAAGCGCGCATGCAGGCCGGACGCACCTCGCCGCTGATCCGCTGCGCGGATTTCCAGCCCACCCTTCCCTCACGCGTGCTCGCCGGCGCGGCGGTGGGCGAATGGCTGCAAGGGGTGCCGATCCCCGCCGACCGGCGCGCGCGGCCGATCGCTTTTCGCCTGTTGGCCGCGCCACACGACCAGCGCCCGCTGGCCGAATGGGGCGCGGTGCTGGGCGCGAGCGAGCGGACCCTCGCCCGCCTGTTCGAGGCGCAGACCGGAATGGGCTTTCGCCAGTGGCGCCAGCACTTGCAGATTGCCGAAGCGCTGGCGACGCTGCTGGACGGGCAGAGCGTAAAGGCGGCCGCGGCCGCTGTCGGTTACGCGAGCACCTCCGCCTTTGTCGCGGCGTTTCGCGCCCTGGCCGGCGCCACGCCGCTGCAATACCTGCGCGAACTGCGTTAGACGGCGATGTTCGCCGTGCCCGCATCGATCAGGCGCGAGTCCCACTCCTCCACCTTGCGCGTCTTGCAGCGGCGGCCGAACACGGTGCGCAGCGCCTCGGCGAGCAGGGGCATGGTGGAGAGCGCGTACGCGGCGTCCTGGTTGCGCGGCTCGTCGTAGAGGTAGTGCTGTACGCGGGTGACGGACCATTGCGCAAGCGGCCGCTCGATCACGCGCATGGTGTCGCCGGCCTGGACCATGCCTTGCCGCAGCACGCGGTAGTACCAGCCGGTGCGGTGGCTCTGCTGGGCGCGGCGCGACATGGTCTGCTCACCGAACCGGTGGTTCAGTTTGAAACAGGGCGAGCGCGGCTGCGCGACCTGCAGGAGCGCGCCGCCGATTTCGACCACGTCGCCGATGCACATGGTGGTCTCGTCCCAGCCTTCGGCCACCAGGTTCTCGCCGAACCCGCCGGGCGCGAACAGCGGTGCGCTTTCCGGAAACTCGGCCTGCCACTGCGCATAGTGATGGCGCGCGTACTGCAACACCGACTTGTCGGGCCCGCCGTGGATGATGGCTTCGCCTTGCTCGTCGCCGCGGACGCGCTGCGCCTCGATCGCCACCGGGCCCGCGCAGACCGACTTGGCGATCGCCGTCATGATGTCGGTCTCGCCCAGGCGCCTGACCTTGCCGATGCGCACTTCGAGCAGGGTGGTGGCGGCGGGCAGCGGGGTATCGGCGGCTTGCATGGCGGGACTCCTGATCAGTGTCCAGCCATGTTAGGCAGCGGGCCTGGCGCGGGCAACCGGAACCGATAGCGAGTTTCCGCCAAATTGCGGCGGCGCGCTTTCCAGACGAAGCCGCTCAGACCAGGCCGATGTCCTTGGGCCTGGTCTGGACGAACACGCGCTCGACCTGTTCGGCCCGCAAGCCATACATGCGCCCGAACAGCCCGCCGAGCACGGCGCGGTATTCGTTGAGCACCGGGTAGTCGCGGTTCTGGAACAGGGTGGCCTGCTCCAGGCGCTGCTGCTCGCCGACCACGCGCCCGCCGCGAATGCCGCCGCCGAGCAGCCAGTAGACGCTGCCGTGGCCATGGTCGGTGCCGCGATTGCCGTTCTCGCGGAAGGTGCGGCCGAATTCGCTGATCACCACCACCACGGTATCGCGCCACTGCGGGCCCATCTCGTCGGCGAAACCGGCCAGGCCCCGGCCCAGTTCGTCGAAGCGCCCGGCCAGGTAGCCGCTCGCCGCGCCCTGGCCGACGTGGGTGTCCCAGCCGCCGACGTCGACAAAGCCCAGGGTGTATTTGTCGCGCATCAGGCGCGCGATGCGCCGCGCTTCCAGCTCGAAGCCCTTGGCGGTGATCGCATTGCGGTTGGCCGCGTCCATCTCGCCGGCGAACTGGCGCGCCACATCCTCGCGCACCATGAAGCCTTCGTTCACCTGCGCGGCCAGCGGCGTATCGCCGTACATCGAGGCGATGATCTTGCTCTGGCGCGCGTCCACGTTCGGCCGGCCCACCGAGCGCAGCGCGATGTTGGGCACCTGCACCTCGCCCTGCATGGCGATCGGCAACTGGTCGGTCAGCGCGATCGGCGCGGCGCCGTTGAGAACGGCGGCGAGGCGGTTCATGAAGCCGGAGCGGAAATTGCGCGTGCCGGTGAGCGGCTGGCCCAGTTCGATGCTGTCCTGGGTTTCGAAGTGGCTGCGCGTCAGGTCGTCGGTGCCGGCGAACGGCAGGAAGGCGGCCTGGCCATTGCGGAACAGCGGATGGATGCTGTCGCGCAGCGCGGGATGCAGGCCCCAGTCGGCATCCAGCGCGATCGCCGTGCGCAAGTCTTCCGAGGGCTTGGGGATGGCGATGTTGGGGCGCGACTGGTAGTAGAAATTGCTGGAGACCGGCACCAGCAGGCTGCTCGCGTCATAGCCGCCGCGCAGGAACACCACCAGGCAGCGCGGCGTACCGGCGGGCGCGGCGAACAGGCGCCCGGCGTGGCCGCCGAATTGCGCGGCGAGCGGGGCGATGGCGAGGGTCTTGAGCAGATGGCGGCGGTTCATGGGCATCTCCTGTGGCACTCTTCCTTAACGGTTCATCATCTCCGGGGATGACAGGAAGAAGGTGTTCCACTCCTGCGGCGAGGTCGCCTGGTCGAGCGCGGCGCGGGTCGGCTGGCTCACGCCCTTTTGCAGGAATTCGTAATACAGCGCGTTCGCCAGTTGCGGAAATGCCGGGCGGTCCACCGGCTTTTCATCCGGGGTACGCGCCTCGGGCCGGAACAGCCCGGCGCTGCCGCTGCCCAAAGCCTTGGCGATCTCGAAGCGCGTGGCCATCTGCCCGGGGCTGGCCCAGGCCGATTCGATCATCGCGTAGCCGTCCGGCGTCTGCCGGCCGTACAGGGGCTCGCCCATCCGGCTCAGCCAATTGACCGCCGGCACCGCGTTGACGATCACCTTGCCGTCGTAGGCCAGGCGGATCGAGGAGACGACGTAGTGCATCGGGTCCTTGAACTTGCGGCCCAGCGAGGCGGTGAACTCGGGCGCGGTGAACATCGCACGCAGCACGGCCGCGATGTCGCCGTCGCTCTGCGTAAAGGTGCGCGCCATGCGGTCCACCAGGGCAGGCGGGGGTTCATCAAGCACGAAGTAGACGGCAAGCTTGCGGCTGATGAAACGCGCGGTCGACGGATGGCGCGAGAGACGGTCGATCGCCTCGTCAATCTCCGCCAGGCCGCGGCCCTTGACGGTCTGGCCGAGCAGCACCTTGTCGCCGTAGTCGTGGCGCGCCGGGTTGAACTCGGTCAGCCCCGTGCGCAGGTATTGCGCCCGCAGCTCGGGCTTCATGTTCGGCACGTTCGTGTCCATGCGCACGCCCAGGCCGGTCAGGATGCGCGCCAGTTCCTGCACGTCGCGCTGGCTGTAGCCGCCGTTCACGCCCAGGGTGTGCAGCTCCATCAGCTCGCGCGCGTAGTTCTCGTTGATGCGGTTCACGCCGTTCTGCTCGTTGTCGAGGTAGCGCAGCATCGCGGGGTGATGGACGGTGGCGCGCAGCAGGTCGCGGAATCTGCCGAGCGCATGGGCGCGCAGCGCGTTCTCCTCGTAGTCGCCGACCAGCACGCGCAGGTTGCTCTTGTACTGGTGCACGTTGAAGTGGTTGAGCCAGAACCAGGTCATCTGTTCGCGCAGTTGCGCGGGGGAGTACAGGGCACGCAGCAGGTGGCGCGTGGCGGCCTCGCGGCCCAGGCGGTTCATCTCCTGCTGCCAGGCCTGTTGCGCGGCTTTTTTCTGCTCGTCATCGGCGATCGAGTCGGCGTCCTTGCGGCGCTGCTCCATCTCGCGCGCCAGCTCGTCCATCGGCTTGCTGCTGATGGTCATCGCGGCAATCTGCGCCTGCACCTCCTGGGGCAGCGCGACGTTCGGCTGCGCGCGCAACTGCTGCTCCAGATAAGCCGAAGGCCCCGCCTGCGCGACGCGACGCACCGTGACCGAATCCGCGCCCCAGGAGATACGGTTCGCGAACCGGGCGGCATCGACCGCGGGCATATTGCCGCTTGCCGGCACGGTGCCCGCACCGCTGCCCGCATCGCCGCCCGCCTCCGCGGCGCAGCCGGCCAGCACCAGCACAAGCGGGGCGAGCGCGGCCAGGCCGAGGGCATGCCGGTGGCGGGATGAGCGGAATTGGTCCAGTGCTGTCATGGGAAATCGTCTCGCCGGGCTGGTTATGCTTTGAGCATAGGCTAACCAGTTTGTTGCGCCGAGGGTGTAAGGATTTGTTACCCGCACGATCCGCAATCGATCAAGCGCCCATCTTTTACCGGCTTTTGACATTCAGGCGCGTCATCAAGCATGCGCGAGGCCGGGCCTTAAGTTTGCTTTAAGTGTCCGGCCATAGGCTTTGCCCCAATGATTGCGCACCGCGCAAGGGAACGACTTGATGATCGAGAATCCGCGCAGCACCCCCTTTGCCGACATCTGGACCCTGGCCAGGCCTTACTGGTTCTCCGGGGAAAAATGGCGTGCCCGCGGCCTGCTCGCCGCGATCATCGCGCTCAACCTGCTGGCCGTGTATGTCGAGGTACTCTTCAACGCCTGGAACAACGACTTCTACAACGCCATCCAGAACGTCGACAAGGCCGCCTTCTACCATCAGTTGCTGCGCTTCGCCGGCATCGCCACCGCCGCCATCGTGATCGCCGTGTATCAGCTCTACCTGAGCCAGATGCTGCAGATCCGCTGGCGCCGCTGGCTTACCGACCGCTACCTCGGGGAGTGGACCCGCGGGCATGCGCACTACCGCATGCAACTGGCCGCGCGCGATGCAACGCCGGGCCCGGCAAACGAGCAAATCGGCAGCACCGACAACCCGGACCAGCGCATCGCCGAAGACCTGAACAATTTCTGCGCCCAGTCCCTTGAAATGACCCTGGGCCTGCTCTCGGCCGTGGTCACCCTGGCCTCGTTCGCCGGCATCCTCTGGCAGCTCTCCGGCGCGCTGCAATTCACCCTCGCCGGCACCCGCTACGCCATTCCCGGCTACATGCTCTGGGTCGCGCTGGGATACGCGCTGGTGGGTTCGCTCATCATGTACAAGCTGGGGTATCCGCTGATCGGCCTGAACTTCAACCAGCAGAAGTACGAAGCGAACTTCCGTTTTTCACTGATGCGCTTTCGCGAGAACAGCGAGGCCATCGCGCTCTACAAGGGCGAGCGCGACGAGGTGGCCGCCGCCGGCCTGCGCTTCGCGGACGTGGCCGCCAACTGGTGGGCGATCATGAAGCGGCAAAAGATCATCACCTGGTTCGGCGCCGGCTACGGCCAGGTCGCGATCATCTTTCCCTACGTCGCCGCCGCGCCGCGCTATTTCGCCGGCGAGATCAAATTGGGCGGCCTGATGCAAACCGCCTCCGCCTTCGACAAGGTGCGCGAGTCACTCTCCTGGTTCATCAGCGCCTACACCAAGCTGGCCGACTGGAAGGCCACCACCGACCGCCTGATCACCTTCCACAAGGCCGCCGCCGCGGCGCAGGCGCAGGCCGCCGCCGGCGTGGGCATCGGCCTGGCGCCAGATATCACCTCCGCCGATTACACATTGCACGCGGACGAACTGGCCCTGCCGGACGGGCACGCCCTGCTGCGCAATACGAACCTCGCGCTGGCGCCCGGTGAGAAGGTGTTGATCGGCGGCGCCTCCGGATCGGGCAAGAGCACCTTGTTCCGGGCGCTGGCCGGCATCTGGCCGTTTGGTCGCGGGCAGGCGCGCCAACCCGCCGGCTCGCATTCCTTGTTTTTACCGCAGAAGCCTTATCTGACCGTCGGCAGCCTGCGCGAGCAGTTGCTCTACCCGGCACCGCCGCAAGCACCGTCCGATGATGAATTGCGCGAAATCCTCTCCGCCTGCGGGCTGCCGCGGTTCGCCGCGCGTCTCGACGAGCGGCAGCATTGGGCACAGATACTCTCCGGCGGCGAGCAGCAGCGCATCGCCCTGGCGCGCGCCCTGGTGCACCGCCCGGACTGGCTGTTTCTCGACGAGGCCACTTCGGCACTGGACGAATCCGCCGAATCCGCCCTGTATGGCCTGCTGCGCGAGCGCTTGCCCGATACCGCCATCATCAGCATCGGCCACCGCGAAAGCCTCGCGCAATGGCACGAGCGCCGCCTGCAGGTGGACGCGGGCGGCATCGCGCCCTACGCGTCGGCGGCCTGAAGAAGCAGCCCACCGCCTGAAGCGGCAGCGCCCCCAAAGCCCCGCGCCGCCTAAAGCGGCAGCGCCCTCGCCACGCCCCGCGCCGCCTAAAGCGGCAGCGCGGGTAGCGCAGCGACCGCGTCGCTCGCCTCGGGCGGCGTGTGCGCGACGTTGAGTACCAGCGAGATGGCGATGAAGTAGCCGACCAGCCCGGTCAGGTCGAGCAGGCCGCGCTCGCCAAAGCGGGCGACGGTGGCGGCGTAGGTCGCGTCGCTCACACCGCGATGCGCGATCAGTTCGGTGGTGTAGTCGTGGACCAGCGCTTCGTCTTCGCTCATGTCGCGTGGCCGGGTACCGACGCGCACCGCCTCGATGGTCGCCGCGCTGGTGCCAGCCTTCATCGCGAGCGGCGCATGCACGAACCATTCGAACTGCTGTGTATAGGCGCGCGATACCACCGCCATGGCGAATTCGGAAAGACGCGGCGGCAGGCTGGAGTCGAAGCGGATGTACTCGCCGACGCGCTGCAGGCGGTCCATCAGCACCGGCGCGCGCAGCAACGCGATGAACGGGCCCTTGACGCCCTTGCGCGGTCCGGCGATCAGGGCCTGCGCGGCGCTCTTTTGCGCATCGTCCATCGCTTCAGGCGCAAGGGGTGGCATGCGGTCGGGGTGCAGGTGCATGAAAAGTCTCCGTCTGGTGGAATGGTTGTTCAGGAAGAAGGTGCGGCAGCGCGCGCGGTGGCGGACAGGACGATACTGCTGGTGGCCAGCGCCAGCGCCGCGAGCACGCTGGGCCAGAACAAGGCGTGCGAGCCAGCCGGGAACAGGCTCACGGTCAGGGGGCCAGCGATCTGCCCGGCGGCGAAAGCGGCGGTGTTGAGCGCGATCAGGCGCGCGCCCTGCGCACCGCCCAGGCGCCGCGCTTCCTGCGTGCCGGCCATCGTCGCCACCATGAAGGTGCCGCCCACGCCCAGCGCGGCGATCACCAGGGTCAGCCCATTGACCGCGAACACCGGCGCGATCACGCCCACGGCCATCACCCACTGGCTCGCCGCCCAGATCGAGCGCTGGCTGTAGCGCTTGGTCAGGCGCGAAGCGAACACGGTGGACAAGGCCGCCGCCGTACCGAACAGCGGCCACACCCAGCCGAACACCGCCGGGTTGCCGATGTATTCGCGTGCCTGCGCCGGCAGGAAGGTGGCGGGGATGATGTAGCCATAGCCAAAAGCGCCGTAGCACAGGGCGACGATCCACGCCTGCCGGCCCAGCGGCGCGCGCGCCGCCGTTGCCCCCGACGCCGCGGCCACCGGCGGCGCGCTTGATGCCACCGCCGGCCATACCACGAGCACCGCGAGACCCGCCAGCACGCCCAGTACGATCCAGGTCAGCGTCGAGCCCAGGGCCTGCACGCCGGCGAACAGGCCCACCAACCCCGCCAGGCAGATGCCCACGCCTACGCCCGCGAACACCCCGCCCGCGCGGTCCGGCCGGTTCAGGCGCGCCAGCAGCGGCAGCGCCCAGGCCGAGATGCCGACCAGTACGAAAGCACTCGCCCCGCCCGCCACGAAACGCAGCAGCGCCCACAGGGTGAATCCATGCGTCAAGCCCATCGCCAGGGTGGACAGGCCGATCGCCGCCAGCCCCCAGCGGATCGCGCGTGCCGGGGTAGGCGCGGCGTTGATGCAGATCACCGCGCCGATCAGGTAGCCCAGGTAGTTCGCGCTCGCCAGCCAGCCGCCCTGCGCCAGGCTGAGCCCGGCGTCCTGCTGCATCAGCGGCAGCAGGGGGGTGAAGGAAAAGCGCCCGATCCCCATCGCCGCTGCCAGCCCGATCAGCCCCGCCCACACCACCACGGCGACGCTCGGACCGGATGCGGGCAACGAAGAGACAGGAGAAGGGCCGGGCGGCGCTGCCCGGGTGTCGGAGTTCATGCAAAAAGGTTACACTTCTTTCCTGTTCCTGAATATTGAATAATTGAGAACAAGTTATTCTCTTATTTGATACTCCTCTGTCCGCCCCTGCCCACCCATCGCGAGGCCCCCGATGAACTTCGCCGACCTGCAAGTCTTCAAGACCGTGGTGGAGGAAGGCGGCATCGTGCGCGCCGCGCGCAAGCTGCACCGCGTGCCCTCGAATGTCACCACGCGCATCAAGCATCTCGAAAGCGCGGTCGGCATGCCGCTGTTCCACCGCGACCGGCAGCGCCTGCATCTTTCGCCCTCCGGCGAGCTGCTGCTGGGCTACGCCGACCGCCTGATCCAGCTCTCCGAAGAAGCACGTCATGTCATCTCCGGCGCCGCGCCGCAAGGCTTGCTCAAGCTCGGCGCCCTGGAGAGCACCACCGCCAGCCGCCTGTCGCCGGTGCTGGCGCAGTTCCATCGCCGCTTTTCCGAAGTGCGCCTGGAGCTGACCACCGGCACCAACGACAGCCTGGTGGCCGCCGTCGCCGAGCGCCGCCTGGACGCCGCCTTCATCGCCGAGCCGCCGCCCGCCGGCAACCTCGCCTGGCAGCCGGTATTCCGCGAGCGCCTGGTGGTGATCTCCAACCCGGACCACCCGGCCATCACCCGCGCGCGCGACGCGCAGGGCGAGTCCCTGATCGCGTTTCCGAACGGTTGCGCCTATCGGCGCGTGCTGCAGCGCTGGCTGGGCCGCGAGAGCCTGGCCAACCTGCGCGTGCTGGAACTGAGCTCGTACCATGCCATCGTCGCCTGCGTCGCCGCCGGCGCGGGTATCGCGCTGATGCCCGAGGCGGTGCTGGAGGCAATGCCGCACGCCAAGGTGCGGCGCCACCCCATCCCGAAGGCGCAGGGCGACATCGTCACGCCGCTGATCTGGCGCGAAGGGGAGATCTCCCCGCCGGTGCTGGCGCTGCGCGAGCTGATTGCCGAGCTGGGCACGACCGGGCGGCGCAAGGCGGCGAAGTAGCCTACCGGTTCGCCGCGCCCGCGCGGGGACTTGCCGCCGCCAGGACCTCCCTCCGCCGGGGGCAAGCCGTGACTGTTCACGCTCGGGCAAGCGCTGCGCCGGCCTGTTGCCCTGCCGCCTCGCTGCCGCCCTCCCCTCCCGACCGGGATGCCCGGCTCTCCCCGCCTCTCCCTCACCGCCCACGCATCCCCTTGCACCAGCGCCGAAGTTGATGCCTCGAAGTTGATGCCTACATCACCCGCCCATGCATCCCGTGCGGCGCGGCCAGCGCATCTGTCAATGAGTCGCCCAGCAGGTGCAGGGCCGCATCGCACTGGTCGCGGTTGATCGGCCCGCCCAGGCTGACGCGTACCGCCGGCGGCGGATCGCCATCGGTGGAGAAGGCGGCGCTGGACACCACGCCCACGCCCTGCGCGCGCAGGTGCGCGGCGAAGTCCGGCACGTTGGTCTCGCCCGGCAGCGGCAGCCAGAGGTGAAAGCCCTCGGGCTGCGCCATGTACTCGTAGCCTGAGAGACGCCGCGCCGCGATTTCCTGCCGCGCCATCGACTCCTTGCGGATCGCCTGCAGCATCGCCTGCGCGGTGCCATCGTTGATCCACTGCGTCGCCAGGCGGTTGGTGATCGGCGAGGCCATCACGGTGGTGGCGCGCAGCGCGCCGGCGACGCGTTCGGCGTGGCGCAGGCCGGGCGCGTGGATATAGGCCGCGCGCAGGCCCGCGCCCAGGCACTTGGCGAAGCCGGTCACATAATAGGTAAGCGCCGGTGCCAGTACGGCGAGCGGCGCGGGCATCTGGCGCGGCAGCATGGCGTAGGCATCGTCCTCGATGATCGGGATGGCGAAGCGCAGGGCGACGTCCACCAATGCCTCGCGGCGCTTCTGGCTTACCGTGAGGGTGGTGGGATTGAGAATCGTCGGATTGCAGTAGAACGCCTTCGGGGACAGTGTTTTGCACGCTTCCTCGAACGCATCGACGTCCGGTCCCTCCTCATCGAGCGGCAGCGCATGCAGGCGCACGCCCAGTTGCGCGGCGATCGCCTTGATGCCCGGATAGGTGAGCGACTCCACGCAGATCAGCTCGCCCGGCCGCGCCAGTTGCGAGATGAGGGCAACCAGGGCGGACTGGATGCCGGGGCACACCATCACCAGTTCCGCCCGGCAGGCCGGCAGGCGCTGGCGCAGCCAGAGCGCGCCGGCCGCGCGGTCCGCCGGGGTGCCGCCGAAGTCCTGGTAGCGCAGCAGGTCGTGGATGTCGCTGCCGGAGAGCACGCCGGCGGCGGACTCGCGCAGGCGCCCGAGCAGCAGCGGGTCCTCGATCTCCGGCGGCAGGTTCATGGTCATCTCGGCGCTGCCGCCGGCGCGCAGGGGGAGGGAAGGCGTGCGCCCGCGCACGAAGGTGCCCATGCCGGCATGGGAATCGATCAGGCCGCGCTTGCGCGCCTCGGCATAGGCTCGCGCCACGGTCGTGTAATTGAGTTCTAGGTCCACCGCCAGATCGCGCAGCGGCGGCAGGCGGTCGCGCGCCACCAGCTGGCCGTTGTGCACGCCCTCGGCGATCAGGTCGGCAATCAGCAGGTAGGCCGGCTTGTCGCTGGTCTTGAGTTGCTTGATCCAGTGCGGCGAGAGTTTGTACATGGCGGGGTGAATGATTGCAAACTTGATTGCATGATCGCGGCGCGCGCGCTTGATCGCATGTGATCGCACGGGTTGATTGCACGGGTTGATTGCACGGGTTGATTGCATGAAGTGTGCCGCCGGTCCGCGCCCTCGGCGAGCGGGAAACCCGGCGACGTGGCGATGCGGCGAAGCCGGCCCGGCACCGCCCGGATTGCAATAGCTAACTTTTCGCCATGCGGAAAGTCCTGAATAAATTCTTGTACTTCGAATCGTCGCGGCGCATCCTCGGGACCGCCAAGTAATCGCCCTATGGAAACACTGATTAAGTGGGCTACGCCCCCTTAACAACCCCCGATTTCAGAGAGGAGCAGACTTTGCTCCTCGCGGTATTCGGGACTTGTTCAGCGCTTCCCTGTTTTTACTGGTGTGCCGGCTCGATGCCCGGCAGAAAAAAATTACCCGAAGCAGTTATTCGAGGAGACAAATGATGAACCGCGGTGAAACCTATCGTAGCGGCTGGCGCATGTTCAAGCCGTTTGTTGTTGCCTGCCTGATTGCCGGAATCGGCACAATTGCTTCCGCCCAGGGAAATCGCACTGCAAAACCCCCGATCGTCCTGGATTCGACCGGGGCATATGAAGTGGGCGGCAAGGTGATCACCAACCCCGCCGACCCGACCCAGACGCTCTCGTGCGACCACGGCTACGTCGAATACTTCATCCCGGCGAAACGGCGCAAGGTCGGCCTGATCATGTGGCACAGCTCCAGCACCAAGGTGTGGGAAAACCGCTGGGACGGCGGTGAGGGCTACAAGAGCATCTTCCTGCGCAAGCGCTACCCCGTCTACCTGTGGGATGGCCCGCGTGTCGGCCGCGCCAACTGGAGCTGCGAGCCGATCAATTACAAGCCCGAGTATTTCGACCAGCGCAACTTTGCCGCCTGGCGTTTCGGCATCACCTATCCGAACTGGCACCCGGGCCTGCAGTTCCCGGCCAAGGACGCCGCCGCCTGGGAGCAGGCCACCCGCGCCCGCTACGATGAGTTCGACACCCTGGACAACGCCTTGCTCCAGGCCGAGGCCGGCGGGCAGGCGATCGACAGGATCGGCCCGGTGGTGGCGCTGACCAATTCGGCCGGTGGCTGGCGCGCGCTGCTCTCGGCGCTCAAGGCCAAGGGCGGCAACATGCGCGGCATCGTCGCCTACGAGACGCCCGGCTTTGTGTTCCCCGAGGGCGAAGGCCCAGAGCCCAAGCCGAACGCGCCGTTCGGCCCGAACGCGGTGCCGCTGGCCGAGTTCATGAAGCTCACCAAATTCCCCATCCAGATGGTGTTCGGCGACTACACCGACACACGCCCGATCTGGAAGACCTCGGTCGAGATGGCGCGCACCTTCTGCGGCATCGTCAATCGCCACGGCGGGGACTGCGAGGTGCTGCTTCTTCCGGACGCAGGTCTGCGCGGCAACACCCACATCGCCTTCGCCGATCTGAACAACGAAGCGGTGGCAAACGAGCTGTCCAAATGGCTGCATCGTAAGGGCCTGGACAAGTAGTTCGGCCGGTAACCAGGGGACTCCGGCGGCAGGCAGCCATTGCGCCGCCGCCGCCATGCGCATCGATCAGGCCGCGCCCATGCCTCGACACAGGCGCGCGCGGCACCATCGTGTCATCGGGTTCGACATCGATTGCCAAGCCGCGCAGCGGCGGCAGGCAGGTGGCTTTTCGCCGGCTTTGAGCTGCTTGATTCCGTGCGGCACGCGTTCGTACATCGCGCCCCAGCGTTCAATGATTGCAAACTTGATTGCATGATCGCATCGATGCCCCGCATTGATTGCATCCTAATGCCCAGTCGATTGGGCCTTCGCATGCACCACAAGAACGAATTGGTGCGTGCATCCGGCGCTTTTCAAACCAATTCGGTGCGAGTGAAAACGCGAATGGTGTGGCGGGCGCGCGACAAATCGCGCCAGGCCTGAGCCCGCGCGCCCGGCCGCGCTTTTCCTGATCGCAATTGCCCAGTCTTTGATTGCAACTTGATCGCATGCACTTTGCGACTTGATGGCATGCGTGATGCAAAACAAAGTCTACGCAAGCAAGCCCGCTTGCCCCATTTTTGGAGACTTAGAACATGCCCGCCGTTACCAAACCCGCAAACGTCAAAGGCGATTTCCTGGTCGACTATGAAGAGAAGGTGTTCGAGGACGTCAAGGCCGAGAAAGGCGAAAAGGCGCTGGTCACGTTCCACACCGTCGCCTTCGAAGGCTCGATCGGCTTCGTCAACCTGCTGCAGGCCACGCGCCTGATGCGCAAGGGCTTCGAGACTGCCGTGCTGCTTTACGGCCCCGGCGTCACGCTCGGCGTGCAGCGCGGCTTCCCGACCCTGGGCGACGAAGCCTTCCCCGGCCACGGCAACTTCAACAAGCAGATCACCAAGTTCATGGAAGAAGGCGGCAAGGTCTACGCCTGCCGCTTCGCCCTGCAGGCGCTGTACGGCCACGGCGAAGGCGCGCTGATCCCCGGCATCCGCCCGATCAACCCGCTCGACGTGCTCGACCTGATCCTCCTGCACCGCAAGGCCAATGCCTTCATGCTCAACACCTGGACGCTGTAGCTTCGGCGCGAGACCAGCCCATCATGGCAACCCCGCAGACAGTGCGCGCTTGCGCCGTACAGATCGCGCCGGACCTGGACAGCGCCTACGGCACGGTGGCGCGCGTCTGCGCGGCAATCGCCGAGGCGGCGGGCAAGGGGGCGCAGATCGTGGTCTTCCCCGAGACCTTCGTGCCCTACTATCCCTACTTCTCCTTCGTCCAGCCGCCCTTCATGCAGGGCGCCGCGCACCTGAAGCTGATGGAGCGCGCAGTGGTGGTGCCCGGGCCGGTGACCCAGGCGGTGGCGGAAGCCGCGCGCAAGAATGAAATTGTCGTGGTACTCGGGGTCAACGAGCGCGACCACGGTTCGCTCTACAACACGCAGCTGGTGTTCGATGCGGATGGCGCGCTGATCCTGAAGCGGCGCAAGATCACCCCCACCTATCACGAGCGCATGGTGTGGGGCCAGGGCGACGGCAGCGGCCTGAAGGTGGTCGACTCCGCCGTCGGACGCATCGGCGCGCTGGCCTGCTGGGAGCACTACAACCCGCTGGCGCGCTATGCGCTGATGGCGCAGCACGAAGAAATCCACTGCGCGCAGTTCCCCGGCTCGATGGTCGGGCAGATCTTCGCCGACCAGATGGAAGTGACGATCCGCCACCATGCGCTGGAGTCCGGCTGCTTCGTCATCAACGCCACCGGCTGGCTGACCGATGCGCAGATCGCCTCGATCACGCCGGATGCCGGCGTGCAGAAGGCATTGCGCGGCGGCTGCTGCACGGCGATCGTCTCGCCCGAGGGCGTGCTGCTCGGCGAACCGCTGCGCAGCGGCGAAGGCATGCTGATCGCCGACCTCGACATGGCGCTCATCACCAAGCGCAAACGCATGATGGATTCGGTCGGCCATTACGCGCGGCCCGAGCTGCTGTCGCTGATGATCGACCAGCGGCCTGCATCGCCAATGTCTTCCGTCCCACCCGCAACGCCAGCCTTCAATCTCAGGAGCATCCCCCATGAGCACGACCGAGAACTCCCCCACGCCGGCGGCCCGGCAACTGATGACGGAGCTGCAATCCCTCGGGCTGCGGCTGGCTGATCCGCGCGCGGGCGCGGCGAGCCGGCGCGGCGGCGCCGGGCCCTCGGACCACAAGGCGGTAACGGTGGACGGCCACACCATCATGGTGCCGGTGCATACCGCCAGCAGCTGGGACTCGCCCTTCTACGCCGAGGCGCCGGACGCGAGTGGGCGCAGCGCGCTGATGCGCGGGACGATCCCGATCGCCAGGATCGAATTCCCACGCGCGCCGCGCTTCTACAGTATGCAGACTTTCGACGGCATCCCCTATTCGCAGATCGCGCAACTGCACAGCGCCGATGTGCTCGCCACCACCGTGCTGCAGACCTGCATCCGCTACGAGAGCCGCAAGAAGGCCTGCAAGTTCTGCGCGATCGGCCAGTCGCTCGCGGCCAAGCGCACCATCGCGCACAAGACGCCCGAGCAGCTTGCCGAAGTGGCGCGCGCCGCCGTGCTGCTCGATGGCGTCAAGCACATGGTGCTGACCACCGGCACACCGCCCACGCCGGATCGAGGAGCACAGGTGCTATGTGACTCCGCGTTTGCGATAAAAGCGGCGGTGGACCTGCCGATCCAGGGCCAGTGCGAGCCGCCGGATACCGACCAGTGGTTCACGCGCATGAAGGCGGCCGGCATCGACACCCTGGGCATGCACCTGGAGGCGGTCACCCCCGAGGTACGCGCGCAGGTGATGCCGGGCAAGGCGAGCGTGCCGCTGGCGCGCTACATGGAGGCGTTCGCCGCCGCGGTCGCCGTGTTCGGGCGCGGCCAGGTCTCCACCTACATCCTCGCCGGGCTGGGCGATACGCGCGAAGCCATCCTCGCGATGTGCGAGACGCTGGTGGCGCTCGGCGTCTACCCTTTTGTCGTGCCGCTGGTGCCGATCAGCGGCACGCCGATGGAGGACGCCAAGGCGCCGGATGCGGAGTTCATGAAGTCGCTGCTCACCCCGCTGGGGCGCATGTTGCACGATGCCGGCATGCGCTCGGCCGACATCAAGGCCGGTTGCGGCAAGTGCGGCGCGTGCTCGACGCTCTCTTCCTACGAAGCCGGGTTGCAGCAAACGGCCGCTGCTCTTTGATGCACAGGAGACCGCCATGCTCGCCGACCTTGATCCCGCCCGCGACCCTGAACTTGCCGTGGCCTTCACCCCCGCCGAGTTCCGCGTCAAGCAGGCGACGCTGCCGTGGGAATTGCGCGAGGCTTACGCCTTGCGGCGCACGGTGTTCTGCATCGAGCAGGGCATCTTCGCGGAAGATGACCGCGACGCGATCGACGACCATGCGCAGTTGCTGGTGGCCGAGAGCTGCATCGGCGGGGTGAGCGACCAGGTGGTGGGCACGGTGCGCATCCATATTGATGAGGGTCACGCAAACTCGCCCACCCACTGGCGCGGCTCGCGCCTGGCGGTGCACGCGGGCTTTCGCAGCTTCGGGCGCCTGGGCGCCACCCTGATCCGCCTGGCGGTGGAGAGCGCGCATGCGCAAGGCTGCACGCGTTTTCTCGCCCACGTGCAATTGCAGAACGAAGCGCTGTTCCAGAAGCTGCACTGGACCACGCTCGCCATCGAAGACCTGCATGGCCGCCCGCATGCGCTGATGCAGGCCGACCTCAACCAGTACCCGCCTTGCGCGCAGCCCTGGAACGGCTACGTGACCCTGGCGCGCGCAAGCAAGGCGGCGGCATGAACCTGCCCACCCTGATCGCCGCGCTGCGCGAGTCGCGCGGCTTCGCGCACAAGCGCGACATCGGCGAGATCGTCGGCGCGCTGGGCCGCTCGCTGCCCGGCGGCGCGGCGGCCATGGATCAGGCGGTGGCGATGGGCGACGACTGCGCGGCCATACCGGACGGTAAAGGCGCGGACGGCAAAAGCGCGGATGGCCAGAGCGAGTACCTCCTGTTCGCCATCGAAGGCCTGGTCGAGGACTTCATCCACAAGATGCCCTGGTTCGCCGGCTATTGCAGCGTGATGGTCAACGTCAGCGACATCTACGCGATGGGCGGGCGGCCGATCGCGGTGGTCGACGCGCTGTGGAGCCGCGGCATGGACCCGGCGGCGCAGATGCTCGAAGGCATGGCGCGCGCCTCCAGCGTATATGGCGTGCCGATCGTCGGCGGCCACAGCAACAACCGCAGCGAACGCGGGCAACTGGCGGTCGCCATCCTGGGCCGCGCGAAGAAACTCCTTACCAGTTTCAACGCCCGCCCCGGCGACTTCCTGCTCGCCGCTTACGACCTGCGCGGCGCGTATGAAGAGCCCTACCCCTACTGGAACGCCTCGACCAGGGCGCCCGCCGAGCGCCTGCGCGGCGACCTGGAGATCTTGCCCCTGCTCGCCGAGGAGGGCCTGTGCGATGCCGCCAAGGACATCTCGATGGCGGGGACGCTCGGCACCGCGATGATGCTGCTCGAATGCTCGCAAACCGGCGCGCTGATCGACCTGGCCAAGATTCCCCGTCCGCCCGAGGTGGAGAGCGGCGCGGCGTTCCTGCGCTGGCTCACCGCCTTTCCCAGTTTCGGCTTCGTGCTCAGCGTGCGGCCCCGCCACGCGCAGGCAGTGATGGCGCGCTTCGCGGCCCGCGGTCTTGCCTGCGCGGCGATCGGCACGGTGAATGCGGGCCGGCGGGTCGAGCTGGTGGCCAACGACGAGCAGGCGACCTTGTGGGACTTCGGCAGCGAATCCTTCATCACGGCACCCAGGACGGAGGCTGCGCATGCTTGATGCTTCATCCCGGGCCTTGCGCATCGCCCTGCTCACCCACTCGGTCAACCCGCGCGGCGGCGTGGTGCACACCCTGGAACTCGCGCAGGCACTGCATGCGGCCGGCCATGAAGTCACGGTGATGGCCCCGGCCGCGCCCGGCCAGGGCTTCTTCCGCCAGCTCGATTGCGAAGTGGACTTGGCGCCGGTGACCGTCAAGCCCGCGGACATGGCCGAGATGGTCGGCTCGCGCATCGCCGCTTACGTCACGCACCTGACGCCCTTGCTGAAACGCCGCCGCTTCGACATCCTGCACGCGCACGACGGCATCGGTGGCAACGCGCTCGCCGACCTGCAGGAGGCCGGGCTGATCGAGGGCCACGTGCGCACCGTGCACCATCTCGACGATTTTGCCGACCCACGCATTACCGCCTGGCAGAACCGCGCGGTGGCACACGCCAGGAAAATATTCTGCGTCAGCCGCCTGTGGTGCGACGTACTGCGCAGGGAATACGATATCGAGGCCGCGCAGGTGAACAACGGCGTCGATACGCGGCGCTTCACCCCGCAAGCCGATGCCAGCGATGCGCCCTTGAAGGCGCGCCTAGGCTTGCGCGGCAGTGGCGACGGCCCGGTGTTGCTCGCGGTGGGCGGCGTGGAGGAGCGCAAGAACACCCTGCGCATCCTCGACGCCTTCGTGCTGCTGCGCCGCGCATTGCCGCATGCACAACTGGTGATCGCCGGCGGCGCCAGCCTGCTCGACCACGACAGCTACCAGCGCGAATTCATGCGCGCCCTTGGCGCCAGCGGCCTCAAGCCGGGCATCGGCGAATCAGTCGTGCTCACCGGCCCGATGCCGGATGCCGAAATGCCCGCGCTGTTCCGCCTGGCCGATGCGCTGCTGATGCCCTCGCTGCGCGAAGGCTTCGGCCTGGTGGTGCTCGAAGCAATGGCGAGCGGCACGCCGGCGGTGGTCTCGCGGATGGCGCCGTTCAACGAGTACCTGAACGAGACCGAGTGCTTCTGGGCCGACCCGTTCTCTCCCGCCTCGATCGCGCAGGCGATGCGCCAGGCGGCGCAGCCGGGCCTCGCGCGCAGCCTGGCGCTGGCTGCCGCGCCTGCCGTTTGCGCGCACTTCAGTTGGGCGGCGAGCGCGCAGCGCCACGTGGCGCTGTATCGCGCCATCCTGAGCACGCCTGATGTCACGCCCGTCGATCAGGAGGAATGCCGTGCCTGAAATGCATTTCCGCGTGCGCTGGCCCGATGCGAGCGAGACGCGCTGCTATTCGCCTTCACTGGTGATCCAGGAATTTTTCGCGCCCGGCAGCAGCTACGCGCTGGGCGATTTCCTGGGCCGCTCGCGCCAGGCACTGTCGATCGCTTCGGAGCGGGTGCGCGCCAAATACGGCAGGCCTTGCTCACTCGCCCTCGGGCAACTGGCCGAGATCGAACGCCTCGCCGGGCGTTTCGAGGCCGGCACCCAGGTACAGATCATCGATTTCGACTAGGAAGACCCGACAAAAGGCTACTTAACGAGCCGAGGAGCGCCAGCTGGCGAGGCCGTAGGCTTTCACATCAAGGACTTGAAGAAGGTTCGCCATGGAGATGGTGTGGCCGAGAGCCCTTTTGCAGAATCTCCCTAGCGGGCACAGCGTTGCTCCCGCCCCTTGATGAAGGAACCCACCATGACCATTCCCCACACCAGCGTCGCCATCGTCGGCGGCGGCCAGGCCGGGCTCTCGCTCTCGTATTACCTCAAGGAGCGCGGCATCAGCCACATCGTGTTCGAAAAGAACCGCGCGGCACACGTCTGGCGCACCCAGCGCTGGGACAATTTCTGCCTGGTGACGCCGAACTGGCAATGCGCCCTGCCCGGTTACCCCTACAAGGGCGACGACCCACACGGCTTCATGGTGAAGGACCAGATCAACGAATACCTCGACGGCTTCGTCCGCCATGTCGATGCGCCGCTGCATGAGGGCGTGAGCGTCAAGCGCGTGGCCGGGCGCGCGCAGGGCGGCTACACGGTCGCAACCTCCGAAGGCGAGTACACGGCGGACCAGGTGGTGGTCGCTTCCGGCGGCTACCATACGCCGATCGTGCCGCGCCTCGCGGAACGTTTGCCCGTGCAAGTCAGACAACTGCACTCGGCCCAGTACACCAACCCGCAGTCGCTGCCCGAAGGCGCGGTGCTGGTGGTCGGCTGCGGGCAGTCCGGCGCGCAGATCGCCGAGGACCTGCACCTGGCCGGGCGCCGCGTGGTGCTGGCGGTGGGCGCCGCGCCGCGCTGCGCGCGCTTCTACCGTGGCCGCGACGTGGTGGACTGGCTCGCTGACATGCGCTACTACGACATGCCGGTGCACGAGCACCCGCTGCGCGAGGGCGTGCGCGACAACACCAACCATTACGTGACGGGCCGGGACGGCGGGCGCGATATCGACTTGCGCAAGTTCGCCGCCGAGGGCATGGAGCTGTACGGCGCGCTCAACGGGCTCGAAGGTACGGTGCTCAGGTTCGAGACCAACCTCACCGCCAACCTCGACCATGCGGACGCGATCTACAACGGCATCAATGCTTCGATCGACAAGTACATCGAGAAGAGCGGCGTCAGCGCGCCGCCCGGCGAGGGATATGCGCCGGTGTGGCAGCCGCAAGGCGAGCGCGGCGCGCTGGACCTGATCGAGGCGGGCATCGTCGCGGTGATCTGGTGCATCGGCTTCGCGCCGGACTTTGCCTGGGTCGACGCGCCGGTGTTCAACGGGCGCGGCCAGCCGGTACATGATCGCGGCGTGACGCGCCAGCCCGGTTTGTATTTCCTCGGCCTGCCCTGGCTCTACACCTGGGGTTCGGGGCGCTTCTCCGGCGTGGCGCGCGATGCGCTGCACGTGGCGGGGCGGATCGAGACGGCGCTTGGGAAGGCGTCGGCGCAGGCCTCCGGGTCGGCTGCCGACTCCAGGCGCGAGGCGGCGGCCGACACACTCGCCGCCTAGGAGGCCGCGCGGCAACCGGACTTCGGTTTTTCCATGCGGGTCGCGGAGCCGGCTCCATCCTCGGCGCTGCTCTCGAGTCGCCCGCCTATTGCCCGGGACGCAGTCCAAACCAGCCCGGGCTGGGGTCACCCTTGACCTCGCCGAAATACAAGGCGAAGGTCAGGCGCCAGCGTTCGGCTTCGGCACGGTCGGCCATGAAGGCGGCGAAATCAGCGACGTGCGCGTCGGGATATTCCCAGATCGGCTTCAAGCCTCCGGCGGGTTGCACGTCGGTGCGCACGGACCAGCCGTTGAAGGCGGCTTCCTGGCGGGCGGTGGAGAGTTGCCAGTTCATGTAGAGCTTCGCCGCCGCTGTATGCCGCGCGTTCTTCAGGATCGCGGCCCGCTGGCCCCAGCCGAGGAAGGGGTGGCCCTGGGCCACCATCCACTTGACCGGCGCGGTGGCCGGCGCTGTCAGGGAACCGGACCCCGCAATGCCGATGACCTTCTGGTGTGCGCCGACCGCGGCGCCCGGGGTGTTGGTGCCGCGGGCGAACTGGATGTTCTGGGCCGCCAGCCTGGCGATCCAGTCCCAGCCGTAGGCTTCGGCGTAGAGCTTGTAGAGATAGAGTGCCGCATCGTCGTCGCTGGGATAGGAGGAGGCGATCTTGCCGGCCCACGCGGGGTCGGCAAGCGCCTTCGGCGAGGCCGGGGCATCGCTTCCGGCGGCGGCGGGATCGACCATGTAGCTGAAGGCGATCACGCCGATCGCGCTCCAGGTTCCGTCGGGATCCTTGAAGCCACGGTAGACCTTGGAGAATCCGGCCGGCTTGTAGGGCAACAGGCGGCCTTGCTTTTTCCAGCGGTCGAAGTCGTGCAGGGTTTGCAGTTGCACCACGTCGGCGATCGGCCCGCCGGTCGCGAGCTGGTTGTCGATGCGGACGTCGTGGAACTTGCTGTAGTCCACGATCATGCTGAGATTGATCTTGGGAAACCGCGCCAGGAAGGCGCGCTTGGTTGCTTCCTGCTGCGCGGGCACGTCGCCGCCGGCGTAGACCAACAGGTCGCCGCCCTCGGCGATGGCATCCTGATACAACGCGTCGAGCGTTCTGGTTTCTTCGCGCGGCTGCGCGCCTTGCTTGGCGGGCGATTGCGCGGCGGATGCCGCCGGCGCCGCGCCCAGGAGCGCGGCACATAGCACGGCGATCCATGCGCCGATGGCGCGGTGCCGTTGAGTTTGGTGTTTCATCGATACGTCCTTCGCTTGCTGCGGTTTGTTGATGACCACCCGCCGGCAGCCGGCGCAATTCCTCTTGGCCGGGCGAAGCGGTGATCGCTGGAGCGTTGCTACAATGCCCTGGCGATGTTGCCTCCCATCACCATGAATAACAATCCGCCGATTCGCACTTTCAGAACGCACCAGGAGTATGGAATGCCATGGATCGGCTGACCAGCATGGAGGTGTTTGTCCGCACCGTGGAGCTGGGCAGCCTGGCGAAAGCAGCCGATGCCAGCGGGCTCTCGGCGGGCATGGTGGGCAAGCATCTGCGGGCTCTCGAGTTACGCCTGGGGACGCGCCTGCTGCACCGGACCACCCGCAAGATCGCGCTCACCGGCGTCGGGCGCACCTACTACGAGCGGTGCCGCCGCATCATGGCCGACGTCGACGAGGCCGAGCGCGATGCGATCGACGAGAACGCGCTGCCCACGGGCGTGCTGCGCATCAATGCGCCTGTCGTGTTCGGTAGCCTGCACCTGGCCCCGGCGATCGCGGCCTTTCGGGCCCTGCATCCGCAGGTGGAGTTCGAGGTAACGCTGAACAGCCTGTACGTGGATCTGACGGACGGCGAATTCGACTTCGCGATCCGGGTTGGCCCTATCGGGGAGGTCGACCTGGTGGTGCGTCAGCTCACCGTGTGCAGCCAGGTAACCTGCGCGTCGCCGGCCTATCTCGAAGCACGCGGCGAGCCCCGCACTCCCGAGGATCTGCAGCGGCATGACTGCCTGATCAATCTGCACGAGAGGCAGCCGAACGAATGGCGGTTCGCCACGGCGCCCGGCCAGCCGGCGGTGCGGGTGGCCGGGCCGATCCGGAGCAACAACGTGACGCTGCTGTGCGGCGCCGCCGTGGCCGGCGCGGGCATTTTGCGCATGCCCAGCTTCGTGGTGGGCGAAGAACTGAGAACGGGAAAGCTGGTGCCGATCCTGAACACCTGCACAGAACGCGACATCGGCATCCAGTCGGTGGCGCTGCCGTCGCGCGCGCTCTCGGTGAAAGTGCGCCTGTTCATCGACTTTCTGGCGCGGCATTTCGGTCCGTCGCCACCCTGGGAACAATGGGATGCGCAGGGCCAATGCAGACCGGGCACGTCCGGGCGGCGCTCAAGAACAGCGCCGCGTCCGCGCGCGTAGCGGCGCAGGCGCGATCCGCCGGGAATCTCGCCTTGGATCGACTCATCGAGCGCGATACGGCAAGGATCGGGCAAAAGAGAGTAGGCCGGCGGACACTTCGTCACATAACGAAGCATGGCGCGGGCCCCAAGACCTAAGATGCAGGTAAACCCGGAGACCGCCATGCCCACCCAGCTACTTGTTTCTTCCGCCGCCTTCCTGATCGCCGATCCGGCGCGCGCGCTGATGCTCAATGCCCTGCTCGACGGCCGCGCCCTGCCGGCGGGCGAACTGGCCTACGCGGCCGGCATCACCGCGCAGACGGCGAGCGCGCACCTGGCCAAGCTGCTCGATGGCGGCTTGCTGTCGGTGGAGGCCGAGGGACGGCACCGTTATTACCGGCTGGCCGATGGACATGTCGCGCAGGCCCTCGAAAGCCTGGCGCTGATCGCGCCCGAGGGGCAACTACGGCGCAAACCTTTGAGCCCGGAGCAGCGCCGGTTGCGCCAAGCGCGCCGCTGCTACGACCACCTGGCCGGGCGGCTCGGCGTGGCGCTGGCGCGGGCCCTGCAGGAACGAGAGTATTTGCGGGCGGCGGCGGACAAGCAGTTCGACGTCACCGCGCAAGGGGAGCGCTGGTTCAGCACGATGGGGCTGGAAGTGGCGGGCGTTGCATCTAAACTGCGGCCGACCGCGCGCGGCCTGGCGCGCCAGTGCCTGGACTGGACCGAGCGGCAGCATCACGTCGGCGGGCCGCTGGGCGTGGAACTGATGCGCCTACTCTGCGACAAGGGCTGGCTGAAGCGCTCGGACGCGACACGCGCGATGCGCGTCACCCCCGCCGGCTGGGCGGGGCTGAAACGCGAACTCGGCATCGAGGAAGAGGCGCTCGCGGTCTGAAGGTTACAGACCACGCGAACACCGGTGAAGCAACCATGAAGCAAAAAGCCGCTTAGCGCTTGCGCAGCAGGCTGCGCACAGCTTCGACATCGCTGCCGGCGGTGGCGACCGCGTTGCGCAGCTTGTCGCGCGAAACGCCGAAACGGTCGCTCCAGTACTTTACTTCCCAGTCCTGCCCGATCTGCACCTTGCTGGTGTCGGTGGGGCGGCGATATTGCACTTTTTCTTCAGTCATGATCGATCTCCTGCAGTAAAGAAGGCGAAAGACCCTTGCTCGTCGGCCCGCCAACCTTTGCAAAGAAAGGCCGCTGGGCTTTTGCTGCTGCGCCCCGGGGGCGGAATCCGCCTGGGGTTGTCGATGAGGCACCTTCTGCTTCACCTGACAGCGAGGCAATGGCCAAAACAATTGCACTAAATAGCACAGGAGAAGCGTAAAATGGCGCCTGTGCCCGATGGTACCCTCAGCATGAATCCGCTTATGTTGACTTGAGACCCAGCCAGAATCATGCCGCAATGCAATATGCAGGGTTCCTGAAGAAAATTCAATGGCTTGCATCATGTTGGCAGGCTTTTTTAGGCTGCGAAATATGCTTTTTGGTGCATAACGGAATAACCGCTGCGCCAATTCGGGCAGGCATTTCGGGACAACCGCGATTTACCGCGGTCAACGATGGTCGAGCCTGCGGCGCCACTGCATTTGTAATAGCGGATCCGCGAAAAAAGGTCGGGTTTTGTCAGGTTTTTGCGGGGAGACGGTCAGTAACGGCGTGAAACCGCCGTGATTTACCGTGGTTTCAGGCAAGGGCGGAAGGCTGACCACCACCGTGGTTTACCGTGGTTTTGTAGCCGGGGGCTGGAAACCCGGAGCTCCGCACCCAACTAATTTGGCGGCAGGGGCTTGCAATCCCTTATCGCCATCCCTACAATTAGCACTCGTTGGCATTGAGTGCTAACAGTCCGCCCGCCCTCCGAGTTTTGTGCAAGGATGGCACCTGGAAAGCCAGGATGGCGGCACCTCATTCGTCTACAGCGAATCGTGTTCAGGCCGACCGGCCGGCACACACCCCATTGATTTTAAAAGGAGATTTCCCCATGAAGATTCGTCCGCTGCACGACCGCGTGGTGATCAAGCGCGTCGAGAACGAAACCAAGACCGCCTCCGGCATCGTGATTCCCGACAATGCCGCCGAGAAGCCGGATCAAGGCGAAGTGATCGCCGTGGGCGCCGGCAAGAAGGCCGACGACGGCAAGCTGATCGCCATGGACGTGAAGGTTGGCGACAAGGTGCTGTTCGGCAAGTACTCCGGTTCGACCGTCAAGCTGGACGGCGTCGAGTACCTGGTGATGCGCGAAGAAGACATCATGGGCGTGGTCGCCTAATCGTCCACGCCAACGCGTAGACGCATTCGTTCGTAACAGACATCTAGCTTCAAGGAGATTTAAGACATGGCAGCTAAACAAGTAATTTTCGGCGAAACCGCACGCCACAAGATGCTCAACGGCCTGAACGTTCTGGCCGACGCGGTTAAAGTTACCTTGGGCCCGAAGGGCCGTAACGTGGTTCTGGAGCGTTCTTTCGGCGCCCCGACCGTGACCAAGGACGGTGTTTCCGTCGCCAAGGAAATCGAGCTGAAGGACAAGTTCGAAAACATGGGCGCGCAGATGGTCAAGGAAGTCGCTTCCAAGACCTCCGACGTCGCCGGTGACGGCACCACCACCGCGACCGTGCTGGCGCAAGCCATCGTTCGCGAAGGCCTGAAGTCGGTTGCAGCCGGCCTGAACCCGATGGACCTGAAGCGCGGCATCGACAAGGCCGTGATCTCGATCATCGATGAACTGAAAAAGATCAGCAAGCCCACCACCACTTCGAAGGAAATCGCCCAGGTCGGCGCCATTTCCGCGAACTCGGACGAATCCGTCGGCCAGCGCATCGCCGAAGCGATGGACAAGGTCGGCAAGGAAGGCGTGATCACGGTTGAAGACGGCAAGAGCCTGCAAGACGAGCTGGAAGTCGTCGAAGGCATGCAGTTCGACCGCGGCTACCTCTCGCCCTACTTCATCAACAACGCCGAAAAGCAGCACTCGCTGCTCGAGAACCCGTTCGTGCTGCTGCACGACAAGAAGATCTCGAACATCCGCGAACTGCTGCCGGTGCTCGAACAAGTCGCCAAGGCCGGCCGTCCGCTGCTGATCATCGCAGAAGAAATCGAAGGCGAAGCGCTGGCCACCCTGGTGGTGAACAACATCCGCGGCATCCTCAAGACCTGCGCCGTCAAGGCTCCTGGTTTCGGCGACCGTCGCAAGGCCATGCTGGAAGACATCGCGATCCTGACCGGCGGCACCGTCATCGCTGAAGAAGTCGGCCTGACCCTGGAAAAGGCGACCCTGAAGGACCTGGGCCAAGCCAAGCGGATCGAAATCGGCAAGGAAGAAACCACCGTCATCGACGGCGCCGGTGATGCGAAGAACATCGAAGCGCGCGTCAAGCAGATCCGCGTGCAGATCGACGAAGCGACCAGCGACTACGACCGTGAAAAGCTGCAAGAGCGCGTGGCCAAGCTGGCCGGCGGTGTTGCACTGATCAAGGTTGGCGCCGCCACCGAAGTCGAAATGAAGGAAAAGAAGGCCCGCGTTGAAGACGCGCTGCACGCCACCCGTGCCGCCGTTGAAGAAGGCGTGGTTGCAGGCGGCGGCGTGGCTCTGCTGCGCGCCCGTCAGGCAGTTGTCGGCAAGGTCAAGGGCAACAACCTCGACGAAGAAGCCGGCATCAAGATCGTCATGCGCGCGGTTGAAGAACCCCTGCGCATGATCGTGCAAAACGCCGGCGGCGAGCCTTCCGTGGTCCTGAACAAGGTCCTCGAAGGCAAGGGCAACTTCGGCTACAACGCCAAGGACGACAAGTACGGCGACCTGGTGGAAATGGGCGTGCTCGACCCCACCAAGGTAACCCGCACCGCGCTGCAAAACGCGGCTTCGGTTGCCGGCCTGATGCTGACCACCGATGCGATGGTCGGCGAGCTGCCGGAAGACAAGTCGGCCGGCGGCGGCGGCATGCCCGGCGGTATGGGTGGCATGGGCGGCATGGGCGGGATGGATATGTAAATCCATCGCTCAAAAGTACACGCCTACTTTTGAGCGGCTTAGTTTGGGAAGAATCGCTGGCGAAGCCAGTCGATTCTTACTAACTAAACTGCCACGAACAAAAGCCTGCGATTACTCGCAGGCTTTTGTTTTTGGAGCCATCGCTTCGTTCGCCGCTTCGTCATGGGTGGCGGGACATAGATTGCGGGACCGAGATTGCGGGACCGAGATTGCGGGACCGAGATTGCGGGAGACAGGGGGCGGGAGTTCGGGTATCTTTGGAGCCACTGTCTGTCTCCTTGCATCGCCCCATTCCATGACCCTTCCCGTTACCTACGCCGACGTCGCGGCAGCCGCCAAGCGCATCGAGGGCGCGGCGCATCGCACGCCGGTGCTGACGTCCTCCACTGCCGACGAAATGACCGGCGCGCGAATCTTCTTCAAGCCGGAGAATCTGCAGCGCATGGGGGCGTTCAAGTTTCGCGGGGCGTACAACGCGATCGCGAAATTAAGCGAGGAGCAGCGCAAGCGCGGGGTGCTGGCGTTTTCCTCGGGCAACCATGCGCAGGCGATCGCGCTGTCGGCGCGCCTGGCCGGGATCAAGGCGGTGATCGTGATGCCCGCCGATGCCCCGGCGCTGAAACTGGCGGCGACGCGCGGTTACGGCGCGGAAGTGGTCACCTATGACCGCATGAAGGAAGACCGCGAAGCGCTCGCCAGGAGGATCTCCGAAGAGCGCGGCATGATCATGATTCCGCCGTACAACCATCCGGACGTGATTGCGGGCCAGGGCACGGCGGCGAAAGAGCTGATCGAGGACGCTGGCCAGCTGGACTACCTGTTCGTCTGCCTGGGCGGCGGCGGGCTGACCTCGGGCTGCGCGCTGGCGGCACATGAACTCTCCCCGGGTTGCAAGGTGATCGGCGTCGAACCCGAGGCGGGCAACGACGTGCAGCAGTCTTTCCGCAAGGGCGAGATCGTGAAGATTCCCGTGCCCAAGACCATCGCCGATGGCGCGCAGACCCAGGCGCCGGGCGACCTGACCTTCGCCATCATCCGCGCGCTGGTCGCCGATGTGATCACGGTGTCCGACGCGCAACTGATCGAGGCGATGCGCTTCTTTGTCGCGCGCATGAAAATCGTCGTCGAGCCCACTGGCTGCCTGGCCGCCGCGGCGGTGTTCAACGGGCTGATCGACCTGAAGGGCAAGCGTGTCGGCGTGATCCTCTCCGGCGGCAACGTTGACCCGGCCGCGCTGGGCCGCTGGCTCGCCTGAACCGGCAGGCCGCCGGCTTCATCCAATTTCCAATTCCTGATTCCATGAGAATGTTCCGCTTCATCCTGGCCGCCGTCATCGGACTGGGCAGCGCGCAAGCCGCGCTCGCGCAAGTCGAAAAACCCAACCTCAAGTTCACCCTGGGCTGGCTGTTCCAGGCGCCGCAGGCGCCTTTCACCTACGCCGCCGAGAAGGGCTACTTCAAGGCCGAAGGCCTGAATGTGGAAGTGGACCGCGGCAGCGGCTCGGGCGCCTCGATCCAGCGCGTCATCTCCGGCAGCCATGACATCGGCCACGCCGACATGGGCACCATCATCAAGTGGAACGCGGAGAATCCGGACAAGCCGCTGATGGTGTTCTACTCGCCGGAAGACGGCTACCCCCTGGCGATCATCAGCCTGAAGGACAAGGCCAACATCACCAATCCCAGGCAGCTCGAGGGCAGGAAGCTGGGCGCGCCTGTGTTCGACGGCGCGCGCCAGATGTTCCCGGCGCTGGCCAAGGCGAACAAGCTGGATGCCGCGAAAATCACCTGGGTGACCATGGACGCCAACCTGCGCGAAGCCATGCTGGTGCGCGGCGAGGTCGATGCGATCTCCGGCTTCATCACTTCCGGCGGCCTGGGGGTCGAGGGGCTGGGGGTGAAGAAGGAAAACATCGTGGTGATGAAGTACGACGACCACAATCTCGACGGCTTCGGCAACGTGGTCTTCGCCACCCGCGAATTCACCGAGAGAAATCCCAGGACGGTGACGGCTCTCACCCGCGCGATCAACCGCGCCTTCAAGGATGCGGTCAGCGACCCGAAAGCGGTGGCGGCTTCGCTCAAGGGACGTGACCCGCTGATCAGCCTGGACCTGGAAAACCGCCGCATGGTGCTGGCCGTCAAGGAGATGTATATCACGCCGAACGTGAAGGCGAACGGCCTTTCCAGCGTCGAGCCGAAGAAACTGGAGCGCGCGATCGCCTCGACCCTGGATGCCTTCAACATCAAGGCCACGCTCAAGCCCGAACAGGTCTACACCGACAAATTCCTGCCGCCCAAGGCGGAGCGCATGCTGCCCGAGTTCAAGGAATAGGCGGGGAGATACGATGGGCGCGAACACGATGGGTGCGAACAACAGTTTCTCCGGCGGCCTGGCCGCGCTGGTGCAAGGCTTGGGCGCGATCCCGCACAGCGCCGATCCCTCCACCCTGGTGGAGAAGAGCCGCGACTATTTCTGGTTCAGCCCGATCCTCAAGGAAGAGCTGGAAGGCCTCACCGCGGATCTCGTCGTCACTCCGCGCACCCAGGAAGAAGTGATCCGCGTCGCTTCGCTGTGCGCCAGGCACCGCATCCCCATCACCGCGCGCGGCATGGGCACCGGCAACTTCGGCCAGGCCGTGCCGCTGGCCGGCGGCGTGGTGCTGGACATGACGGGCCTCAATCGCATGCTGTGGGTGAAGGGCGCGGTGGCGCGCGCCGAGGGCGGCATCCTGGTCGAAGACTTTGACAAGGCGTGCCGCGCGCACGGCTGGGAGATGCGCATGCACCCCTCCACCAAGCGCTTCGCGACCATGGCCGGCTACATGTCGGGCGGGCACGCGGGCATCGGCTCGGTGAACTACGGCATCCTGCGCGACCGCGGCAACATCCTCGGCTTCAAGCTGGTGACCATCGAGGAGAACCCGCGCGTGCTGGAGATACGCGGCGAGGAAGTTTCGACCGTGCACCACGCCTACGGGGTGAACGGCATCATCCTCGAAGTGGAGCTGCCTCTCGCCCCGGCGCACGAGTGGCGCGACGTGATCATCGAGTTCGCCGATCTGCCGCGGGCGGCGCGCTTCGGCTGGGACCTGGCGGTGTCCGACGGCATCGGCAAGAAGCTGGTGGCGCCGATCGCCGGCGAGCTGGCCAGGCACTTCCACGCCATCAAGAGCCACTACACCGAAGGCGCGCCGATCGCCATCTGCATGGTCGCCGCGCACAGCATGGAAGCCCTGGCGGACCTGGTGCGCGAGCACGGCGGCAAGATCGTGTTCGACCACCCGGAAGGGTCGTACCAGGACACGCCGCTCTACGAGTTCACCTGGGGCCACACCACCCTGCAGGTACTGAAGGACGACCCGTCGGTGACGTATTTGATCGCGATCTTCCGCGGCGCCGATCCACTCGAGCAGGTGCGCGCGGTGCACGAGAAATACCGCGACAGCGTGTTCCTGCACCTGGAACTCAAGCGCATCAACGGCCAGATGGCGGTCGAGGGCCTGCCGGTGTTCCACTTCGAAAGCCGCGCGCAGGTCGAGCGCATCGCCCACGAGTGGGAAGAAATGGGCGTGAAAATCGCCAACCCGCACACCTACTTCCTGCAAAACGGCGGCATGCACAAGATCGACGAGGCGCAAATCTCCTTCAAGCAGGCCACCGACCCGCACGGGCTGATGAACCCCGGCAAGGTCGCGGGGCTGGACGAGATCGACGGCGCGCCGGGCGGGGCGGCGCAGATGCGGGCTTCGGGATGGGCCTACTAGAGCACACAAAAGTGCAAACCTACTTTTGTGTGGGCTGATCGGGGATTGATCGCTGGCCGAGCCAGACGATCAATACAACTCAAAAGCCACGAACCGAATCCTCGCTTTGCGAGGATTCGGTTGGCCCGCGTGACGCAGGGAAGATGTAATGGCTACGTTTGGGATGAAGCATGCGCGCACTGCTATCATGCGCCGCTTTGGCCCCTGCGGCCTCCAATAACAGCAAGCGCAAACCCAATGCTGCTCTACGCCGCCACCATCCTCGTTTCCAGCTTCCTGCTGTTCCTGGTCCAGCCCATCATCGCCAAGCAGATCCTGCCCTGGTTCGGCGGCTCGGCGGCGGTGTGGGCGACTTGCCTGGTGTTCTTCCAGCTGGTGCTGCTGGGCGGCTATGCCTATTCGGACTTCACGCAGCGGCTCAAGCCCAAGACCCAGGCGACCCTGCACATCGTGCTGCTGCTGGCCAGCCTGATCTCGCTGCCGATCGTGGCGGATGTGGGCTGGAAGCCGACCGGGACGGACGATCCGGTATGGCGCATCCTCGGTTTGCTCGCGGCCACCATCGGCCTGCCCTATTTCATGCTCTCGACCACCGGCCCGCTGGTGCAAAGCTGGTTCGCCCGCGAGCATGCGGACCCGGTGACGGCCAAGCGGGTCTACCGCCTGTTCGCCCTGTCCAACTTCGGCTCGCTGGTGGGCCTGCTGGCCTATCCCTTCGCCATCGAGATGTGGGTCGCCACGCGCACCCAGGCGATCGGCTGGAGCGCGGCCTACGGCCTGTTCGTGCTGCTGTGCGCGAGGTGCGCCTGGCGCGCGCGCGGCCGGGCGCAGGAGCCGGAAGCAGCGCAGGCCGCCGCCGAAACGCTCGAGACGGCACCGGGCCTGCTCGATTACGGCAAGTGGCTGGTGCTTGCCGCCCTCGCCTCGCTGCTGCTGCTCACCATCTCCAGCCACATTTCGCAGAACGTCGCCTCCATCCCCTTCCTCTGGGTACTGCCGCTGACGCTCTACCTGCTCACCTTCGTGCTGTGCTTCGAAGGGCGGGGCGGCCAGGGCTGGTATTTCCGCCCGGTGTGGCTGCTGCCCTGCCTCGGCCTGATGGTGCTGATGAACTGGGGCCTGACGGCGGATCGCGGGGTGCTGCACATCGACTACGCCGTGCCCCTCTATTGCGGCGGCCTGTTCGTGGCTTGCATGTTCTGCCACGGCGAACTGGCGCACGCCAAGCCTTCGCCGCGCTACCTGACGCGCTTCTACCTGATGCTGTCGGTGGGCGGCGCGGTCGGCGGCCTGCTGGTCGCCTTTGTCGCGCCGAAATTCTTCACCGGCAACCAGGAAATGCCGATCGGCCTGACCGCCTGCGCGCTGATGGCGGTGTTCCTGAGCCTCAGGCAGCTCAAGACGGTACGCATGTTCTGGGCCCCGCTGGTGGCGCTGGCCGCCACGGGCGCCTGCGGCTACTACGCCTGGCACTACAACGAATTCCTCGGCGAAGACACCATCCTGGCCCGGCGCAATTTCTACGGCGCGCTGCGCGTCAAGCAGACCCTGAAGGACAACGACCCGGCGGCCCAGCGCCGCCTGGTGCACGGGGTGATCATGCACGGCGAGCAGTACCTGGCGCCGGAACACCGCGGCCGCGTTACCAGCTACTACGGCGAATCTTCCGGCATCGGCATGGCGCTGCAGCTGTTCCATCCGCAGGAGCAGCGCGTCGGCGTGGTCGGCCTGGGCGCCGGCACCCTGGCGGGTTACGCGGAGGCGGGCGACTACTTCAAGCTCTACGAGATCAATCCGCAGGTGATCGACATCGCCACGCACTATTTCTACTACCTGACGGAAGCAAAAGGCAAGGTGGAAACAGCGCTGGGCGACGCGCGGCTGACCCTGGAGCGCGAGCCCCCGCAGAACTTCGACGTGCTGGCGATCGACGCCTTTTCATCGGACGCGATCCCCGTGCACCTGATCACCCGCGAGGCCATGAAGGTCTACCTGCGCAACGTCAAGCCGGACGGCGCGATCGCCTTTCACGTCACCAACCGCTATCTGCAACTCGCCCCGGTGGTCAAACAGCTGGCTGACGAGATCGGCTACCAGGCGGTGCTGATCAGCGACGACCCGACCGAGCATTGGCTCTCGCGCACGGACTGGGTGATCGTCACCAAGAACCCGAACTTCATCGACGACGCCGGCGTGAAGGCCAAGCGCGTCGCCATCGATCCGATCCCCGGCCTCAAACCCTGGACCGACGATTTCAACAACCTGTTCCAGATCCTCAAGTCGGACGACCGCGGCATGCTGTTCGGCAAGCAGTGGTGGCGCGACCTGTACGACAAGCTGCGCAGCAAGAGCAGCGAGGACTAGGCGCCGCCGCATCGTCCACCGTATCTTCCACACCTCTTCCTCACCTCGTCCGCACGCCGCGCGGGCGGTGCTACACTGGCTGGGCCAACCCTCCCGGCCCTGCAGCGCCCGGCCCGATCGGACGACGCCTGCCAGCAAGCAGGCGCGCCCCGTGCGCGCAGCCCGGAGGCCCCACGCCACGCGGAGGAGACACGCAATGCGCATACTGCTCGCCGAAGACGACCCGGTCCTGGCCGACGGCCTGTGCCGCTCGCTGCGCCGGTCCGGCTACGCCCTGGACCACGTGGCCACCGGCACCGAGGCCGACACCGCCGTCAGCCACCAGGCCTACGACCTGATGATCCTCGACCTGGGCCTGCCGCGCCTGCCCGGCCTGGAAGTGCTGCGCCGCCTGCGCGCCCGCCCGGGCGGGGTGAACGGCCGTTTGCCGGTGCTGATCCTGACCGCGCTGGACGGGGTGGAAGACCGCGTCAAGGGCCTCGACCTGGGCGCCGACGACTACATGGCCAAGCCGTTCGAGCTTTCCGAACTGGAGGCGCGGGTGCGGGCCCTGGCGCGGCGCGGCCTGTGCGGCGCGCCCACCCTGATCCAGAACGGGCTGCTGGCCTACGATTCGAGCGGCCGCGTGGCGTATCTCGACGGCAAGGCGCTGGACCTGTCCGCCCGCGAGCTGGGCCTGCTGGAGATTCTCCTGCAGCGCGTCGGCCGCCTGGTCAGCAAGGACCAGCTGGTGCAGCACCTGTGCGAATGGGGCGAGGAAGTCAGCCACAACGCCATCGAAGTCTACGTGCACCGCCTGCGCAAGAAGCTTGAGCCGGGCGCCACCATCGCCACCGTGCGCGGCCTGGGCTATTGCCTGGAGAAGACCGGCAGCGCCATGGCGCAGGCGCACTAGCGCGGCCCGCCGGCCGGCGTTTCCCCCATCGCCTCGATGTCCGCCGGCCAGCCCTACTCCCCTTCAACGAGCGCGCCGGCATCCGCCGAAACCGCGGCGCCTGCCGGGGCGCAGGAGCCGCGGCCCACCCGGCGCCGCTTCAGCCTGCGCCTGACCAGCCTGATCGGCGAGACCGCGCCGGTACGCGCGTCGCTGTTCGGCGAGATCCTCGACTGGCTGCTGGTGCCGCTGCTGCTGCTCTGGCCGATCAGCGTGGCGCTGACCTACGTGGCGACCAAGTCGCTGGCCAACGCCCCCTACGACCGGGCCCTGTCGAACCAGGCGCAGCTGCTCGCCGATCATGTGAAGATCGAGCGCGGCCGCACCGTGCTGGCCCTGCCGCCGGCGGCGCGCGACCTGCTGCGCGCCGACGAAATGGATCAAGTCTTTTACCAGGTGATCGGGCGCCAGGGCGACGTGGTGGCGGGCGAACGCGACCTGCCGCCGCCCGAGGATGAAGACCTGCCGGCGCCGGGCCAGGTGCAATACCGCAACATCTACTACAAGGGGATGGAGCTGCGCATCGCGCTGCTCGCGGTGGAAGTGACCGATGCGGCGCGCATCGGCACCGCGGCCCCCGACCCCGCGCCCCGTACCGGCGGCGCCTCGCCCGACCCGGCACCGCGCCCGAACAGCGCGGCGCCTGATGCATCGGCGCGTCCGGCGGGCAATGGCGGCGCCAGTGCCGCGGGGCCCGCGAACGGCACCAGCCGGCCGCCGCTGGTGCAGGTGGGCGAAACCCTGGAGAAGCGTTCGCAACTGGCGGGCGAACTGGTCAAGGGGGTGATCCTGCCGCAGTTCGTGATCCTGCCGGTGGCGGTGCTGCTGGTGTGGTTCGGGCTGGCGCGCGGCCTGGTGCCGCTGTCGCGCCTGACCGAGCGCATCCGCGCGCGCAAGAGCGCCGACTTGAGCCCGATCGACCCGGGCGCCGCGCCCGAGGAAGTGGCGCCCCTGATCCGCTCGATCAACGACCTGATGCAGCGGCTGGAAGCCAGCCTGGAGGGCCAGCAGCGCTTTGTCGCCAATGCCGCGCACCAGTTGCGCACCCCGCTGGCGGGCCTGAAGACCCAGACCGAGCTGGCGCTGCGCCAGGCTCGCCCGGGCGGCGACTCGGCGGAGCTGCGCGACAGCCTGCGCCAGATGGCGCTGTCCACCGAGCGCGCCGCGCGCATGGTCAACCAGTTGCTCGCCCTGACCCGCGCCGAGCGCGAAGGCCCGGGCACGGCGGGGGCGGCCTTCGTGGCGGTCGACCTGGAGGCGCTGGTGCGCGAGAGCGTGCGCGACTGGGTGCCCACCGCGATGGCGCGGCGCATCGACCTGGGGCTGGAGAGCGCCGATACCCATGCCAACCTCGGCGCGCCGCTGCTGATCGACGGCGACCCGCTGCTGCTGCGCGAGCTGATCAACAACCTGCTCGACAACGCGCTGCGCTATACGCCGGCGGGCGGCATCATCACCGCGCGGGCGCGCCGCGACCTGGAGAAGCGCCAGGCGCTGGTCGAGATCGAGGACAACGGCATCGGCATCGCCGAGGGCGAGCGCGAGCTGGTGTTCGAGCGCTTCTACCGCGTGCTCGGCAACGACCCCGAGGGCCGCAACCTGGAAGGTTCCGGCCTGGGATTGTCGATCGTGCGCGAGATCGCGACACGCCATCGCGGACGCGTCAGCCTGCGCGACAACCCGGGAGGCCTGGGCACGCTGTTCAGCGTCAGCTTTCCCCTGCGCGGCAGTACTCCCGCCGACGCAGCAGCCACCGGAGATGCAGGCGGCAAACCGGACCATCACGCATGAACTGCCGGGCAGGGCCGGATGCCCAATGCCAACGACATAATCCGCCACGCTTTAACGAGGTTTACATTCACATCTGCAAGGGAATCGCGCCCGTACTACAATGAGATCATACAAGGGGTGTATGCGGCCAAAAAAACCGGCTGAAGGGGCGCTTTGCGCGCGCGCTTCGGCATTTCAGTTTTTGCTGTATTGTTCCGTTAACCATCATCCGGCGTTCCACCTTTTTCAGTAGAGTCCAGCACCGTGGTTTTTTCGAGGTTCACCAAAAAGGATAACGAGCCCAGCAAGCCGGCCAAACCGGCGGCGGCCAAGCCGGTCAGTTCCGCGCGTTCCGCCGCGCCGCTGCCCGCGAGCGCCAAGGCGACGGTCGACAAGATCGATCAGATCGAAGCCGAGATGATGGAGCTCGACTTCACCAAATCTTCGCCTGCGCCCGCGCCGCTGGCGCCACCGCCCGCGGCCGAGAAGCCGGCGGCCAGGCCGCAGATCGAGCACGGGTTCAATCCCGGCGCCAAGGCCGCGCCCAAGCCGGCTCTGGCTCCCGCCCCCGCGCCCAAGGGGGCGCCTGTGCCTGCCGCCAAGGCCGCGCCGGCGGCACCGCCGAAGAATCCCGCGCCTGCCCAGCAGGGCGTGGCCTCGGTGATGATGATGGAGGTGCAGCAAAGCCCGTTCGAAGAGGCGCCGGTACTCGAAGAAGCCGCCATCCTCTATGCGAACCATCAGGACGATGCCGCCCTGGCCGCGCTCGAGGACGCGGTCAAGGACAAGAGCCTGTCGCTGGCCTCGGCGCGCCAGGCCTGGCTGCTGCTGTTCGACCTGTACGAAAACCTCGGCAAGCGCGAAGCCTTCGAGACCGCCTCGCTCAAGTACACGGTGCGCTTCGACATTTCCCCGCCCGCCTTCAACGACCGCTCCAAGATCAAGGATCCGGCGCTGATGACTGGCGGCGGCCAGTACTTTGCCTTCACCGGGCACCTGGACAACAACGCCGGCAAGCAGTTCGAGCAGCTCAAGAAGGCGGCCGCCAAGGATAGCGTGCTGCGCATCGAATTCGGCAAGATCGACACCATCGCCGGCGAAGGCGCCGACATGCTGATCGCCTTCCTGAAGGATTACCGCAAGACCGGCCACGACTTGGTGTTCTCCAACGCCGACCACCTGATCAAGCTGCTCAACGGCATGATCGAAACCGGCCGCAAGGAAGACGCCGAGTCGCTCTGGCTGCTGCTGCTGGACATGTACCAGCTGCAATACATGCAGAATGCGTTCGAAGAGGCCGCGCTCAACTACTGCATCACCTACGAAGTCTCGCCGCCCTCCTGGGTGGAGCCGAAAAAAGCGCCGACCACCAACACCCCGCCGCCCGCGCCCGTCGCCCTGCAGGTGCCGCAGGACGCGTTCTACCTCAAGGGCGAGATCGAGGGCGCGGCCGACGATCTGTTCAAGGCGGCCAGCGCCTACGGCGCCGAGAAGCCGCACGTGGTGATCGACGTGTTCGACGTCAAGCGCATGGACTTCATCGCCGGCGGCAACTTCCTCAACCTGGTGTCTTCCCTGCAGGCACAGGGCAAGCGCATCGAGATCCGCAACCCCAGCCCGCTGATCAACGCGCTGTTCGTCATCATGGGCTTCACGCCCCTGGCCATGATCACCAAGCGCAACAAGCCGGCTTAACAGTTTGCTGGAAAAGGGGGCAAACCCCCTTCGGAACCCCCGATTTCAGAGCGAAGGAATGTTGCCTCGCACGAATTTGGAGACCCGCTCAGTGTTACCCTTGCGCTTACACACGGTTGCCGCGCGGTTGCCCCCAGTTGTCCTGAGGCGCGCGGCACCGGCGCGGCGAAATCGCCGCCGGCGTGCCCGCAAGCCTTGAGTTCCCGCGCGGGCGCCCTCAGGTAAAGTCGAATGGAACAATATCACGGCACCACCATCCTCTCGGTCCGGCGCGGCGCGCAGGTGGCCCTCGGCGGCGACGGCCAGGTCACCCTCGGCAACATCATCATCAAGGGCACGGCGCGCAAGGTGCGGCGCTTGTACCAGGACCGTATCCTGGCCGGTTTCGCCGGCGGCACCGCCGATGCGTTCACCCTGTTCGAGCGCTTCGAGTCCAAGCTGGAAAAGCACCAGGGCCACCTGATGCGCGCCGCCGTCGAATTGGCCAAGGACTGGCGTACCGACCGCATGCTGCGCCGCCTGGAAGCCATGCTGGCGGTGGCCGACCGCGAACACTCCCTGGTGCTGACCGGCAATGGCGACGTTCTGGAGCCTGAGCAAGGTCTGGTGGCCATCGGCTCGGGCGGCGCCTACGCGCAGTCCGCCGCCAAGGCGCTGCTGGAGAACACCGAACTGTCGGCCGCCGAGATCGTCAAGAAGTCGCTGACGATTGCCGGCGAGATCTGCATCTATACGAACCAGAGCCACACCATCGAGGTGCTGGAGTAAGGCGGACGCCGCGACGGCGCCCCGATCTTCCTGCCCTGTCCAGTCCCGCACAGCGCCGCCTTCCCGTGGCGCTCCTGCACGAGAGCCTTCCATGTCGTCCATGACCCCGCAAGAGATCGTCTCCGAACTCGACAAGCACATCGTCGGCCAGAACAGGGCCAAGCGCGCCGTGGCCATCGCGCTGCGCAACCGCTGGCGCCGCCAGCAGGTGGCCGAGCCGCTGCGCCATGAGATCACCCCGAAGAACATCCTGATGATCGGGCCCACCGGCGTGGGCAAGACCGAGATCGCGCGGCGCCTGGCGCGCCTGGCCGACGCGCCCTTCATCAAGGTGGAGGCGACCAAGTTCACCGAGGTGGGCTACGTGGGCCGCGATGTCGACACCATCATCCGCGACCTCGCCGAGGCGGCGGTCAAGCTGACGCGCGAGGCCGAGGTGAAAAAGGTGCGGGCGCAGGCGGCGGATGCGGCCGAGGAACGCGTGCTCGACATCCTGGTGCCGCCGGCACGCGATTTCGGCTTTCATTCAAGCAGCGGCAGTGAGGCGAAGGACGAGGATGGCGGCACGCGCCAGAAATTCCGCAAGAAGCTGCGCGAGGGCGAACTCGACGAGCGCGAGATCGAAATCGAGGTCACCCAGGCGACCCAACTCGAAGTGATGGCGCCCCCGGGAATGGAAGAACTGACCTCGCAGATCCAGGGCATGTTCCAGAACATGGGCCAGGGCCGCAAGAAGGCGCGCAAGGTCAAGGTAAAGGAGGCGCTGAAGCTCCTCACCGAGGAAGAGGCGGCCAAGCTGGTCAACGACGAGGAACTGAAGACCCGCGCGGTGCAGAATGTCGAGCAAAACGGCATCGTGTTCATCGACGAGATCGACAAGATCGCCAGCCGCAGCGAGATGCAGGGCGCCGACGTGTCGCGCCAGGGTGTGCAGCGCGACCTGCTGCCGCTGGTCGAAGGCACCACCGTCAGCACCAAGTACGGCATGATCAAGACCGACCACATCCTGTTTATCGGCTCGGGCGCCTTCCACTTCGCCAAGCCCTCGGACCTGATCCCCGAACTGCAGGGCCGCTTTCCGATCCGCGTGCATCTGGAGTCGTTGTCGGTTGGCGACTTTGAGAAGATCCTCACCTCCACCCACGCCTCGCTGACCAAGCAGTACGAAGCGCTGCTGGCCACCGAGGAAGTCACCCTGAACTACACCCAGGACGGCATCCGCCGCCTCGCCGAGATCGCCTATTCGGTCAACGAGAGGACCGAGAACATCGGCGCGCGCCGCCTGTACACGGTGATGGAAAAGCTGCTCGAGGAAGTTTCCTTCGAAGCGGGCAAGGCCGGCGCGCAAAGCCTGACGGTGGATGCCGCCTACGTCGACGGCAAGCTGGCCGAACTGGCGGGCTCGGAAGACCATTCGCGTTACGTGCTGTAGCCACCTGGTCCCCGGGGTGGGCGGTCGCCCGCGTCCAGCGCGGCGCGGCATGCGTAACATAGGACATCACGGGAAATCTCCCGCGCCCGGACCGCTTCGGCCCCATGCCCACCCTCCGCACCGCGCTGCGCCATAGCCTCGCCGCCTTGCTGGCGCTGGCGGCCGTCGCTGCCCTGGCGATCGAGGGCGCCTACCAGTGGAGGCTGCCCGCCTGGGCGCCGCGCCCGCTGGTGCCGGCGAACAACCCGATGAGCAATGTCAAGGTCGAACTGGGCCGCGTGCTGTTCCACGACCAGCGCCTCTCCGTCAACGGCAGCTTCAGTTGCGCCACCTGCCACCAGCAATCGCGCGCCTTCACCGACGGCTTGCCCGTCGCGGTGGGCGCCACCGGCGAGAAGCATCCGCGCAACAGCATGTCGCTGACCAACGCGGCCTACAACCCGGCACTGACCTGGGCCGATCCGTTGCAGCACGCGCTGGAGGCGCAGGCGCTGGTGCCGATGTTCGGCACTGCGCCGGTGGAGATGGGCTTGAAGGGCCGTGAGGGCAGGATCACCCGCTTGCTGGAGCATGACCCCCGTTACGCGCGCCTGTTCCGCGCCGCCTTTCCCGGGCAGGCGCAACCCGGCACCATGATCAACCTGACGCGGGCGATCGCCGCCTTCGAGCGCAGCCTGCTCTCTTTCGACTCGCCATACGACCGTTACCGGTTCGGCGGTGACGCGAATGCGATCAGCGTCACGGCCAAGCGCGGCGAGGCCCTTTTCTTCAGCGAGCGCATGAAGTGCTTCCATTGCCACGGCGGGATCAACTTCACCGACACTGTGGCGCACAACCGCATGGACCGTCCCGAAGTCGCGTTCCACAATACGGGGCTGTACAACCTGGATGCGCGCGGTGCCTATCCGAAGGACAACACCGGGCTGATGGCGATTACCGGCAAACCGGAGGACATGGGCAAATTCCGCGCGCCCAGCCTGCGCAACATCGCGGTGACCGCGCCGTATATGCATGACGGCTCGATCGCGACATTGGGTGAAGTGCTGGACCACTACGCCAAGGGCGGGCGGGCCTCGTTACCCAATTCACCCGCGCCGCTGCGCAGCGATTTCATTCGCGGCTTCGAGATGAGCGCGCGGGAGAAGGAGGAAATGCTGGCGTTCCTGGAGAGCCTGACCGATCGCGGCTTTCTCACCGACCCGGCGTTCAGCGACCCGTTTGCCGGCACCAAACCGGTCACGCAACGCTAGTTTTCCACAGCGGCGTTCAGTGCGCCAAACGAACAAATGTCCGCCATAAGCGCAAAGCCGCATTTTTTGAGGCGGCGCGCCGCGCGGCGCGGGTGCGCCGCTGTAAGATGTGCGCCCCTGACTCTAGCGGCGCGCGGCCTGTCCGCGGCCTTCAAGCCCATGGCCAAGAAACTCATCAAGGGCGCCATCATCGTCAGCATGGACGAGAAGGTCGGCGACCTGCCGCAAGGCGACATCCTGATCGACGGCGCGCGCATCGCCGCGATCGCGCCTTCGATCCAGGCGGACGGGAGCGACGAGGTGGAAGTGATCGCCGGCGCCGGACGCATCGTCATCCCCGGCCTGATCAACGCGCACATGCACACCTGGCAGACCGCGCTGCGCGGCGTGGCGGCGAACTGGACCCTGCTGGAATATTTCCACCACATGCACGCGGGCCTGGCCACCAAGTTCCGGCCCGACGACCTGTACATCGCGACACTGATGGGCGCGCTGAACCAGATCAACTGCGGCACCACCACGCTGGTCGACTGGTGCCACAACAACCCGACGCCGGACCATACCGACCGTGCCATCGACGGCCTGATCGAATCAGGTATCCGCGCCGGCTTTTTTCATGGCTCGCCCAAGCCCGACCCCAAGCCGGGGCAAAAGCCGTTCTGGGAGATTCCGCATCCAAAGAGCGAGGTCGAGCGCCTGCGCCGTGGCCGCCTATCCGACGACCAGGGCCTGGTTAGCCTGGGCATGGCGATCCTCGGGCCGCATTACTCGACCTATGACGTGGCCGTGGACGACTTCAAGCTGGCGCGCGAATACGGCCTGATCGCGAGCATGCATTGCGCCGGCGGCGCCGCGCGCGTGCCGGACGGCTGGGACCGCCTGCGCGCCGAGGGCCTCCTGGGTGACAACAACAACATCGTGCACGGCCAGACCCTGACCGACGAGCAGCTCAAGTTCATGCTCGACATCGGCGTCACCTTTTCGCTGACGCCGGAGACCGAGATGGCGCAGGGCCACGGCTTTGCCATCACCGGCAGGCTCACCAAACTGGGCGGCGCGCCCAGCCTGGGCGTGGACCTGGAGTCGGGTATCAGCGGCGACATGTTCACCGTCGCACGCGTGGCGATGGCGGCGCAGCGCGCGCTGGACAACGCACAGTTCAGGCAGGAGACCGGCAGCATCCCCGAGACCTCCACCGTGTATTGCAGGAAGGCGCTGTCGTGGATCACCATCGAGGGCGCGCGCATGCTCAAGCAACAGGACCGGATCGGGTCGCTGGCCCCCGGCAAGCAGGCCGACATCGTGGTGATCAAGGCGGACGAACTCAACATGTGGCCCCTGCACGACCCGGTCACCACGGTGGTCACGCAGACCAGCCTGGCCAACATCGAGCACGTGCTGATCAACGGCGAATTCAGGAAGCGCGACGGCAAGCTGCTGTACAAGAACCTGCCGCCGCGCATGCAGGAACTGCGCGCCTCGGGCGCGCGCATCCTGCACGAGATCGGCCTGCAGACCCTGGCCGCCTAGACGCAAAAGCAAAGACAAATTAACGGAGACAGGCAATGAATATCGGCTTCATCGGCATCGGCCGCATGGGTTCTCCCATGGCGCGCTTCATGTTGCAGGGCGGGCTCAAGCTCACCGTCTGCGACCCCAATCCCGAGATGGTGAAAAAGGCCGTTTCGCACGGCGCCGCCGCCGCCGCCTCGATCGCCGAATGCGCCAAGGCGAGCGACGTGGTGTTCTCCTCGCTGCCCAACGATGCGATCCTGCGCGCCGGTGCGTTGGGCGACAACGGCATCATCGCCAGCCTCAAACCCGGCGGCATCTACATCGACACCAGCACGGTCTCCCCGGCCATCTCCGCCGAGATCGCGCAGGCCGCCGGTGCGCGCGGCATCCACTACGTACGCATGCCGGTCTCGGGCAACTCGAATTCCGCCGAGGCGGGCGAACTCACCGCCCTGGTCTCGGGCCCCGCCGAGGCATGGAAAAAGGTCGAGCCGATGGTGGAAAAATTCACCGTCGCGCGCGTCTACGTGGGCGATGCCGAGCAGGCGCGCTACATGAAACTGGTGATCAACCTGGTGGTAGCCAACACCGCCAGCGTACTCGCCGAAGCGCTGGCACTGGGCCGCAAGGGCGGCCTGGAGTGGAGCACCATGCTCGACGGCCTGTCGGCCAGCACGGTGGGTTCGCCCTGGATCAAGGCCAAGGCCAAACTGCTCAAGACCCGCGACTTCACACCCACCTTCACACCCAACCAGATTTCGAAAGACATCGACCTGATGCTGGACGCCGGCGATGCACTGGGGATTCCGATGCAACTCACCAGTGCTACCAGGCAGATGATGAAGGCGACCAATGCCGACGGCTACGCCGACGAGGATTTCATCGCCGTGGTGAAAATGCTTGAGCGGCTTTCCGGCCTGCCGTCCGACAAGGTCTGAAGCAAGTCCAGCTTAGTGCCACTGCCGGTCGGCAGCCAAGGGACTGTCTTTCCTGACAAACACGAAATCTCCTTGATGGAGCCGGTTGTCCCGCTGCCGCGCGGTCAGCGCGGCGACATCGTAGAGTTCGAAGCCGCTTTGATCCAGAAAGCCGATCAATTGGGAAATCGACGGCTCGTAGGCTTGGGCGAAGAAGGAAACTTCGGTCAATACCACCTCGACCGATTGCAAGGCCACGCCCGCTCCACGCAAGGCATACAGTTCAAACCCTTGAAGGTCGAGTTTGAGCAGGGCACGATCCTCGCGCGTCAGACGGTTTTCAAGAAGGTTGTCGAGAGTGATCTTGGCAACCTCAATCGAATTTGGCCCCGGCTCAAGCACCATATGCGCACCTGTTGACGGGGTTTCTGTCCCGGTCATCAGAATGCTGCCGGGTTGATCCGCCAGCGCGTACGGATGAAACTCGAATCCACGCTTCGCGCATAGCGCTTTCAACGCTTCCGCGCAGGACGGCTGCGGCTCCACCAGATGCATGCGTGCACCTTCGAATATCGATGCGCACCCTACGCTAAACAAGCCCAAATGAGCGCCACCATCGACAATGACTCTCGGGCGGTAACCGCGGTCGCGCATTACTCGCAAAGTATCTTCGATGGCCTGGAAGCGATTGATGGCGGAGTAGCGCAGGACCCGGTACGGCGTCTTCGCCAGCATGGCTTTGATGAATTCTTTCAGCACAGCGGGAATCCTGAATATGCCTTGATGGCGTGAATCCCGGTATGTTGCGCGAAATGTCCTGGTTTGGCGAGTCCCGTGTTACCCAATCGCAAAAAATGGGGGCTAAGGACGCCGCTCTGCCATGTTGCGCGCGATCATCGCGTGCACCCCCTTGTTGCCGTCCACCAACTGGGCCACGCGCAGGTCGCAGGCCAGGCTGCACAGGGTGTAGGCATCGTGCGCCGACAAGCCGGCGATGGCTTGCAGCAGCTTGATCATCTCGCGCAGGGCCTGCTTGGCGGCATCGTCGAGGTCCTCGTCCATGCCCATGGTGATGTAATGCGTGGGCGTTTCGGCGCGCGGGAAGCCGACCTTCATGTCCTTGCGCACCGTAAGTTTCAGGGTGCCGGTCAATCCCGTCTCCAGCGCGGACAGGCACACTTCGCCGTCGCCCTGCACGCCGTGGCCGTCCCCTACCGAGAACAGGGCGCCCTCGTTGAAAATGGGCAGGTACAGCGTGGTGCCAGCGATCAGTTCCTTGTTGTCCATGTTGCCGCCGTACTCGCGCGGCACGATCGAGGTGACCTTGCCGTAGCTCTTGCGCGGCGCGGTGGCCATGATGCCGAAGAAGGGGCGCAGGGGAATCTCGGTGCCCCAGCTCATGGTGGCGACGCGGCGCTGCATGTCGATGGGGATGTGGATCAGGCGGCCTTCGGGGAAGTCTTCCGGCAGGCTGCCGCGCAGCGGCGCGATCAGGTTGTAGCCCCAGTCCTGGCGCGGGTCGACTGCCTCGATGTCCACCTGAAGCGTATCGCCGGGCTCGGCGCCTTCCACCCACACCGGCCCGCAGAGGATGTGGGGCCCGAGGAAAGGCTTGTGGGTGGCGTGGATTTCCTTCAGGTCCGCCGGTACGGTGAAGCCGTTTTTGGGCATCTGCTCAGCGGAGCCGGATACGGTCTCCACCTTGACCCGGTCGCCGCTGGCGATGCGCAGTACCGCCGGCAGGCCGGCATCGAAATAGCCCCAGTGCACGGTCTGAGGCGTGGGCTTGAGGCTATGGGTGGCGGAGTCGGCGCTCATGGTGGCGGAAGGTTGAGTTGACGTCCGTAGACATTAGCAGGTGTTGTGCCAGTAGCGCACAAGATTGGGCTCAGCGGTTCAGGAACATCAGCTTTTCGTACAGCTCGCCTTCCTGGTCCTTGTTCACGTCCAGCCTCGCCACCCTGCCTTGCGCCAGGTCGAAGGCGGCAAACTGGTCGGGTGCGAGCTTGAGTGCGCGCATCAGCAGCACCTTCAGGCTGCCCGCGTGGCCGACGATACCCATGCGCGCGTGGCCGCCGGCCAGCGCGGCGTTCAGCATGTCCTGATAAAAAGCCGTGACGCGCGCCCACATCGCCATGAAGTTCTCGCCGTTCGGCGGCGAGTAGTGGACGATGTCGCCGGTCCAGCGCGTGGTTTCTTCGATCGGCAGGTCACGCCACAGGCGGCCCTCCCAGTCGCCGAAATCCAGTTCATGCAGGCGAACGTCCAGCGCGGCAAGGCTGCCGCCGGTGGCGCCCACCAGCCGCTCGGCCAGTTGCGTGCAGCGGCTCGCCGGGCTGCTGTAAAACGGCATGTCGCGCGGCAGTTGCTCGACGATGCGCGGCAAGCGCCCCTCCAGGTCGCCCGCATCCAGCGGCACGTCGTGGCGGCCGTAGCACAAGCCCTCGGGCACGGCCGGGCGGGTGTGGCGGATCAGGTAGAGCTCCATCGACTATTGCGGCACCGGCCCGGCCAGCAGGGCCACGGCATGCAGGTAGAACACCACTTCGGCGATTTGCTGGGTGGCGCCCAGGCAATCGCCGGTGTAACCACCGATGCGGCGCTTGAACCAGATGCCGGCGATCCAGGTCACCGCGCCTACCGGAATCACCCCCAGCGCGAGCAGCCAGGCGTTCTCGTAAAAATAGGCCAGCGCAAGCAGGGGCACCACGCCCCAGAACAGCGCGATCAGCAGTTCAGGCAGGGCGACCGACTCGGCCAGTGGCTTGGCCTTGGCATCCGCCTCCGGCCGCACGTAGTCCAGGGCGTAGATCAGCGCCACCGGTGCGACCCGCGAAAGCGCATGGCCGGTTACCAGCAGCCACGCGGCCAGTTCCGCCTGCACGCCTTCGGCGAGCGACAGCAAGGCGGAGAACTTGACCAGCAGCATCAGCGCGATGCCGATCGCGCCAAAGGCGCCGACCCGCGAGTCCTTCATGATTTCCATCACCCGCGCCGGATCGCGGGCGCCGCCGAAGCCGTCGCAGACATCGGCAAAGCCGTCTTCGTGAAACGCACCGGTGACCAGCACCGTGGCCGCCATCGACAACGCCACCGCGATCACCGGGGTGAACAGCCAGCTCGAGAACAGGAACACCGCCGCGCCCGCCGCGCCGACCAGCAGGCCGACCAGGGGGAAGTAGCGCGCCGCCCCGTTCATCAATTCCGGGCTGTAGCCGACCCAGGCCGCCAGGGGCGCGGGCAGCGGAATCCGGGTGAAAAACATCCAGGCGGTGCAAAAAAACCGGATTTCGCGGGAAAACATGCGCTAAAGGTCTGGAAAGTCAGTTGATTTGCCAGCTTTCGGCCAGAATTGCCGGGTAGCCTTGGCTATAATTGCGGATTGTCTCACGCTCACTATGCGCCGCTTCCAAAAGCGCGCGATTTTCATGCTCCCCGCTGTCAAGAACGACATCATCGCGGCCCTCAAATCGGCGCTGCAACAAACTTTGGGCGAGGCCGCGCCGGCCGACCCGAACATCACTCTGGAACGCCCGAAGGTGGCGGCCCATGGCGATCTGGCGTGCAATATCGCCATGCAGCTGGCCAAGCCGCTGAAAAAGAACCCGCGCGAGCTGGCCCAGGGTATCGTCGCCGCGCTCGCCGCCGACGCGAATGCCAAGGCGGTGATCGAAGCCGCCGAGATCGCCGGACCGGGCTTCATCAACCTACGCATCCCCGCCAGCGCCAAACAGCGCGTGGTGGGCGAAGTGCTGCGCCAGGGCGAGGCCTTCGGCCGCGCCAAGGTGGGCAACAATCAGCCGCTGCTGGTCGAATTCGTCTCCGCCAACCCCACCGGCCCGCTGCACGTCGGCCATGGCCGCCAGGGCGCGCTGGGCGATTCGCTGTGCCAGCTGTTCGAGGCGCAGGGCTACAAGGTCACGCGCGAGTTCTACTACAACGATGCGGGTGTGCAGATCGCCACCCTCGCCAATTCGGTGCAGGCGCGCTGCAGGAGTTTCAAGCCGGGCGATGCGCAGTGGCCGGAATCGGCCTACAACGGCGACTACATTGCCGACATCGCCGCCGACTTCCTGGCGAAAAAGACGGTGGCGGCCGCCGACATGGAAGTGACGGCCTCCGGCGATGTCGAAGACATCGAATCGCTGCGCAAATTCGCCGTTGCCTATCTGCGCAACGAGCAGGACATCGACCTCAAGGTGTTCGGCGTGCGTTTCGACAACTATTACCTCGAGTCGTCGCTGTACAGCGACGGCAAGGTCGAGGCGACCGTGGCGGCGCTCAAGGCCGCCGGCAAGACCTACGAACAGGATGGCGCCCTTTGGCTGAAGTCGACCGATTACGGCGACGACAAGGACCGGGTGATGAAAAAGTCCGACGGCACGTACACGTACTTCGTGCCGGACGTGGCCTACCACATCGCCAAATGGCAGCGCGGCTACATGCGCGCCATCAACATCCAGGGCTCGGACCACCACGGGACCATCGCGCGGGTGCGCGCCGGCCTGCAGGCGGCGAACATGGGCATCCCGCCCGGGTACCCGGACTACGTGCTGCACAAGATGGTGACCGTGATGAAGGGCGGCGAGGAGGTGAAGATCTCCAAGCGTGCCGGGTCGTATGTCACCCTGCGCGACCTGATCGAGATGTCGGGCGGCGGCGATGCCGCCAAGGGCCGTGACGCGGTGCGCTTTTTCCTGATCTCGCGCAAAGCCGATACCGAGTTTGTGTTCGATGTGGACCTGGCGCTCAAGAGCACCGACGAGAACCCGGTCTACTACGTGCAGTACGCGCACGCGCGCATCAACAGCGTACTGCGCGAATGGGGCGGAGACCGTGCCTCGCTGGCGAACGTCGACATGGGCCCGCTGACCCACGCACGCGAGCAGTCGGCGATGCAAAAGCTCGCCGAATTCCCCGACATGCTGGCCGGCGCCGCCGCCGACCTCGCCCCCCACGACCTGACCTTTTACGCGCGTGACCTCGCAGGCGAGTTTCACGCTCTCTACAACGAACGCGAATTGCGCGTCCTGGCGGCACCCGATGCGGTTAAAATGGCGCGGCTGGCGCTCTATGCGGCCACGGCGCAGGTGATCAAGAACGTGCTGGCATTGCTCGGCGTTTCCGCGCCGGAACAGATGTAGGCCCCGTTCACAAGCACCACTGCCGCAAGCTGCGCAACACACATATATGGCACAACGCGAAAACAAATCCAAGGGCGGCGCGTCCGCGCAGGGCAAGAAAGACAACCGCGCCCGCGGCGGTACGCTCATTGGCATCGTCATCGGCCTGGTGCTGGGCCTGGCGATTGCCATCGGCGTCGCCTTCTTTCTCCAAAAGGGAACCAAACCCTTCGCCGACAAGACCGGGCGCGAGAAGCCGCCGGTGGTCAAGGGCGACGGCAAGAGCGCCAGCAACGACCCGAACGCGCCGCTGTACGGCAAGGATGCGCGCACCGTCGACGCCAAGAAGGACAGCAAGGACGGGAAGGACGACGACCGCTTCTCCTTCTACAAGATCCTGCCCGGCGAGGAGAAAGCCGCCGGCGCGGACGCCAAGGGCGACGCGAAGAAGGATGCCAAGGGTGCCGATGCGGCCAAGGGCGCTGAAGTCGCCAAGGCCGACCCGACCGCCCCCAAGGATGCGCCCAGCCCGACCGGCAAGGAACAGTATTACCTGCAGGTCGGTGCTTTTGGTTCGGCGGGCGATGCCGACAACCAGAAGGCCAAGCTGGCGTTGATGGGCTTTGAGGCCAAGGTGGAAGCCACCGAGGTCGAGGGCAAGGGCACTTTGCACCGCGTGCGCATCGGCCCCTACGCCCGGCTGGACGACATCAACCGGGTGCGCCAGACCCTGGCGCAGAACGGCGTCGATGCCTCGCTGGTGAAGTTCAAGGACGCACAGAAGTAGGCGGTACGTTTCGCGCCCTCGCCCATGCGGATGCAGAGGCGGCAGCGGCGGGCAATAGGCAATAGGGGAGGCGGTAATGCGTTTTCCGCAGTGGTGGTTGCGTGCGCTGGCAGCGCTGGCGCTGTTGGCAGTGATGGGCGCGGCGCAGGCGCAGATACGTCCCCGCGTGATCGACCCGCCGATGCCGCGTCTTTCCGGCGTGCTGGGCGAGACGCCGGCCGACAAGATCGAGGTGATCCAGTTTTTTTACTATGGATGCCCGCATTGTTTCGACCAGCAGCCGCTGATCGAGGACTGGCTGGCGGCCAAGCCGGCGGACGTCGAGTTCCGCCTGGTGCCGGCGTTGCGTGACGAAAAATGGGTGCCGCTGACCAAGGCCTACTTTGCCCTTGAAGCCCTGGGCGCCGCCAAGCGCCTGCACCGCCCCATTTACGACGTGATCAATTTCGACGGCGCCCAGCTGACCGAGGAAGACAAGCTGATCGCCTGGGTGGCGCGCAACGGCGTGGACCGGGAGAAATTTCTCGAAGTCTACAATTCCGATGCCGTCAAAGCCCAGGTGGAGGCGGCGCGCAAGGCAACCCTGGACTACGGCATCAAGGCCACACCCACCCTGGTGGTGGCGGGCAAATATGCGATCACCAGCGGCATAGCGGGTAGCCACTATGAGGCGATTCGCGTGCTGAACCAGCAGATCACGCAGGCACGGCAGGAAAAGCGCTAGGCCGAGGTTGTCACGTTGCCGCAATGCATCCCGCGGCTTCGATGATGCGTACCAACCCAGTGACGAGCGCCACTTCAAACGCGCTTGCACCATGTTTCAGAGGACGCTTATTAAGGAATTGCTGATTCGCGTGCGCCGGGTTCGCAGCCAGGGTCCGCAATATGTCCGCCGCATCGCACGGCGCCGGGCTTCCGCCCGAATGCACCTCCCGTCGGCCCGGATTGATTGATTTGCGGATTCGCTTGTCCATGCCTGCAGCGCAAACCGTCGATCGCGATACGCGTTATCCTCATGATTATCCTTATCTGTTCCTGATTCCGCCATGCGCGGACACATCCTGTCAGCCTCCCTCCCCGCTCACGCGTTAAGCCAACAAACCCTCACGGAGAAATCGCAATGCAACTCAAACGCCGGCATTTTCTGGGCGCCCTGGGCGCCGCCACTGCCGCGACCGCCGCCACCTTCCCGCTGCTCAAGACCGCGCAGGCCCAGACCCAGGCCCCGCTGGCCGACCGCGACTATCGCGTCGTCAGCCCGGCCCAGCCGACCGATACCGGCGCCAAGATCGAGGTGATCGAGTTTTTCTGGTACGCCTGCCCGCATTGCAACGCCTTCGAGCCGACCCTGAACGCCTGGGTCAAGAAGCTGCCCGCCGACGTCGCCTTCCGCCGCGTGCCCGCGCAGTTCGCGCCGATCTGGGTGCAGCATGCCAAGCTGTTCTACACGCTGGAAGCGATCGGCGAGGAAGAGCGCGTGCACAAGAAGGTGTTCGATGCCATACACGTCGAACGCCAGTCGCTGGACAGCGACCAGGTGCAGATCGAATGGGCCGGCAAGAATGGCATCGACAAGGCCAAATTCGCCGATGCCATGAAATCCTTCGGCGTCGCCGGCAAGCTCAAGCGCGCTGCCCAGGTGGTGGGCAACTACGGCATCGACGGGGTACCCGCCCTGGCGATCAACGGCAAATATCTTACCGCTCCGTCGATGGCTCGCGGCGAGGACAAGGCCCTGGCCGTGGTCGACTACCTGATCAACGCCGAGCGCAGCAAAAAGCGCGCGTAAGCGGCACCCGCATCAATGAAAAAGCGCCCCTCGGGGCGTTTTTTCATTGGGCCGGCCTGTGCTCCGGCCCGTACTCAAACGGCGATCAACCAGCCGTCCTCGCGGCGCGCCGCGCGGCTGCGCTCCAGCTCGCCCGCCAGGTGCGCGGCCAGTTGCGATTCCTCGATATGCAGATATTGCCGGTTGATACGCGTCACCAGGCTCATCTGCGCCACCCGGCGCGGCAAGTCGGCGAGCGCGATACGCCCTTCGATCATCAGCACGAAAGCCAGCGCCACCTTGGCCGCGTTGCGTGCGTTGCGCAGCGGGTCCGCGGCCAGGTAATCGAGGCGGCTGTAGGCGCGCGACAGCGCGCCCTGCACGTCGGTAAAGGGGGAGCCGTGGCCCGGAATCACGCGCTCGACCGCAAGCGCCGCGATCGTGTCCAGCGTAGCGCGCTGGGCGGCGACCGCCGCTCCCGGCTCGGTCTCGCCGGTCAGGTCCGGGAACAGGATGCCGAAGCCGTTCTCCCATAGCGCATCGGCGGAGATCAGGAGGCGCCCGGCCTCGCAGTAAAGCAGCAGGGACTCCATGTCGTGGCCGGGCGAGCCGATGGCGCGCCATTCGAGGTCGCCGAGATCAAGGACGTCGCCTGCCTTGAAGGTGGCATCGAAGCTGAAGGGCTCGCACTCCTGGCCCATCGGGCCCAGGTGCAGCGCTTCCGCATTCCAGCGGCGCACGACTTCGGCTTCGCCCACCGGAATCATGGTGCGCACATCCGGCCAGGCGCGCTGCAAGGCGGCATTGCCGCCGATGTGATCCGAGTGCGTATGGGTGTTGACGATACGCCCGAGCGGACGGCCGTTCAGGGCGCCGCGCAGCAGGGCCAGGGTCTGGTCGGCATGGCGCGCGTAGCCGGTATCGACCACCGCCGTTTCATGCTCGCCGAGAAAGACGATGTTGTTGGACGAGACCCAGCCGCGCTCCAGCACCCGGAGGCTGGCGGGCCAGGGCCGAACCCCCTGGCTCATGCGCCCGGATCGCTCGCGGCGCGGCGTTCCTCGACCAAGCGCAGGATGCTCCAGCGCGTCTCCTCCGTCGCGGTGGACCAGGCGGCGATCTCGTCGATGGTGCGCAGACAGCCGGCGCAGTAGCGGTTGTCGCCGTCCATGCGGCAGATGCCGATGCAGGGCGAGTGCGCGCGCCGCTCCACCGTGGGAGGAGGCACCGGGTTGGCCGGGAGCGGCGTATCGGCCATGCTTACGCGGCCCGCTTGGCCGCCAGGGCCTGCGCGGCTTTGGAAACCGGTGTCTTGCCGAGGATGCCGCAGATGAACTGGCCGGCATCGAGCAGCTTGTCCAGGTCGATGCCGGTTTCAATACCGAGGCCTTGCAGCAGGTAAACCACGTCTTCGGTGGCCACATTGCCCGACGCGCCCTTGGCGTACGGGCAGCCGCCCAGGCCGGCCACCGAACTGTCGAAGGTCGCCATGCCCATTTCGAGCGAGGCGTAGATATTGGCGGCGGCCATGCCGTAGGTGTCGTGGTAGTGGCCGGCGAGCTTTTCGATCGGCACTCGTTTCGCCACGGCGTCGATCATCGCCTGCATACGCGCCGGGGTACCCACGCCGATGGTGTCGCCCAGCGACACTTCGTAGCAGCCCATCTCGTAGAGTCGCTGCGAAACCTCGGCCACGGCTTGCGGCGCGATCGCGCCTTCATAGGGGCAGCCGACCACGCAGGACACGTAGCCGCGCACCTTCACGCCGGCCGCGCGCGCGGCATCGGCCACCGGCTGGAAGCGTTCCAGGCTTTCGGCGATCGAGCAGTTGATGTTGCGCTTCGAAAAGGATTCGGAAGCCGCGCCGAAAATCGCCACCTCGGTCGCCCCGGCGGCCAGGGCCGACTCGAAGCCTTTCAGGTTGGGCGTAAGTACCGGGTAGCTGACGCCGGGCTTGCGGCGGATGCCTTCGAGGACCTCGGTCTGGTCGGCCATTTGCGGCACCCATTTGGGGCTGACAAAGGCGGTCGCCTCCACCGCCCGCAAACCCGCGTCGGCGAGGCGTTCGATCAGTTCGATCTTGACGGCCGTGGCGACCGGCGCGCCGTTCACCATCGGCTCGTTCTGCAGGCCGTCGCGCGGGCCGACTTCGACTATGCGTACTTTGCTGGGCAGGCTCATCGCGGCATCCTCAATGTCTCTCAGTATCCCTTGCTGCGGTCGATCAGGCCGCTGACCGGCTCGCCGCGCGCAAAGGCGGCGATCTTGCCGCCGATCTGGCGCATCGACTCGGAGAGCAGGGTCTGCGCGGAGATATGCGGCGTGACGGTCACCAGCGGGTGATGCCACAAGGGGTTGTCGGGCGGCAGGGGCTCCTGCGGCAGGACGTCCAGGGTCGCGCCGGCCAGGTGCCCTGCATCGAGCAGCGCGATCAGGTCTTCCTGTACCAGATGGAGCCCGCGGCCGATGCTGACAAGGGCGGCGCCTTTCGGCAATTGCGACAGTAGCTGGCGGTTCAGTACCCCGCGCGTGGCGGGGGTCAGCGGCAGCAGGCACACCAGCATCTGCGTACCGGCGAGGAATTCGCCCAGCGCCGCCTCACCCGCATAGCATTGCACACCCTCGATCCGCCGCTCGGAGCGGTTCCAGCCACGCACCGTGAAACCCAGGCCGCTCAGGTAGCGCGCGACGCGCTGCCCGAGCAGGCCCAGGCCCATCACGCCGACCGGGAAGCTCTCGCGGGCGCGCGGTTCCAGCTGGTTCCATTGCGCCTGCTTCTGCTGGCGCGCATACACATTGAAATTGCGCAGGTAGGTGAGCGCGGCCCAGGAGGCGTACTCTTCCATCTGCGCCGCCATGCCGGCATCTTCGAGCCGGTAGATCGGCGTCTCCGCCGGCAATTCGGGATCGAGCAGCAGGGCGTCGACACCCGCGCCCATGTTGAAAATCGCCTTGAACTGGCGGCCGCGAAAGAAATCGGCGGGAGGCTTCCAGCACACGGCGACGTCGTGCGCTTCGTCCTTGCCTTGCGGCCACAGCTGGAACCGCGCCTGCGGCAGATGCGCGGCCAGCATGTCCATCGATTCTTGCGCGTCCGCGTCGGCGGACTGAAACAATATTTTCAAGGCAATTTCCGGTCGAACAACTTCGTATCAGGGCGCGGGTTCAAACGCCACCAGCTCGGCGCCCTCGGCCACCTGCTCGCCGGCGCCAAAGCGGATTTGCGCCACCTTGCCCTTGGCGGGCGCCGAGATGGTGTGCTCCATTTTCATCGCCTCCATCACCAGCAGGGGCGCGCCCTTTTCCACTTCGGCACCCGGCTGCACCAGCACCGACAGCACCTTGCCGGACATCGGCGCGGTGAGTCCACCGCCGTGCTCCTCGTCGTGATCGAACTGGGCGGCGGGGTCGATGAGTTCCAGGTCGAAACGGCGGCCGCCGGTGAACACCACGCGCTTGCCGCTCGCTTCAGACACTACCTGGGCCTGCACACGCTCGCCGTTCCAGGCCAGCGTGACCTTGCGGCCTGCCACCGTGCCCTGCGCCAGCGCTGACGCGCCGCCGGCAACGATCAGGATACCTTCACGGCGATACTCGATGCTGACAGCGTGCGAAACATCGCCGATCTTGAATTCGAGGCCACGCCTGGCAGTCAGAAGCGTGCGCCAGCCATCGCGCGCATCCCATGGCGAGGCCGGGCCCGGGTTTGCCGAAAAGGCCGGCGCGGCCTGCTCGGCGCGTACCTGGGCAAAGGCAGCCAGCGCCAGCACGGCGGGCGGCACATCCAGGATGGCGGGCAACAGCTCTTCGCGGTTGCGCTCGATCAGGCCGGTATCAACCGCGCCGCTGGCGAAGTCCCGGCACGCGATCACCCGGCCGAGAAATTCGACGTTGGTGGCAACGCCGCTGATCTCGCACTCGCGCAGGGCCTGCGCCATCGCGGCGAGGGCGGCGCCGCGGTCCGCGCCCCAGACGATCAGCTTGGCGATCATCGGGTCGTAGTAGGGGCTGATGGTGTCACCCTCGCGCACCCCGGAGTCGATGCGCACCGGGCCGTCCTCGACCGGCATGCGCATATGGGTGAGCGTGCCGATGGAAGGCAGGAAGCCCTTCAGCGGGTTCTCCGCATAGATGCGCGCCTCGATGGCGTGGCCGTCGATCGCCAGTTCGTCCTGCGAGAGGGGCAGCGGCTCGCCGTTGGCGACGCGCAATTGCCATTCGACCAGGTCCAGCCCGGTGATCTCTTCGGTGACGGGATGCTCGACCTGCAGGCGGGTGTTCATCTCCATGAAGTAGAAGGTGCCGCCCTGGTCGGCGATGAATTCCACCGTGCCCGCGCCGACGTAGTTCACCGCCTTGGCGGCGGCCACCGCGGCTTCGCCCATCGCCTTGCGGCGCTTTTTGTCCAGGCCGGGCGCCGGAGCTTCTTCCAGTACCTTCTGGTGGCGGCGCTGCACCGAGCAGTCGCGCTCGAACAGGTAGACGCACTCGCCTTGCGTGTCGGCGAACACCTGGATTTCGATATGGCGCGGGCGCTGCAGGTACTTTTCGATCAGCACGGCATCGTCGCCGAAAGAGGAGATCGCCTCGCGCTTGCACGACGCCAGCGCGGCGTCGAAATCGGCCGACTTCTCCACCACGCGCATGCCCTTGCCGCCGCCGCCGGCCGAGGCCTTGATCAACACCGGGTAGCCGATCTTGTCGGCCTGCTCCAGTAGGAAGGCGGGGTCCTGGTTGCCGCCGTGATAGCCGGGCACCAGCGGCACCTTGGCTTTTTCCATCAATTGCTTGGACTCGGCCTTCAGGCCCATGGCGCGGATCGCCGAGGGAGGCGGGCCGATAAACGTCAAACCCGCGGATGCACAAGCCTCGGCGAAATCTTCATTCTCGGAGAGGAAACCGTAGCCGGGGTGGATCGCCTGCGCGCCGCTGCGCTTGGCGATCTCGATGATGGCGTCGCCACGCAGGTAGCTTTCCTTGGCCGGCGCCGGGCCGAGGCGATAGGCCTCGTCGCACTCGGCGACGTGGCGGGCGCCGGCATCGGCGTCCGAATACACGGCGACGGTCTGGATGCCCAGGCCGCGCGCGGTGGCGGCGACGCGGCAGGCGATTTCGCCGCGATTGGCGATCAGGATCTTCTTGAACATGTTCTCCGGTCTCCGTTTACTTCGCGTCGATTTTCAGGTCCGTCACCCACTTGGGCTTGCGCTTTTCCAGGAAGGAAGCGATGCCCTCCTTGCCCTCGGCGGAGGCGCGCGTCTCGGCGATGCGCCTGGCGGTCTCGGCGCGCACGGCGGGCGTCATCTTGGTGCCGCCCACCAGCTGGATCAGCTTTTTGGTTTCGTCCAGCGCGCGCGGGCCGGCCTGCACCAGGTGGCCGAGGATGTCGTTGATGGTGCTGTCGAGTTCCTCCGGCGGGGCGATCTCATGCACAAAGCCGATGCGGTAGGCCTCGGCGGCGTCGAAACGCTCGGCGGTGAGGAAGTAGCGGCTGGCGGCGCGCTCGCCCATGGCACGCAGCACGTAGGGCGAGATGGTCGCCGGTATCAGGCCCAGGCGCGTTTCGGAAAGGCAGAAGGTCGCTTCGGTCGAAGCCACGGCGACGTCGCAGGCGGCGGCGAAGCCGGTCCCGCCCGCGTAGGCCGGGCCGTGGATGCGCGCCACGGTGGGCTTTTTCAGGTTGTACAGGGTCCACAGGGTGGTGGCCAGGCCGCCGGCGTCCTTGGCGTTTTGCGCCTTGGTGAAATTGGCGGCGCGCTTCATCCAGTTCAGGTCCGCGCCCGCGCAAAACGCGGGGCCGCGTCCACCCAGCACGATGGCGCGCACGCTCTTGTCCTTTTCCAGCGCCTTCAGAGTGGCGTTCATCTCCTTGAGCACCACGTCGTTCAAGGCGTTGCGGATGTCCGGCCGGTTGAACCAGATGATGCCGACGTGATTGCGGGTTTCGACTTCGAGCGTGGTCAGTTGCATGGATTTGCAGGTCTTGTGTTTGGGCGCGCAGGCGGGTGCCGGCGCATTGTCTCCGTGAACATGCATTTTAATGACTCCGGCGCCCCGGCGTGCGCCCGGCCCGCCGGTCAGGAACGCTTCGGCCAGAAACGCCCGGCCAGCGCCAGGGCGATGCCGATCAGCACCGCGTACTCAAGCCGCAGCACCAGGGTGGCGACAAAGGTGACGACGAACACCACGCGCTCCAGCCCGCCCTCATGCCACAGGCCCTTGATGGCGCGCATATCGGCCAGGCCCCAGGCGATGATGAACAGCACGCCCGCCATCGCCGCCACCGGCAGATGCGTCAGCAGCGGCGCGATCAGGAACAGCAGCGCCATCAGCAGCAGCCCGGCGAACACCGCCGCCAGCGGGGTCTGCGCACCGGCCTCGAAGTTGGCGCCGGTACGGGTGAACGAGCCCGAGGAGGGGTAGCCGGAGAAAAAGCTGCCCACCAGATTGGCCAGGCCCTGGCCGATGAATTCCTGGTTGCCGTCCAGGTTCTGCCCGGAGCGCAGCGCGACCGCGCGGGCACTGGCGATCGCCTGCGTGAGAGCCAGCAGCGTGATGGAGGCGGCGGCCTGGCTCAGTTGCCCCCAGGTCGCCAGATCGAACACCGGGTGCGAGAGGGGCGGTATCGCGCTGGGCAGCGCGCCTACGGTGGGCACAGCCATCGCGCCCATTTCCGCATTGAACAAGGCCGCGACGATGCCGCCCACCACCATGCCCACCACCAGATGCGGCAGCTTGGGCAAGAATCGCCGCGAGAGTATCGCCGTCACCAGGGTTGCGGCGCCCGTCACGGTCACCGGCATGGACCAGCTTGCCGCGCTCCTGAAGGCATCGGACAAGGTGACGAAGAACATCGCCGATGCCGGCATGGTGAGGCCGAAGAACTGGCGGATCTGGCTGGCCGCGATCAGCAGCGCCGAGCCGGAGGTAAAGCCGACCACCACGCCGTGCGAAATGTAGTCGGTGAGCCGCCCCAGGCGCAGCAAGCCGAGGGTTAGCTGGATGGCGCCAACCAGGAAGCCCAGCGTAATCGCCAGTTGTACAAACTGCGCGGAGCCGGGCACGGCCAGCGGCGCCAGCGCGGACAGGACGACAATCGAGATCGGCGCGGTCGGCCCCGACACCAGGTGCCAGGACGAGCCGAACAGCGCACCGATGATCGCCGGGCCGATCGAGGCATACAGGCCATAAGCCGGCGGCATTCCCGCGATCGCGGCATACGCGATGCCTTGCGGCAGGACGATCAGCGCGCCGGTCAGGCCCGCCATCAGGTCCAGGCGCAGGCTGGCGCGATTGACGCGCGATTTCCAGGCAAGAAAAGGCAGCAGGCGGGAGTAGCGCGACATCGGACCGGATATCTAGTGGACTGTAACGATAAAAACGGGAGTGCTTTCCATGCCACCGAAGCCGCAGGCGGCGTTGCAAATGCTCGCAATAGCGACGGCTATTGCTGCGCTTTGCGCCTTGCCTGCGGCTCCGGATGGCATGTCTCTCACTCCCGTTTCCATCGTTACAATCCACTAGCGCCGTGTGCCGCCGACGTAGTCGTGCTTGCTGGTATCGACGTGGGAGACGCGGAACTCCACCGGCAGGTCGTTGTAGGTGAAGGCGACGCGGTGGATTTCCATCATGGGAAGGCCGGCGGCCAGCCCGAGGGCGCGCGCGACTTCGCGCGGGGCGAGGGCGGCGCGCAGGCGCTGCTCGGTGCGCACCACCGAGAGGCCGAACTCGTCCTGATACAGGTTGTACAAGGTGCTGGGGCGCTCGCGCAGGCGCTTTTCGGTGAGCTTGGGGAACAGCCGCTCGGGCAGCACGATCTCGTCCAGCATCAACTGGACGCCCTCGAGCGAAAGCACATTGCGAAAGCGCAGCACACGCTCACCCTCGCGGATTTTCAGTTTGGCGGCGCAGCGCTCGTCGGCGCGGGCGCGCTCGAAATCGAGCATGCGCACCTCCGGGTATTCCTTGTGGCCGTCCTGCCGCTCGATGTGGAAAAAGTGGAACAGCAGGCGGTCGCGGTTGTGCGTGGCGACGAAAGTGCCGCGCCCCTGCTGGCGGATCAGGATGTTTTCCGCCACCAGTTCGTCCACCGCCTTGCGGATGGTGCCGATCGCCACGCCGAATTCCTGCTTGAGCTTGGCCTCGGAGGGAATCGCCATGCCCGGCGCCCAGGCGCCCTGCTCCAGGCGCGCGAGCATGGCGCGGCGGATTTCCTTGTAGATCGGCACCCCGCTGGGCGCGGCGCTCAAGGCTTCGACGAGGCGCGCGGCCATGGAAGGTTTCGGGTCCTGGGTGGAAATGGAGAGGGTTGGGGAGGAAGGTGCGCGGCGGAGTATAACAGGAATTTCGTCCACTCAACCAAGTCATCTAGTTGACTTGGCGCGGACGGCGGCGTACGATCAAGGCCGCTGTCCACTTAAGGCACTATTACCTTTCGGGACGCTGCTGCCGGAACCGTTCCACAGAACATTCGCGGCACAGAATTTCGCTGACAAGATCCAGCTGACAAAGAGAAGGAAGACTCCAAGTGAACCATTTCGTATTGCACGACGCGCACGACACCGTGGCGGTGGTGGTGGTCGAGGGCGTGAAGGCCGGCATGCAGCTCAACGGCTGGATCATGGACGACAACAAGCACATGAACATGACCGCGCGCCAGGACATCCCGATCGGCCACAAGATCGCGCTGCAGGACATGGCGCTGGGCGATACCGTGATCAAGTACGGCATCGACATCGGCAAGGTGGTGGCGCCGATTTCCGCGGGCGAGCACGCCCACGTGCACAACATCAAGACCAAGCGCTGGTAGACACAGCGGCAAGCCGCCGCGCCGGCTTGCCCGGCGCGGCGCGCGGATCGCCTTTGCATTCCCCGCCACGTCTCCCGTATTTGCGCCTCCCGTATTTGCGTCTTCCGGTGCGCTCAAAATTTCAAGGACTCATCTCATGCCAGTCATTTCCAAAGACACCACCTTCATGGGCTACCGCCGCGAGAATGGCCGCGTCGGTGTGCGTAATTTCGTTCTGATCCTGCCGGTGGACGACTTGTCGAATGCCGCCTGCGAGGCGGTCGCCAACAATATCAAGGGCACCCTCGCCATCCCGCATCCCTACGGCCGACTGCAGTTCGGCGCCGACCTCGATCTGCATTTCCGCACCCTGATCGGCACCGGGTCCAATCCCAACGTTGCCGCCGTGGTGGTGATCGGCATCGAGGAAGGCTGGACCAAGCGCATCGTCGACGGCATCGCCGCCACTGGCAAGCCGGTCACCGGCTTCGGCATCGAAGGCTATGGCGACCATGAGACCATCAAGCGCGCCTCCAAGGTGGCCAAGGAATACAGCCAGTGGGCCAGCGAGAAGCAGCGCGAAGTCTGCGGCATCAAGGACCTGTGGGTCTCCACCAAGTGCGGCGAGTCCGACACCACCTCCGGCTGCGGCGCCAACCCCACCGTGGGCAACGCCTTCGACAAGCTGCACGCCCTGGGCAGCTACCTGTGCTTCGGCGAGACCTCGGAGATCACCGGCGGCGAGAAGATCGTCGCGGCGCGCTGCGCCAACGATGCGGTGCGCGAGAAATTCATGTTCATGTTCGACCGCTACCAGGACATGATCAACCGCTGGAAGACCGATGACTTGTCCGAGTCGCAGCCGACCAAGGGCAACATCGCCGGGGGCCTCACCACGATCGAGGAAAAGGCGCTGGGCAACATCCAGAAGATCGGCAAGAAGTGCACGGTGGACGGCGTGATCGACAAGGCCGAGATGCCGGCCCACCCCGGCCTGTGGTTCATGGATTCGTCTTCCGCCGCCGCCGAGATGGTGACCCTGTGCGCGGCTTCCGGCTACGTGGTGCACTTCTTCCCGACCGGCCAGGGCAACGTGATCGGCAACCCGATCCTGCCGGTGATCAAGCTGTGCGCCAACCCGCGTACCGTGCGCCTGATGAGCGAGCACATGGACGTCGACTGCTCGGCCTTGCTGCAGAGCGAGAAGACCCTGGATGACACCGGCGACATGCTGCTCGAGTGCATGCTGCGCACCGCCAACGGTCGCCTCACCGCCGCGGAAGCATTGGGCCATCGCGAATTCGTGCTGACGCGCCTGTTCGAAAGCGCGTAATCTAACCCTCAAATTCGACAAAAACGGCAAGACAGTCTTCGGAGGAGGGGTAGAGGCGACGCCCGGCGCAAGCCGCGTGCGCGAGACAAACCGGACGGATCAGCAGTACCGCCCGGGCTCTATCCGGACAGCACCCCAAAAAAGGCCCGCAGGGCGGAACACAACAAAGCCCGTAGGGCGAAACACGAACGCAGCCCACCGGGCATGACACAACGACAGGACGGCAAGACATCCCCATGACGCATCGCATCGTCATCTCTGAATTCATGGACATGCCCGCGGTGGACATGCTGCGAAGCAAGTTCGATGTGCTGTACGCGCCGGACTATGTGAAGCAGCGCGCCGAACTGATCGCGGGCGTCAAGGATGCCGATGCGCTGATCGTGCGCAACCTGACCCAGGTGAACCGCGAGGTGATCGACGCCGCACCCGGGCTGCGCGTGGTCGGGCGCCTCGGCGTGGGACTGGACAATATCGATGTCGCCGCCTGCGAGGCGCGCGGCATCAAGGTGATACCCGCCAGCGGCGCCAACTCGCTGTCGGTGGCTGAATACGTCGTCGGTACCGCCATGCTGCTGCTGCGCACCGCGTACCAATCGACCGCCGCCACCGCCGGCGGCAAATGGTTGAAAGTGGAACTGGGCCGCGGCCGCGAGACCGCCGGCAAGACGCTCGGCCTGATCGGCTTTGGCGGTATCGGCCAGCTCACCGCCAAGCTGGCGCAAGGCCTGGGCATGAACGTGATAGCGCACGACATCAACGTCGCCGCCGATACGCCGGTGTGGAAGCAGACGGGTGTCGGCTACCGCGGTCTCGATGCCCTGCTCGCCGAAGCTGATGTGGTCTCGCTGCATGTGCCCCTGCTCGACTCCACGCGCAAGCTGTTCAACGCCGCGAACATCGCCAAAATGAAAGCCGGTGCGGTGCTGATCAACACCTCGCGCGGCGGCATCGTCGATGAAGCCGCGACCGTGGCCGCGCTCAGGGAAGGCCGCCTGGGTGGCGCCGCCTTCGACGTGTTCGACAAGGAACCGCTGCCCGATTCGCCGCTGTTCAAGGATGTGCCCAACCTGCTGCTCACCCCGCACGTCGCCGGGGTGACGGCCGAATCCAACGACCGCGTCTCCAACATGATCGCGCGCGAAGTCACCGCCTTCCTGGAGCAACATGGCTAAGCTTGCCCTCACCGAATTGCACGATCTGGCGCGCGCCGGGCTGATCAAGGCCGGCGCGAATCCCGCGATGGCCGAGGCCACTGCCAAGGCACTGGTGTCCGCCGATGCGCAAGGCCTGGCCTCGCATGGTGTCTCGCGCGTGCCGCAGTACGCGGGGCAGTTGAAGATCAACCGCGCCGTCGGCGGCGCAATACCCAAGGTAGTGCGTGCCAAGGGCGGTGCTGCCCTGATCGACGCCGCCGAGGGTCTCGCCTTCGCTGCCTGCGAGCTGGCTGTGCAGGAAGCCGTCGCCCGCGCCCGTGAAAACGGCATCGCTTTTTCCGGCGTGTGCAACAGCCATCACTTCGGCGCGGCCGCCTATCACCTGGAGGCGGTCGCCGCCGCCGGGCTGGTCGGCTTCGCCTTCGGCAACTCGCCCTCCGCCATGCCGGCCTGGGGCGGCAAGCGCGCCCTGTTCGGTACCAACCCGATTGCCGCCAGTTTCCCGCGCCGCGACCAGGCGCCGGTCACCATCGACCTGTCGCTTTCGGAAGTGGCGCGCGGCAAGATCATGGTGGCGGCCAACCAGGGCAAGCCGATTCCCCTGGGTTGGGCGATGGACAAGAATGGCGTGCCCACCACCGACGCCAAGGAAGCGTTGGCGGGCATGATGATGCCGGCCGGCGGCGTGAAGGGCGCGATGCTGGCGCTGATGGTCGAGCTGATGGTGTGCGCGCTCACCGGAGCGCATTTCGGCTTCGAGGCCGATTCGTTTTTCGTCACAGAAGGCAATCGCCCGCAGATCGGCCAGGCCTTCATCGCCATCGACCCGAATGCGCTGGCGGGCAACGAGGTTTACTTTGAACGCGTCGAGACCCTGCTGGCCGCGATGCTGGCCGACCCCGAAGTGCGGGTGCCGGGCTACCGGCGCAACGGTGTGGCCGCGCAGGCGCGGCAGGGCGGGGTCGAGATCCCCGATGCATTGATCAAGCAGCTGCGCGAACTCGCGGCCTGACTCTCCGCCACTAACCCTTCGCAAATCGGAGCGCCTGAAATGAACATTCACGGTTGCTTGGTTCCGGTCCCGTATGATGATCGCGCCCATGGTCCATGGAGGTGCGCGGCATGAGCGCGACGCTCAAGGTGAAGGTATGGCGCGGCAAGCAGAGCGGCGAATTCGTCGGCTATGAAGTGCCACGCCTGGGGAGCCAGACCGTGCTGGACGTGGTCACGCACATCCAGCGCCACCTCGACCCCAGCCTTTCCTACCGCTTCGCCTGCCGGGTCGGCATGTGCGGTTCCTGCGCGATGACGGTGAACGGCGTGGCGCGCTGGACCTGCCGCACCCATGTCGCCAAGGTGGTGCAGGGCGACGCCCTCGAAATCGCACCGCTGTCGAACTTGCCGGTGATCAAGGACCTCGCTACCGACATGCGCGAGTTCTTCGACAAGTGGGCCGGGGCCAAGGGCCAGTTCAAGGGGAAGACAACCCGCCACGATGAGTTCGCCCAGGTCAAGCCGGAGTCGCGCGAGCGCGCCGCCGCCAACGCGGGCATCGAATGCATCGGCTGCGGGGTCTGCTACGCCTCCTGCGATGTGGTGACCTGGCGTCCGGATTTCCTCGGGCCCGCCGCGCTGAACCGGGCCTGGACCCTGGCCAACGACGTGCGCGACACCGCGCAGCGCGAACGCCTCAAGGCCGTGGCGGGCGATGTCGGCTGCCATGCCTGCCATACGCAGGGCTCGTGCAGCGAGCGCTGCCCCAAGGAAATCGAGCCGACCGCCGGCATCGCCGGCTTGAAGCGCCTGACGGCGCGCGCGGCGGTGCGCGGGGAGCTTGAATGAGTGCGCGAATGAGCGCGGTGACGAACAGCGCCGTCACTCAGGCCAAGCTCTGGTACTGGCAGCGCATCAGCGCGATGGTGCTGGCCCTGTGCGTGCTGGTGCACCTGGGGGTGATGATCTACGCGGTGCGCGGCGGACTATCGGCAGCGGAGATTCTCGGGCGCACGCGCGGCAGCATCACTTTCGGCGCGTTCTATACCGTGTTCGTGCTGGCCTGCGCGGTGCATGTGCCGATCGGCTTTGCGCGCATCTGTGAAGAGTGGTTCGGGCTCACCGGCCTGCGCGCGGCGATTGTCGCCAAGTTGCTCGGCCTGATCATCCTGGTGATGGGCCTGCGCGCGGTGTATGGGGTGGTGCTGTGAGGGCCGCCGCATGAAGCGCGTCAACGATTTTCGCGCACGCAACCATCCTTCATGGTGGGCGTTTCTCGTGCACCGCGTCTCCGGGCTGCTGCTGGCGCTGTTCCTGCCGGTGCATTTCTGGGCGCTGGGCCAGGCCTTGCACGGCGAGGCCGCGTTTGAGGGCTTCCTGCGCTACACCGACGCGCCGCTGTTCAAGTTCGGCGAGTGGGGCCTGGTGGTGCTGCTCTCGCTGCACATGATGGGCGGGGTGCGCCTGCTGTTGATCGAATTCGGCCCGTGGTCCGGGCAACGCAAGAACTGGATTGCGGCGGCCGTGGGCTTTGGCATCGCCGCCGGGCTGGCCTTCGCGCTGGCCCTGGTTTCATGAATGCAAAGGGAAACGCCGGTGATTTGCTAAGCAGCACAAAGTCTAAAGAGCCCCGACAGAAGGCCCGATGATTTCGGCTTGACACGACACCAAAGGAAACTCATGCAACGACTCTTCAAACGTTTGCTGCTTGCAGTTGCGGTCAGCCTGCCGCTCGCGCATGGAGCAATGGCCCAATCAGCCTGGCCGAGCCGGCCGGTGCGCATCGTGGTTCCCTTCACCGCCGGCGGCACCACCGATGTGGTCGCGCGCGTGGTCGGGCAGAAGCTGGGCGAGCTGTGGAACCAGTCGGTGGTGATTGAAAACCGTGCCGGCGCGGGCGGCAACGTCGGCGCCGAGGTGGTGGCGAAGGCGCAGCCGGACGGCTACAACATCCTGATGGCCTCTGGCAGCATCTTCACCGTCAACCCGCACATGTACAAAAAGCTGCCCTTCGACACGGACAAGGATTTCATCCCGGTCACCAACGTCGCGACCGGGCCGATGCTGGTGGTGGTCAACCCCAAGGTACCGGCAAAGAACATCAAGGAACTGATCGACCTGGCCAAGGCCAAGCCGGGCCAGCTCAACTTCGGCTCGGCCGGCGTCGGCAGCCAGGTGCACATGGGCGGCGAGAGCCTGGCCTCGGCGGCGAACATCGACATCGTGCACGTGCCTTACAAGGGCGAGGCGCTGGGCTACAACGACCTGGTGGCCGGGCAGATCCAGCTGATGGTGGGCAACATCGCCGCCGCCGCCGTGTTCGTGCCCAGCGGCAAGCTGCGCGCCCTGGCCGTCACCGGCAAGGAGCGTTCGCGCATGCTGCCCAACGTTCCCACGGTGGCCGAGAGCGGCCTGCCGGGATTCGACAATACCGGCTGGTTCGGCTTCATGGTGCCGGCGGGTACGCCGCACGACATCGTCGAGAAAATCTATCACGACACCGCCAAGGTGCTCGACAACACCGAAATGCGCGGCCGCCTGTTCGTGCAGGGCATGACGCCGGTGGCCAATTCGCCGGAGGAGTTTTCCAAGGCGATCAAGGAAGAATCGGTCAAGTGGGCCAAGGTGGTCAAGGACCGCAAGCTCACCGCGAATTAAGGCAGGCAGTTCACCAACCGAGCACATCGAGGCAAGGCAGGGTAGCAGGATGAAAGTAGATCTGAAAGCAGTGGAAGAGGCGAGCAAGGAGTTGTACATCCGCGCCCTCAAGGTGTTGCCGCCGGACATCAAGGAGGGCTTCACGCGCCTGACCGCGAGCGAGACCGGCGGCACGGCGAAAAACGTGCTCGCCACCATGGTCACCAACATCAAGGTGGCCGAAGACACCAACAACCTGCTGTGCCAGGACACCGGCGTGCCGATCTACAACCTGTCGATCGGCCGCGGGCTGGAGGTGGACGGCCACGCGCTCAAGCAGGCGGTGCGCAAGGGCTGCGAGCGCGCCACCCAGGAGCACCCGCTGCGATCTTCCGTCGTGCATCCGATCACGCGCAAGAACAACCACACTTCCAGCGGCATCGAGGTGCCGGTGATCCACATCGATTTTTCCGACGCCGCCGAGACGCTGGAAATCGAGATGATCCCCAAGGGTAGCGGCTCGGAGAACAATTCGTTTTTGAAGATGGCGATTCCGGCCGAAGGCATCGATGCGATCAAGACCTTCGTGGTCGATTGCGTGCTTGCCGCCGGCGGCAAGACCTGCCCGCCGACCATCGTCGGCGTGGGTGTCGGCGGCACCTCCGACTTGTGCGTGCTGCTCGCCAAGCGCGCGGCCACGCGCCCGCTCGGCAGCAAGTGCGCCGATCCCGAAGGGGCAAAGCTGGAAGAGCAGCTCTCCGCCGCAGTGAACCAGCTGGGCGTGGGTCCTCAAGGCCTGGGCGGTGATTCCACCGCGTTTGCCGTGCACATCGAGCTGGCCGCCACCCACATCACCATGAACCCGGTGGCGGTGAACATGCAATGCCACTCGGCGCGCCGGGCGACGGCAACCTTCACGCCAGCCGGCGTCGCTTACGGTTTCTAGGAGTCCGCCATGGCCCACTACGTCATCAGCACGCCCACGACCGAAGAACAGATCCGCGCGCTGCGCATCAACGACACGGTGACGCTGGAGACCACCCTGTTCGGCATTCGCGACGCGACGCTGATCCACATGTTCGACCGCAAGCGCCCGACCCGCTTCGACCTGCGCGGCCATGCGGTGATCCACACTGCGCCCAACGTAAAGAAGGTCGCCAAGAGCGCCGAGTTTCCCGCCGGCTACGCGCCGGTGTGCATCGGCACCACCACCTCGGACCGGATGGAGCGCTTCACCCACGATCTGATGACCCAGTACGGCGTGCGCATCATCATCGGCAAGGGCGGCATGCGCGACGGCTCGCTGAAGGCCTTTCGCGAGATCGGTGGCGTGTACCTGGCGATCATCGGCGGCACTGCCGCGCTGGAGACAACCTGGATCGAGCAGATCGAGGATGTCGATCTCGACGACCTCAACCCCGAATCGCTGTGGCGCTTTCGCATCCGCCATTTCGGCCCGCTGCTGGTCGCCATGGACAGCCACGGCGGCAGCCTGTACGACGCGGTGCGCGATGATGCGCAAGCCAGGCGCGCGCAGGTGCTGGCGAGCCTGGGAGTCGATACGAAAATGGGGGCGGCATGAGCGAGTCGCTGCGCGCGATGACGCGCCTGTCCACCGATCTATTGGTCCTGGGTTCCGGCGGCGCCGGCCTGTTCGCGGCCCTGCATGCGCACCAGACCGACCCCAAGCTCGACATCACCATCGCGGTGAAGGGCCTGCTGGGCAAGTGCGGGTGCACCCGCATGGTCCAGGGCGGCTACAACGTGGCGCTGGCCGAGGGCGATTCGGTGGAGCGCCATTTCATGGACACCATCGAAGGCAGCAAGTGGCTGGCCAACCAGGACCTGGCCTGGACCCTGGTGGAGAAGGCGGTCGAGCGCATCCACGAACTGGAGAACGAACTGGGCTGCTTTTTCGACCGCAACCCAGACGGCACCATCCACCAAAAGGCCTTCGCCGGGCAAACGTTTGACCGCACGGTGCACAAGGGCGACCTCACCGGCATCGAGATCATCAACCGCCTCGCCGAGCAGGTGTGGGCGCGCGGCATCAACCGGCTCGAAGAGCATCGCGCCATCGAGCTGATCAAGACGCCGGACGGCTCGGCGCTGGCCGGCGTACTGATGATCGATATGCGCACCGGGGGCTTCACTTTCGTGCAGGCCAAGGCCGTGCTGCTCGCCACCGGCGGCGGCCCGACCATGTACAAGTACCACACGCCTTCCGGCGACAAGAGCTGCGATGGCCTGGCGATGGCGCTGCGCGCCGGGCTCCCCTTGCGCGACATGGAGATGGTGCAGTTCCACCCCACGGGCTTGCTCGCCGGCACCGGCACGCGCATGACCGGCACGGTGATCGAGGAAGGCCTGCGTGGTTCCGGCGGCTACCTGCTGAACGGCAACCAGGAGCGCTTCATGCAGAACTACGACCCCAAGCTCGAGCGCGCCACGCGCGACGTGGTGTCGCGCTCGATCTACGCCGAGATGCGCGCCGGCCGCACCACGCCGAATGGCGGGGTCTACATCCAGATGCACCATCTGGGGCCGGAGAACGTGCGCAAGCAGTTCAAGGGCATGGTGGAACGCTGCGCCGATTGCGGGTTCGACCTGGCCGGCGGCCTGGTCGAAGTGGTGCCGACCGCGCATTACATGATGGGCGGCGTCGTCTTCAATCTCGATTGCCAGACGCCGCTCACCGCGCTGTTCGCCGCGGGCGAAGACACCGGCGGGGTGCATGGCGCCAACCGCCTGGGCGGCAATGGCGTGGCCAACTCGACCGTGTTCGGCGGTATCGCCGGCGACAGCATGGCGCGCTGGATCGCGCGCGAAGGCGTGATGCGCGCGCCCGACGAGGCGGCCATCGCCGCTTCCATTGCCGTGCACGAAGCGCCGTTTACCAAACCGGCCGGTGACATCAACGCGATACGCGAAACGCTGTACGACCTGATGTGGATTGAGGTCGGCATTTCCCGAACCAGGGAAAGCCTGCTGCGTGGCCAGGCGAAGCTCGCCGAACTGAGTACGCAGATGGAGGCCATCGGCGTGGCCGATGGAGACCGCGCCTACAATCTCACCTGGCACGACTGGCTCAACCTGTCCAACCTGATCCGCGTCAGCCAGGTGATCACCACGGCGGCCCTGGCGCGCGAGGACTCGCGCGGCGCGCATTTCCGTGCCGACTTCCCCGACACCGGCGACCTGCCCAGTTCCAGCTACACCGTGGTGCGCATACGGGGCGACGCCATCGAGCTCACGCGCGAGCCGGTGCAGTTCACCCGCGTGCGCCCCGGCGAGAGCCTGCTCAAGCAGGCAGCCTGAGTACGCCGCCAAGGTTATCCGAGGAAACCACATGAGCACAAGACGCGGCGCGGACCTGCTCGCGCAATCCCTCAAGGCCGCCGGTGTCCGGCGCATCTTCACGCTCTCGGGCAATCACATCATGCCGGTGTTCGATGCCGCGCTCTCCGCAGGCATCGAGCTTTTGCATGTGCGCCACGAAGCCTCCGCCGTGCACATGGCCGATGCCTACGCGCGCCTGACCGGCGAGCCGGGCATCGCCATGGTAACCGGCGGCCCCGGGCACGCCAACGCGGTCTCGGCCTTGTACACGGCGCAGATGTCGGAGTCGCCGGTGGTTCTGCTATCGGGCCATGCGCCGAACAACCAGGCCGGCATGGGCGGCTTCCAGGAAATGCGCCAGGCCGAGATGACCCTGCCGGTGGTCAAGGCGGCGTGGACCTCAGGCAGCGCGGACAGCGTGGGCGACGATATCGCGCGCGCCATCGCCAGCAGCCTGAGTGGCCGGCCCGGCCCCACCCACCTGAGCCTGCCCACCGATGCACTGGAAGACGGCACCGACGCCGCTCCGCCAGCCGCAAGCGCCTTCGCCGCGCATCCCCTGCCCCTGCTTGAGGCCGATGCGCGGACCGTGCTGGCACGCCTGGCCAAGGCGGCGCGCCCGCTGATCCTCGCCGGCCCGGCATCGCTCACCCGCAGCGGCCGCGCGCGCCTGGCGGCACTTGAGGAAGCCTGCGGCATCCCGGCGATCGGCATGGAAAGCCCGCGCGGCGTCAATGACCCGAGCCTGGGCGCTTTCGCGCAGATGCTGGCGCAGGCCGACTGTGTGCTGCTGCTCGGCAAGCGCCTCGACTTCACCCTCAAGTTCGGACAAGCGCCGGCGTTCACCGCCGGCTGCGAGTTTTTGCAGATCGATGTTGAAAGTGCCGAGTTCCAGCGCAGCCGCAATGCGCTGGGCACGCGCCTGATCGCCGCCATTACCGCCGATGCGGTGAGCGCGCTGACGACCCTGGAGAGGCTCGCCCGGGCCGGGCAGGTGCCCGCCGGCACCTGGCGTAATGAGGTCAATGCCGCGATCCGCTACCGCCCGCCGGCGTGGGATAGCGCAACCTCAAAGGAGGCGGGCAAGCTGCACCCGGTGCAAGCCTGCCGCCCGCTGCAAGCCCTGCTCGACAGCCACCCTGATTCGGTGCTGGTCTCGGACGGCGGCGAGTTCGGCCAATGGGCGCAGGCCTGCCTTTCCGCGCCGAACCGCGTGATCAACGGCCCGGCCGGCGCGATCGGCAGCGCCCTGCCCTTTGCCCTGGCCGCGCGCGTGGCGTTGCCGCAGGCGCCCGTCGTCGCGCTGATGGGCGACGGCACCTTCGGCTTTCACACCGCCGAGATGGACACGGCGGTGCGCTACAAGCTGCCCTTTGTCAGCGTGATCGGCAACGACGCGCGCTGGAACGCCGAATACCAGATCCAGCTCAAGGCCTATGGCCCCGAGCGGCTGGTCGGCTGCGAGCTGCTACCGACGCGCTACGATTTGGTGACGGCGGCCTTCGGCGGCTACGGCGAACACGTGACGGCGGCGGACGTGCTGCCCGCCGCCATCGGGCGCGCGCAGGCTTCGCGCCTGCCCGCGCTGCTCAACGTCGCCATCGAAGGCGTGGCCGCGCCGGTGGTCAAGCGCTAGGAGTCTGCGCGGCAGAAGGTCGTCGCTTTGGG